>JADMIO011678464.1_pt1 | contig 65517 bp, 53 predicted proteins | sample 8958161 | NCBI WGS metagenome assembly JADMIO01 (sample SAMN16585339, study PRJNA669376) | soil metagenome | isolation source: Crop rotation soil | place: USA: Cullars Rotation, Alabama | collected 2011
CACCCGAAGGTGAGCCAGTGTGATTACATTTGCGGCCTAACTGTGGCCAGTCCAGTTACGCTGGAGTCACTAGTATTTAGGTGACACTATAGAAGCGGCCGCGACAACTTGTCCACGTGGAATTCTAAGCTTAGGATCCCAATGTGCTGGAAAGGGCATTATTTCCTCGACAAAGCATTCCTCAACCAGGCATATTCTGATCATGCTTTCCAGATAGGTGCCGGGCAAACCATTTCGCAGCCCTACACGGTTGCCTACCAGACTGCCCTCCTCGAAATAAAAAAAGGAGACAAGGTGCTGGAAGTAGGTACAGGCAGCGGCTATCAGACCTCCGTGCTGTGCGAGTTGGGCGCAAAAGTTTTCAGCATTGAGCGGCAAAAAGAGCTCTTCGACAAAACAAAAAAGTTCCTCCCTGAAATTGGCTATAATCCCAAGCTCTTTTACGGTGACGGCTATAAAGGCATCCCCGCTTTCGCGCCTTATGACAAAGTGCTTGTCACCTGCGGTGCGCCATATATCCCTGAAGAACTCGTAGCACAAATGAAAGTTGGTGGGATCATGGTAGTTCCTGTAGGTGCGGGGAGTGTGCAGATGATGACCATTGTTTTAAAAACTTCTCCCACAACTACCGAAAAACACGAGTTGAAAGAGTTTCGCTTTGTGCCTATGCTTACTGATAAGAATTGGGGAAGTTAATTTCTCTCCTCCTTCAGAATTTGCTATTATTGCCTTCAACATTTTTCATCACCTGTAATGAAAAAAATGGCTGTGCCAAAAACTGTTCCTCAGAAAAAGGCAAAAGCGGCTGCGAAAAAATTCCCGGCCGCAGCTACCGGTTTTTGGAATAACAGTTCGAATCTTTTTTATGTAATCCTCGCACTCATTGTCACGGCTATTGTTTTCAATGGCTCGCTTAAAAACACATTTGTGAATTGGGACGATGAACCTAACCTGCTTGACAACCCAAACGTATTGCTGCTCAACTGGCAATATGTGAAGCAGATTTTCACTGACCGTGTAATCGGTGGCTACAATCCGTTACCCATTCTCTCTTTTGCCATCGAACATCACTTTGTTGGCTTTGAGCCATTCCTTTATCACCTTGATAACCTGCTGCTTCATCTTCTTTGTGTGTTCTTTGTTTACCGCATTTTTACTGAACTCAAGTTATCCCCGCTGGCTGCTATGTTCGGTGCATTACTTTTCGGGATTCATCCGATGCGGGTGGAATCTGTTGCATGGGTTACCGAACGTAAGGATGTTTTGTTCGGAGTATTTTATCTCTCTGCCCTTTTCCTTTACATAAAAAATAAAACTGGTGAAAAGCCGAAGTTGATTACAAACATTGCGATTGCAGTGCTTTTTATTCTGGCTCTCTTCAGCAAAATACAGGCAGTGTCGTTGCCGCTTACTATGCTCGTCATTGATTATTATTTGGATAAGAAACTTACGTGGAAAATTATCCTTCAGAAATCTCCATACTTTATTTTTTCACTTGCCTTTGGTCTGGCAGGTATTTACTTTTTAAAAGAGCAGAAGTCACTTGAGCAAATAACCAATTACTCAATTGGAGAGAGAATTCTTGTAGGCTGCCTTTCTTACATCGTCTATATCATCAAGTTTGTGTACCCATACCGTATGTCGCCTTTGTATCCATACGACCCTGAACTTTCAAGGGACTTCTATATAGCTCCCGCAGGCATTCTTGCAGTGGCTGCACTTGTTTTCATTGCTTATCGTAAAAAGTGGTACTGGCTACTTGCAGGTCTGGGTATCTTCACAGTGAACGTAATATTCCTTTTGCAGATTATAGGTGCCGGGCAGGGACTGTTTGCCGACCGATTTACTTATATTCCTTACCTCGGTTTCATGTTTATCGTAGCTTATGGCATTGATTATACTCAAAAAAATATTCCTTCCCGAAAGACAGCGGTTGTATCAATGGCATCCATTTATCTTTTTATCCTTGCAGTGATGAGCACGCAGCAAATCAGGATTTGGAAGAATGGCGGCACTTTGTGGACGCATGTTCTGCAGTATTATAAAAACACTCCGTTGCCGTGGCAAAACCGTGCACGCTTTTACCGCGACAATAAAAAATATGATTTAGCGATGTTTGATTTGGGAGCAGCACTTATTCTAAAATCTGATAAGGGAACGACCTATAGAAGTCGTGCAAAATTGTTTTTTGATACCAGCAAATTCAGAGAAGCTATTGCCGATTACGATAGTGCTGCTGTTTATAAGCCGGATGACGGGGAATCGTATGTGAACCGTGGCACCGCTTACGGTGCTCTCGGTGAGTACGCCAAAGGCATTGAATATATCAGTAAAGGGCTTGAGATGAAGCTTGATTTCAAGGTGCAAAAGAATGGCACGCTCAATATGGCTTTTGTTTATTTTAAATCGGGGCAATATGAAAAAGCAATTGAATACTATGACAAGCTTCTCGAACTCGACCCGACCATGGGAAACATGTGGTATGAAAAGGCTCTATGCAAACGTCTTCTTGGGAAAGAGGATGAGGCCATTGCTTTTATTGGCAAGGCAATCGAAATAGGTCCACCGAATGGATTGTATTATTATGAGCGGGCAAAGGCATGGGCTACGCTTGACAACAGGGAAAAAGCAAAAGCGGATGTGGTGATAGCTGAACAAATGGGTATTCAGGTTGACCCGAGCCTGAAGAAATATTTAAACAGGTGACTTCGATAAGTTCAATCACCATAGGTTATTGAAACCGTTGGCGCAAATGAAGAAGTCACGCTCATCATTAGAAATTCTGTTATCTCAAAAAGAAAGGAGCACCTCTAAGGTGCCCCTCTCCTAACTAACTAATCACAAAACACAAACTTTAACTTGCTCTAACTTTTTATAAATTTCCTGACGATTACATTGTCAACAGAGATGAAATAAAAGCCTTGAGGATAACGGCTGATGTCAAGAGATGTAATATTTTCAACAATGTTTATTGATGAAACAATGTTTCCGATTGCATCAATAATTCTCATCTCTTTAAATTTATTTTGACTGCTCACAAAAAGATTGATGTGATCGGTTGCCGGGTTCGGATATACATTTACACCTGAAGCATCCGTGACAAGAGGTATCGCAGTGATTGCATTGTGATCGAACACTGCGAAAGGACTGAGTGAAGTAAGCTCTGTACGCTTGAGAGAATATAAACCTCCGTCATGCCAAGATGCTGCTGAGACGGGAATAGCGTCCCATTCAACACCTGCAAAGTGGGAAAGATAAGCGTTGCTCCTGTCAAAACCGTTTACTTCCATTGCTATGCTCCAGAACAATTCCACATTCGCATTCAAACCGGCTGCTATATCTGTTTCTATATCCCAGCTTGTATTCACTGCGCCTTGCGAAGATGAAATATCAGCGCCTGATGTTCCGTATGCAAATATTCCGTGATGTGCTTTTACCTTGAAGCTGCCCTCCGATGAAGAATAGTTCGATACAACCACCGGGGCATAATCAGTCATTGTTCCTACAGGGAAAGTAACGGAAGTGCCTCTGTTGTTGAGATTCATTACCAACCTTCCGATGCCGTTAGTCACAACATAACCGGATGCTGAACATCCCTGCATATTGCCGTTACGGGCGACAGAGAGATCATAATTGCCGATGCGAACGGTACCTTCAGTCACTGAAAGTGTTCTGCTTACATCAAGGTCTGAACTCAATGAAACATAACCGCTGCTTGCGATATTTACAGTGAGATTTTTAATGCTATTGCTGAGGGGATTGAAAGCAAGGTTGCCGATGTCGCCCGACCCGTGAATGATGACATCAGAACCAGTGTTGCCTGAGAGTGCGCCTGATGCACCTATATCAACAGTGCCGTTAATGGTGAGGTCATATCCGTTCAGCATCAGCATGCCATTCGTTACGGAGAGATTTCCGTTCACAATTAAATTTGATTTTAATGACAGTAAACCATTAGAAGAAATATTCAATGAAATGTCATTTACATTTCCTCCTCCTGACAGCTTTAGCGAACCCATATCGCCCGAACCACTCACTTCGATATTTGAATTGATTGTAGTGCCTAAAGTTCCCGGACCGGTGATGCTTCCGCTCAGCGTAAGAAGGTTGCTTCCTACCTGCAGGGAACCATAATAAAGATTAAGAGCACCACTAACAGCAAGGTCGGACAGCAAAGTAAAAGAACCTGTGTTTCCTGAAATATTAATATCGAGAGAACCGATGGTTGAAGCGCCACTTGTAAATGCGAGACTCCCTGCATTGGCATACCCATTTATGACCAACTTGCTCAACGGGCTTACAGAGAGCGTAGAATAACCGAATGAATTAATCGCACCATTAATCGTGAGACGATTTGCCCCGACATTGAACCTGCCTTGTTCCAAAGTGAGCTTTCCGGGTACAGTAAGGTCTCCGCTCATGTTGAGAACACTGAGAGGTGATGCCAAATCAACTGTGATGTTTCTCAAACCCGGAAAGGTTGCTTCGATTCCCATGGTTGATGCAAATCCGAGGTAAGTCAGGTTGTAGATTCCTGCAATGTCAACATTTCCACCATTGAGATTGACAGTTCCAAGCCCCACCTGCAGCGTTCCGTTATCGGATAAATGAAGGACACCTCCTGCATTCAATTGAACAGTGCCTGTGACGAGCGTTATCATGTTCCGCACGTAGAGTGGTGTACTGAGCGTAAGCAACGTCGTGCTATTAGTAAACTCATTGACGGTGACGCTGCCTGCAGATGTAATTGACCCTGCTGTGCCAATATCAAGATACGCGAGTGACACTGTACCGCTGCCTGTCAGGATACCGTTCAGAACAACCAGTCGTGTGCTGCCTGTTAGAGAACCTTCCACTGAGAGAGATGCGAAATTGCCGTTCAGCGCCAGGTTCTGATCGAGTGTTACTGTGATGCCGCTGGGAATGACGATTGAATTGTTTGCTGTGACATAAAATCCAGGACCGGTGCCACCCCATATTACACTGTTCGACCAGTTACCTGATGCAACAGCAGTATAGGTAGCTGCTGAAGATACATTGCTCAACGCGCACAATACTCCGATTGTGAGAAGAGCCACTTTTGAGAGTCTCGTAATTTTCCTCATGTTAATTATTTATTAAAGTTTTACAATAAAGCTGACAGAAAAAGAGATGCACTCACCGCGCGTTTCCGCACAGATAAAAAGTCTGTTTATTTATTGTTTTTGGAGGAAAAGGAAAGGAAAGTATATATCTTTTTCATGCTAAAGAAGTATGCAAAAAGTATTCCCTTTCTCTGAACTTTAGTTTTGCGCTTCCATGGCGTTAAGGAGAGTTAAATGAAAATTCCTGTTGGAAATAATTACCCCGAAGTGGGCTCAATTTGCGCAGCCAACCCACCCAAAGCAATAACAAAACATTTCCCTATCTTCTTCTTATCAGCCTGTATCTACAAGGCTTCTGCCTTTTCGGGAGCTTTAGAAACCTGAGAGGAAACAGGAATTCTTTTTAGCGTCTCAAGAAAAAATGCCCAGTACTTTTGTACAGAACTTATCTGAACTTTTTCATCAGGGGAGTGTGCTCCGCGAATGTTTGGTCCGAAAGAAATCATTTCCATGTCGGGATAATTAGCTCCTAAGATTCCGCATTCCAATCCCGCATGGCAGGCGCTCACAGATGCATTTTCCTGATAGAGCTCTTTATACAAATCACTCATTATTTTTACGATGGATGCATCCGGGTTTGGTGTCCAGCCCGTGTAAGAACCACCGAATACAACCCGCGCACCTATCAGTTCAAATGTAGATTTTATTGACTTCGCCAGATCCATTTTTTCTGAATCAACAGAGCTGCGCGTGAGGCATTGCAATGAATATTCTCCGTCTTTCACCAAGACGCGCGCAAGATTATTGGAAGTCTGAACCAAATGTATAATATCAGGGCTCATCCTGTAAACCCCGTTGGCACAGGCGTAGATGCTTTTCATCAATTTAATCTGAAACCCTTTTTGCAAAACACGAATCGCAGAATCTGTTTTCTTTGTACTTACCGAAAGATTTGGATCGGTGGTTTTGTACTCTGCTTTTAATTCCTGCTCTATGCTTTTGATAAAAGGTTCAAAAGATTCTTCAGCACTTGCCGGTATCACCAATTCAGCAACCGATTCCCGCGGGATTGCATTGCGCAGGCTTCCCCCATCAATGCTGCTTATTTGTATCCCAAAGTTTTCGAAGGCAGATAATAAAATACGGTTCATGATTTTATTTGCATTCCCTCTCCCCTTGTAAATGTCCATCCCTGAATGACCGCCCGTTAAACCGGCTACAAAAACTTTATACACGCTTACATTAGGCGGAGGGGCTTCATGCGTGTAGCCGCCCGTTGCGGTTACATCCACGCCTCCCGCACAGCCAATCGTGAGTTCGTTATCATCTTCGGTGTCGAGGTTCAGTAATATTTTACCATGCAACAAACCTCCTTTTAAATTTAATGCACCGGTCATTCCTGTTTCTTCGTCAATCGTAAACAATGCTTCGATGGCTGGATGCGCAATGTCGGTGGAGGATAACACGGTCATGATGGATGCCACACCAATGCCGTTATCAGAACCCAACGTTGTTCCTTTGGCTTTTACCCAATCACCTTCTGCAAACATTTCTATTCCCTGCTTGTCAAAATCAAACACGGTGTTTGCATTCTTCTGATGCACCATGTCGAGGTGGCTTTGCAGCACGATGGGTTGCCTATCCTCCATGCCTTTGCTGGCGGGCTTCTTAATAATCACATTGCCGGCTTCATCTTTCATGGTTTCCAAGCCAAGCTTTTTTCCAAACTGCATCATGAATTCAATAATGCGTTCTTCTTTCTTTGACGGGCGCGGAACAGCATTCAAATCTGCAAAGTGATTCCACATTTCCTTCGGCTCTAATTCTCTGATTTCTTTTGACATGGTATTTACCTGTTGGATAATTTATTTTGCAAAGGTATTTTATTTTAAAGGAATGGAAATGGACGCTTCGACTTCGCTCAGCGGGACTTGTCCCCATCGTCATACTGAGCGAAGTCGAAGTGTCAGGAAAGTTTATCAGCTATTCGCGAGGTAATATTTATCCACTTCGCTGAGCATTTGCTGTTTTGTTTCTTCGACTAAGAAACTGGCATTGAAGGAATTTTTGACCAACAGGTAAATATCTTCGTTGGACAGATTTAGTGCGCTTGAAATCTCCAAATAATTTTCTTCAATATAGCCGCCAAAATAAGTAGGGTCATCGGAGTTGACGGTTGCCATCAGCCCTTTGTCCATCATTCTTTTCAAGGAATGGTCTTTGAGATCAGGAACAACTTTCAGCTTTAAATTCGACAACGGGCAAACGGTGAGCGCAATTTTTCGACTCACCAATTCCTCTACCAGGCTTTCATCATCAAGAGAAGCATTGCCGTGGTCAATGCGTGACACCTTCAGCAGGTTCAACGCTTCCCAAACATAATCAGAAGGCCCTTCTTCTCCTGCATGTGCAACGGTTAAGAACCCTTCGTTTAAAGATTGCTCAAACACATTTTTAAATTTTGAAGGTGGATGCCCTGCTTCCGATGAATCAAGCCCGACAGCGGTAATCCAGTGTTTATAATCGAGGGCTGTTTCGAGCGTTCTGACGGCATCCTTCTCGTCCAGGTGCCGGAGAAAGCACATGATCATCTTCGAACTTATTCCCAGCTTCTTTTGCCCGTCTTCCAGCGCCCTGCGTATCCCTTCGATAGCAGTGCTGAATTTCACATCCCGCTCGGTATGCGTCTGCGGGTCGAAAAATATTTCGGTGTGAATGACTTTTTGCCCGTGAACTTTTAAGAGGTATGCCCATGTCAAATCATAAAAATCCTGCTCTTCAATCAATACCCCTGCACCGGCATAATAGATGTCGAGGAAATCCTGGAGGTTATTAAAGTTGTATGCTTTCTTCAGCTCATGAACTGTTTTATATTTGAGCTGCTTATTGTTTCTCTTCGCAATCTCAAACATCAGCTCCGGCTCAAAGCTGCCCTCGATATGCAGATGCAGCTCGGCTTTTGGGATGCCTTTGATAAAATCTTCTGTAGAAATTTTACTCATTGAATGTGCTTGTTAAATATTTTCTGAACCGGAATTAAACAGGTAAAGATTAACCGGGATTGTTTTTAGCAAAGCCCGAATTGCTGTTAATAAACCCATCCAAGCTTTCGTAATTTAAGAAGCCAATTACGCTATACGAATGCCGGAAAAGAAAATTACCGATGATGAGGCTTTACGACAGTATAATAATTAAAAATAAATTCTCTCTCCTACTTTGCCGCAACCACATTAAAGCGGAGCGTGAATTCATCGTAAATCATTTTGTCACCGATGTCAGTAAAGAAAGTTTTGGAACCATACTTCACATCAAATTTGGAGCGGTCAACAACTGCCGAGCCGGTAGAAAAAATTTTGTTTCCTTCCATTCTTATTGCAATGTCAAAACTGATTTCATTTGTTTTGTCTTTGATGGTGAGCATGCCCTTTGCATTGTGAGTGAGCCCTGCTTTGGCTTCTGTGAGCGGAGTTACAGAGGTGAGCACAAATTTTGCTTTCGGATATTTCGTTGCGTCAAAAAAATCTTCCGACTTAAGATGCTTCTCTAATTTTGCCCTGTACTCCGGTGATTCCACATCCTTGTTTTCAATGGAGCTCATATCAATGTCAAAAGTGCCGGTGTAATTGCCGTGTGTATTTGATATTTCACCGCTCGAAAGTTTTATCGTGCCGTTGTGCTTGCCCGATACCTTTTCTGCGTACCACTCAAGGGTGCTTAAGCCGGTGTCAACTTTGTAAACATCGGAATGAGGCGTGATGCGGATAAAAGAGAAGAGAGCAAATGATGCGAATGTTACCGCGATAATGAGAATTTTTTTCATAGTAATTGATAAGGTTTGATTAAGGGTTTTAATTTTTATAGATTAAGTCTTGTATAATGTTTGTGTTTCTGCTTTGAAAATTTTCACATCCGCAACAAATGTACCAAAAGGCAGAAAGGAGGCAAGCAGCGCCAGGAAAGTTTTTTTGAAGCTCCAGCTCTTTTCACGCATCACCACCACCACCCATACACAGTAGGCAATAAAGAGGATACCATGTATCATTCCGATGACGAGGTTCGGCTTGGGCATTTCATACATGTATTTGAGCGGCATGCCAACACCTATGAGCAGAAGGAAACTTATTCCTTCAAGGTAGGCAAGTATTCTGAGCCGGTTAAGGTTTGTATTGGTCATCGTATAAAGAATCGGAGAAAGCGTCCTGAAAATTTTCGCGCAAAGATAGAGTTCATATCATACAATTTTGTTAAAGTGGGTTCGATAAGTTCAGCCTCACACCTCACCAATTCATTTCTCTCTCCACCTCCTTATTTCGACAAGCTCTGCCAACATGCTCTGCTTGCATTTAGCAGGGTTTTATTTTTTGAATTTTATTTCCACCATTGTTTTTCTTCTTCCTGTCGCGCTTGTTCTTTTTCATAGAAGTATGCATCACGATAGTTCTGCCAACCAAATTGAGAGTATTTGTCATCAGGAGAAAACTGGGCAGCACCAGTGTCTAAATCACCGCTCTTCGGAATTCTGAAATCTCCCCAATTACAAATTTTCTCTGTGTTAGTTTTATAACTTGTCCAAACTGCTTCACATTCATTATTGCTAAAATCATCTCCGGTGTATAAATTATCGTATCTAAATACTTGTCTGTTGTCAATAATAAATCGAGTGGTTAATTTACCTTCAATGAAGCCGGATGATTGCTGCTCTTTATTTTCAAAAAATGAAACAGCACAAATAGCATATCCTTGTTTATATTTTGGTGCCTCGCCATTTTTGTAAAGGCGAGCACTAATTATCTTAATTGTCCCTTCAAAATCACAAATATTCTCTTTTACTTTTGTTTTTCCTTTTATTAGGTATTCATTGGGCTTATCTGTTTTTCTAGTAGCTGAAATAAAATGAATGAAAAACCTTTGATGATTATCACCAATAAAACCTAAAGGTTCTGGTCGTTTAAATTTACGCTTAGCTTGTTCCTTATTTTCTACAACGATACTATCCGCCATAAAAATAGTGGAAACGTCATAGTGTTTGATATCATCATAAAAGTCAATAGTAGATGTATCTGCTAAGTCTTGTGCAGATGAACATTTAAAAACAAAAACTGCAAGTAGAAGAAGGGAAATAATGAGTTTAAAACTTTTCATAAGATTTCAATTAGCAATACATCACAACTCCTATCCCACCCATCACCAAATCATTTCTCTCTCCGCCTCCTGACTTCGACAAGCTCTGCCTCCTTGCTCTGCTTGCATTTAGTAGGGTTTTATTTTTCTTTATTGTCTTGTATTTGAGTTAGAATATTTTTAATTCTTTCATTAACTCCCCCGAAGAATACATCTGTTATGGTTGGAAATGAAATTGACTCTCCGAATTTTGTCTTGTGTTTGAAATCTATCCGTGTTACATATGAGGGCCATCCTCCTGTTGTGATTTTTTCTACTTCGCTAAAGGGCACTTTATCTTCTTTAAAGTCATTTGAAATTATCAGATAGCCACTATGAACCTTTACTTCTTTTAATGGAAGGAGCCAGAAAAACCAATAAAGAAGCCCACCAATAGTAATGATTAATGGTGGTTGATAGTCTTCATAATGCCAGCACCATGCTATACACACGAAAGCAATTGCTATAGGGGCAAAGTATTTCATCAGCCATGCCGTTGGTTCCGAAAGTAGTATTGGCTTGTCCATTGATGATGATGTTAACCCCGCCACAAATATAATCCATTCCCAGCACCCCCCACCAAATCATCTCTCTCTCCGCCTCCTGACTTCGACAAGTTCTGCCACCATGCTCTGCTTGCATTTAGTAGGGTTTTATTTTTTGTTTATTATATCCAGAAGCTCAGCAAAATTATACTTCCAAAGAATAGAAATACTGAAAATACTGCATCTCCATCATCAGATTTCCTTTTCAAAATCTTACTATATCTACCCCGGTAGTGAGAATATCCCCACATTGTAGGGATAAATTCTCTTTTGTTTTTAATCCAAAAAATTAAGCGTGTAACATTATAGCATACGAATCCAAGTAATGGCACGAATGAAAAGTCATAATGAACTATTAAATAGTATTGAGAAATCAAAATCAACCAAATTGCAGAAAACAAAATGTTTCGAAACCTGACATCAAGAAACCAATAAGGGAAAAAAAAAATTAAAACACTTATCCAAATATTAATTTCAAGGCTAAGAAAATTTAGTTCCGATAACGATAAAACAACGGCTAATAAAAACAATATAGTCCAATCTTTCTTATCTAATTTTTGTAATACGAAACCTGTATAATCCTGAATCATAGTCTATCCATCAATCCGTTTAATCACAGTTCAGACACTCCCCACCCACCACCAAATCATTTCTCTCTCCGCCTCCTGACTTCGACAAGCTCTGCCACCATGCTCTGCTTGCATTTAGTAGGGGTTTATTTTTTGAATATAATCTTGCTTCACATCGAAGATGGGAATTGAGTTTTCCTTCTTGATAAATTCTTTGGCGTTAATTAAATTAAAACTTATCGGCACATAATATTTATAGACTTTTCCATCTTGTGATTTTAGCGAGTTAATAAGAGTAAAAGACTTTATACTTTGTTTAACTAACTCTTCAAGTCCGCCACCAACTGCGTTTTTAATCTTAAAGTTTAATATCTGTCCGGACGAATCTATTTCAAATTCTATAATGCTATTTCCTGAAAGGTTATTTTCTTCTGCTACAGCCGAATATTTAACCTCAACTAATTTTGCAATTAGTAAATCTTCAATCGCACGCCATTTATTTAATTGTTCCTTAGATATTGATAAGGTTGTATCGGCTTTCAACTCACCCTTTTTATTGTAAAGTAATGTTTCACTTTCTTGACCAAAGGTTTGTAATGAAACAACAAGAAGAAAGAAGAACAAAGAAAGTTTAATTTTCATACATTTAATTTTTTAGAATAAAACACAATCACCTCCATCCCACTCCCCACCCACCACCAAATCATTTCTCTCTCCGCCTCCTGGCTCTGATTGCATTTAGTAGGGTTTGATTTTTCCATAAGGTTGCAAATCTGACGCGACAAAATTGCTATATACAGTTATTCTTTTTTCCATTGTCGCACAATACTCATTGTTAGAGAGTCGTTCTGTCTTTGATAAAGATTAGGGGTAAGTTTTCTAACAAATTTTCTTTTATGATTTAACCAAATGTAAACGCCCACTTCATTAGTGTCAATCGAGGCTATCGTTGTTTCAATTGTACTGTCAGGCATGCCATTAATTAATTCCAATGAATCTTCAATTCTCGATTTTTCCATTTGGTCTTTATGAACAAACGAGTCAATTGGTCCTTCATAGGGATGAGGGTCATACGTAGTCATTGACCAATGAAAAAATGCCGAGAATAGTATAATGCCCCAGAAAAAAAAGATTTGTTTTTTCAATAACCCTTGCTGCCTTATTTTTTTAAATATGAATAAAAATATTAGTGCTCCAATTGACCAAAGCCCAAAGACTTTTACAAAGTCAATTATCCAAATAAAATAGTCCATTCCCCCCTGTCCTTCTGCAAAAGTCAATGTCGGTAGGAGGAGAAATATTACTAATAGATGTCTTTGTCGTGTTGTCATTATAATTGCAGATAACAGCTAAATATCCGCTACAAAAATAATTTTAATTACACATATACTCCCTTGTCTCGAGCCATAGTCCATCCTTCAATCCGTTTACCCCCGGTTCAGACATCCTAACCCCGCCACAAATATAATCCATTCCCCGCACCCCGATAAATTTTTTCGCGTCTCCCATTTTCCATTCTCCATTTTCCTTTCCCACCTACCCCCAACCACCCCCTCCCAAAAACCCACCCGCCCCGCGCTGCGCTTGGTTTGTATTGGTTTTATTTTATATATTTGTCTTTCCAAAGCCGCATGTCGTGAAGGGAGTTCTATGACGAGGGGTGGAGAAAGCGGTTTTCTTATAGTTAAGGCATTGTAAATTTACTAACCTTTAATCTATATATTTTATGCTCTCACAAATGGATATTGATTACCTCGAAAGGATTAATCTGTCTTCTCCTCTTTCATTTCACCATGAAAATTATGAAAACTATATTGAGATTGTAGGAATAAATGGCGTGTGCGCGCTGAAAGAAAAACTAAAAAATAAGGAGCACACCTGCAAAGCCGTTTTCCATTACATGAATAAAAGAAATTGCTATAAATTATTTTCAATTGGCCTGTCGGCTTATGATGCCGCTGCTTTTTTAGACATTCCCAAATCAACAGCTAAACGTTATTATGACGATTACCTGAAAGATTTTCCTCTTAATAAAGCTTAAATAAGCATAAAGTAAGATGAGTGGGTCCAAACTTGCCGAGTTTGGTACACGGTCTTTTGCTTTCACCATTCCTTTGCTGCCGTAAATGATACAAGCAGCACTATATACGGCATCAGCATCAAGGGCAAAAGTGATTGGCGAGGCACAAACCACATCTTTTATAACAAGTCTTGCTCCGCTTCACATTCTGTATGCTTGGGCTCAAGCAACTCATGCTTCGGCTCAAGGAACTATTGCTTCAGCTCAAGCAACCCATGCTTGGACTCAAAGAACACGGGCTTGGGCTCAAGCAACCCATGCTTGGACTCAAAGAACCCGTGCTTGGGCTCAAGCAATCCGTGCTTGGGTTCAAAGAGCACCTGCTTGGGCTCAAGCAACCCATGCTTGGGTTCAAAGAACACTTGCTTGGGCCCAAAGAACCCTTACTTCGGCTCAAGCAACCCATTCTTGGGCTCAAGCAAGGCAAATGTTTATTATTTTCAATTCTTCGCATCCGCCATGAGGAGGGCAGGAAAGTAGGCAATTGGCAATGGTCCTTTGTTCATGCTAATGACAAATGACGAATGATAAATGATAAATGACAAATGACGAATAAAAAATTAATATCCAATAATTAAACCATGTTATATAAATTAAAATTTAAAATCAAACAACTCATGAAAAATCAACAGTTAAAATCAAAATCAAAAGCTCCTGTTAAAGAACAGGATGGTATCAGTAAAGTAATTAATGCATCGGCAAAGGTGGTGCGTAAGATGATGGCACCTCTTATCTTCTTCGCTGTAGTTATTCTCGGCAAGAAGATAAAAGGGCGGCTTGGTTTCTCGTCAAACATTGCTGACGGCAACCTAATCCTCCGCGCTCTTGCCGTGTTCGAAGCCATCACTGCCGACACGGGCGGCTATTATGCTGCCGACCCGTTTGCCCAGCTTGCCCAGCTTGGCACGCTCATCGGGCAGTTTGAGGTGGACTGTGTGAATGTGAAAAACGGAGTGCTGGGGGCAGAGGGCGCCAAGCAATTCACCAAATCGCAACTGATGGTGGTGCTCGACCTGGGAGTGGCTTACATCAACAACCTTGCATACTTCGACCAGGACCATGCAGTTGAGATAATCACCGGGGCAGGTATGGAAGTGGTTAACCGTGGGAGGTTTGCCAAGCCCGACTTCTACGCTAAGCAGGGTGTGGTGACTGGTGTTGTGGTGTTGCGGGCAAGGGCGCCCAAGAATGATGCGGGCAAATACATGCAAGCTACTTATTTTTGGGAATACAGTGCCGACAACGGAACTACCTGGATTACGCTTCCTTCCACATTAATAGCCAAGCTCGTGGTGACGGGCATGCCCATTAATATCCTGCTTCATTTTCGCAAGCGCCTTTTAACAGCTAACGGACTTGACGCATGGTGCACACCGGTGGGCATTACGCTGGTGTGATTAGCCGGGAGTCTGTAGTTCGGAGTTTGGAGTTGGGCTACGGACGACTGGTAGCTTAAATAGAAGGTGGGAAAGCGGGCGGGTGAGAGGATGAGCGCTCTTCCGGCTTTCTCACTTTCTCGTTTTCTCACCTTCTCGTTTTCAGGTTTACGGTTCATGGTTTTCAGTTTGGCGGCTGGGACTGTGAGCCGTAAATTTTTTTTGTAAAGGTGTCTGAACATGATTAGAATGATTTTTGGATAGACAGGATTTCAGAGTGTTGAAATGAATCTTCTAAACCTTTTAATCCGGTAATCGTGTTTGGACTTTTTTTGAAAGCGCAAAAACATCCTTGCCATTCAAAATAAATATCGTATCATTGTCCACTAAATATAAAATCATATTTCCATCGAAAGAGAAAAAGTAAACTAAATATATACGGGCAATCCGACACCGAGCTTATCAGCCGCCTTGCAAATAGTACTTGTTGCAAGGCGGCTGTTTTTTTATTATTAAATGAATACGAAAAATAATATTAAAAATAAATTTACAATTTAGACTCAACGCAAAACATGAAAAACTTTACACGGGTTATCATTTCATTTGTCACTTGTCATCTGTCATTTGTCATGCTGAGCGTAGTCGAAGCACAGGGTCAAGCACCCCAGGGAATTCCCTATCAGGCAGTTGCCCGTAACACCATCGGAAATGTGATTGCAACGCAAAACATTTCGCTGCGCTTCAGCATTCATGATGCAACTGCAGGCGGAGCGGTGGTTTATAAAGAAACACAAAGCGCCACCACCAATGCGCTGGGTCTCTTTAATGTAAATGTCGGGCAGGGAACACCCGTTACCGGGACTTTTGTTGGGATTAACTGGGCAACTAATGCAAAATTTATGCAAGTCGAGATGGATGCTGCCGGTGGAACTGCTTATGTGGACATGGGGACACAGCAGATGATGAGTGTGCCTTATGCTTTGTATGCAGGCAGCAGCAATGTTCCTAATGGAACACAAAACGGACAAACACTTAGGTGGAACGGTACTGCGTGGGTAACTGACATTATGCTGACCAATACCGGCACCGCAGTGGGGATAGGAACTGCGGCACCGATAGTTCCGTTTCATACTAAAGGGAATGTACGCCATGAGTCTCTTGGGGGAGTTGGGGTACGTCCGGTATATGCTGATTCTTCAGGCAACCTGTCTACCACTGTCAATGCAACCGGAACAGTTGCTCCGGCAACTGCTATTCCTGATAACGGATGCACTACAGGCAACGGAGTCACCAGCTCGATTACCCTTTCAGGATATAACTCCATAGTATCTTCATCAACTATTACAGTAAGGGTTAATATTACACATCCAGCAATAAATACGGTTTCTCTTTACCTGGTTGCCCCCACGGGGCAAATCCTAAAGCTCAAGACCGTTCAGTCCACAGGTACTAACATGGTAAACACTGTATTTACAGATACCGCATCTTCTGGTATCTCAACAGCCGTGGGACCTGCTACCGGCAGCTTCAAACCTGTTGGATCCCTGACTACATTTTGTACTATCACGCCCACGGTGGCTACATTTAACGCCTTTGGGGGAGGCTTCATAAGCCCCAATGGAATATGGGCATTAAAGGTTTTTGATGGAACTGTAGGAAACACGGGAACATTCAATGACTGGTCAATTTATATAAATGGAGGCACTGAAGGGGCTGATAATTATCTTCCAAAATGGGATGGAGGCACATTGACCAATACAAGCAGTATCTACGACAATGGCAGCATTACCGATGCTAACGTGGGTATTGGTACCGCAGGTGCGCCCGCATCATCGGCAGTGCTTGAATTAAAATCAACAGATAAAGGATTACTCATCCCGCGCATGACAACCAATCAACGTAATGGTATTTTAAATCCCTCTGTAGGTCTTCAGGTATTCAATACCGATAACCAGTGCATTAATATTTATGACGGAAGCTACTGGATAGAAACCTGCGGTTTAAAAGTAACCGGTACCACCCTTGCTCCAGATTACTGGGCACAGAAAGCTAATGGAGCAACGGCAAGGTTTGGAGCTGTTGGTTTCAGTATAGGTACCAAGGGTTATATAGGCACGGGAAATAGTTCCGGTAACTACAAAAACGATTTCTGGGAATATGATGCACCCGCAAATAGCTGGACACAGAAAGCTGACTTTGGAGGCACGGCAAGATTTGGAGCCGTTGGTTTCAGTATAGGTACTAAGGGTTATATAGGCACAGGATATGATGGTACCTATAAAAATGATTTCTGGGAATATGATGCAACCACCAATACCTGGGCGCAGAAAGCCGGCTTTGGAGGAACGGCAAGGTATCGTGCTGTTGGTTTCAGCATCGGTTCTAAAGGTTATGTAGGTACGGGAGCTGGAGGAGTTTTTAAAAATGATTTCTGGGAATATGATGTAGCCGCCAATACCTGGACACAGAAGGCCAACTTTGGAGGAACGGCAAGGGATCTGGCTGTTGGTTTCAGCATAGGCACTATGGGTTATATAGGTACAGGATATGATGGAGCTTCTAAAAATGATTTCTGGGAATATGATGCAGCCGCCAATACCTGGACGCAAAAAGCCAACTTTGGAGGAACGGCAAGATTGGCAGCAATTGGTTTCAGCATAGGCGCTAAGGGTTATATAGGCACCGGAGATGACGGAGTCCCTAAAAATGATTTCTGGGAATATGATGCTGCCTCCAATATCTGGACACAGAACACTAGCTTTGGAGGTACGGCAAGAACTCAGGCTGTTGGTTTCATCCTAAGCGATAAAGGTTATATAGGTACAGGATATGATGGTGCCTATAAAAATGATTTCTGGGAATATACTCCCGCATCTGTTGTATATGATTATGGTACACCTACGGTTTCAGGTACAGCAGCAGCCGTTGATTATGGTGCCTGGACGGTTGCAGGTAACACTGTTTCCAATAGCAATTCAGGAAATGTGGGTATTGGTACTTCGTCTCCCACCTCCATGTTATCCGTTGGAACCAATTCACCTTTCCAGGTAAATTCTACAGGAAATATTGTAAAAATAAATAATGTAGCTGCCTCTTTTCCTCCCGTTCAGGGAGCCACAAATACATTGCTCAGCAATAATGGAAGCGGCACTCTTTCATGGAGCACATTAAGTGCTTTAGGAGGAGTAACTGCTGTTACTGCTTCTGCTCCATTAACATCAAGTGGTGGGGCAACGCCTAATATAACCTTAGGTGTAGCAGGGGTTGCTAATGGAGGAACAGGAGCATCATCCTACACAACAGGTGATATCCTCTATGCTTCAGCAGCAGGTATCCTTTCCAGGCTTGCTGATATAGCTACCGGAAATGCTCTCATTTCCGGGGGTGCCAATCTTGCACCTGGATGGGGTAAGATAGGGCTTGCTACTCATGTTACAGGCACTCTTCCTGTTGCCAATGGCGGCAGCGGAATAGCAAGTTTGACAGGATTAGCTCTTGGAAACGGAACATTACCTTTTACATCAGTTACAACATCTGCAGGCCTGGCTGGTGCACTATCTGATGAAACCGGCTCAGGTTTATTGGTATTTGGAACCTCACCAACGTTGTCAACTCCTACAATAAGCAGCTTTTCAAATGCCGCACATAACCATTCAAATGCAGCAGGCGGTGGGCAAATCAATCTGACTAATGCTGTCACAGGGGCTTTACCTGTTGCCAATGGCGGCAGCGGAACTGGTACTTCATTCACTGCAGGCAGTGTTGTGTTTGCTGGAGCCAGCGGTGTTTATTCACAGAACAACTCACAATTTTTTTGGGATAATTCTAACGCGCGTTTAGGTATCGGAACCGCAACACCCCTTCATTCATTAGAAGTAGTAGGGATTAATGCAGCTGCAGCAACCACCGGCTTCGCTGCCAATGGTATTGTTCGCATTCATCCTACAGGAACCAGCTTGATAATGGATATAGGGACTTACTCAAGTTCGGGAGCGCATGGATGGATACAAATGAGAGAGAGCACAGACTATACATCTAACTGGCCCTTGTCAATCAATCCTAATGGCGGTAATGTAGGTATTGGAATCACTGTTCCTGTAGCCAAGCTTGACATCCTTGGTGAGGGCAGCACATCTTCCACTGCCTCACTTAATATTAGAAATTCTGCCTCCACTTTATTAATGCATGTGCGTGATGATGGAAATGTGGCAATCGGACCTATCAACCCGGGCGCAAAGCTGGATGTTTTCGGTAACTTCAGGTTAGGCACTAGTGGAACAATTCTAACCAATGTTATTAAGGGAACCGGCACCACTGCTTCCGTTTCCGTTAGTGCAAACAGCAGAGTATTGCAAAATTACACTCTTGCAAATGCGGCTGTAGGTGCAACGGTAATGGTTTCTCCTTCCACTACCTTTCCGCTGGGTTTGGTAATTGATTACGCACGTGTAGTATCATCCGGAACTGTAGAAATTGCCTGGCATAATGTAACTGCTGCTGCTGTTACATTAACCAGTGGTTTAGCACTAAATATTACCGTAATACAGTAGGTTGATCAAAGTTTTTTATAATTTTCATTATTTCAGATTTCCCTTTACACAGTCAGCCGGTTTACCTCAGCGGGTTCCATTTTATTTTTATCAGGAGAAATCTTCTTCAGAATAACAGATAAAATCAACCCGAATAAAACGAATGCGATAAACAAAATAAACCCTGCCTGCAGTGAAGTTTTATTGGTGGCAATACTTGTCATCTGCGAGGTATTCATATCTACATTCATTTTGCCAAGCTGGCTGTCTAATATTCCTTTAAAGCCAATGTATGCCATGAATATCGCCACCACCATCACATCTGCCATGCTCCACTTGCCACTCTTAAAAGCAAAAAACTTAATCACTTTATTGTGCCTCATTTTCTCTGAACCGAACAGGTAAAAATTTGTTGACAGCAGCTTACAAATCGGGAAAATAATACTGAATATAAGGAGGAGAGCACCCACCATTACTGAATCAGCTTTGCTTGTTTCAATGAGTATGCGAACCACATCCATAATACTTTTACTCTGGTAGAATAAAACCTGGTCGTGAAACTGAATGCTCTTACCGATAAGCATGAAATTTATTTCCTGTATGCGGGCATCAATTTCAATCATGGGTGCAGCAAGACCTGTCACAAGGAATACCATTGCAATCATCACGGAAATCATAAACAGCGGAGCACGCAAGACCACTGCCTTTCGCAGCACGATCCACAGCAGCAGCAGGAAAACCATTACACCCAGCATAATAAAAGTATAGTTGTAGGTCTGCTGTCGCATACTGTCAGCGCGGGCTGTCACTGTTTTATTCAAATCCTCTACGGTAGCAGCATTGTATTTTGTCAAAAGTGAATCGTACGCTGTGCCTATAGCAAGGCTATCACGTGTTTGGGCTGCAAAGTCCTTCAGCTTATCCTGGGCAATAAATTTTAATCTCTTCTGGCTGCCCGGCTTTTTTACCTGGTCAATTATTGTTTGTGAGAATTCGGGGACACGCGCACGTATCTTATCAACATTCACAAGAGTATTGAAGGCGAACTTTTTTAATTTACCACCTACATTCTTTTGCTTTTCATTTATCATTTCATCCGCCTGGGTTATCAGCGAATTCAATATTTTGTTTATCTCTTTTTTAAGCGTGTCCTGCTGATTCCCGTTGAATTGAAATTCATCTATCTGTGTATTTACAATTTCGGTGATGTTATCACGCCATCTGTCCACCGACAAAAGCCCGTACTGAATATTATTGATAGTGGAATAATCTTTTTTCAGCTCTGCGCGTTCTGCAGACAAGTTATAAATGGCATAGCCGCACCATCCCGTAAAACCAACGAGAGGTAGCAAGAAAAGCACCAGCAATGCACGTGATATTTTCTCCTTTGTAGTATATTTTTTAATTGTTTCGGTCATTCCATCAAGCGCTGTCAAAGGTAAATATTGTTAAAGAGAAAGTCTTACACAATTCTTTATTTAAGTTGCAGGATTTACAGGTGCTGGTTTTATTTTTCAATTACTTTGGTTTTATTCTCTTTGGCTTTCTTTTTAAAATAACCTCTCAGCAAAAAATTATGCTGCGCTGCCTCTAAGTCCTCATCTAATTTTTTACTGCTGCTCTCTAAATTTTTTATACTCTCTTTCAGATTAGCGCCCGCTTTTTCATCGTGCAGCAACACACCTATCGGAGTATTTACATTTTGCTCTGCCTGTTTCAGGTTAGAGATAAATACGGTTGCTGTGTCTGCCATTTGCTGCAATTGCAATACAGAACTCTTCAGTGAATTAAACACCACCGTGTCGGTGACCAGTTCGTTTGCCAGCGTTCCTTTTTTGTTCAACCCCGCGCTGAAGTCGGCAAGAGAACTGACCAGCTGCTCAGCCTTCACAGATGCATTTCTGAGAGATGCAGTTGCCGCATTAATATTTGCATAAACAGCATTATCATTCAGCATTTTTCCAATTGTCCCTTCTCCCTCAGCTAATCTTTTGCTGATGACTTTGAAATCAGTAGTGATAGCGAGGAAGTTTTTATTATTCTCCTGCAGTGTATTTATCATGTCTTCGGAAGAAAACGTTTTCTCCACTCCCAATGTATCGCCCTCCTCTATCTGTGCTACATTTGCAGAGCCACCGTAAATCACGAGCATCTTATTCCCGATGATGCCGTCAGTCCCTATTTTCACCAAGGCATCCTTGCGGATGTATTCCTGCACCTTCGTTTCTATTTTCATGTGCACTTCCACCTGGTTCTTCCCGAAAAATCGAAGCTGACTCACTATTCCTATCTTCACTCCGGAGAAACTTACATTGTTCCCTGCCTGCAATCCACTCACATCATCAAACAGGGAAACTATCATCATTTTCTTTTTAAAGGTCTCATGCAGGTTGCCAACCATCAATATTCCGGCCACCAGGAAAAGCACTCCCAATAAAATAAAAAGACCAACCACAACAGGACGCTTATTCGATACTTCATTCATGGCTTATTGTATAAAATTATAATTAAAGAAACTATTTATCTGCTCATCATCACTGTCAAACACCTCTTCAAATTTTCCCACACGTGTGAACTTCCCGTCCAGCAGCATGGCGGTGCGGTTGCTTGTTGCTTTCGCGCAGGTAAGGTCGTGCGTAATAATTACTGAACTGGTATTGTACTGCTGCTGCACAGTATTAATCAATTCGTTTATCTCTGCACTTGTTATCGGGTCAAGACCGGAAGTGGGCTCATCGTACAACATTATTTCAGGTTTAAGAATTAACGTGCGTGCAATGCCGATTCTCTTTCGCTGCCCTCCTGAAAGATCGCTGGGCATCTGCTTAATTTTATTTTCCAAACCCACTGCCTCCAATGCCTCTATCACAGCCGCATCAACTTCTTTTTTCGTGAGATGCTTCACATTCATCGTCAGTGGAAACGCGAGGTTCTGATACACATTCATGCTATCGTACAAGGCACTGTTCTGAAATGAAAACCCAATGTGGAGCCGCAGAGCGTCCAATTCTTTTATGTTCAGCTTATCCACCTGCTTCCCCAACACCATCACTGTACCGCTATCCGGAGTAAGCAAACCCACCATTATTTTTATGAGAACAGATTTTCCTGTGCCTGATTTGCCAAGCACTGCCACATTCTCTCCTTTGTAAACTGTGAAGTCAACACCCTTCAAAACATGCAGCTCATCAAACGATTTATACAAACCATTGATGGAAATCACCTGCTCGTCCTTATTGATAATATGTTGTTCCGGGTTCTGCATAGTTTAAAAATATTTTATCCAGTTCGAGACCTGAACAATGACAATCTCCTCTATAAACACAAGGAACATGGCAAGAACAACTGCCTTGTTCGCTGCCTTGCCCACACCGCGCGTTCCCTGCGATGCATGAAATCCTTTATAGCAACCCACCACTCCGATGGTAAAACCAAAGACAACAGACTTCGCCACAGCCGTGAATATATCGAGAAAAGTGATGGTCTTGAACGCGCTTTGATAAAAGCTGATGATGCTTGTTGCTTCTTCCCCGTGTACATTGATATAAGCCCCGTACAGTGCCACCGCGCTGCAATACAATGTAAGCACAGGTATAGTAATCGAAGTTGCAAGCACACGGCTAACCACTAAATATTTAAACGGATTGATCGCTGACACTTCCATTGCTTCTATTTGCTCGGTCACCTTCATCGAGCCAAGCTCTGCACCAATGCTGGAGCCTACTTTTCCGGCACAGATGAGCGCAGTCACCAAGGGTCCCAGCGCTTTTACTATCGCAATTCCCACCAACGAAGGTAGCCACGAAGTAGCACCAAATTCTTCCAATGAAGGACGTGATTGTTTTGTAAACACAATGCCGATAATAAAACCCGTTACCGTAATCAGCAGCAAAGATCTTAACCCAACCTCAAAGCATTGATTAAATATTTCGCGGATATGAAAAGGCGGTTTGAATGCCTCTTTAAAAAAACGTTGCGTGAACTTAAATGCCTTATGCACACGCACAAAGTATCCGTCAATTCCCTTCGAGAATAAATATTTTTTGGTCACCGCCTTGCTCATTAATGAAAGTATGCCATTAAGAATTACTCAGTATTCAGCTTAAACAAAGAAACAGGTTCCACCAGACAACCCATTTTTCAGAATAACAGAGAAAATATCTCTACAACTTTCAAGCTTAAGTTTCCTGCATCTGCGGCATTTACCCATGATGGCAAAGGTCAGCAAGGTCAAAGAGAAAGGTTTTACAGAATTTTTTATTTAAGTTACAGAATTCACATATGATCTATATTTCAGCTACTACCCCTTTTTTCATGTTGCATGGTAGTTTACGAGTAAGCTTACCTGTTGTGTTTATAGGAAGGTCGCAGGCCTTGAAAAAAATTTTCTCATTATCACCACGTTGCATTTTTAACACTGTTAAAATTCATGTTTAAAAAAACTAAAACTGTTTAACAATGTTATTCATTTTTTTTTCCAGCCATCGGCATGACTCCCTTCTGCCGGTGGCTCTTTTTATTTTACAACCTACACTTTTCGCAACTCTCACTTTTCCGGCAAGCGCAAAATCTTTTTATGATGAACGAATCTCAGCAGAGAGACCTGGCACGGGCTGCAAGCGACCTTAAAAGCGCCTGAGAAAGAACTACCTTTGTACGCCCTCAGGCACTGATTTTTATTTTATGCCATCTACCCGGCAGCTTGCTGCCATCCTCTTTGCCGACATACAGGGCTATACTGCATTGATGCAGGGCGATGAAGTGCAGGCAAATGCTCTCCGGGAAAAATTAAAAACGAATCTTGACCGGCAAGTTGCCGCTCACAACGGTCGTATTGTGAAATGGAGTGGCGATGGTGCCCTATGCATCTTCAGCAGCGCCATTGAAGCAGTTCGTGCCGCCATTGAAATTCAAAAGCCGATGCAGCTTGAACCAAAGGTGCCTCTGCGAATCGGAATTCACACCGGGGATGTAATGTTTGAAGGAGGCGATGTGCACGGTGACGGAGTGAATATCGCTTCACGCATTGAATCGTTTGCAGTTGCCGGTGGAATTTTTATTTCGGACAGAGTCTATACTGACATCAAAAATCAAAAAGACATTGAAACCGTTTCACTCGGAAAATATGAATTAAAAAATGTTTCCGCCCCGGTTGAGATTTTCGCCATCAGCAACGAGGGATTGGTTGTTCCAAAAAATAAATTGCAGGGCAAGGGTAAACACCGGCCGGAGAAAAATACCTCTTCCAAAAAATACTTTGTCGCTGCGGCAGCCATCTTCATTGTTGCGGTAATCGCAGTACTCATTATCCAACGCGATAAATTTTTTCTTTCAGCCGTTGCGGAAGCTGAACATAAATCCATTGCTGTTCTTCCTTTCGTAAATCTCAGCAATTCAAAAGAAGATGAATATTTTTCTGATGGAATGTGTGATGAAATTCTCACCCAGCTTTCAAAAATTGGTGACCTCAAAGTAATTTCACGTACTTCGGTTTTGCAATACAAAGGCACTACAAAAAATATACATGAAATTGCAGGTGAGTTGGGAGTAAATAATATCCTGGAAGGCAGCGTTCAAAAATTAAACAACCGCATCCGCATCAATGTTCAGTTGATAAATGCAAAAACGGACCGGCATCTTTGGGCTGAGTCCTACGATCGTGATAACAAAGATGTTTTTGCCATCCAAACCGAAATTGCAAAACAAATTGCGCGGGAATTAAACGCTACGCTTTCAGTAAAAGAAAAATTACTGATTGAAGAAAAGCCAACCGAAAATTTACAGGCATATGATTTATACCTCCGCGGAAAAAATCATCTCGAAACCCAATTTGGAATAACAGATCCGAAGGAAATGCTTGACAATACCGAACGTATGTTCAGGGCAGCATTCCGCCTCGACCCCAGGTTTGTGGCAGCTTACAGCGAAATAATCATGCAGTATACCAGGATTTACTGGTACGGAAAAGAAACCGACCATGCTGCTTATAAAACAAAAGCAAAAAATTTATTGGATTCATTGGTGGCGCTTAATATTGACAAGCCCGCGGTTCACCTGGCTAACGGATATTTTAAATATCATGGCGAACGGGATTATATCAGTGCTTTAAGCGAGTTTGACAAAGTGGAAAAAAGCAGCCCCAACAACAGTGAGGTTTCGTTGGCAAAAGGATTTGTTTACAGGCGGCTTGGAAAATTAGACGATGCCATTCTCAATTTTCAAAAAGCAACCGTTCTTAACCCAAATAGTAAGGAAAATTTTTTTTCACTTTCTGAAACATTGAAGTTTAGCCGTAAAGCCGATGAAGCGCTGCAGAACTACGATAAAGCCATTGCTATAACACCTGACGATGCAGGCTTGCATGACCGCAAAGCTGAAATTTATATGACTTTAAAAGATGATTTTAAAACCGCAAAAACCATTTTGGATAATTCGAAGGATTTTGTAGATCCGTCTAAACTGGAAGGGATATATGATTTTATGTATATGCTGCAGGAAAATTATATTCCTGTTTTGAAGAATTGCATGAACAATCCCGATAGTATGCTTTATGATCATTGGGGTATTCTGTCAAACGCGCATACAATGGCTATAATTTACAGGGCGCAGGGCAAAGCCGATTCGGCAAAAAAATATTTTAACAAAGACCGCGAAGTGCTGCTTTCGCTCGTGAAAAAGTCACCGGATGATTTTCGTTTTTATACAGCGCTTGCAATTACGTTTGCCGGGCTGGGGGAAAAAGATAAAGCGCTCGAAAACGCAAACCATGCATGCCGGTTAATGCCACCCTCCAAAGATGCTTTGTTAGGAGTGGTTCCCCTGGAAGGGCTTGCCATTGTTCACACCTATTTGGGAGAGCAGGATGCAGCCATTGATATTCTTCAACAAATACTAAAACTTCCTTTCGGCAATTTGTGCACCAATACTATCCCCCTTTATAAAAGGCATCCGTATTGGAAATCGCTCCAAAGTAATCCGAGGTTTAAAAAATTAATTTCGTAAATACCCCTAAGTACCCATCAGCAAAGGCATATAGGCAAGTGGCTTTTCATTTCAGAGGATTTGCTTTTCGCAACTCGCACTTTTCCCACATGCGCGTAAAATCTTCTGCCGAACTCATAAATACATTTTTATCCTGTGGCGTCATACCGGCTGCTTCCCAGCCGCGAATGTAATCGGGCAGCAAACCGTAGTGTGCTACACCATCTGTATTTATATCCCAGGTTCGGTTACCTGTTTTACAACGGGTGAAGGTGCTGTCATATACTACCCGAATGGTGGTATCGGGTTTTGGAAGGGCTTTGAAGCCTCCTGCATCGGAACCAAATGCCATGTGCGTATAGCCCATAATTTCCACTACCTCCCGATACGCCTTAACAAAACCACTTGCACTGTCGCAGTGCTGTAAACCTACCATGCCGCCAATTTGCTTTAGTTGCTGGTATTGTCTGATGGTTCTGCTGTTTTCATTATCTGATTCTCCGCGCAAAACATTGTGCCCGCTGTTAACCGGGTAGTCATTAGCCACCGCCATTTGAAGAACTTCATTAACCATTTTTTCACTCATGTGGTCAATGTCTATCATAAATCCTTTTTGCATCATGTAGTTCAGACCAAACTTTCCCCTCTCTGTAATGCCTAACGAGTTGCGATGTCCGAAACCCGTCAGGGTATCCCACGAAGTATAGTTTACCTTTCTTGCCGGGTTAATATACGCAGGCAACAGGAAGGGCATAAACATTTTCGCCATCGTGTTTAACCCAAATGCTGGGTGTTGCAGACGAAAACCAATACCGGTTTCCTTTGTGCTTACCTGCTCCGGGATAAACTCCGCCCCGGTCGCAAATTTGTTGGCTACGTTAAGCGTAGAAAACAACAGTGCCGAGCCACCAAAAATGGTATTGTTTAAATGCACAGGGAAAATGTAGCGAACTCCAAGGTCCCAAAGCTTATCTAACTCTTGCTTAATTTCCTGGTTGGATGGGGAGGGATTGAAATTGGCTTTGTAATAGTCAGCAGGGAAATAAAAGTTGCCGATGTTATCCATTTCAGAGCCGAGTATCACTGCTAATTTTCCGTTGGATACAATGCGCCTCACGTCTTGCGGGCTCAATGCAACCTCCATAAACGTTGAATGTGCTACAAGGTCTTTGATGCCCTGTATGCAGTTCAGCAACACCTGCCCGTCATCATTCGGTCCCTCTGATTTAGCGGCAGATGCCATGATGTGACTGCTTACAGCAAGCGCTACCATGATGTTTAACCCGCCTTTATGAGCCCGCTCTATCCAGTCTATCCACATTTGTTGATGCAGCGTGGTGCACCAGGCAGGCCAGGTTGCAAAATCGGGATACCCTTCTTTTCCATCCTTCCATCCAGAGTTGTTTTGCTGCTCTGTTTGTGCTGCGAGGACTGAGCGCATTAAGTTTTTTCCATGATCTTCCTTACAGTTGCCCAAAGCCTCCTCGATGTTACCATAAGGCGCCCCATAAAATAGTTGCGTCCCAAAAGCTAAATCATCGCGGGGATGTGCGTGCATGTCTACAAAACCCGTTAGCGGGATTTGGGCTTGAGCACTATCCTGTGCAAATACGCCTGAGAAGAGTAAAAGAAAAAGGAAAATATTCGTGTAAAGTTTCAACAAGCTTTTAGCGGTTTAATATGCAAAGGTAACGCTTCGATAAAGCTATACAATAAATGTGTTGATCAGATAGTAAGACATCGCACCATAATAAATCTTAAGAAGAACTATGGAATCTGTCAGCAGGTGATGAAAAAATTCTTCAGGAACTTCCTTCGTTCAAATCTTTCCAGGAGCAGCTTAAATCAGGCGGGCTTGAATCTCCTCCAAAGCAGGAACTGTTGACTTTGGTTGGTTCGTCAGTTGATATTTTTTAATTCTGCAAGATTAACTTTGCTGACAATTCAGATAAACTAATCATTCAATAAGTTTGTTAACGCTACTCAGGTTTCTTGATAAAAAGGAATGAAACAATCAATGATGCTGCTTTCACTATTTACATTTTTAATACTGGGTTGCAGCAACAATTCAGCAACAACAAATTCAAACAACAATACTATGACAGACCCTCAACATCCCGACAATCCTTATTATTCAAGAACTGATACCACCGTTCTCCATGTATCAGACGCTGAATGGAAGAAAGTTTTGCCTGATAGTATTTACCAGGTGGCGCGCAATAAAGAAACAGAGCGCGCTTTCACAGGGAAGTATGTGGACACAGAAAGCAAAGGGACTTATTACTGCGCTGCCTGCGGCAATGAGTTGTTTCGTTCTGATTCAAAGTTTGCAAGTTCCTGCGGATGGCCCAGCTTTTTTGAAACGCGAAGGAAGAACAGCGTTGAATATGTAGCTGACAATTCGTATGGAATGATTCGTACGGAAGTTCTCTGCGGGCGCTGCGGTGCTCACCTTGGTCATTTGTTTGATGATGGTCCTCCGCCTACAGGAAAACGGTATTGCATGAATTCTATCGTGCTGGATTTTGAACCAGATGGTGGTGCGAAGTGAAAATAATATCCTGCTAAAAAGCAGACTCCTTTTCTCCTGCTCTTTTTAGATTACTCATCAGAATATTTTCCCACTTTTGCCGGAGACTGAATTCAAAATTTAAACCTCCGGTATTCTGATGAAAAAAATAGTTGTGCTTGGTGCAGGGCAAGTTGGAAGAACTATTGCCATTGACCTTTGCAAAGATTACGATGTCACATCCGTTGATGTCAGTAAAAATAATCTTTCGCTTCTCAAATCATATCCTGTCAAAACTGTGGTTGCAGATGTTTCTTCTTCTGCAGAAATAAAAAAAGTAATTGCCCCGGCACATCTTGTTATTGGTGCAGTTCCCGGCTTCATGGGTTTTGAAATGGCAAAGACAGTAATCAGCAGCGGAAAAAATATCGTTGACATTTCATTTTTCAACGAAGATATTTTCCTTCTTGATAAGCTGGCGAAAGAAAAAAAAGTAACTGCCGTGATGGATTGCGGAGTGGCACCGGGGTTAGACAACATCATTCTCGGCTATCACAACAAACGCATGAATGTTCAATCGTTCGAGTGTCTTGTCGGAGGATTGCCGAAGGTGCGCACCTATCCTTTCGAATACAAGGCTCCCTTCTCCCCTATTGATGTGCTTGCTGAATACACGCGCCCTGCAAGGTTTGTAAAGGACGGACAACTCGTAACCCGCCCAGCGCTCAGCGACCCCGAGCTGATTGACTTTCCTGAAGTCGGAACGCTCGAAGCATTCAACACGGATGGTTTGCGCAGCTTGATTAAGACCATGAAAGTGCCTGACATGATAGAGCGCACGCTTCGCTACCCCGGTCATATTGCATTGATGAAGGTGTTTAGAGAAACAGGTTTCTTCAGCGAAGAAGAGATTGAAGTGAAAGGGAAAAAAGTAAGACCAATAGATGTTACTTCAAAGCTTCTTTTTCCAAAATGGAAACTCGGAAGTGAAGAAGAGGAATTCACGGTGATGCGTGTGACAGTGAATGGGGCTAAAAATAAAAAGCAAGTCAGTTACGTTTATGACTTCCTCGACCGTTATGATGCTAAAACAAAGAGCACTTCCATGTCGCGCACTACCGGATATACTTGCACTGCCGCGGCACGGCTCGTTATCGAAGGCATGTATGACCGCAAAGGAATTAGTCCGCCTGAGTACATCGGAGAAGAAGAAAAATGTTTTCAGTATGTGATGAATTATCTCAAAGAAAGAAATGTGTCTTGCCGTGTGACTGAACTCAAATAACATATTCTCCAAGAATGAAACTACCTTCTCTCAGTTCTCTTATAAAAAATTCTTCCACCACATTTTTGCGGTTTCCTTTGGCAATTCTTTCCGCTGCAAAAGGAACGGCAGTGGCAATGCTCCTCCTCCATCTCGACTTTAAAGAGCATGACACGCATGAATACTACTGGCATATTCTTATGGTCAGTTATCTCGGCATGTTGCTGTTTACGTTCCTCACAATTTTCAGTGAACGAAAAAATTATTCATCAAAGCTGAAGATAATTGTGCAGGCATGTGGAGTGGTTCTCCTGCTTGCTTATTATTTCTCCCTGCCTGAGCACGTGCATGTTTCAATTATTATCCGCTATGTTCTGTATGTAATCGCTCTTCATCTCTCAATTGCTTTTGCACCGTTTATGGTGAAAGGAGAATACAATGGCTTTTGGCAGTACAACAAAATTATTTTCATCCGCATACTTACCACAGCCCTTTATACAGGCGTGTTGTACGCAGGCATTGCTCTTGCTATCCTTGCCGTTGACCAGCTTTTTAAAGTTGATATTGACGAAGAGACCTATGGCGACCTTTGGTTCTTTCTTGCAGGTGTTTTCAACACATGGTTTTTTCTTGCAGGTGTTCCGCGCAATTACAGCGAACTTGATTTGTCAACAGATTATCCAAAGGGATTAAAAATATTTACGCAATATGTTTTACTTCCGCTGGTCACGCTTTACTTAATTATTCTTTATGCTTACGAAGCAAAAATTTTCATTACTGCTGATTGGCCCGTAGGTTGGGTTGCATATCTGGTGCTTGGCTTCAGCATTGCAGGGATTTTGTCCTTGCTTCTCGTGTGGCCTGTGCGAAATGATGAAGGACAGGCATGGATTAAAACCTATTCACGTTTTTTTTACTTCGCGCTCTTCCCTCTCATCCTTCTTTTGTTCCTTGCTATCTTCAAACGTATTGCACAATACGGCATCACTGAAAACAGGTATTTCATTCTCGCACTTGCACTGTGGCTGCTTTTCATTGCTACCTATTCTCTTCTGTCGAAAGTAAAAAGTATCAAGCTTATTCCTGTATCACTTTGCATCATTACATTGCTTACATCATTTGGGCCATGGGGAGCATTCAGTGTTTCGAAGCGAAGCCAGCTAAATCATTTCGAAGAATTGATGATTAAGAATAATCTTTTGAAAGATGGTAAGGTTGTTCAGAGTGATTCAAAAATAAATTGGGATGACCAGAAAGAATTAAGCTCTGTGATTGATTACCTCGTTGAAATTAACGGCTATAATGTGATGCAGCCATACCTTGCTGTTAATCTTGATTCCCTTTTTAAATCAAATTCAACTGAAAGAATAAGATACTCTTATTCGCAGACACAAAAAATAGTTTCATTGATGAACCTGAAATATGTGAGCCGTTGGGAAGACGAAGAGAATTATAATGAGCGGATAAGCTACCATAGTGAAAACGATGACGTATTAAATATTTCCGGCTACGATGAATTGGTTAGCGGTTACAGTTTCTATAACTATACAAGTGAACGGGAAACAACAATTTGTTCGAAGTACACTGTCAGAGATAACGAAATTTCCATCTGCTTTAGTAATGCCACGCAGCTTCTTACCATTGACTTCGGAAAATCAGCAGTGATTAATGCTGATGTAATGAAGATTCTTGATTCACTTCAATCAAAGCATTTCAAAGTATATAGTCTTCCAAAAGGGGAAATGTCATATGCTTTCTCAAATGATGTTGCTGATGCAAAGATTATTTTAAAATCCATTGACGGAGAAAAGAAAGACGGCAAGACAAAGATTACAAACCTTCAGGCAGATGTATTATTGAAATGGAAGAAGGAAAAAGAAAATGAAGTTGGCGAGAAGAAGTAAGACAATTTTCTATCTCAAACCTATTTGTTTTCTTTGCAGCCCTTTCAAATTACAATTAACAATAGCGAATAATCAAACGGGGATGTAGCTCAGTTGGTTGGAGGTCTTGTCCCGATGTCGGGGCAGGAGGTCCAAGATTCGAGTTTCATTTATAATCAAAAACCAATTATTCATTTGCACTATTTCTACATTCTATATTCTGATAAAACAAATCGTTACTATTATGGAAGTAGCCATAATGTCGAACTAAGATTGATTTTACATAATGAAGGTGCAACCCCCTCAACAAAGAATGGCAGACCGTGGAAAATTGCTTATGTCGAAGAATATGAAACCAAAACGGAAGCATTGAAACGGGAAAAAGAGATTAAACGAATTAAGAGTAGAAAATATATTGAAACACTAATTACAAAAAAGGGGATGTAGCTCAGTTGGCTAGAGCGCCTGCATGGCATGCAGGAGGTCGTGGGTTCGAGTCCCATCTTCTCCACTAATAACAACAGTAGCGCTTGTCCCGAGGTCGGGACAGGAGGTCGTGGGTTCGAGTCCCATCTTCTCCACTAATAATAACAAGTAGCGCTTGTCCCGAGGTCGGAACAGGAGGTCGTGGGTTCGAGTCCCATCTTCTCCACCAAAGAAATTAACAAAAGTTTAGTTTTCGTTGTTGGTATTAAAGAAAAAAGCTCATTAAAAATATTTTAACTTCTGTTAAACCTTTTAATAACTTTACCGTCTGAAAGAAAAACCCAAAAAATAATTAAACAATGATAATTAAAACAACCAAATTCATGCTTGCCCTGCTTTTAGTGGCAACAACTCTATTTACCCAGTCATGCAGAAAAAAAGAATCACTTGACAGCGATACTTCCGGAGCAAGTGATAATGCTCTTGCAGAAGGAACAGCTAATGACATTACTAACATCGGAAGCCAGGCAGCTGATAACACGACAGGAACTACTTCATCACTCGATTCCTATAGAACTGCAAATCCGAATGATATTCTGTCAACCTGCGCTGCAAATATTACATGGAGTCCTTCAAATAAAATAGTAACCGTTGAATTCAACGGTTCTACATGCCTTGATGGGCGTACAAGGACAGGTACTCTAACTTTTAACTATTCAGCTTCTGCAGCTACAGCAACACATTTCCGGGATCCGGGGTTTAGCTGCTCAGTTACTTCCACCAATTATGTTGTTGATGGTAATCAGGTAAATATTATCAGCAAAACAATTACTAACACTACCCCTGTTGGTTTTGACCCGGCAACTACAAACGAAAAATGGACAGTAGCTTCAAATATTGAAATTATTAAAGCAGGCGGAGCAGGAACTATTACATGGACTTGTAACCGCACAACGACTTTGCTAAATACAAGTACAGTTTACACCGGTGCCGCTAATCCAATTAATTGGCCAATGGCTAAAATATCAGTTTCCGGTTCTGCAAGCGGTACAAGAGCTAATGGTGAATCTTTTACCTGCACTGCATCCGACTTAGTTCGTGATTTCGGAGGATGTAATATCTTTAACAGACATCCTTTCATTTCCGGCACTCTTGATTACACTCCAAGCGGAAAATCAACAAGACATATTGATTTTGGTGCCGGTGCTTGTGATGCCACAGCTACAGTTACTATTGACGGAGCAGTTTACACGATTACTCTTATCTAAACTTACTTTATCCAAATTAAAAGAGTCCTGCAAATCGCAGGACTTTTTTTTATGCCCATTATTTTGGAGAAGGAATCAATAGGGCCAAGAGGAACTTTATTGGATTGTTACTTCAATAATACTGAACTCTTTTACAAACCTTCTTCTTTCCATACCCACTCTTTCTTGAATATGCTGTAATATCCAAACTTACCCGAATGGTCGAAGCGGATAATCCCATTATTAAGAAACTGGTATTTATCGAATTGAGGAAAGACAATAGTCTCATTCGCCTTTGTTATCAAGCCAAACAATGTGTCGCGGCTTGCGATAGCAAAACCATTCTTAAATTCAGAAATAAACTTGTATTCAAAAGGGATGACGACACTTCCGGTTGAGTCAACTGCTCCATATAAATTTCTTTGTTTCACTCTGCCTAAATCAGATGTAAATTCCAGCGCATTCTCATAAATAAAAGGAACGATTGTTTTGTTATCCAAATCAACATATCCCCATTTATTTTGTTTGCGAACAGCAACGGGAGTCGAATCATTGTAGAACCTTACATCGTCATACTTCACAGGCAGAACTACATTTCCTGAAAGATCAATCAGCCCGTACTTGTTTTTTAATTTCACCACAGCATATCCATTCTTAAACTCACTTCGGTTAAGAGTTTCACTATCGAAGTCATAGGTGAGCGGGATGGTAATCTTTGCACTGTCGTTGATAAAACCAAACTTATCGTCTTTGGAAATGATTGCCATTCCTCCGGCAAATTTCCCAATAGCATCGTATTCAAACGGGAGCACCTGCTCTCCAAACCGGTTATATATTCCAAACATATCATCCCGTTGTGCCCGTATCAAACCATTCGGCTCAATACTGATAAAACTATAAAGGGTGTCTATTACACGGTTTCCGTTCCGGTCAATAACAGCAAGATAATCTTCGCTACCCGCGACTGCAAGGCGGTTCATGAAATCAGTTGCCGTTTCGAACTGAACAGGAATAATTACCTTTCCATGTGAATCTGTATAACCATATTTATCATCGTGCATTACCAAAACACGGTCATCATGCGGGCTGCCCACCTCCTCATAGAGCGTATCAAATTGCATCTCCCCTATCCTGTTAATGATTGTAGCTTTGTCCTTGACATGCACAATAGCACTCCCATTTTCAAACCTGTCCACATCATCATAATCGAAATTGACTACAACTGTTCCCTTCTTGTTTATAAATCCGTATTTATTATTCTTTGATGCAACGCTGAGCCCGTCATAAAAGAAATCAACCTCATCGAAGTCATAGCCAACCATCAGCTTACCATCCGTATCAATGTATCCCCACTTGCCGTTATATCGAGTAGGCAACATTTCGGTATTGAAAAGCCGGAAGTCATCAGCTACTTCATTCTTATAAGGAAAATCAGGATAGTCTTTCAGAAACTGTTCAGAGGTGCCGGAACCATGAAAGCTGATATAACGGTTGTACAACTGCATCCATGCTTTCGATATATTCCTGTTGGTGGGATATTTCTTTGCAAAGCCATAATATGCATCCGGATCTTTTCGTGCTGTCAGTAATTCAAACAGCGAGTCTTCAGCCTGGAAACGGAAAGGGCTTTCAGGAAAAGAAGCGATAAAAGCTGCGAACGAATTTGCATCCCCCGGGTTTGTTCGTTCTGCAAAAAGTTTTTCTTCATAATGCTGCTTCGCTTCTGTTGTTTCCCGTGCACGCGGATACTTGGTTATAAATTCATAATAAGCAGCAGCCGTATTTATTTTCTTCGTCCCTGAATATGCCAGCCGGTTTCTATTTGCTTCAGCATATATCTTCAGCTTCGACCATCCGTATTGATCAAGATAAACATTCCATTTCTCAACATCATTTTGGGCTTCTGTCATTTGGTAAGCAACCATAGCAATCGTATCCCTTTGTGAGGGAATATTTGCCGACATCAGGTTATACTTCTCAAAAACTTCCAGCTTCCCCTTTTCCGATAACCGGTTGTAGGCTGTGTCAGCAAGGAGAATATATTTTCTTGCTGAGTCTATGTTGAAGAAGGGATTATCGTTTCGTGTGCAGATAATACTCAGCCCGTAATAAGAAGGAGCCGGGTCACTTTTCGTTTCCTTCATAAAATATTCCCGAGCCTCGAAATAGTCTTTCACTGCCAGCCGCTCAAAGCCCTTCTGAATCCGGTCTTTGGCAAGTGCTGAATTAACAGAGGTGAAAAACACAACAAGCAACAAAGAATATTTCGCCAAGCAAGAATATTTCATCCGATAATAAAAAGTTTTTAGAAAAAAAGGAATGATAACGACTGCTGAATTACAGCAACGCAAAATTACAAATCAATATTTACTCTTTTATTTTTTCTGCTTGTCATTGCGGGTGTCCGAATAGGTAATTGATAAAAGATTTACATTCTGATTTTTCGTTGTAATCAGACCATTCAAATAAATCCGGAGGTTTCCTTTTATCCAGTAGTACCTGTGGACATCATTACCCGGAACTTCCGAAATGTTATCAACTGCATTATAGGGTCCGTATTTCTTCCTCAATAAATCTCTATACTTATTAATTGTAGTTATATCGAGATGTTGGGTAGTATCCATCATCGGCAAAAAAGTAACCCGTACTTCCGTAAGACTGTCGTGGCTATAATTCGGCACCAGCCTCCACCGCTCGTCTTTAAATATTTCATCATTCGGAAATTTATAAAACTTCGATTTACCCATGCTGTCTTCTTTAACTTTGCCCTCGCTTATCAGCGCAGCCAATTTGGTTTTATAAGTTGCCGCAGCATCATTGAAGCAAAAAGTCATGAAGGCAGTGTCGGTAACCTTCCCGCGTTTCATCTCAACTTCTTCTATCGAATCGAGCCTGAAATGATTGAATGCAAGCCTCATCTCTTCGCGCTTCGCTCCCAGCCTGCTCTTGAGCTCGGGCATGTGACCGGTAAGACTCTCCATCAATTGTTTTTGAATATCGCCCTGTGAAGAAAGCATCTTTTGTCCTGCCGGTGTTTTATAAAACTTCAGATATTCCTTTATCTCGTCCTGCGTAAAGAGCTTGTCATAAATAACGGGCATATCCGTATCAACTATTTTTTTTGCCATTGCCTTGCTCTCCTGCAGGCAGTAATCAAGATAAGCTGCATACTTCACGCTGTCTATCTTGCCCAACTGCCCCTTTATCATTTTCATCAGCGACTCACTGGTTTTTTCAGCCGTCTGTTCGGTGTGCACCAGCTTCAGCAATTCGTTAATATCATCTGCCTTGCTCTGCGCCTGCGATTGATAAAACGAAACAACAAAGCAGCCAATCAGCAAAAATATTTTCTTCATATGTTTTATATTTTGAGAATAATTCTAATCCTGTTTTTTACAGGGCGCAAGTTATTAAAAAAAATTGCGATGAATCATTAATCGTTAATGAGTTTACGTTCTATTCCAAAGCATATTTATGAGTCCATTCTGTTTTCATTTTTTCAAATATTGCAATAAGATATATTATCTATCTTTCGCACATGGGCACAAAACTCAGCGCGCTACTCAACAACAGGTGGTTCGTCTTTATTTCTCTTACGGCTGTTGTTTTTATTTGCTTTGCTCCGGCATTACAAAATGGTTTCACTAATTGGGATGACCAGGAATATGTTCTCCGCAACACAGCCATTCAATCACTATCTCCCGGCAGCATCTCTTATTTGTTCTCGCATTTTCTCATCATCAGCTATCATCCGCTCACGTTGCTCTCGCTTGCTGTGAATTATTTTTTCAGCGGTACAGAAGCATCCGGCTACATATTTACCAATATCCTTTTTCAAGCACTCAACTGTTGCTTGCTTTTTATTTTTTTGTGCCAAATAAATTTAAGAAAGACTACAGCATTTTTTGTTGCGCTTCTTTTCGCAGTTCATCCCTTGCATGTTGAATCGGTTGCGTGGATTGCCGAGCGTAAAGATGTTCTGTTCGTTTTCTTTTTTTTCATCTCTCTCATCTTTTACACACGCTATTTTAAAACCGATGATAAGAGGATATATTTTCTCTCGCTGCTTTTCTTTCTCTGCTCCTGCCTTTCGAAGGCACAGGCGGTAACACTGAGCCTCACTCTATTTCTCATTGACTTTTTATTGGATGGAAAAATTACCCTTGCAAAAAGCCTGTCGAAGATTCCGTTTATTCTTATTTCAATCCTTGTTGGCATAATCAGTGTAAAAGCGCAGGGAGGAAACGTTGCTTCATTCACAGGGGCTGATTTTACTTTTTTGCAACGCCTCGCTTTTGCCGCTCAAAACTATCTGCATTACATCCTGCATCCGCTGTTGCCTCTGCGGCTTAGTGCTTTTTATCCTTACCCGGATTCCTTTCAACCCATGTACTATTTATACCTTCCCGTTGCTGCAATGATTTTCTTCGGAGCAATTTTTTATTTCAGAAAAAATAAGCTCGTCATTTTCTCTGTACTCTTTTTCACATTCAATATTTTCTTTCTACTCCAGTTGTTTCCGGTAGGCGATGCGATGATGGCTGACCGCTATTCTTATCTTCCTTCTATCGGTTTATTTATTCTCATGGTGTGTGTGGCAGAACATCTCATACATAAATCAAAACGGAAAAAATATATTGTTCAATTCCTTGCCGCGATTTATTTTTTATTTCTCGCCCAGTCAACCTTTGCGCGGTGCAGCGTGTGGAGAGACGGGATTACTTTGTGGAGCGATGTGATAAAAAAATATCCTCATACATCAATCGCCTACGTAAACCGCGGTGCAAATTATTATGACAATGCCAACACAACCGCTGCCCTCAATGATTTTAAAAAAGCGATTGAGTTAAATCCTCACAACTCTTTTGCAAGATATAATGCCGCTACAATTTATTACAACAACAGCGATTTCAAGAATTGTGTGCAAGTGCTTGACAAGATTGACGCAGACAAATCAGCGGACACTGATGCGTTTTTGCTGAAAGCATATTCCGAAAATAAGCTCAACGATTATGCGTCCTCGCTGCGCGATGTAGAAATATATCTCTCGAAAAATAAAACTGCCGAAGCTCTTACGCTTGCAGGTCTCAATAGAATAATGTCAGGAGATTATGCAAATGCCAAAAAGGATTTTGACGCTGCTATTGAAAAAGATTCTTTATACACCGATGCATATACGAAACGCGGTGCGCTCTTTTTCCAGATGCGCGATACTACTGCTGCCTGCAACGATTTCCAAAAGGCAGCATCGCTCGGTGACATAAAAGTGGCTTCATTTATGGAAGCATTTTGCAATTATTGAATGACCAGTTTCCTCACCACACTCCTCTCCCCATCCCCCACCCTCACAAAATAAATCCCTGCCGTTAGATTTGGTTGAACAACAAATTCATTCTTACCCGCAGGCAGAGACGCGATGCCTCGCGTCTCTGCATAAACAATTTCTCCAAGCGGATTAAATATTTGCAGCAAGGATTTGTTGGAGGAGGAAATGTTTTTTATGGTGAATGTGCTGGTGGCGGGGTTGGGGAAGATTGTGAATAAATCATTTTGTTTGATTTCATTAAAGCCAACTGAAGAACAGTTAGTAGTAACATCGAAACCCTTCTCTATATTGAAACCAGAAGAATATTCTAATGCTCCCGAAGAAATTACTGCACCCGGATTTCCAATAACAGTCGGGAACATATTGGTAATTGTTGAAGCAACGGCTACATTGCATCCATCACCGTTTGCATCTGTTTTAATAAGCAAGATGTCGTAAATATTAGAACCATTTGTAACATTTCCTGCAATGATAAATCCACTGTCAGGAGTTTGCAGAATTGAATTTCCTAAATCAGAACTGATGCCGCCAAAAGTTCTTGACCACATAACATTTCCGTTCGCGTCTGTTTTAATCCAATAAGCATCATAAACACCCATTCCGAAACTTTTAGTACCACCTACCATGATATATCCTCCATCCAATGTTTGTTGAACTTGCTGTGATGCCTCCTCGTCAATTCCACCATATGTTTTTGACCATACAGTGTCTCCGCTTGCATTTGTTTTTATTAAATATAAATCAAAGTTTCCAGCTCCGAAGCTATTAGTTGAACCAAAAATAATATATCCACTATCATTGGTTTGCTTAACATCATTAATTACAGTAACGCTGTCTGCACCAAATGACTTTGTCCACATGGTATCACCAACTGAATTGGTTTTTATCAAATACCCTTTTATGATTGCTCCGAAACTTGAAGTATTGCCGCACATAACAAATCCGCTGTCAGAAGTTTGAATGATAGAGCTGCTGTAATCATCGCCAATTTCTCCAAAAGTTTTAGTCCACATCGTATCACCGGTGGAGTTTACTTTCATTAAATAGAAATCACCACCGCCTGCTCCGAAACTTAACGTACTTCCAAATACAATATAACCCCCATCAAAAGTTTGCTTTATTGATTTACCCCAATCATCGTTTACCCCACCATACGTTTTTGTCCATGTTGTGTCTCCGACAGAGTTAGTTTTAATAATAATTAAATGACCAATGGTAGAGCCGAAAGGGTCTATTCCTCCTGTAAGAATAAATCCACTGTCAGATGTTTGTTGTACTTCGTAGGCAATTCCATTCCAGCTACTGACAAAACTTTTCGTCCATAAAGTATCTCCAAGAGAGTCAGTTTTCAGCAAATAAATATTTCTCTCCGTACCTCCTCCGGGGTCAGAATGACCTGTGACAATATACCCACCGTCAAATGTTCTTTGAATGGAATAGCCGTAGTCAACATTGTGCAAACAGTCAAAAGTTTTCTGAAAAGTAATTTGCGCATTTGCATTTACTGAAATTGCAAATAATAAAACAAGTAAAATCTTTTTCATATAAAATTATTTTCAGTAAAAGTAAAAAAACAAACAACATAAAAAAGAAGAGCGCCTCTCAGCGCTCTCCCATTCTACATTCTACATTCTCAATTCTACATTCATTTACACAATCACCGTTACAGTAACAGTAGCTGTCAGCGTCTTTCCGCCACCATCCACAGCGGTGAGCTTGTAAACAGTGGTCACAGCCGGAGTCACCACCTGCGAGCCGGTGGCAGCTACTGAGCCAATGCCGTTGTCAATGGTGACAGCGGTGCTTCCCGCTATGTTCCACTCGAGCGTGGTAGGGTCGCCCGCCACGATGGCTCCCGGTACGGCTTTGAAAGTGCCGTGCGGTCCGCCCGGTGCGCTGCTGAACTGCACATCGTAGCCCCAGTCGCCCAGGTTATGCTCTTTGCGCTTGTTGAAACCGAGCAGCGCATCGCGGCTCGATGTCAAATAAAACTTCACCGTGCCCGGTGTAATCGTCTTTTGACCTTTGGCAATGCCGAGCGTACGGTCGCGGTCGGCATTGGCTTTTTCCTTGTCGCGGTTAAACTGCTTGCCCGCTACGTTTTGAGTATTGGCTTCTAACAACTGGGCGGCAAAATCCACCATGTCCAATCCGTTCAGCACGCTTGTCGCGCCATCAAGCGCATGTTTTTTAAAGATGAGCACAGAGAGGTCAATCAGCCCCTGCGCATCCACCGGTATCACCACGCTTATCTCCCCCTTGGGCGTATTGACAACATAGCCCCAGTCGCCCAGCGCATGCTCGGTTCCTTTGTTGAAGCCGAGCAGCACATCGCGCCCCGATGTCACATAAAAGTTTACCGTGCCCAGGTTCGTGTTGTTAACGCCCAGCACAAGGTCGCGCTTTTCAAACGCCTTTTCCTTGGCCTTGTCTAAACTGCGCGCTTCGGCATCCTTGTCCAGGGCAAGCGTGGTTTTTGTTTGAAAGTCCGCCATGTTAAGAGGGTTAAGCACCGAAGTGGCTCCATCGAGCACGTGCTTATCATTCACCCGTTGTCCTAACGAAGCTAATTCCTGAGCGTTCTTAGGAATTGTCACACTGAAATTTTGTTTTCCCATTTTGTTTGTAGTTTAAGATTTAAGATTTGTATTAAAATAAGTAAGGTTACTAATTCTTTGTTTTTGATTTAAATTTCAATAGTCGTCATTCAATTCTCATTATTCGTCATCCAAGTCTGAACCAGCGTCATTCAATTCTCATTATCCGTCATTCAAACCGGAACCAGCGTCATTCAATTCTAATTTTCCGTCATTCAAAGCGGAACCAGCGCCATTCAATTCTCATGATCCGTCATTCAAACCTGAACCAGCGTTGTTCAATACTGATGTGTCATTGTTGCCTCATCAGTATTTGATGACGCATATTCAATATTGATTGCAGTGGGATGAACTTGTAATCTTGCCGCATCAGTATTTGATGTCGCAGATTCAATATTGATTGCCGGAGGATGAACTTGTAATCTTGCCGCATCAGTATTTGATGACGCATATTCAGTATTGATTGCCGTGGGTTGAACTTGTAATCTTGCCGCATCAGTATTTTATTTGTGATTATTCGTTTGTAGTGTGAGAGCCATTCGTCTTCATTTATTCATTTCAATTTGCTGCCTGCTGATGTTATGAGAATGACTAAATTTGATTTTGCAAAGGAAAGGGATGTTTCAAAGCGTGTCAATCCCCAAATATGGGGATATTGTTTTTGTCACGCTGAGCGATTCCGATTGCTATGGGAGAAGCACACACAAAAACACTTTTTCTTTTGCCATCATCTAAATATTAGCTTGGTGATGAAGGAGAGAGTTAGTTACTTTGTGGGGTAATACAAATGTTATCGGCAACCCGGGGGCGTACCAAACGATGAAGTGCATGCAAGAAATAAACTTTAAGTTGTTAGTAGAGTAGCAGAAAGCCATTTGCAGCCATTCAAAAAAAATAAATCATTATGAAAAAGATTTGGAAATACTTTGTTGTGTTTGCGATTGTAAACCTGATGAAGCAAATTGAATGCAATGCTCAGATAACATACGAGCATACCTATACCGCAGCTCCGGGTGTGTCAAATAATATGTGGCTCACTAACCTTGGAAATAACAATTACAAGTATGTGGTTTGGGATTTCAATCAGGCAATCTTCAGCTTGTATAATTTAGACCATACACCACTTATGACTAATGTTCAGGTTCCGATTGTGCCGGATTCAAATCGCTTTTACCAAATAGGATATATTACTTCGACATTATTTGACTGTGATTCTACAAACATTGAGTATGCAGTAATCGGCAAGGGGGTGAGTTATACTGGAAAGTTTATGATATATAGAACAGATGGCACTCAATTATTTTCCCGCGATTCCGTCACTACTTTATGGTGTGTTGGGTGTGCTGGTGGCAGCGAGGAATTTCTTGCCATTGAGAATACTCCCGCTGGTACTAAATTGTTCTTGGTAACTCAGTTTCCCGATTACACTGAAGAAATGTATGTTTATGGCCTTTGCGGTACTTTGCCTGAAAGCGCCCCCGACATAAACAACTCTTCAAACTTCGTTCAAGTATTTCCAAATCCTACTGCACGAGAAATTAATTTTAATGTAGCTGTGCCAAGTCACATTGAAAGACAGGGCAGTTATGAATTGATAATTTTTAATTCATCGTTTCAAACCATAAAAACTATTCCTCTTAATTCGATTGATAATAAAATTAGTGTTGATACGGAACCATTAGCCGCAGGTGAATATTATTATTCATTCCAGACAATGAAAAAAGTTTTTCAATATGGCAAGTTCATAGTAGCAAAATAAAAATGCACGAGACGCTGCTAAATGAGAAGTACGGAGTGGGGTATGCCGATAACACTAATATTAATTGCAATTTAAAAAAGAAGGGAAGCGGAGGTATATAAACAGTGAGCAAGGGTATAAACAAAATCCCCAAGCTAATTTTTCTTCCCAACTTTGCCACTCCATATTAAAATGAAAAAAGTAGTAGTCCTCACAGGCGCAGGCATCAGTGCCGAGAGCGGTTTGAAAACCTTCCGCGACAGCGATGGCTTGTGGGAAACTCATCGCGTGGAAGATGTAGCCACTCCGCAGGCATGGCACCGCGACCGGGCGCTGGTGCTTGAGTTTTATAACCAGCGGAGAAAGCAGGTGCTGAGCGCGCAACCCAATGGTGCACACATTGCATTGGCACAATTGGAAAACAAATTCGATGTCCACATCATCACCCAAAACATTGACGACCTGCACGAGCGCGGAGGAAGCAGGAAAGTGCTGCACCTCCATGGCGAAATAAAAAAGTCGCGCAGCTCCCTCGATGACTCCCTCATTTATAACATTGATGGCTGGGAATTGAAAGAAGGTGATAAATGCGAACGCGGTTCCCAGCTTCGTCCGCACATTGTCTGGTTTGGCGAGATGGTTCCCGAACTGGAAAATGCTGCTTACATTGTTTCCATGGCAGATATTTTTATTGTCATCGGCACATCGCTTCAGGTTTATCCCGCAGCCGGGCTTGTGAATTACGCGCATCCCGATTCAAAGAAATACTTCGTTGACCCCAAGGCAAGCATTTCCTCCTATCATGATTTCACCGTGTATGCCGAAAATGCCGGCAACGGAGTCCCGAAAGTTGTGGAGGAGATTTTGGCAAACAGTTAGTAGTCTTTTGTTGCCACAGATTACACAGATTTACACTAATTTAATTATAAGAAATATCTGTGTTAATCTGTGAAATCTGTGGCGTGTTTTACTAAATCTTTCTGATGAGATTATTTCTCATTCGTGAAACATCCAATCGAGTTGACCTGTTCAACAAGATTCCCGCAATCAATAGTAAATTATTCAATGCTCTTCCTAAGCTCATTTATAGATTCTGAAATTTTCAGATGGGCAATCCTTCCTCTCATCATCTTTTTCGCGCGCATGTGCGATGTCTCGCTCGGCACACTCCGAAATGTTTTTATTTCAAAAGGGTTTCGCAACATCGTTCCGTTCCTCGGCTTCTTCGAAGTGCTCATCTGGCTCATCTCCATCCGCCAGGTCATGCAGCACCTCGACAACATTATGTGCTACATCGGTTTCGCAGCAGGCTTCGCCATGGGAACGTATGTCGGACTAAGAATTGAAAGCAAGCTCGCGATTGGCTTACAAGTCCTCCGCATCATTACCAACCAGGATTCGAAGGGATTATTCCAGGCAATGCAAAAAGAAAACATGGGCGTCACGCTCATTGACGGGCATGGCGCCAAAGGACCCGTGAAAATAATCTTCACCATCATCAAGCGCAAAGACATAGACAAGGTGCAGGACATTATCAACGAGCATTGCCCGCTGGCATTTTATTCCATCGAAGACATCCGCGTGGCAAACCAAGGCGTCTTCCCCACGGCATCGCAGACTTCCGGAACAATGGACTATGTCCGGAGGATGTTTCCCGGCTCGGGCGCGAAATGAACATTCATTGTCAATAACTTGTTATATAAAATATCGTTTATGTTAATGATTCAGATATTTTTGCAACCATAAACCAAACCCAAATTAAAATCAAATAAAAAATGAAAACCAAATTAGTATTAGCATTTGTAGTTGCAGGGACAATGGCATTGTCATCTTGCACAAGAAAAGTTGACGACAAGACTCTTGCCGACATCAACCAATTAGGAACTGAGTGGACCTCAACCAGCGAACAGGCATCGCAGTATGCTGCCGACCTGACCTCCACTTCCCAGCAGACAAAAGAATTTGCTACCAAGCAAAAAGAAACCTGCACAAAGCTGTCAACCAGCAAAGATGAAGCAATGAAAACAAAATGCACAGAGATGAGCAACACCGCTGATGCTGATGCCGCAAAGACAGAAGGCATGCTGACTGAGTGGACTGCTTTCAAAACTTCATGGGATGAAAACACCAAGACATTCAGCGAGTGGAAAGACAAAGTAACCAAAGGTGAAGTGTCTCCTGAAGATGCAACCAAAGGTTTGACTGACTGGAGAACCAAATTGACAGAAGCTCAAACTACTGTTGGTACCTGGAACACATCACTTGCATCAACAAAAGAAAGTTACACCAACACAATGACTGCTTTTGCTGACCTTGAGAAATCTATTTCTTCTCCTTCGCAGAAAAAATAATTTAGCTCACGCTTAAAAATAAAAGAGCCGGATGATGCAAATCGTCCGGCTCTTTTGTTTGTATCACACACCCAACTCAAATATCCATTTTAATCTGGTTCTTTCTCTTCTCTGCTTTCTTCTCCAGCTCAGTCAATATTCTTGACCGGTCGTTCTGCACTTTTTCCTTCGACTTATCTGCAGGAGCTTTTTTATCTACAGAAGTTTTAGTAGAGAAGTCCCATTCCATTGTCACAGGCTTCTCATCAGCTTTTGCTTTTATAGTGGTAACTTTTTTTGAGGCAATTGTTTTTGAAGGTTCAGCTTTCTTTGCCGGCTGCACCTGTGGCTTTGCTTCTATCTTTTTCTCTGCGGGAGCTTTCTTCGCTTCGGGCACAATGGGGAGTTGCTCTGCTCCTGTTGAAGCTATTCCAACACCACCCTTGGTAATTTTATTTACAAGATTGCGCGAAAGAATATTTCCCATCGAGCCTCTCCCCTTCACCTCTATCGAATTCAAATCGAAATCAAATTCTGTTTTGCGGAGTTTTGGTTTCGGTCGCAGCTTCACGTGAATAACTTCAGCTGGGTTGCCGCTCAGAGAGAAATATAAAATCTTGGAGCCCTCGCTTCCTTTGGTCAGCACATATTCTTTGTCTCGTGTAGTGCCGCCAACGGTAAATCTTTTTACCATTGCATTGCCGCCTCTTCCGTCCTGGTAAACGAGATTGTAAACCTGTTCGGCTTCCGTCTTCCGGAACAAAGCAATGTGGCGGATGTCCTTCCCGACATATTTTTTATCGCCAACCTTCGTCACAATCATCGTCCCGTCACCACGGAAAACAATGATGTCATCCAAGTCGGAACACTCACAAAGGAATTCGTCCTTCTTTAAACTATATCCGGCAAAACCGTCATTGTAGTTCACGTACAGTTTCTGATTGTTAATCATTACCTCAGATGCCACAACGCTTTCAAACGAGTCAATCTTTGTTTTGCGCTCTCTGCCCTTGCCGTATTTTTTCAACAGCTCTTTGAAATAATTTATTGCGAACTGTTTAATGTGTGCAAGATTATTTTCAATCTCTGTAATCTGTTCTTCGAGAGATTTTATTTTTTCATCCTGCTCCTTCACATCATATCTGCTGATGCGTTTGATTTTAATTTCAGTTAGCCCTACTATATCATCACGGGTAATCTCGCGTTTGAATTTCTTCTTGTACGGCTTTAAGCCAACATCAATCGTATCAATCACGCTCTCCCAGGTTGTACATTCTTCAATGTTGCGATAAATCCTTTTCTCAATAAATATTTTTATGAGAGAACTGAAATGCCATTCTTCTTCAAGTTCGGCTTTCTTAATTTCCAGTTCACGTCTGAGCAACTCAACCGTTTGCTCCGTATTGTACTCAAGAATGTCATTCACATTCATAAAGCGCGGCTTGTCATCAATGATGACGCAGGCATTCGGAGAAATAGAAACTTCACAATCCGTGAATGCATAAAGCGCATCAATTGTTTTCTCAATGTCCTCCGATGAATCAGGATGCAGAAGAATTACAATTTCCACTTTCGCAGCCGTGTTGTCTTCAACCTTCTTGACTTTTATTTTTCCTTTGTCATTCGCAGCAAGAATAGAATCAATGAGAGAAGTTGTGGTTGTTCCAAACGGAACCTCGGTAATCACCAATGTTTTTTTGTCCTTCTTCTCAATCTTCGCACGTACGCGAATACGTCCGCCACGCAAGCCCTCATTGTATTTGCTGAAGTCAGCAATTCCTCCCGTAGGAAAATCAGGAAGAAGACTTACCTTTTGTTTTCTGAGAATAGCAATCGAGCCTTCAATCAGCTCAACAAAATTGTGCGGAAGAATTTTGCATGCAAGGCCGACAGCAATTCCTTCCACACCCTGCGCAAGGAGCAAAGGAAACTTCATCGGAAGAGTAATCGGCTCTTTATTTCTTCCGTCATAACTCAGCGACCACTTTGTTGTCTTGGGATTGAAAGCAACTTCCAATGCAAATTTTGAAAGGCGCGCTTCAATATATCGCGGAGCAGCAGCGCTGTCACCCGTATAAATATTTCCCCAGTTTCCCTGTGTGTCAATCAACAAATCCTTTTGACCAAGTGCAACCAATGCATCACCAATGCTTGCATCACCGTGCGGATGATATTTCATGCAATGCCCAATGATATTCGCCACCTTATTGTAGCGCCCGTCTTCCATATCCCACATGGAATGGAGTATTCTGCGCTGCACAGGTTTCAACCCATCGTTGATGTGCGGCACAGCACGTTCCAGGATTACATACGATGCATAATCCAAAAACCAGTTCTCATACATTCCATGAAGGTGAACGATTTTGGGCTCATCGATTACCGGGATAGGTTCTTGCTTTTTCTCTTCTTTATTTTTTGCCATTATAAAATTTATTGTGACCGCAGATCTTTATGATGATTATGATTTTCATAATTTATCATAACAATCATGAAAATCTGTGGTCTATTTTTTATTGCGCTAACTCTTCTTCCACAACACTCTTCTCAATCCGAAGTTTGCCAATAATAAAATCCTGGCGCTCCGGGCTGTTCTTTCCCATATAATAATCAAGAAGATGCTGAATAGTTTCTTCCTGCCCTATTGTTACAGGCTCGAGGCGGATGTTCTTTCCGATAAAGTTACTGAACTCATCAGGAGAAATTTCCCCGAGTCCTTTGAAGCGGGTTATCTCAGGCTTAGGTCCGAGTTTGGCAACGGCATTCGCTCTTTCTTTTTCACTGTAACAATAAATTGTTTCTTTCTTGTTGCGAACGCGAAACAGCGGTGTTTGCAAAATGTAAACGTGCCCGCTCTTAACCAACTCAGGAAAGAATTGCAAAAAGAAAGTCATCAGCAATAAACGGATGTGCATACCGTCAACATCAGCATCTGTTGCGACTACAATTTTATTGTAACGCAATTCGTCCAAGCCGTCTTCAATATTCAATGCATTCTGCAAAAGATTGAACTCTTCATTTTCATAAACAATCTTTTTGGTGAGACCATAACAATTGAGCGGTTTACCTTTCAAGCTGAATACAGCTTGTGTATTTACATTGCGCGCTTTCGTAATAGAGCCGCTTGCAGAATCTCCCTCCGTAATAAAAAGAGTTGATTCTTGCCTGTCAATATGCTTTGTGTCATAATGAACTCTGCAATCCCGAAGTTTTTTATTGTGCAGGTTTGCTTTCTTAGCACGTTCGTTCGCTAACTTTTTTATGCCCGCAATATCTTTCCGCTCCCTTTCACTTTGTTGAATCTTTTTAAGAATTGCATCAGCAGTTAGTGGATTTTTATGAAGATAATTGTCGAGTTCAGTTTTTACAAAATCATTTATCCATGTCCTTATTTGCGGACCATCAGGCGCAGTTGTCAATGAGCCAAGCTTGGTTTTTGTCTGCGACTCAAACACCGGCTCCTGAATACGCACGCTGATTGCAGCTACAATGGAAGTACGAATATCACTTGCCTCAAATTCCTTTTTATAAAACTCTCGTACTGTCTTTACAATTGCTTCACGAAATGCTGCCTGATGTGTGCCTCCTTGGGTGGTGTGCTGTCCATTTACAAATGAATAATAATCTTCTCCGTAAGCAGTAGTATGCGTGAAAGCAATTTCCATATCATCACCTTTCAAATGAACGATGGGATAAAGCTGCTCATCGGTGATGTTTCGCTCGAGCAAATCTTTCAACCCGTTTTCAGAAAAGAACTTTTCTCCGTTGTAAAAAATATTCAAACCCTTATTGAGGAAAACATAATTCCACAACATGTTGCGAACATAATCTGCATTGAAACGGTAGTTCATAAAAACCGAGCTGTCAGGCTTGAAGCTGAAAAAAGTTCCGTTACGTTCAGTGCATGATTTTTCTTTCTCATTCCTTAGGATTTTTCCTTTTGTAAACTCGGCAATTTTTGTTTTGCCTTCACGCACACTTTGCACCACGAAATAATCAGAGAGCGCATTCACTGCTTTTGTTCCAACGCCATTCAATCCAACAGATTTTTGAAATGCTTTGCTGTCGTACTTCCCACCTGTATTAATCTGCGAAACACACTCAATCACCTTACCGAGAGGAATTCCTCTTCCGTAATCCCTCACATCAACTTTGCCATCATTAATGGTGACTTCAATATTCTTTCCGTAACCCATCACAAACTCATCAATGGAATTGTCAATCGTTTCCTTCAGGAGCACATAAATGCCGTCATCTTTCGAAGAACCATCGCCAAGCTTGCCGATATACATGCCGGGTCGCGTACGTATATGTTCTCTCCAGTCGAGAGAGCGGATACTTTCTTCAGTATAACCGTGTGCCGGTTGATTTTTGTCTGCCATTTTCGTTTATCGTTTGCTATTATTATTTTCTATTTGATGTCGGGTAAAATTATGTTGAATGCCTCAAGGGGTACTGTAGCAAGTTAATAGATATTCACAGTGTAATGTTGATTGGCTCTATGCTTTATCCTTATCTGCAAGAAAAAGTTTTTCCGAAACAATCTTTTCATCCATTTCAATCTCCAGACATTTTATTCTTGATGTTTGTCCCTTCTTCAACACTACTTTTGATTTTATAATACCGAGAATTTCTGCCATATACCTTACGAGATATTCATTTGCTTTTCCATCAACAGCAGGAGCTTTTATCTTAACAACCCAATCTTCGCCAAGTTTTGTAATACTATCGAAACGCTGATTGGGCTTGACTTTTACATAGAGATACATATTCACTTTTTGCGGGTGCAAAGGTATTAAAACGTGTAAAAGAATTTTATAAAATATGCGAATGAATGACCGGAGAATTAATTGAGTAACTGCTTCAAAAGCAAAACTTTTTTTGAGTTCCTTATTGTACTTTCGTCCCGAATTGCAAATTATTTTGCGAAGTATGGCAGAGCCACAATCAACAAGAATCAACAAATTCCTAAGTGAAGTAGGATATTGCTCGCGCAGAGAGGCAGACAGACTCATCAGCGAAGGCCGTGTTACTGTTAATGGGGTTGTACCCGAAATGGGGACTAAAATTACTTCGACTGATACAGTAAGAGTGGACGGAAAGTTAATTTCAGAACCTAAAGAAGAATTCGTTTACATTGCTTTCAACAAACCAATTGGAATAGTTTGCACTACCGATACGAAGTCTGAGAGAAATAATATCATTGATTATATCAATCATCCGAAACGAATTTTTCCTATCGGTCGGTTGGACAAAGCAAGCGAAGGCTTGATTTTATTAACCAGCGATGGCGACATTGTAAATAAAATATTACGTGCCGGAAACAACCACGAAAAGGAATATCTGGTGACCGTGAACAAACCGATAACTAAAGAATTTATTGCAAGCATGAGTAATGGTGTTCCGGTGTTAGATACTGTTACCCGCAAGTGTTTTGTAGAGCAGACCGGCAAATTCAGTTTCAAAATTATTTTGACTGAAGGCTTGAACAGGCAAATCCGAAGGATGTGTGATTATCTTGACTATGAAGTTTTGAAACTAAAACGCGTTCGGATTATGAACATCAAGCTCGACCTCCCGATTGGAAAATGGAGATATTTATCCGAGGAAGAATTAAAGGAAATAAACCAACTGGTTTTAACGTCTTCAAAGACTTATGATGGTTGAAGATAAATCATGAGTAATTAGCTTCAGGGGAGAATACATTTTAATCATTCATGTTTTTTATTTTTCCCTCTACAAAATTAACCAACTCAGAAAAAAAATCCCTGAACTCATTTTCAAAGTCAGGATAATTTTCGCGAAGGTCTTCAACTGCTTTATCCATTTGGTTTTCGAAGCTTACTCGTTTTGATAAACCGGTCAGCGCTCTGCCAATACCTTCTACCGTTTCATAATTCAAAAGCCAGTTTCGCTCTATCATAAATGGAAGAAAGTAATTTACTCCTTCAGGAAGCAAATCCGAATTGTCTTTGAGAATTTTGTAAGTGGTCAACGAATACTCCTTAAGCGGAACAGAAGAATACTCTTCAAAATTCTTTGCAAGAAAATGGTCGTAATATAAATCAACGATAACCCCTGAGTACTTGTGGTACTTGGGGCGAAGCCGCTGCTTGCTGAGTTCTGTGATTGTATGATGGTCGGTATAATCATCAATGGCTCGATGCAGTTCGATACCTTTTCTTATTTCATCAGGATAATTATTTTTCTTATTCCCTTTCACAAAGTCAGCAATGAAGTTGCCAATCATCAGTTTATGATTGTTGCCTGAGAGGTATATATGAGCAAGAAAATTCATTCTGCGATTACGTATCTTATACGAATTTACAAATCAGAAATTGCTAAATCATTCTTTGGTAAAAAAAATATTTCGGAAATCAACATTTGCATTGTTAGTTATTAATGGGTCTTAACTGCATGGTGGCTTTTAATTCCTTAATTTCACCACGCAATTTTTATAATATTCTTTTGCAAATAGTATGCGAAAAATAATTCTGCTTGGCATTTTGTTTTTTCCTTTTATCACATTTTCCCAATGTATTGATAGTTCAGCAACTACTGTTTCCTGCTATAGTTGCAACGGCACAGTTTACAGTCCTGTTTGTGGTTGCGATAATACAACCTACCGTAATAATTGTTACGCTGATGAATGCACTCAGATTTATAATTACATTGGAGGAGCATGTGAAAACTTAGATTTTGAATTCAAGCCAACCTTTGTTGCCAACGGACCTTCCGCATATAATAATGGAACTCCTCCAAGACTTATTGTTTATATGAAGCTTGCCGGCACTGCAGATATAAATATTTTTAACGTGTTTGGAAGAATTGTTTACCAGAAGCAGCTTATCGCAACTTACAATAATGTTCTTCTCCCTGGAAATGTTTTTCTTCCGGGCACAACGGATGGATTAGAAATAAATGAAGTCCTGAATTTCGAAAGAGGAATTTACATCCTTGTAGTTTCTACAAGCGGAATTGCAAAACAGGTAAAATTCATTGTTGCTCCGAAAGGTTAAGAGAGATATACTTTCTTTCTTTAGCCTTCAGTGCTCTCAGCAACTTCAGAACTTTCAGTTCCCTCACTTCCTTCAGCACTTGCAGCATTCATGGATGAAGATGGTCCTGCCACAATATCTATCATTCCGTAACCTTGGTTTGTGTAGAGTCCCAAGCCAGATTCCCAGACAAATTTCTGTACTGTGGGATGGGCGTGCAATGAAAATGGAAGTAGGTAACCCTGTATAGTTTGATTGAGATTATTTTTATAAACGCGGGCAAATTTCTTTTGCGACTCCTGCAATTTTTGAATGTACCCGGCATCAGGAGTTATTTCAAATTCAGCGAACTCATTTAGTTGAGCTTCCGTGAAACCAGCTTGTTCCATCCGTTCAATAATCGAGTCATAAATCATATCTGAAAATTCTTGTGAGCGAGGGTCAAGCGGATTAGGCGTAACATCTTCCGGTGCTATCGCAAAAGGTTTATCAGGAATTACAGGAGAAATGCAAACATATCTCATCACTGTATTAAAAACCGGATCCGGAATTATTTCTTCAGACTTAGGGACCAAGGTCAGTTTCGCGAAGCTCACAAGGCGCTTTTCAAAAATCTTCTTCACCCATGCATCAGTAAAATCAGGTTCTGAAGCAGAAACTACCAATGATACCTTTGAAGAGAGAAACCGTATTTGTCCGTTTAGTACTTTTGAAGTTCCTTTCAGAGAAGAAAAGTTATACGTCATAGACTTGTAAGGCAACTCAGCAATTACTTCTTCCATAAAAGCAGAAATAATCTTTTGATGATGAAGGGGCACCAAGCCATTGCTGCCATGAACCTTCAGGAAGGAAATTTTGATTCTCATTTTAAATTATGGTTAAAAAGTGTTTCCTTGAAAAATTATATTTGTAATTAATAAAATTGAATAGCAGAACAAACTGTTTTCAGACATCTCACCTTGCCTTAGTCCGGTAACAAAATCCGTTTGATAAATTGATATGTCCCCTCAGACATACATCCGGTGCAAAACTGCGGCTGAAAAATGTTTGGCAAGTATAAAACATTTTTAGAAAACTTCGCTTACAACATGAAAAAATATTTTTGACAAATCTGTTATACCTTCGTTCCCATGAAAAAAATACCCCTGTTCATTTGCCCGGCTCTTCTTGTTTTTCTTTCTTCATTTCCTGAAAGCATTCTTGCGCAGTGCACGATTGATTCTACTCAAACCGTTGCAGGAGTTTATCCCGATACACTGCCAGACGCCACTGCCAATCAATATTACACCACCGACATTACTTTTGTGATGAAGACAGACACACTTGGTTTTACAATTTCAAACTACCACATTACCAATGTGAGCGGGCTTCCTGTGGGACTCAACTGGCAATGCAATAATTTCGCAAACGGCTGTAATTACGATCCGACTGTTAACTTGTATGGTTGTGCCAACGTGAGTGGAACTCCTCTTGTAGCAGGCAGCTATGTAGCGCATGTAACTGTGATTGCAACTGTTGCAGTAGTCGGTGATCAGACAGTGGATTATCCAATTCCTATTACTGTACTTCCTTCTCAGGTCACTAATCCCGGTTTTGGAATGGCTAATTCTTCAGGCTGCGAGCCACTCACCGTTTCATTCACCAACAACAACCCGGGGCAGGCTACTTATTTGTGGAACTTTGGTGACGGCATTCAAAGCACTCTTGAAAATCCACTTCCCCATACTTATCCTACTGCCGGTGATTACATCGTTACCCAAACCGTAACTCCCAACATTGTTCCTGATTTTTATCTCACGAGCGTAACTGTCAATAGTATCCCGGATAACTATGGAGGAATTGCTGATGATCCTGATATGTATTTATTGCTTGCTGATTCATCGGGTGGTATTGTTTATGATTCCCGCCCTGCACAGAATGGATTGTTTCCTCCCCAAACATGGAGTGTTCCGAATATTTTTCTGAATGATGAAACTTATACCATTCATGTTTGGGATGAAGATGGTGGATTGTTTGGCGCAGATGATGATTTGGGGGTAATCTCCTTTGCAGGACATGGCTCTAGCGGAAATGCAACAGCAACAGTTAACGGTGCAACAGGAAGCCTTAATCTCGATTATGTAATTTTTGAAACACCCGTTGTTCCATTGGTTGCTGTGGACACTGTGCATGTATATCCGTCACAAGCAGTGCCGTTAGTTGCAGCATCGGGTCCGGTTTCTTTTTGTGCAGGAGATTCCGTAATTCTTACATCAAGTGAACCAATCGGAAATCAATGGTATGAAAACGGAAACCTTTCTGCCGGTGATACCAATCAAACGCTTATCGTACATGCCTCCGGAATTTATACTGTTACGACAACTAATACCTATGGGTGCTCTGCAACTTCTTCTCCCGCTGACACAGTGGTTGTTCATCCGCTGCCGCCCCGACCAAATATTCTCATTGCTGGTGATTCTTTAAAATGTTTGTTGACCGGATACACCTATCAATGGTTTCTCAATGATACTGCTATTGCAGGAGAAACTAACAGCTATGTTGTTCCTCCAACAACGGGAAACTATACGGTAATGATTACTACCGTTGACGGATGTAGCAACACTTCCAACCCGCTTTATTACTTTGTGACTTCTATAAACAATCTACAAAGCACACTGCACGAACTCATCTTGTATCCCAATCCGTTCAATGGCGCACTGCATATTGACTTTGAAACAGAACACAGCAATGAATCAATGCTTGTGATAAAAGATATTTTAGGAAAAATTGTTTTTGAAAAAATTCTCGGTTGCAGGCAACATCGCTTCCATGAAACAATCGACCTGTCTTCACTTCAAGCAGGGGTGTATTTCTTCCAACTGAATATGGATGATACGATTGTTCTAAGAAAAATTGTTAAGGAATAAATTGAAAGAACTCACGATTCAAAAGTTAATGAATCTGGTTTTGCTCCCAAGTCTCTGAGGTTCTCGACAATATTATTCACGAAGCTTTCCGGACCGCATACATAAAAGTTCTGGTTGAAGTCGGAGATGTGATCAATCAGAAAATTCCGGTCAATTCTTCTCTCAAGAAAACCGATGTTGTTTTCGCGGGTGAGTACATTGATGAAATTATCCTTCAACATTTTTTTCAGTTCATCAAAAAGAATAATGTCCTCGGATGTCTTGTTTGAAAAAATCAGCGTGTTCCCTTGTATTTGTTTCTTGTTAAACTGATCGCGCAGGATTGCAATGAAAGGTGTGACACCCGCTCCGCCTGCAAAGAATACTCCGGGTCCCTTGTACTGTATCGTTCCAAATACATCATGGAGTATCAGCTCAGCTCCTGCATTCGTGCCTCCAAGCGCATGTGTCATGCCTTTGTTCCGAGCGTAAATCTTAATCATGAACTCCAGGAAATCCCATTCAGGGCGACTGGTAAACGTAAACGGGTGTAGCTTATCTTTCCATTTCGGATTGTTAATAGACACATCTGTTGCCTGACCGGGCGTAAATGTAAAGCCAGGCGGTTTCTCAACAACAAATCGCTTTACATCATGAGTGATATAATTTGTTTCTAAAATTTTTACGATTACTTCGCTCATTTCCTGTTTGCGTCAGTAATATAATTGCCCAAGGCAAAACGAATCATTTTAACAATGTTTGTTCGGCTGCCTTCAGAACAGCCAGCGCACCTTCACGGGTAGATGATTCTGCATAGGTACGGAGAACAGGTTCAGTGCCCGATGCACGAATGAGAAGCCACTCACGTTTATCGTCATCGAAAAAATATTTATATCCGTCTAAATCTTCCACACGTTTCACCTTGTACTTGCCGAAACTTTTATAGGCATTATTTTTTGTGTTGCGAACAATTTTCTCCATCACTTCGGGTTTGAGGTGCATGTCGTTTCTCTCGAAGGCAAACTCTCCAACGATGTCATAGACTTCGCGGATTAAGTCCCGAAGGCTCTTGCCACTCTTCGCCATGAATTCCCAAATGATAAGACCCATCCAAATCCCATCCCGCTCGGGCATATGTCCTTTGATAGCAATACCCCCGCTCTCTTCCCCACCAAGCAACACATCTTCATTTACCATTATCTCGCAGATGTATTTGAAACCAATTTTTACTGTTTCGCATTCAAGCCCGTAATGTTTGCAAAGCTTTTCCACTTTTGGTGTGGAACTGAAAGCTGTAACCACCTTGCCGCGCATACCTTTGTATTTATAAAGATAATGAATGAGCAAAAGAATGATATGATGTGAGTCCACAAAATTTCCTTTGTCATCGTACAAGCCAATGCGATCTGCGTCTCCGTCCGTCACAAGCCCGCAATCAATGTTTTTCTTCTTCTTAATGAGTTCTGAAAACTCAGCGAGGTTTTTATGAATAGGTTCGGGTGCCTGCCCGTGAAAGCCGGGGTTATAATCGCAATGGAGCATTGTAATCTTCGGGAACAAACGCTTCATTACATTTTGCCCTGCACCGTACATGGCATCATAAGCGAGGTTAAGTTTCGAATTGCGGATGGAATTGAGGTCAAAACTATTTTCAACCTGGTTGATATATAATCCTTCCAAGTCAGCAACTCCTACCATGCCTTGTCTTTCTAATTCATTCACTGAAAGTTTAGAAATATCCACTGAACATTTCTTCGGAATAATATTTTCAATCTCCTGAACATTTGATGGGAATAGCGGTCCGCCATATTTGCCTTTTAGCTTGAAGCCATTGTATGAGGGGGGATTGTGGCTCGCTGTAATAATTACTCCCACATCTGCTTTGAAAAGCCTTGTTGCAAAAGAAATCATTGGTGTAGATACAAAACCATGACCGAGAATAATCTTCACTCCTTTTGCAGCCATTACCATTGCCACTGTTTCGGCAAACATCTCTCCTCCAAAACGGCAATCATGTCCGACCACAGCCACGGGCTTTTTCCTTTGCTTCAACAACCACTCAGCGGTGGCTTCTGCTACCCGAGATACATTTTCGACTGTGAAATCTTTTGCAATGATGGCTCTCCATCCATCCGTTCCGAATTTAATCTTATCCATTCTGTAATATCAATTTTCTATTGCAATAAGTTAGTAAGGGGAGAAACTAAACAAAGGAAATACTTTATCACTCGTACTTGGCGTACTCGGTGATATGATTCCATTTATAATTAAACAAAGCATCTAAATAAGTCTTTGATTGTTCAGGAGAAATCTCCTGCGTGTTTATTTTCGCGATGCGAAAGTAAAACTCTTTTTCCTTCAAAAAATCATTTATCGGTTTAAAGCCGACAAGTATGTCAAGCTTCTGTAAATTCTCAACTGTCATAACGCTTAGCGGTTTTCCGTTTACAAAAAATGTAACACGGAAAATCGAGTAGTCAATCTTATCTTCGTTCTTCATCCAATACTCTTCCATCTGAACTCCGGTGACATTTATTTTATAGTCCAGCGAATCACCCACCAACAGGTCACCATCCATGTTGAGGAACACTTCCATGTTCTCATTAAAATATTTTTCAATGGACTGAAGAAGTCGCCTTGCAAGCTTGGTTGAGTCATCTGATTTGCCCTGGCGATCTTCAATAAAATATTTTACAAACTTACACTCATCGCTCTTTGCCCATGATGAGGGGAGCATCGGCTTTATATCATCCTTAATCTTGACGGATTCCCCGAGACTTGAAATTCTCTTGTCGTTGTACTGAACGACATTGTAGTAATATAATTTTTGCTTCAGCACTTCATCAAACGTAGTGTTACAGCCACCGTTGGCATTCGAAGGAATTACAGTTGCCTTGAAAACGCTGTCCAGGTCTTTGTACTCAACATAGCCAAACGATATTTCTTCCCCGTTTTTTTTCTTCGTAGAGAAATAAAATCCAAGAGGAGTTATTGCTATCTGCTTTTTACTCATGTTCCATCTCTCGAGAATAAACAACTGCTCGGTAACTGATAACGTAGCATCCGATGAGCTTTCAATTGACTTCAATGTTTTCGGTGCCAGCTTATCTTCCTTTTTCGGAGAATCCCACAATGCGGCTTTGCCATCCATAATTCTTTTATACACGACCTCAGGAAGCGCCTCGACAATATTAAACCCAAGTGAATCGGGCTGATCGCCCTTGGTAAGAAAAAGCATGACGGGAATATCCTGGGCAAAAAGGTTTGCAGGAAGATAGAGTGCAATGAGAAAGGCTATTTTTCGAATCATAAAAGCGGCAAGTTAAGAACGAATACCACGCCTGTCAAGAGCACGCTGAAACCTGCGCGCATTCATCAAATGCTGGCTATAGGTAACTGCAAAGCTATGTGCCCCGCTTAAATCTTCCTTCGCACAAAAATACATATAACTGTGTTTCGTATAGTTGAGAACTGCATTTATCGAGCCAACAGTGGGCAGGCAAATGGGTCCGGGAGGGATGCCCGCATACTTATATGTGTTGTAAGGCGAATCAATCTCCTTGTAAACATTGAGGACGCGGTTCACCGTGAAGTCTCCGTGAATATACACCAGCGTGGGGTCGGCTTCCAGCTTCCAGCCCTTCTTAAACCGGTTGATATAAACTCCTGCAACAATACTTTTCTCGTCCGTCTTATTCGTTTCCTGTTGCACAATCGAAGCCAGCGCGGAAACCTGCGTTGGCGTAAACCCGATTTCCTTTGCCTTTCGCTTCCGCTCGGCAGTCCAGAATTTATCGTACTCCTTTTTCATTCTTTTGATAAACTGGTCAGCCGAAGTATTCCAATACACCTGGTATGTGTTCGGGATAAAAAGAGAAAGATTGGAAGCGACCGTAAATCCGAGAGACCTGCTGTAGTCCTCATCACCAAGCAGGTTGAGGATGGAAGCAGCAGGTGCTTCTATCTGCTCCGAAATTTTCTGCGCCAGCTGTTCCTTCGTGCGGATATTATTAAAGACCAGATTAACCGGTGTCTGTTTCCCCGAACGCAGCAAAGAGATGAGCATTTTATTGTTCATGCGGGGCTTGATGAGATACCTGCCCGGCTTGATTTTGTTGATGTATTTCATCTCCTTCGCAGTCCACCTGAACGAACTTGTGTCGAGAAGATAGTTCTGAGAAATGAAAATATTTTCAACATCGTCAAACGTGGAGCCTGTGGGGATGTAAATAAAATGCGGGCGCTTCCAGTCGGTGAAGGTGACGTTTGGCTTCAGGATTTCGTTGTACAAAAAATAGCCGCCTATCGCCACCACTATTGTAAGCACTCCAACAATCCACCAGGCAACTTTCTTAATTACTTCCGCCTTACTTTTCTTTGCCATAAATCAATAAAAAGATGCGCTGAGAAAAAACGCGTGGCGAAAATAAAATAAATTGAAACAGCTAATCTGTTGCTGAGATGATTCAGTTGACAGTTTGGGTGTTGATAGAGGAAGGGGTATTAGTTTTTAAAAATTTGTGTAAAAAAAATGATGGATGATGAATGTCCAATTTCGAATGATGCAGTATAGCGCCCACTTCAATATTTATTATTCAACATTCATTCTTCAATATTTCCTCACCTCGCTTTCGAGAGCGTAAAAGTAAAAGTAGTGCCGATGCCGAATGAGCTGCGCACGTTGATGGTTTGCTTGTGGGCTTCGATGATGTGTTTTACAATGGCAAGCCCAAGCCCTGTGCCTCCTGCCTCGCGCGAACGGCTTTTGTCAACACGGTAAAAGCGCTCGAACAAACGCGCGAGATGTTTCGGTTCAATGCCTATTCCGTTGTCGGTTATTTCAACGAGGATATTTTCGTCCATGTCGTAAAATCCAATGTTGGTAGTGCCTCCGTCCTTTCCGTATTTCAGGGAGTTCACCACCAGGTTTACCAGCACCTGCCGCACGCGCTCTTTATCAGCATACACAAACACAGGTCTGTCGCTGCCTTCCTTGTATCCCAGCTTAATGTTTTTATCAGTTGCTTTCATCTCCGAGGAGTCAAAAACATCTTTCACCAGCTCGTGAACATCAAACATTCGCTTTTCGAGAATAAGCTCACCGCTCTCCAGCTTGCTGATGGACTCAAGGTCTTCCACGATGAGGCAAAGGCGGTCAACCGATTTTGCTGCGCGCTGCAGGTAGTGAACATTTATTTCCTTGTCTTCAAGCCCGCCATCGAGCAGCGTATGTATGTAGCCTTGTATGTTGAAGATGGGAGTCTTCAGCTCGTGTGAAACATTGCCGAGAAATTCCTTGCGGAATATTTCCATCTTCTTCAGCTCAGCTATTTCATCGGTCTTGTCTTTCTGCCACCCGAGCACTTCGCGGTTCACATCGCTGATGATGTCTGCTCCGAGGTCAATCTTCTCCAGCGTTTTCTTCTTCGAATTCTTAAAGCTGGAAATGGTCTTGTAAATCAATTTCACTTTGCGGTAAATAAAAAACTCCAGCAGGTTATAAAAGATGATGAATGTGGCGATGAATGTAATAGCAAACACAACAAACAGGGACACCCAGTTCTTCTGAAAAAAAGGAAGCACATTGGTGAGGAATTCAGCAAGCACAACGATGACTGCCGCTGTGAGTGCCGCCATCAAAGCCAGACTTCGCGGGGTTGGGTTTTTCATTGTTGTTTTATGTGATGATTAGATAATAGCCACAGATTTCACAGATTACACTAATTTAATTTTATAAAAACAATCTGTGTTAATCTGTGCAATCTGTGGCAACTATTTTTTTTATAAAAGTGACAAATCAAAAATCATATTTATATCCGATACCCTTCACAGTTTTGATATGGTCCTCTCCGAGCTTCTCGCGCAGCTTGCGGATGTGAACATCAATCGTGCGGTCACCCACTATCACTTCATCTCCCCAGATGCGGGCGAGAATTTCATCGCGGGTAAAAACCTTTCCCGGCTTAGAGGCAATGAGCGAAAGTAATTCAAACTCCTTTCGCGGCAGTGAAATTTTCTCTCCTGATTTATAGATGAGATATTGTTCGCGGTCAATCTGCAAATCACCGAGAGTGGTTACATTTGATTTCTCAGCACCATCTATATCGTTATTGTACCTTCTGAAAAGCGCCTTAATCCTGCTGATGAGAACTTTCGGTTTGATGGGCTTGGTGATGTAATCATCAGCGCCCACATCAAATCCTGCAATCTGTGAATAGTCTTCATTGCGCGCAGTGAGGAAAGCAATCATCGTGTTTTTGAAGTCAGGGATTTCACGCAGAGCGCGGCAGGTCTCTATTCCGTCCATCTCAGGCATCATAATGTCGAGAATTATGAGGTCGGGTTTTACCTTCTTTGCCTTAGTGATTGCTTCTTTGCCATTCGCGGCTTTATGGACTTCATAGTTCTCTTTCTTCAGGTTGTACTCCATGAATTCAAGAATATCCGGCTCGTCATCCACCAATAAAATCTTCATCTGTTTTATCATAAAAATTTTTCGTGAAGGTCACGCTTCCAGATAAATTTAATGTTAAGCGAAAGTAAATAAAAAGTTAATGATGGGTTTTCACAAACCTGAAGAATGGAAAATCAGAATGATATATTTCCATCATTCCAACAATCCAATATACCTCTCTTCTTCTCTTCTCCGATTCGTTGTTAAGTTTCTACATTTGCCGCGCCAATATTACTGATTAATGATAAAAGCCAACGGCATAAAAAAATCTTACGACTCACTGCAGGTATTGAAAGGCATTGACCTTGAGATAAAGCATGGAGAAGTTGTTTCTATTGTTGGTGCATCTGGAGCGGGAAAGAGCACGCTGTTGCACATTCTCGGCACACTGGACAATGCAGATGCCGGAAGTGTGAGCCTTGACGGAGTGGAGCTAAATAAGCTGAATGCAAAAAAGATTTCCGCCTTCAGGAATAAGAATATCGGCTTTGTCTTTCAGCAGCATCATTTGCTCCCTGAATTTTCTGCGCTTGAAAATATTTGCATGCCGGCATTTATCGGTGGTGTTTCAAAAAGTGAAGCGGAGAAAAAAGCGAATGACCTTCTTGCTCTCATGAACCTTTCTGACCGGGCTTCACATCGTCCTTCTGAATTATCAGGAGGAGAGCAACAACGCGTTGCAGTAGCGCGTGCGCTCATCAACAATCCGAAAGTTATCTTTGCCGATGAACCTTCAGGCAATCTCGATTCAGAAGCGGCAAAATCATTGCATAAATTATTTTTCGATTTGCGAAATAAATTCAATCACACTTTCGTTATTGTAACACACAACACTGAACTCGCTGACATGGCTGACAGAAAGCTGACAATGAAAGACGGTGTTATCAGTTATTAGTTCACCCGATATAAAATGAGAATTAAAAGATGAAAATACTTTTTGCCCTTTGCCTGCTGATAGTTTTCACTGAAACTCATGCACAGCTTCCGAATACATGGACGCAGAAGGCATCATTGCCTGCTTCTCCTCGCATCGGTGCAGTAGCGTTTTCTATCAATGGCTATGGATATGTAGGCACAGGGCAGGATACGAGCGGAAATGTTTTAAATGATTTCTGGAAGTATGACCCGGTTACAGATGCATGGACCCAGGTTGCTGACTTTGCAGGAAGCGCACGGAGAAGTGCTGTGGCATTCATCAACAATAATAAAGGATATGTCGGAACTGGTTATGATAACAACACGAACCTGTTGGATTTTTTTGAATATGATGGCTCAGCCAATTCGTGGACACAGGTGGATAGCTTGGGCAAGAATTCCTTCACAGCAGCGAACCCGCGAAAAGATGCATCAGGCTTTGCTGTGAATGACAAAGGGTATGTTGTATGCGGTTATGACGGCACAAGTGATTACACAAATGAATGCTGGCAATTTGATAAAACACGAGATACTACATGGGCTTTGGCTTCAGCTTACAGCGGAGGTACAAGGCGGTGGGCAATTGGTTTCAGCATTGATACTTTAGGATTTGTGGGATGTGGATTTTCTTATTCTCAGGATTTCAAAAAAGATTTCTGGAGCTACAATCCCTCAACAAATACCTGGGCACAGGTTGCAAACTTCCCTGACTCGGCAAGATCAAATGTTGTTGCCTTTACTATCGGGCACACTGCTTTTGTAGGTATTGGTTTTGACGGGGCTCACCGGAATAATTTTTATAGTTATAGTGCAGTAAACAATACGTGGGAGGCAATAGCAGATTATGGCGGAGGACATGTGACGAGCGCAGTTGCTTTCAGCATCAACGGCAGGGGTTATGTTGCAACAGGTGCAGACACTTTCGGATTGAGAAATGATTTGTGGGAATATACTCCTGATGCTTCTATCGGCTTTGATGACATCTCAAAAGAACATTCTGTTTCCATTTCCCCGGTTCCTTTTCATGATGTTGCGCAGGTAAAAATATCTTCTAGCTCTTCTGCTAATTCATTGATACTTTTTAAACTCTTCGATGCAAAAGGAAATCTTGTCAGAGAATTTCAGACAGATGAAAAAACATTTACTCTTGAAAGAAAAGAGCTGCGAAGCGGAATTTATTTTTATTCAATCAGCAGTGAAGAACAAGGAAAGAAGATGATAGATGCAGGGAAGATTGTGATTGAGTAGTTTTTTGTTTTCTAAACCCCGCACTCCTTATCTAGTACTGCTATCGTTTTGTTGTAGTACTCATGTGCTTCTTCCACCGTTTTACCGATGCATACCATGCCAAGCTTTCCGAACTGTGAGAGTGCACCAATCATGTGGAACATAACTCCAGCCTGCTTTGCGCCATCGTAGAGTATGTGGTTGCACATGGCTATGTCAATGAGATCGTGGGGTGTGAGCCCTTTGTATTTTTCGCTCGTCACATTGTCAGAAGCGAGGTAGCTTCTTGTTTGCCCGTTCGCCATGGTGTAGGTTCCTTCTCGCCAGTTGTAAACTCCTTCGGTTAAAAACTGAAGCATGATAAAGGGATGAGTGGTGCCACCTTTGCGAAGATTGATTTCAATTGCGTAATGCTGCCATCCTGTTGGTTGCTTCACAGACATAAAATCAACTGCAAACCTTCCGAGAACGCCAAGCCGTTGGAGCTCGTCAGCAATCTTCTTTCCGGCTATTCCTATTTCAATACTGTATTCCTGCTTGGCAGGAAAAGTAGCCCCAAGATAAACCTGGCCGCTTTCTCCCCCCAGCATTTGATCATGCGTGGAGAGGACATCAGGTTCTCCAACAGGATTGACACGGCACTGCACGGATGGTGACTCAATGTGATCGCCTGTAACAAATTCTTCAACGATACCGCTCATGCTGCAAAACTTTTCCATAAATATTTCATGGGTTAAATTGGGAGCAACTACTTTAAGATGCTGTTTGATATTCTGAAGAATATTTTCTGCGAGGTTTTTATCCGTTGCTTTTAAATCTCCGTATTTAAATATCGCATTGCCTTCACCCGAAAAACCATCGTTCATTTTTACGACTGCTTTTTGCAAAGCAGGGTTATTAATTTTTAACTGAGATAGAGCAGACGCAACTTCTTTTTCGCTTTTGAGGTTTTCAAAACCTGCAGGGGTAAGTATTCCTATCTTTTTGAAAATCTCGCGGCTGCCGGTTTTTGTACCAATGTAATATAAATCAGGATCACAGCCAAAAACAGGAATATCAAGAGCGAGAGCTAATTGCTTTTCATAGTCAGTGACATTAAAAGTGGCGATGTGAGCGAGGTCTTTATTTCTAATTTCATCAAGAATTCTTTTGATTACGCGAGGACGAGCAAGAATTTTTTCTGTAAGCGATTTCTCAGAAGCGTCATAACAACTGAGGAGTTTGAGACGCTGCCGCGCATGATGAGCGGTGATGCCGGGAAGAAGATGGAGGTAATATTCAATAATGCTGTCATCAATAGGTACACTTGTAACATAGATGAGGCGTGTGCGAGGCATGCGCAGTTTCCAGCACAGTGGGATCCGAAGCTTGGAATTCACGTGACTTGAAGTCGCGGC
>JADMIO011701091.1_pt1 | contig 65510 bp, 51 predicted proteins | sample 8958161 | NCBI WGS metagenome assembly JADMIO01 (sample SAMN16585339, study PRJNA669376) | soil metagenome | isolation source: Crop rotation soil | place: USA: Cullars Rotation, Alabama | collected 2011
TATGGTGAAAGTTGGAACCTCTTACGTGCCGATCAGATTAAAACGAAAGGCCCAGTCTTTCGACTGAGCCTTTCGTTTTATTTGACCATGTTGGTATGATTTAAATTAATACGACTCACTATAGGGTCAGTGCGGCCGCGACTTCAAGTCACGTGAATTCCAAGCTTCGGATCCCACTGTGCTGGAAAGCGTCGAGGTCGAAGAGGAGCGCGCGCAGCATCCATCACGGAGAAGCGCGTTCCGTGCCAGCGGCGACGGCGGAGATTTCCGCCGTTCGCCGGACCGCGAGCCGCGCGCGCGCGCCGAGCCCGCGCAGCCTTTGCACGCGGGTCCTCGGGTGGCGCGCGCGTCTGATACGAAGGACGCGATGACCTCTCGCGTCTCGCTCCTCCTCCTCATCCCGCTCGCGGTCGCGGCGTGCGGCCCCGCGCCGGCGCGCGCCCCCGCACCGTTGCGCGCGCCGCCTCTCACGGTGGCGACATCGCCGCGCGCGCCGAGGGTGGATCGCGACTTCGTCCGACGCCTCGCGGCGACGAAGAACTTCACCCTCGGCACCCCGACGCTGGCGACGCCGACGCCGGACGGCAAGGCCGTGCTCTTCCTTCGATCGGGTCCGCGCGATCGCCGGCAGTCCCTCTTCGAGCTCGACGTCGAGCGAGGGGAGACGCGCGAGCTCGCGAGCCCCGAGGCGGTGATGAAAGGTCCCGAGACCCTGTCGGTGGCCGAGCGCGCCAGGCGCGAGCGGATGCGCGTCACGACGACGGGATTCAGCGCCTTCGAGCTCTCGCGGGACGGGGCCCGCGTCCTCGTCAGCCTCTCGGGACGGCTCTTCGTGATCACGCGGGCGACCGGCGCGGCGAGGGAGCTCCCCACCGGGGCGGGCGCCGCGCTCGATCCTCACTTCTCGCCGGACGGACGTCGCGTCGCCTACGTGCGCGGGACCGACGTGTACACGGTCCCGGTCGACGGGGGTGCCGAGTCCGCGGTCACCAAGGGCGGCTCCGCGTCCGTGACCCACGGCATCGCCGAGTTCATCGCGCAGGAGGAGCTGGAGCGCTACCGCGGCTTCTTCTGGTCGCCCGACGGCGCGCAGATCGTCTACGAGGAAGCCGACACGTCGAAGGTCGATCTCGTCTCCGTCGCCGACGTCGCGCACCCGGAGCGTGAGGTCGAGCGCTCGCCGTACCCGCGGCCGGGGCGGCCGAACGCGGAGGTGCGCTTCGGCCTCGTCGCCGCCAGCGGCGGCCCGACGACGTGGATCGGGTGGGACCGCGCGCGGTTCCCCTACGTCGCGACGGTGCGGTGGGACGATCACGGCCAGCTGACCCTCCACGTCCTCGATCGGCTCCAGAAGGACGCGATGCTCCTCCTCGTCGATCGGAAGACCGGAGAGACGCGCCCGCTGCTCCGCGAGCACGACGAGGCGTGGCTCGACGTCGACCCGACGGTCCCTCGGTTCCTCGCCGACGGTCGCTTCCTGTGGTCGAGCGACCGCGGGGGCGACGCCGCCCTCGAGCTCCACGGCCCGGCCGGCGATCTCGTCTGGTCCGCCGGCCGCGGGTACACGAGCCTCTTCGACGTCGACGAGGCGAGCGCGCGCGCCGTGATCGGGGTGAGCCTCGAGCCGACCCGGACCGGCATCCTCGAGGTCGACCTGTCGACCGGGAAGGCCGACGCGCCGGCCGGCGCCGCGGCGGACGTGAGCGCGCGGTTCGGCGGGGGCCAGCACGATCTACGCGTCGTGAAGGAGGCGACGCCGACGAGCCTGCCGCGTCACCGCGCCCGCAGCCGGGACGGTCGGGTGGACACGGCGGTGCCCTCCGTCGCCGAGGATCCGGGCCCGATCCCGCCCGCGGAGATCGTGAAGGCGGGGCCCGACGAGATCCGCGTGGCGATCGTGCGGCCGCGGTCGTTCGACAGGGCGCGACGCTATCCCGTGATCGACGCCGCCTACGGCGGTCCCCACCACAACGTGGCCACGTCCTCGCCGTACCTCCGCGACCAGTGGATCGCCGACGCGACGGACGCGATCGTGGTCGCGATCGACGCCCCCGGCACCGAACGCCGCGGGCGCGCGTGGTCGCGCGCCATCCTCGGCAAGCTCGGCGACGTCCCGCTCGCGGGCCACGTCGCCGCCCTGGAGGCGCTCGGCCGCGACCACCCGGAGATGGACACGTCGCGCGTCGGCGTCTACGGCTGGTCCTTCGGAGGGTACTTCGCGGCGCTCGCCGTCCTGGCGCGCCCCGACGTCTACAAGGTCGCCGTGGCGGGCGCGCCCGTGACCGACTGGCGCGACTACGACACGTGCTACACGGAGCGCTACCTCGGTCTCCCCGACGCGCGGAAGGGGGACTACGACGCGGCGTCGCTCCTCGTCCGGGCCACCGCGCGTGCCACGACGCCGCGGCCGCTCCTCTTCATCCACGGCACCGCCGACGACAACGTGCACTTCACCCACACCCTGAAGCTCGTCGACGTGATGGAGCGATCGTCGCGCCCCTTCGAGCTCATGCCCCTCGTCGGCGTGACACACCTCCCGTACGATCCGGATCTCGCGGAGGCGCTATGGACGAGGGTCGCCGGGTTCCTCTCCGCCAACCTGTGACCATCGTGCGCGATGCCCGGGCACGATCAGCCGGATCCCTTGCTGGTGGACCCGGATCGCCACCCTCGGATTCGCCGGCCACTCCTCGCCGTCGATCTGCGCCGCCAGCGGCGCGCCGCCGTCGGGATCGTGCAGCTCGAGCTCCATCACCGAGGCGCGGAAGGGGTGCGAGTGCTCGAGGCCGACGGCGTTGAGGTCCTCCTCGGTGACCGGGTTGCCGTCGAGGTCGACGATCGCCTTCGACACCCAGTCGCGCTTGCCCGCGAAGGGGACCACCTCGAACGCGCCGTCGTCGTGGCGCGACGTGCGATCGAAGACCCACGCCCCGGCGTACACGCGCGTGTTCTTGACGATGAGATCGGTGAGGCCGTCGATCTCGACCGCGCGCCCGTCGAACGTGCATACTGCACGTATCTTGTCGTCGACGACGTACGACTCCAGGAACGTGCGGACGAACGCGCCCGCGTAGACCGCGTGATCGCGGTAGATCTCCTTCAGCGGCCCGAGCTCCTCGACGAGGCTCCGGTCGCGGTTGCGCTGCGCGAGGACGCGCGCGGAGAGACCCCACCCGGCGGAGTCGAAGAAGCAGTCCTCGACGTCGGAGCCCCCCGCCCGGAGGAGCCCGACGTCGAGGCGCGTCTCGCGGGCGGCGTGGATGACCTCCACGTTGCGCGCGAGGGCCTCGGGGAGCGCCGAGAGGCCGAAGCTCTTTCCCTGATCGTTCGCCGTCCCGGTGGGGAGCATCCCGAGCGCCGTGTCCTCGCGCGCGCGGCTCGTGTAGAGGCCGGCGGCGACCTCGCGGAACGTGCCGTCCCCGCCCATCGCGACGACGACGTCGAAGCGGCGCGCCTCGAGCGCCTCCCGCACCGCGCCGATCGTCCTCCCGCCGGGCAGCGTCGGGAGGAGCTCGGCCGGGATTCCCGCCGCGGCGAAGAGGCGCAGGGCCTCGTCGATGCGCTCCTTGTTCTTGCCGCTCTGCGCGGTCGGGTTGCCGACGAGGAGGTGCGCCGCCATCACGCCTGCCTCCGGACCGCCGCGGCCGGCAGGTGCTGCCACGCCTCGAGATCGGCGTCGGTCACCGACTCTCGCCCGTCGAGGTGGCGCTCGAGCGCCGGGAGCGCGTCGACGCCGAAGAAGAGACACGACGGGCCCGGCCCCGTGATCATCGTCGGCACGCCGAACACGCCGCGCGCGATCGCGCGATCGGTCGCTTCGCGCAGGCGCCGCTTCGCCTCGTCGCTCTCCGCGGCGCGGACGACCTCGGCGCCGACGCCCGCGGTGAGGCACGCGCGCTCGACCGTCTCCCTCGTGTCGCACCCGACGCGCTCTCCGCCCCAGGTCTGCGCGTAGAGCGCGGACACCAGGCGGCGCTGCCCGTCGCCCTCGACCATCGAGCACGCGCGGAGCGCGAGGAGCGGGTTGAACGGATGCGCGGGCGGCGGCGACAGGGGAACGCCGAGGTGCCGCGCCGATCGCAGCGTGTCCACGAAGACGTACACGCGCTTCGCCGGGATCTCGGCCGGTCCGCGGGTGTTGCCGTGCGCGAGGAGGGCTGCCAGCAAGGTCGGCACCGGGTTCACGACCGCCCCTCGCGCCGCGGCGATGCGCTCGATCTGCGTCCACGCCAGGTACGCGTAGGGGGAGAGGAAGTCGAAGTGAAGGTCGATCTTCATGCCCCCATGTTAAGGTTTCCCGTCGCCCGGGGACTATCTTCTCGTGGTGACGGCGGACGCCCTGTCGAGCATGGTCACGGACGCTCGAGCGCGAGATCACTTCGCCCGGCTGCTGTCCGAGCACGGGCCGGCCCTCGGCCGCGTCGCCCGCGTCTACGCGCGGAGCCGCGCCGAGGCCGCCGATCTCGAGCAGGAGATCGCGGTCGCCCTCTGGCGCGCGCTCCCCGCCTTCCGCGGCGAGTCGAAGGAGCGCACGTTCGTCCTCCGCATCGCGCACAACCGCGGGCTCTCGCACCGCGCGCGGGAGGGCGCCCGGGAGACGGTGCCGCTGTCCGGTGCGCGCGACGTCGCCGATCCGCGTCCGTCCGCGGACGACGCCCTCGATCTCGCGAAGCGGCGCGGCGCGCTGTTCGACGCGATCGCGCGGCTCCCCTCCGGCGCCGCGACGCTCCTCTCGCTCGCGCTCGAGGGGCTGACGCACGAGGAGATCGCCGAGGTGGTCGGTTCGACGTCGAACAGCGTCGCGGTGCGTCTCAGCCGCGCGCGGGCGTCGCTCCGCGAGGTGCTGGAGGTGACCCGATGAAGGATGATCCCGAGCTCGCCCGCTGGGCGGAGGACTTCCGGGCCGCCGACGGCGAGCCGCGGCCCTCGCCCGACGCGATCCTCGCCGACGCGGCGAAGGAGCGCGGCCGGACGCGCCTCGAGTGGGCGAGCCAGATCGGCGGGACGGCGTTCGCGGTGCTGGTGTTCCTCACGCTCGTCGCGAGGACCCGGTCGCCGCTGTTCGCCGGCCTCGCGGCGGTGGTCCTCCCGACCCTGGTCGCCTCCTTCGGCGTCTTCGTCCACCTGCGCCTCGGCGCCGCGCGGACGACGGCGAGCTCGCTCCTCGAGCACGCCGCGGCGGCGCTCGGCCGCGCCCAGGCGCGCCGCCGGATGGCCCGGGTGAGCCGGGCGGTCCTCGCGTTCCTCACGATCGCGTACTGGGTCTGGTTTCCGATCTTCGTCCTCTCGAACGCCGATCGGTTCCGCGCACAGCCGTGGCGCCTGCTGGTCGGCGGCAGCCTCGCGCTCGTCGTGTTCACGGCCTCGTTCTGGTACGTCGGACGCACGGTGCGCCGCGCGGAGGGAGACGTCGCGCGATGGAAGCGCATCAAGGCGTCGCTCGGGGAAGCCTGAGCGGATCCGCGATCCGCTGTCCGCCGTCACACCGACCGCCGCCACCGCGCGCCGCGCACGTTCACCTCGGCGCCCGTGATCCCCACCTGCTCGTGGAGCGCCATCGCGACCGCGCGGTGGGCGTGGGCCTGGATCTGGTGGGCGACGACCGGGGAGAGATCGCCGGCGTGGAGCGGCTTGCCGTCGACGCCCACCAGGGTGGGGTTGAAGACGACGTTCAGGTTCGGGGGCATCTGGCGCACGGCGCGGATCTCGAGGACGCCGCTCAGCGCGTCGAGGGCGTCGGTGCTCTCGACGACGGCCTGAGTCGTCTCCTCGCGGTGATCGACGCCGCGGCCGGCGAAGGTGAGCGGGTCGAGCGGCTCGCGCAGCTTGAGGTCGCGCTCGTACTCCTTGTAGAGGCTCCACATCGCGGCCTCGACCGCTTCGGTCGCCGCCTCGACGGGGAGCCCGATCTCGCGCGCCTCGGCGAGGCCGATCGCGTGTCCGTGGGCGTGCCGCTGGGCGGCGAGCTCGTCGATGATCGCGGCGACGGCGTCGTCCGCGGGCGGCCTCGCGCGCGAGCGGAGGATGCGGCGAGCGACGTCCTTGATGTGCGTCCGGACGCGGAGCATCGCGCCGAGCTGCGCGGCGGCCGCCGTGTTCTTGACGAGCTCGACGAGGGCGGCGTCTCCGGAGGCGCCGCTCTCCTTCGCGAGCTCGAGGTACGTCGTCACGTCCTCGACGGCGACGCCGGCGGGCCGCCCGCCCTCCTTCGGCCCGTCCGGCCGCTTGAGGACGTACTGCGGATCGATCGGCCCGAGCTCCCCGTGCCTGCCCATCACGATCGCGTCGGCGCCGAGCGCCACGAGCGTCGCGCCGCTCGCCGCGCGGAAGGGCACGAGGACGTTCCACGCGCGCGCCGCCGCGCGGAGGGCGGTGACGATCCGCCACGGCACCTCGATGTCGCCGCCGCGGCTGTAGAGGAAGAGATCGATGCGATCGCAGGGCCCGAAGCCGCGGAGGTGATCGTGGAACGGGACGACATGGTCGTCGTCCATCTTCACCGGCACCGGGTTGCGATCGCCGGTGACGTAGGCGAGGACACGGCTACCGCGGAGGGCCTCGAGCTCGGCGAGGAGGGCCTTGCGGCGCTCGCGGGGGCTCGCGGACGGCGCCTTCGTGGGGGTGGTCATGGGAGGAGTGGGCTACGAAGCGCGGGCGACGTCAAGGCGACGCTGGAACGGGGGCGGCTCGTAGATTTCTACGCGCGCTCGTAGAAATCTACGAGTGACGCCGGGGCGTCGGAGAGAGCCGGTCGAGTCTTTCCGCGGAGATCCACGCTCGCGGACGCTGGTACGTGCCGTGCTCGGTCGCGTCCCGGGAGACCGAGGAACGACTTCCGCACCACGGGGAGTGCGGCCGCGGCGAGATTTGCCTCGCGATGCCCGTAAGCCACGGACATTATTGCAGAAGTTGCACAAAATGCCTGGCGCGAATGCAGGTCGTGCGTCATGCTCACCGTCCGGTCGGCGAACACGCGGAAGAGGAGGGAGCGAAGACATGGTCGTGAGGATCTACATCGACGAGCTCCGGGGGGGGGGCCTTCGTTCAGCCTGACGACGGCGGGACGGGCGACGACGGCGGAGCGATCATCGTCGAGCTATCACCGGGGATCATCACCTTGTCGGAGGACCTGCGCGTCACGCGGAGGATGGTGCTGCGCGGGCCGGGCGCGCCGGAGGAACCATCGTGAGCACGCCGCGCGCTCACGTCCTGCGACGCGGCGTCGCAGGTGCCGCGAAGAGGGCGGCGTCGGTGCTGTCGAGGTTCGCCGCGGTGGTGGGCGGGGACGGCGCGAGCGCCGGCGCCGCGCGTGCGCCGCGAGCCGCGCCGGACTACTTCTACGACTCCGGGTCGGGGCGACTGTACTTCTACCCGCCGGTCCAGACCGTCGCGATCGTGGCCCGAGGAAACACGGACGACGTTTACAGCGCCGAGGGAGGGGTATTCTTCCACGAGCGATGATGAACGTCTTGAAGAGGCTCGGCCTCTCCCCCCAGCTGGTCCTCGCGGTGATCGCGTTCCTGGTCGCGGGCGGAGCAGTGTTCTTCGCGTGCGGATCGGAGAGCGGAAGCCCGGCGAGCGAGGCCTGCGACGGATCGGTCTGCGACGGGGGCTCCGGCGTGGTCGGGTCGGACGGCAGCGCGGGTACCGACGGCGCCAGCGCGAGCGACGGTGGGGTCGAGGGAGGCGCGGAGACAGGAGTGTTCTCCTCCTGCGGCGACGGCGGTGGGGCGCCGGGCACCCTCGATCCCAGCTTCGGCGACGGCGGCGTCGTGGTGCTCCCTTTCGGCGGAGGCGACGGGCGCGCGGTGGCCGTTCAGCCGAACGGTCAGATCGTCGTTGTGGGCAAGATCATCATTCCTGGCTCAGGATCGGCCTTCGCCGTGACCCGGCTGAATTCGAACGGAACGATCGACACCGCCTTCGGCGATGGCGGCGTCACGGCGACCATCGTGGGCAAGCTCCCTCAGCTACTCTCGGCGGTGACCCTGCAGCCGGACGGGAAGATCCTTGCGGCGGGACAGGCGTCCCCGGTCGCCGGCGACGACTTCGCGGTCCTGCGCTACACGGCGAACGGGCAGCTGGACCCGACGTTCGGGAGCGGCGGGGTCGTGCTGACGGACTTCTCCAGCGTCGACCCGGCAAGGGCCATGGCGCTGATGCCCGACGGTCGCGTTCTCGTCGCAGGAACCACGCTCGCTGCCGACGGAGACATGGCGTTCGCTCGATACAAGTCAGACGGGTCACTGGATACCAGCTTCGGAGCTGGAGGGAAGCTCACCGTCGATTTTCGAGGGACGCCGGATCAAGCTCGCGCGGTCGCCGTTCTTCCGTCGGGCAAGATACTCGCGGCGGGGACGAGTCGAGATCCAGCGGTCAGCCGGGCGGACATGGCCGCGGTGCGCCTGAACACGGATGGCTCGCTGGACACGACGTTCGCGAACGCGGGGAGGTACCTGTCGAACTTCGGTGGCCCCGGCTCGCAGTCGGTAGATGCGCTCGTGCTCGACCCGGCCGGGAGCGTCGTTCTCGCGGGTCTTTACGGAAGCACCGTGCCGGATGATTTCGCGATCCTGCGGCTCGATGCGTCGGGACAGCCGGATCCCACCTTCGGAGTCGCGGGCCTCGTCCGGACGGACTTTTCTGGACGCAGTGACCACGCATTCGCGGTCCTGGCCCAGCCCGGCGCGCTGCTCGTCGCCGGGCCGAGTAGCCCCGTCGGCGCAACCTCGACCGACTCGCGGATCGGAGTCGCGCGTCATCTCCACGACGGCGGTCTCGATCCGAGCTTCGGGGACGGCGGGAAGGTGACCACTCCGTTGCCGGCAGGGTTCTCTTCATCACAGACTGCCCAGGGGGCGGCGGCGTCGGATTGCGGCCTCGTTACAGTCGGCAATTGGTATGACGAGATAACGAGAACCCAACACATGGGCCTTCTTCGGTATCGACTCTAGCTCACGGTCTGACGAGCAACGCAGTAACCAAGTCTCGCGAAGACTCGCGAAGACGGTGGAGGGATCCAGCATGACTACGCCGTGTACGGTCGACGACGCTCGTGATGTCGATGAGGGAGACGCGCTGTGCGTCGTTGGCTGGGATGTGGGAAACGCGCGCCCGAAGGTCGCGCGGGCGTCGAAGGACAAGCTCGCAACGAGCAAGACGGTCTTCGGCATCGCCAAGACGCCCGCGATCGACACCGCCTTGGTCGACGTGTACGTCGCCGGGGAGGTCGTTGACCCGGCCACCGTCGCGACTGGCCTCGACGTCGGCACAGGCGCTGGCACTTCGCGCCTCATCGTGACGGACATCACCCAGACCGACGCCGACCCCGACGTGGAGGCCAGGTTGCAGTGCCGCGTCAAGCGCATCGACGACGTGACCGACGTCCCGGTCGTCTTCCGTCAGGAGCTGTTCGTCGTCGGGACATGTGACGAGAACGGGAACCTCGTCATCCAGCCGCGCCACATGTCCGAGGAGACCGGCCTCGCGCGCACCTGGAACGCCAAGGCGTACGGCTTCGACGCGGCCGCCACGGGCGCCGACAACAGCGCCGCCCTGGCGCGCGCCATCGGCGCCATCAACAGGGCGTCGGTCGCGGACACGTTCGCGCTCTTCCGAGGCGCCGTCCTCGAGCTCGGCCGTGGGATCTTCGAGCTCGCCGAGGATCTCCACATCACGCGCGAGATGACGGTTCGGGGCGCCTCCGTCGGCGGCGGCGACGGTGGGACGGTCCTGAAGTTCGCGGCCGGCAAGGGGATCATCGTCGACAGCTCGCTCACCAACCCAAATCCCGCGGTGGAGGCCAACCCGGGGTCCGGCAACTGCACGATCATCGAGAACCTCGACATCTTCTCGGAGCCGTTCCCCGCGATCATGTCGCGGGTGGACATCGGCGCCGGAGGGACTGTGGCGATCGGCGATCTGACGTACGCGACGAACGACAACAGGTACTACTTCGAGGCGCTGACCGCGGGGACGGCCGGGACCGATCTCAACGTCCTCGACACGACGCCCGAGGATCCGGGCGACACGCCGGTCTGGCCGATCAGCGTCCAGCGCGAGATCGTGAGCACGAGCACCGACAACCCGATGAAGATCGTCACGAAGACGCCGCATCTCTTCGACGCCTCGGACGCTGGCCTCGAGCTCATGATCGTGGGCGCCGACGACCCCTTCGCCAACGGCATCCAGTTCCTCTACGGCGTCATCGACGAGGTCACCTTCACCATCAACCGCGACGGCGCTCCGGGAGGCCCCGGCGGCGCGAACGGGACGATCGACGACAGCTTCGCGTCGGACGGCGCCATCATCTGGGCGGTGAGGACGCACTCGGGGATCACGCTGAAGAAGCGGGCGAACGTGCGGAACTGCTGGATCGACACCTTCACCAACGCGGGCGTGCTGGTGGCCGCTCCCTACGGCATGGAGGGGTACGGCACCCCCTCGAGGGGGGTGAACGCGAACGGCTTCCGCCTCGACGATCTCCGGATCGTGAACTGCGGGCTCGGGGTCGCGGTCTCCGGAGGTGACTCGAGCGTGGGCACCGGGATCGGCATCGACGTGGAGGAGCCCGGCGTCAACCTCGACACGACGGGAGGCCACGGCATCGATGACTACTCGTGGAACGGCTGCACGTGGGTGAGCTGTCAGGTCGCCACCAGCGACACCGGGACGGGCAACAGCTTCCGCGCCGTGCGCGGCGCGGTGCCGTCCACGTTCGTCGGCTGCTACGCCGAGCTGACCATGACGGAGGGATCGCTCGTCAACCGGCCCGGGGTGATGATCGGCTGCGCGGCGATCCCGAACCGGGCGAGCACAGGGACGATCATCAACTCCGGAGCCACGAGGAACCTCGATTGGACGGGGGTGGAGTTCTCGTCGGTCGGCAGCGGGCAGTACGCCTTCGGCGACATCGAGCTGCGCCAGCAGGAGGTCGGCGGCGCCGGACCTGCTGCCTACAAGTTCTCTCACTCGGACGACAACGCCGATACCGAGGTGTACCTCGCGTACAAGTACAACGCGAAGTCCGTGGGGGGCGACCGCCAGGGCGAGTGGGAGTTCATCTACGGTGCGCTCTCCGCCCCGCGCGCGTACGTCGGCTACCTCAGCCAGAGCGCGGTGAACGCAGAGGGGGGACCGGGAAATTGGCGCGATCCGCACGGTCACTTCCTCGGCATGGGGAGCGCAGAACAGATCTTCATCGGGCCGGCGAGCGCCCGCGCGGACACCTGGATCCGAGGCGGCGGAGATCCGAGCGGGGCGCCCGCGCAGTACCTCCGCGGCGATCAGTTCTGGCTCCCGGAGGATCGCGACGCTCCCGGCGGCGCGCCGTTCAAGCTCGGCTCGCTGACGGGCTGGATCGTCACGGAGCCTGGGTACCGCGGCGCAGCGTGGGTCACCGGGACCTACGGTCCGGCCGAGCTGAACCGGGTCGTGGACATGTTCCAGGAGAGCGGCAGCAGCGAGGACAACCCCGCCCCTGGCACCAGGGTGTTCCAGGCGGTCTCCAGCGGCGTGAGCACGTACGATCCGAGCCTCCTCTCCTTCGGCGGCGGCGTGGTCGGGACGACGGACAGCGACGTCTCCGACGGGTTCGTGTGGCAGTTCGTCGGCACCGTGCCCGAGTACCGGCGCATCGGCAAGATCCACGCGCCCTGCGAGGGCCGCATGGACGCCGAGACCACCGACGACCAGCCGGTGGTCCTCGGTTCGTTCACGACGACCGACGACTCCGTCGTCACGCTCACGCTCACCGTCTCCGGCTGCGAGCCGGTCGGGCCGCAGTCCGGCGGCCAGGTGATCGTCGGCAGCTTCCGGAACTCCGGCGGCGCGGTGGCCCAGGTGGGCGGCTCCCCGGCCGGGACGGTCAGCCTCTTCGCCATGCGCGACGACGCCCTCTGGGAGGCGTACTTCGCCATCGACGGGAAGGACGTCCAGTTCATCGTCGTCAACGGGACGGGGGCGGCGACCGTCTACTGGTCCGGCACGGCCACCGTCGTCGAGAGGATCGGCTCGTGAGCGCGCACGCGGCAACCCCTTCGCAACCGACGAACCCGAGGAGATCACCATGGCACTCGTGAATTCGATCCCCGTCGTCCTCGACGACGACACCCGACTGAAGGCGCTCCGGGGGACGACGCAGCTCACGAGCTCCTCGGGCACGTTCAACCCCGGCTCTGCGACGACCCACATCAAGATCCGCGGCGTCGGCGGAGGAGGCGCCGGCGGCGGGTGCACATCGGTCGGCAGCGCCGCGTCGGCGGCGGGTGGGGGAGGAGCTGGCGCCTATGTCGAGGCCACCTTCGCGGTCGTGCCTGGCACCGGGTACTCGTACACCTGCGGCGCCGGGGGCGCCGGGTCGTCGGGCTCAGCCGGAGGAAACGGCGGATCGAGCACCTTCGTCGGTCCCGGCGCCGTGACCGTGACCGCGCCCGGCGGCTCGGGCGCGCCCGTGGCGACGGCCACCGCGAACCCGACCGCGTACGCGGGCGGGCAGGGTGGCAGCTCCCCGTCGAATGGAGACGCCGGATCCGGCGGCGGGCCCGGACACGCCGGCGTCACGCTCGTCGTCGCGACCCCGGTCGTCGCGAGCGGCGCGGGCGCGTCGTGCGCGTTCGGCGCCGGCGGCGTCGGGCGGGCGAACACCGGTGGCGGGCAACCCGCGCTCGGTCACGGAGCCGGCGGCGGCGGTGCAGCGACCGGCGCGTCCTCGGCGCAGGCCGGGGGCAACGGAGGGGGAGGGTGCTGGGTGGTGGACGAGTTCACCTGAGCCGTCTCTGCCGCCTGGCTTCAGCCGCTTCAGCCAAGGCGTGCCCCGGAGGATCCAATTCGGGCAGCGCGCTGGCGCCCCCTACCCCTCCGGCCGCCTCCCCCCCTCTCCCTTCCCCTTCGGCGGCTTCTTCTTCGCGAGCCCGAGGCGGATGAGGTCGTCCTTCCGGGTGACGACCGTCCGGGCCATCTCCGACCACGCCGTGATCCAGACATAGACCCGCGCGAGGTCCCGCTCGCGACGGTCCTCCGAAGAGCCGTTCGGCCCCGCCCTGAAGGCACGCGGCGCCTCCTCGCGGTCGAGGCCGCTCGCCGCCGCCACGAGGCCCGAGAGCCGGTCGAGCTCGCGGTCGTCGACGCCGACGGAGGCGAGCGCGGCACGGGGACCCCGGGACCTCGAGGGCGCGCCGTCGTCGGCGGGGAGGGCGCGGCAGTTCTCGACGAAGATCTGGACGGCCATCACGGCCTCGAGCTTCTGCGTCGTCGCCGAGACGCGATCGACGGCGGCGCGCGCCGCGTCCGGGTGATAGAGCTGGAGGATCCCGCGGGCGCGTACGAAGCCCTCGCCGAGGAAGCGCTCGCACGCGGCGACGGCCTCGACGAGCGCCTCGACGTCCGAGTCCGGGGCGTCCGCTGACGCGACAGTCCGGCACAGCGACCACCCGCGCTCCTGCTCCGCGTCGTCGAAGGCGATCTCGCGAGCGAGCGTCCTCGCCAGCGGCGCGTGGATCTTCACCGCGCCGAGGAACGCGACCGCCCGCGGGACGGAGGCTACGAGCGTCTGGCGCGAGACGTTCCGGGCACGGGCGAGGCTGGCCTCGCTGATGGGGAAGGCGGAGGGGGTGTCGAGCATGGGCGTCACCCAGATGAACGGTCGGCCAGAGCGAAAGCTTGAGGACGACGCGATCGGAATCGCGGCCGGAGACCAGCGGGCGGGGACGCGCAGCCAGCGGACGGACCGGAGGCACCCACCGGGTCGAGCGGGACGACCGGCGGATCCAAACCGCCGCCCGCCGCCCGCCGCCCGCTGACCGCCGCCCGCGGTCCGCCGACCGCTGATACCCTGCCCCGTTCGTGCTCCCGCGTCCGCCCCTCCGCCGGCTCGTGACCTCGCTGGCCGCTCTTGCGCTCACGACGTCCGCCGCCACCGCGCGCGCCGACGACGCGGACGGCCCCTACTTCTACAAGGGCCACGACTACGGCTCCCAGGCCCTGTACGGCCCCCTCTACGTCTACCTGAACCGCGGCTTCGACGTGCTGCAGCTCCGCGCGACGGGCCGCGACGTCCGGACGGTCGTCTACCGCGGCGACTTCGCGAACGTGGTCGACAACCTCCGGCACCCGATCCGCGCGATCGAGGAGACCGGCGGCGCCTGGAGGTTCCTCCGTCAGGAGGTCTTCCCCTTCAGCTACACGATCGACACGGCGCGCTGGGGGCCGAACTACTTCCTCCATCTCATCGGCGGCGGCCAGACCTACCGCGCGCTGTGGGAGTGGTACGACGCGAACGGCGTCCCGGCGCCGGCGCTCTTCTCGATGCTCACGACGTTCGCGGCCCAGCTCACGAACGAGACCCTCGAGAACAAGGGGGTGAAGGGCCCCAACACGGACGCGATCGCCGACCTCTACATCTTCGACGTCGGCGGCATCCTCCTCTTCAGCCTCCCGAGCGTGGCCCGCTTCTTCAGCCGGACGATCGTGGTCTCCGACTGGTCGCTCCAGCCGACCTTCCGCGTGCCGTCGACGGAGATCCACAACCAGGGCAACTACTACGCGATGCGCTGGGCGCTCCCGTTCTACGAGCGGCTCCGCCTCTTCGGATACTTCGGCTTCAGCAACATGGGGGGGCTCTCGTTCAACGTGAAGGACGGCTACGCGGTCACGCTCGCGGGCGGAGGGAAGATCGACGCCTTCTACAACAAGAACTACGGCACGAACCTGAACCAGGCGGAGAACGTCATCCGCAACGAGCCCGCCGCCGCCGTCTTCGTCGACCGCAACGAGTCGCTCCTCGCGTCGCTCGAGGTCGCCAACGTCGCGGACTACTTCATCCACCTGAACGTTTACCCGGGCGCGATCGAGAAGGTGAACCCGGGCGTCGGCGGCTTCGTCGCCGTCGCGCGGGACGGGCGCGTCATGGGGGGCGTGTGCCTCGCGCGGCCGTTCGGGTTCGGCCTCTCGGGCGGGAACCTCTGAGCCTTGACGCGTCCGGCGGAGGGGCGTAACCAATCGTTCCGTAAATACAGAATCACCGCTCTGGAGCACCCGATGCGCAAGGTCCTCTTCGTCGCCGCCGCCGTCCTCGGCCTCGCGTGCAGCTCGTCCTCGTCGAGCACGACCCCGGAGCAAGGACCGCTCCCCGGCACCGCCGTCCGGAAGGGCCCGCCGCCCTTCACCGTCGCCAGCTTCAAGGCGTCGCCGCCGCCGGTGACGCTCGCCGCGGGCGAGGAACGGACGCCGTGCTTCATCGTCCCGATGGAGCTCCCGAAGGAGTCGAAGATCGTCGGCGGCGCCAAGCTCGTCGTCGGCAAGGGGATGCATCACGGCAACATCACCTCGCGCCCGAAGACGGCGGGCGAGGGGCCGCGACCGTGCCCGAAGGAGGACGGCGCCTTCGGCGGCGAGGCGATCGACGTCGCGGCGGGCGGCGCGGTGATGTTCGGCTCGTCGACCCAGTTCTCGGGCGAGGAGTGGCAGGGCTTCGCCGAGGGCATGGGCTACCGCTTGAAGGACGGCTTCGAGATCGTCCTCCGGATGCACTACCTCAACCCGACGAGCGCGCCGATCACGGTGAGCCCGACCTACGAGTGGTTCGTGATCGACGAGTCGAAGCTGACGCAGGAGGTCGCGCCCTTCACCTGGATCTACACGAGCTTCCGCATCCCGCCGAAGGCGCAGGACTACACGATCAAGGGGCAGTGCACGATCCCGCGCAAGATGAACATCGTCCAGGTGCTCCCCCACATGCACCGGATGGGAAAATCGATCACGGCCGGCTACGCCGGCGGCCCGAAGGACGGCCAGCTGTGGCTGAGCTCGAAGGGATACGACCCGGACAACGGCGTCATGGTCGCCTACGACCCCGCGATCGACACGTCGGTGTCCGAGGAGCTGTTCTTCACCTGCTCCTGGAACAACAACACCGACAAGGAGATCGTCTGGGGCATCGGCGACAACGAGATGTGCGAGGTGTTCGGCTACGCCTACCCGCCGAACGCCGCGTACTCGCTCATCGCGTCGGACCACAGCTGCTCGGCCATCGTCAACGCGAAGTGAGGAGGCCACGCCCGCGATGCCGAACCTCCGCCTTCGCCCGAAGACCAACCTCTCCTCGTTCCGCCGGATCGCGATCGGCACGTGGCGGACGTCCTACGATCCGAGCGTCTACGGGGCGATCGCCCTCCGCGCCGATCGCGTGCTCGTCTACCTCGACGAGATCCGGAAGCGGACGGGCAAGCGCGTCACGCTCTCGCACCTGATGGCGAAGGCCGTCGCGATCACGCTCTCGGAGATGCCCGACGCGAACGCCATCCTGCGGCGCAACCGGATCTACCTCCGCGAGGACATCGGCGTCTTCTTCCAGGTCGCGCTCGAGGACGACAAGACCGGCGAGATCGACCTCAGCGGCGCGACCGTCTTCGACGCCCACGAGAAGTCGATGGTCGAGATCGTCGACGAGTTCGAGTCCAAGGTGACGAAGGTGCGGAAGAAGGAGGACAAGAACCTCGAGGGCACGCGGAGCCTGTTCAAGAAGATCCCGTTCCGCCTCCTCAACGCCGTCCTCGATCTCATGGGCTGGCTGAGCTTCGAGCTCAACCTCGACCTCCGGTGGGCGGGGATCCCGAAGGATCCGTTCGGCTCGGCGATGGTGACGAACATCGGGTCGCTCGGGCTCGAGGAGGCGTACGTGCCGCTCGTCCCGTACAGCCGCGTGCCGCTCCTCATCGCGCTCGGCGCGGTGAAGGAGGAGGCGGTCGTGGAGGGCGGCGAGGTCAAGGTCGGCAAGGTGATCCGCGCGTTCGCGACGTTCGATCACCGCGTGCTCGACGGGATGCACGCCGCGAAGATGTCGAAGACCTTGAAGCGGATCTTCGACGATCCGGAGAACGAGCTGGGGGAGCTGCCGGAGGCGGCGGTCGGCTGACGGCGCCGTCCTCCCTCAGGGGAGCGGCGTCACCTTCACGTTGTCGAAGCAGACCTTCACTTCCCAGTCGTTGAAGCCGAAGTGATCGTGCCCCGCCCCGACGAGGGGCTCCTTGTCGGCCCACACGAGGTACTCGATCCCGTCGACCGACCACTTCACCGTCTTGCCGTCCGTCCGCTCGACCTTGAAGTGGTAGATCTGTCCGCGGTTCACCGGCTTCTGGCGCGGGTCGTCGCTCTCCTTGTCGACCTTGATCTCCTTGCGATCGGGCGCGTGCTCGTTCATGCGCGCGAGGACGTGGGTCGAGTTCTTCCAGCCGCCGAGGATCGTGAGGTAGCTCGTCGCGTTCGTGTACGAGACCGTCGTCGCGGCCGACTGGCCGTCGCCCCAGAACTCGGCCTTCACGTCGCCGTCGGGGGAGTCGCTGATTGCGTCGAACTCGATCCGCGCGTTCACCGGCAGCGTCTTGTCCAGCCAGACCCCGTGGTTCTTCGCGTTCTCGCCGCAGAGCCGGCCCTTCTCGATCCGCCACGCGGTCGTCCTCGCCTGCGTCCAGCTCGGACCGAGGCTCATCGCCGGCGCCCCGGTGTCCTTGTGGACCACCATCGGCGGCGTCGGCCCGAGGAGCGCGTCGAGCGCGGCGTCTCCCTGCGCGAGCCTCGCGATCGTCGCCGCGTCCCCCGCCGCGTGCGCGTCCGGCGGCGCGAGGAGCGCCGCGGCCGCGTCGTCCGCCGCGGCGACGGTCGGCGGGAGCTGCGTGACCGCCACCATCTCGCGATCGAAGTTGTCCTCGAACACGCTGGTGAGCATGTTCGGCGGCGGCGGGGGCGGCGCGGCGGTCGCCTTCGGCGGCCCCGAGTCCGGCGTGCTGTTGCCGGGCGGCACGCACGCCACGAAGAGGAGCGGGAGGATCACGAACGCGGCTGCCGGGGAACGCCTCATGTCGAGCGACCGATCTAGCACCAAAGCGGCGCGGCGCGCAGCCCCGGGTGACCGTGAAGGTTTACGCGATATCGTCCGCGTGCAAGGATTCTCCTCCCGGACAGATGGCTGGCCCGTCCCAGAAGGAGCTCGAGGTGCTGATCTCGGAGCTGGAGGTGCGCATGGAGCGACTCCGCAAGCTCTACGATCAGTACTTCCTCGGGTTCGAGAAGCTCGAGCCGCTCGTGGCGAGGAAGGACGTGGATCGCCGCGTCGAGGTCCTGCGAAAGGAGCAGCTCCGCAACACCGCGCTCCGGTTTCGCTTCCAGATGAGCACGCAGAAGTACAGCACGTACCAGACGCTCTGGGCGCGGACGTGCCGTGCGATCGAGGACGGCACCTACAAGCGCCACTTGCAGAAGGCGAAGGCGCGCTTCGGCACCCCCGGCGCGCCGGAGCCCGATCTCGGCATCGACGTCGATCTCGAGGACTTCGAGAACCTCGAGGAAGAGGTCGCCGCCGACATCAAGGCGATGGAGAACGGGGCCGCGCCCGCCGAGCGCGTGGCGGCGGCGGCGGCGGCGCTCCCCGACGACAACTCGGACACGGACCGGCCGCCTCCTGGCTCGGAGTGGCGCCCGACCTTCGACGACGACGACGTCGGCGGCATGAAGATCCCCGCGTCGCCCCCGATGCCGCGCGCGTTTCACCCCGCGGCGCAGCGCCCCGACGGGCCGCCGCCGAGCCGCCTCATCGTGCGGCGCGCGCCGCCGGGCCTCGACGCGCGGCCCGCCGACGGACGCACGGCCGATCCCCCGCCCCCTCCGTCGGGGCTCGATCTGTCCGATCCGTTCGAGCTCGATCCGGTGAAGAAGCCGGCGCCCGCGGCCCTGCGACCGACCCCCGGCGCCCGGCCGATGATCCGACCGAGGAACCCCGCGGACCCGACCCCGGCGCCGCGGCGATCACCCGTCGCGGCGGAGCCGACGCCTGGACCGATGCGCGCGCCGATGCCGCGCCCGGGGGCGGCGGAGCCGACGCCTGGACCGATGCGCGCGCCGATGCCGCGCCCGGGGGCGGCGGAGCCGACGCCTGGACCGATGCGCGCGCCGATGCCGCGCCCGGGGGCGGCGGAGCCGACGCCTGGACCGATGCGCGCGCCGATGCCGCGCCCGGGGGCGGCGGAGCCGACGCCTGGACCGATGCGCGCGCCGATGCCGCGCCCGGGGGCGGCGGAGCCGACGCCTGGACCGATGCGCGCGCCGATGCCGCGCCCGGGGGCGGCGGAGCCGACGCCTGGACCGATGCGCGCGCCGATGCCGCGCCCGGGGGCGGCGGAGCCGACGCCTGGACCGATGCGCGCGCCGGTGCCGCTGCCGAACGACCGGGTCGTCCGCCGGCCCGCGCCCGGCGCCGCGGTCGTGCGACCGCCCTTGCCGAACAGCCCCGCCGCGGCGCCGAGGCCTCAACCCCACGCCGTGCCGCAGCATCCGATGCCCGCCCCGCACCCGCCGCCGAGCGCGCCGCGGCTCCCGTTGCCGGAGCCGAAGAAGAAGGACGGCGATCCCGCCTGATCCCCGCGTTTCCGATGGGGCTTTTTCCCGGCGCGCGCTTCGGCTAGAAGCCCACGGCGAAACCATGCACCCGATCCTCTTCCGCATTCCGCTCCCCAATCGACCGCTCATGCTGTGGTGGGCGCTCGCGGCCGTCGGCGTGATCGCCCTCTTCTACGTCGTCACCGCGATGCGAAGGCAGGACCGCACCACCGCCGGCATCGCCGCGGTCGTCGCCGTCGGCTGCGGCGTCGCGGGCTACGTCTTCCGCGAGACGAAGTACGGGCCGCTCCCGAACCTCCCCATCTACTCGTACGGCGTCATGCTCGGCGTGTCGCTCGTCGTCGGCTGGTACCTCACGCTGACGCTCGCGGGGCGCGACGGCCTGCCGAAGGAGACGATGGCGAACTGCTACGTCATCACCGCGTTCGCCGCCATCCTCGGATCGCGCGTCCTCTACATCGCGACCAACCCCGACGAGTTCAAGCAGGCGAGCGACATCTTCGCGCTCCGCCGCGGCGGCCTCGTGGCCTACGGCGGGTTCCTCGGCGGCTACCTCGGCAGCTGGCTCTTCCTCCAGCGCCACAAGATCAAGCTGATGCCCTGGGCCGACGTCGCCGTCCCGTCGCTCGCGTCGGGCCTCCTCATCACGCGCATCGGCTGCTACCTCTTCGGCTGCGACTTCGGCAAGCGCCTCCCCGCCACGGCGCCCGCGTTCCTGAAGAAGCTCGGCACGTTCCCGCACTGGGCGGGCACCATGGCCGAGGGCGGCGACGGATCGCCCGCCTACGTCCGGCACCTCGAGCTCTTCCGCGGGACCCCGCTCGGCGGCGAAATCATGAAGGCGAACGCCTCGCTGCCGGTCCACCCGACCCAGATCTACGAGTCCCTGGTCGGGCTCTTCCTCCTCGGCCTCTGCCTCTGGCAGCGCAAGCACCAGAAGTTCCGCGGGCAGATCTTCTTCACCTTCACCTTCGGCTACGGCGTGCTCCGCTTCCTCCTCGAGATCCTCCGCGACGACACCGAGCGCGGCGAGTGGGGTCCGGTCGGCAGCGAGCACGTCATGATCCCGGCGGCGCTCCTCGCGATGTCCCTCGCGTTCATCTTCGGGGTCGCCCTCGGCATCGAGAACGAGCGTGCGCGCACCGTCGCCCGCGTCGCCGCCCTCGCGCCGCCGATCGTCGCGTTCGTGTTGCTCCGGCCCGCGTCGTTCGGCGCGAGCATCTCGATCCAGTTCTCGACGAGCCAGTGGATCGCCCTCCTCTCCGCCCTCGCCGTCGCGTTCTTCTACGCGCGCTTCTGGGAGGCCGCGCGCAAGGCGCCCAAGGCCGCGATGAGCCTCGCCACCCTGGGCGAGATCTTCGACAAGGAAGACGACGACGCGAAGAAGGCCAGGAAGAAGAAGAAGAAGGAGGAGGCCGCGAAGCCCGACGCCGAGAAGGCGAAGGACGCCGAGAAGGCCGCGTCCAAGGACGACGAATCCGAGGACGACGCGGACGACGACGAGCGCGACGAGGACGAGCGCGACGAGGACGAGGACGAGCCGCCGGCGTCGGAGAAGCCCGAGGCGCCCGCCGGGGCCGGCGACAAGAAGCCCCAACCCGCTGAAAAGTCGAAGAAATCCGAAACGGAGAAGACCGAGGAGCGGGACTGAGATCCGGGCTCGACCCGCCGCGGCGATTGTTCGTATAACGTCGAGGGGTGCGGATTCTCCTCGTGATGCCGACGCCGTTCGAGAACGGCCGCCTCGGGCTGGAGAACGTCGTGTGGCTCTCCGAGCCGGTCGCGCTCACGTCGGTCGGCACCGCCGTCTCGCGCGATCACGAGGTGACCATCCTCGATCTGCGGCTCGAGGACGAGGACGCCCTCGCGAGGGCGCTCGTCGAGATCGACCCGGACGTCGTCGGCACGACGAGCATGACGACCGACGCCTACCAGGCGAAGGCGGTGCTCCGGACCGCGAGGAACATCGCCCCCCGCGCGCTCACGGTGATCGGCGGGCACCACCCGACGCTGACCCCGGACGAGTTCGACGAGGCGTACATCGACGTGATCGTCCAGGGGGAGGGGGAGCTCACGTTCCGCGAGATCGCGCAGCGATGGCAGGCGCAGCGCGCGGCGGACGACCGGAACTTCCGCGGCGTCGACGGCACGCGCTGGCGGGACGCGCGCGGCCGCCTCGTCGTCGAGCGCAAGCGAGAGCAGACGAGGAGCCTCGACGACCTCCCGGTCCCCGATCGCCGGCTCATCCAGAGGTACCAGGGCCGGTACTTCTTCACCGGCATCCGTCCGATGGCCTCGATCTACACCAGCCGCGGGTGCTCCTTCGATTGCAACTTCTGCGCGATCTGGGAGTTCTACGAGCGGCGGACGCGCTTCTTGTCGGCGGCGCGCATCGTCGACCAGATGGAAGCCGCGGCCGAGCCGTTCGTCTTCGTCCTCGACGACAACTTCCTGACGAACAAGCGGCGCGCGACCGAGCTCTGCGAGGAGCTCGAGCGGCGCCGCGTCCGCAAGTACTGGATGACGCAGGGCCGGACGGACTTCGCCGCCGATCACCCCCAGCTCATGAAGCGGCTCGCGGACAACGGGCTCGTGATGGTGCTCTCCGGCTTCGAGTCGAACCACGACGACAACCTGAAGGCGCTCCGCAAGCGGTCGACGTGGGAGAAGAACATCGAGGCGAACCGCGTCATGCGCGCGGTCGGCATCTTCTCGACCGGCATCTTCATGGTGCGGTGCGACTGGACGCGGGCGCAGTTCCAGGAGCTCTACGACTACGTCAACACGCTCGAGATCGCGATCCCGCTCTTCACCGTCCTGACGCCGCTCCCCGGGACGCAGCTCTACCGGGCGTACCAGGACAAGCTGATGTCCACCGACCACCGCCTCTTCGATCTCCTGCACGCGATGCTGCCGACGCGCCTGCCGCGCGCGGAGTTCTACAAGGAGCTCGCGCGCGCCTACACCGCGACCGAGAAGAGCGTCTACGCCGCGTTCCGGAAGCTCTTCCGCGCGCGACCGCGCTTCGTGAAGGACGTCCTGCCGGGGATGGTGTGGTTCTACGCGCGCACCTGGCGCTACCAGCGGATCAACGACGACCACCGCTCGTACCTCCGTGACGAGGAGGGCCTGCTCGACGGCCCGGGCGCGAAGGCGGGCCTCACCTGGGAGGACATCGTCTACCCGACGGGGGACGAGCACGACGACGGCGCCGCTCCGACCCTGGCGGCGCCCGTCGCCGCGTCGTCGCAGAAGGGCAAGCTGGTGAAGCTCCGCATCCCGCGTCGCACGTGGGCCGACGACGTCACCGATCTCGCCGTCGCGCGGGGCGAGGCCTGAGTGTCGGCGTTCCTCCGCGAGCTCCGGCGCGACATCGAGCGGCACGAGGGCGTCAACCACCTGTTCCTGAACCGGTGCGCGACGAGCCCCTTCTCGAGGGAGGACTACCGGGTGTTCGGCGAGAGCCACTACCCGCTCGTGTGCGTGTTCACGAGCTACCTCGAGCGGCTCCTCGTGCGGGGGCCGACGAGCGACGCGAAGCTCTGGCTGGCGAAGGTGCTCGTCGACGAGTACGGCGAGAGCTCCGGCGGGGAAGACCACGCCACGCTGTACGGCCACTTCCTCCGCGCCTGCGGGAGCGCCGTGCCCGACGAGCGCGGCGAGACGAAGGTGCCCGAGCCGGCGCGCCTCTTCATCGCGGAGCACCGCCGCATCGTGACCGAGGAGCCGTTCCTCGTCGGCCTCGGCGCGGTCGGACCGGGGCACGAGTGGGCGATCCCGAAGATGTTCGACGCGGTGATCCCCGGGCTCCGGCGCGCCCGGTTCACCGAGGAGGAGATCCGGTACTTCACGCTCCACGTGGAGCAGGACGTGGACCACGGCGCGTGGCTCGAGGAGGCGCTGGTGCGGTTCGGCGACACCGAGCGGGCGAAGCGCGAGATCCGCCGGGGCGCGATGCTGTCCCTCTCCGCGCGCTCGCGCTTCTGGAGCGGCGTCCAGCGCGCGGTGGTGCGGTGGCGCCAGCCGCGCGCGATCCGTCCGGACGGAGCGAAGCCGCGCGGGGTGATGAGCGAGATCGCCCTGACCGCGTGGGACGGATCGACGGTCGCGAAGCGCCTCGAGGGGGCGTGGGAACGGTGGCGTTTCTCGCGACGGCCCACGCTGGACGAGGTGATCGCGGAGGGGCAGCGCTGAGCGGACGCGGACGGCGGACAGCGGACAGCGGACAGCGGACGGCGGACAGCGGACGGCGGACAGCGGACGGCGGACGGCGGACGGCGGACGGCGGACAGCGGACGGCGGACAGCGGACAGCGGACGGCGGACGGCGGACGGCGGACAGCGGACGGCGGACGGCGGACGGCGGACAGCGGACGGCGGACGGCGGACGGCGGACAGCGGACGGCGGACGGCGGACGGCGGACAGCGGACGGCGGACGGCGGACGGCGGACGGCGGACGGGATCGGGTGTACGCTCGATCTCGCTTGGCCACCCATCGCGTCGCCGTGTTCACCTTCCTCCTTCTCTTCCTCGCGCCCACGCTCGCCTGGGCCGACAAGGTGGCCGTCCTGCGCTTCACCGGCGCCGCCTCCGGTCCGGGCTCGACGGGCGCTCCGCCCGAGACCGTGCAGAGTGCACGCAAGTCGACGCAGGCCGCCGTCCTCGCGCGCTCGCACACGCTGCCGACCGACGCGGAGTCGACCGCGGCGGACCAGGCGGTCGTCGACCAGGTCCCCGACTCGAGCTCCGAGTACAAGGCCGCCGGCGCCGCCGCGCGCGCGAAGTGGACCGCGACGGGGCGCGTCGAGACGATCGAGGGCGGCTACCGCCTCGAGCTCGAGGTGTGCCTCGTGGAAACGGGACGCGTCGAGTCGCTCGTCCGCGAGATCGAGCCGGCCGAGGCGACGACGCAGATCGCGGAGATGCTCGACCTCTTCCTGCGCGCCGAGGGGATCGGCACCGAGCTCCCGCCGTGGAAGAAGCCCGGGGCCAAGGCGAAGCCGAAGCCCGAGCTGCCGAAGCCCGAGGTCCCGCCCGAGCCGCCGAAGCCACCCGAGCCGCCGAAGCCGCCCGAGCCGCCGCCGCCTCCTCCGAAGCCGTACGCCGCGGATCATCCGCTCGCGCTCGGCCTCGGCGTGGGGGGGCTCGTCGCGGTGTTGCGTCCGGATCGGGCGTCGGGGCCGACGTTCTCGCTCCCGGTGTCGATCTACGGTGCGTACGCGTTCGAGGGCGTGCCGGGGCTCGAGGCGCGGCTCTTCGCGAGCGCCTCGGCGGTCGGCCCGCAGGCCATCGCCGCGGACATCGGCGCGCGCTACGCGATCCCGGTCGCGCCGCGCCTCCGCATCTTCGCGGGGCCCGAGGTCGGCGTCGGCCTCTTCGGGACGCTCGGCGGCGACAAGACGACGCGGTTCCTCGCGCACGGAGCGCTCTTCGGCGCGATCGGGATCGGGAGCAACGTGCAGGCCGAGCTCGCCGGGGACTTCCTCGCGGCCCCGGGGGGCACCGGCGCGATCGTCCTCACGGGCGGGACGGTGCGCGGCCTGTACCGGTTCTGACCGATGCGCACCCTCGCGTCGCGCCGCGACACGCGCCGGCTCGGCGAGGAGATCGCGGGGCGGCTCCGCCCGGGCGATCTCGTGCTCCTCCACGGCGAGCTCGGCGCGGGCAAGACGTTCCTCGCGCGGGCGATCCTGCGCGCGATGGGCGTCGCGGCCGACGTCCGCGTCACGAGCCCGACGTTCACGCTGGTGCAGGAGTACGAGACGGCGACGGGGACCGTGCTCCACGCGGATCTTTTCCGGTTACGCGAGGAGGGCGATCGGGGGGCGGCGCGGGTGAGGGAGCTCGGGTTGAGGGAGCGGTGCGGGGAGGGGGCGATCGCGATCGTCGAGTGGCCGGGCGGCTTCGAAGAGCTGGTGGGAGAGGCGGCGATCGTGGTGGAGCTGACGATGGTGGGGGAGAGGAGGGGGGCGGTGGTCGCCGGGCCGGGGTGGGCAGCCGAGTCTTCGTCGTAGGGCGCCCGCAGGTCGGAGCGAGCGCGCGAAGCGCAGGCCCAGGATGCGAGGCGCACGTGCGGATCCGATGTGCGCGAAGCCGAACGGCTGAAAAGGCGGCTGCGATCATCGATCGATCGGTCGCGATCATCGATCGATCGTCGCGAACGGCTCGAGGACGGGGACCCGCGCGCCGCTGGCGCCGACATTGCGGGCCGGGTGCGGGTCCGGAGTGCGGGTCCGGAGTGCGGGTCCGGGTGCGGGTCCGGGTGCGGGTGCGGGTCCGGAGTGCGGGTCCGGAGTGCGGGTCCGGAGTGCGGGTCCGGGTTGGCGTGTGGGAGGGCCGCTCTCTCGCCGCGTGGGAGTTTGCCCTCGTCCTCCCGGGCGGGGCGGGGGTGGAGCGGCGAGAGGCGTCGCCAGAATTGTGGCACTTCGAATCGTGAACCAGATGGTGGTCACGGTGGGTCGGGTTCATGCGCACGCGAGGGTCGCCGCGTACAGGTGACGGGAGGGCAGGCGGTGCGCGACGAACCGCGCACCGCCCGCCGACGACTCAGCCTCGGTAGGCGAGCTTGTACAGCCCGCCGACGATGCGATCGACGTGCTTCACCTCGTCGGTCACGACGTCCCGCTCGAGGTACCCCGCCGCCCCCGCGATCCTGAGCGCCATGATCGTCTCGCGCCCGCTACACATCGCGCTCTCGAGCCGCAGCGTCCTGTTCCCGTTGCGTCCACACAGACCTTCCGCGGCGTTCAGCCCGACCGACGCCGACGACCTCCTCATCTGCTTGGCGAGATCCGCATCCCGCCGCCCCACCGTCCTCGCATATCCATGAACCCTCCCGACCATCTCGACGATCTCATCCACGACACGAAGTCCCATGACAACCTCACCTTCCCGGGCGACATCCTTCTCTCGCCGCCCCCCCGTGCGCGCCGTCGCGCGGACCGCAGGTCAAGGCTCGCGAAGCGACGGAGCGGAGCCGCCCGGAGCCCGCGCAGCGGGCGAGGACGGCGAGCACCGCCTGGCCTTGACCTGCGGGAGCACGACGGCAAACTGCAAGAAGGCGAGAGACAGCCGGCCACAGGTTTCCGACCGCCGAGCGCCGAGCGCCGAATGCCGAGCGCCGAGCGCCGAGCGCCGAGCGCCGAGCGCTGTCCGCCGAGCGCCGAGCGCTGTCCGCCGCCCGCCGTCCGCCGAGCGCCGAGCGCCGAGCGCCGAGCGCCGAGCGCTGTCCGCCGTCCGCCGTCCGCCGTCCGCTGCCCGCCGACCGGGTCCGCTGTGCGCCGTCCGCCGTCCGCCGTCCGCCGTCCGCCGTCCGCCGTCCGCCGTCCGCCGTCCGCGATCACCCCGATCAGTTGCATCTTCCCCCTCCCCACGCGACACTCTCCCCCACGTGAAGAGCGACGACACACGCCTCCGCGCGCTCGCCGTTGCGCTCGTCACGGGCCTTGCCACGTACGCCGTCCTCGCGGGCGAGCGCGTCCCGGGCGCGGGGCCGCGCAAGACCGTCGACGCCACGCGCGTGTCGACGAAGTCGGCCGAGGTGACGTTCGTCGCGCCGACCGGCGAGCTCCAGCTGAAGCAGGCCGACCGGACCCACACGCTCCTCCTCTCCACCGTGCTCGACGGGAAGGTCCGCGCCATCGGGTTCCCTCGCTCGCTCCTCAAGAAGGAGGGCGATCAGCTCGTCGGCGAGATCAAGCTGCCGGGAGAGTCGGAGGAGGTGTTCGTCAAGTTCACCCTCAAGCCGGACCTCGCGTCGGACTCGGTCGAGCTCTCGGCGAAGGTCGACGCGCGGCGCGGGCACACGTTCCGCCTCCGCGCCGACTGGATCGAGCAGGACCCCGTGTTCGTCTCGGGGTCGGGCGTGCTCGCGGACGCGGGCATCGTCCAGGGCCGGATCGCCGTGCTCGAGCGGGGCGAGAAGGCGCTCGCCATCACGAGCAAGGAGGGCGAGGTCGAGGTCGCGCTCGAGCGCCCCGAGGGTACGAGCGAAAAGACCGAGGGCGAGTCGCCCCCCGTCGGCCTCCAGCACGGCCACCACGCCGCGCTCACGTCGCCCGAGATCGTGCTGAACCGCGTCGAGGCGACCGACGTCCACGAGGACGTCTCGCGCGCGCCGAGGAACAAGACCGGCCTCGTCGTCGCGCTCGGAGGGTCGACGACGAAGGTGTGGGGTCAGGCGTTCCTCGCGATCGGACAGAAGACGGAGCCCGTCGGCGCGCGCGTCACCGGCACCCGCGAGCACACGCTCGTGTACGGCCTCGACATCGAGGGAAAGCCGCGCGTCCGCGCCCTGGTCGCGCCCGACACGCGCTTCGTCCTCGACGTGCCGACCTCGGTCGTCTCCTGGTACGCGGCGCTCGGGTCGTCCGAGACGAGCGCGCCGGTCCGCTTCACGCCGGGCACGGGGTACGACCTCAAGCTCGACGTCGCGCCGGGGGGCGAGCTCAAGGTCCGCGTCATCGACGCCGACACGCGGAGGCCGCTCGTCGCGCGCATCATCGTCCACGGCATCGAAGGGACGCTCGATCCTTCGTTCGGGCCGGACTACCGCGCGTCCGGCGCGGGCCCGCTCGTCGACTCGATCAACGGAGAGCTCGTCACGCCCCTCCCCGGCGGAAAGTACCGGATCGCGGCGACGCGCGGCATCGAGTGGAGCATCGACGCCGAGACCGTGGACCTCCCGCCGGGCCGCGGCAAGAACATCGAGCTCGTCCTCCGCCACGTCGTCCCGACGCCGGGCTTCGTCGGATGCGACCTCCACGTGCACGCGCGCCCGAGCTTCGACACGCCGGTGTCCCAGGAGGACCGCGTGCTCTCGCTCGTCTCCGCAGGCATCGACTTCGCCGTGCCGACGGAGCACAACGTCGTCGGAGACTACGCGCCGTCGATCCAGGTGCTCAACCTCGGGACGAGCCTGTACAGCGTCCCCGGCGTCGAGATCACCACGTTCAACCCGCGCCTCGGGCACTTCGGCCTCTTCCCGTACCCGACGACCAACCTCCCGCCGTACCGCGGCACGACCGTGAACGCGATCTTCAAGCACGCGAAGCAGCAGCCGAACCGCGTCCTCCAGATCCATCACCCGAGGCTCCAGAAGGGGATCGGCTATTTCCAGCTCTTCGGCTTCGATCCGAAGAACCCGGCGAAGCCGCAGATGCGCACCGACTTCGACACGATCGAGGTCTACAACGGCTTCGACCTCGCCGAGCGGGGCCGCGTCGAGGCCGTCATGCGCGACTGGTACGCGCTCATGAACATGGGCTTCCGCCACGTCGCCACCGGCTCGAGCGACTCGCACCGCATCCAGTACCAGTGGGCGGGCTACCCGCGGACGATGGTGATGGTCGACCCCGACAAGGGCGGCGACGGCGTCACGCCGGTCGACACGACCCAGGTCGTCGCCGCGATCAAGAAGGGCCGTGGGATGGTGACGTCGGGTCCCGTCATCGAGCTCACGGTGGACAAGCGCGTCCCCGGCGACGAGCACACGGGCCCGCTGCCCGAGTCCGTGCACGTCGTCGTCTACGCCGCGCCCTGGGTCGACGTGAACCGGCTGGAGATCGTCGCCGACGGCGTCACCGTCGCGGAGCAGGCGCTCGACTCGCGGCCGCTGAAGCTCGGCGAGGAGGCGGGCACCCTCGCGGAGGCCCAGCGAAGAACCCTCCGCTTCGAGGGGGACATCCCGATCAACCTCCCGCCGAAGACGAAGTGGATCCTCGCGGTCGCGCGGGGCGAACGGAAGCTCGACGACATCCTCCCGTTCATGCCGATCCAGCCGCTCGGCTTCACGAACCCGGTGTGGCTGAAGCCCTGAAGGTGGTACTGTTCCGCGCCCGCGCGGGCGACGATGGACACGCGAACCACCACCTTCGGACGCTACCGGCTGCTCGATCCGCTCGGGCGCGGCGGCATGGCCGAGGTCTTCAAGGCGAAGAGCTACGGCGTCGAGGGATTCGAGAAGGTCGTCGTCATCAAGCGGATCCTCCCCGAGCTCGCCAAGAGCCAGGAGTTCGTGGACATGTTCATCCACGAGGCGAAGCTCGCGGTGCGGCTCTCGCACGCGAACATCGTCCAGGTCTTCGACCTCGGCCTGGCGCCCCCGCAGCAGGTCGCGGACGATCAGGAGCCCGAGGCCGCCGCCTACTACATGGCGATGGAGTACGTGCACGGCTTCGATCTCGCGACGTTGCTCGCGCGCTGCCGCCGTCCGCAGATCGCGCTGCCGATCGACATGTGCGTGTACGTCGCCGGCGAGATCGCGAAGGGCCTCGATCACGCGCACCGGCGGCGCGACGAGGAGAACCACCCGCTCGGCATCGTTCACCGCGACGTGTCGCCGCAGAACGTCCTCCTGTCGTGGGAGGGCGAGGTCAAGGTCACCGACTTCGGGATCGCGAAGGCGCGCGGCGCGCTCGACGCCGCGGGGCTCGAGGACACGGGCGCGCGAAGGCTCCAGGGCAAGTTCGCGTACATGAGCCCGGAGCAGGCGGCGGGCGAGGCGGTCGACGCGAGGAGCGATCTGTTCTCCCTCGGGACCGTCCTCTACGAGTGCCTCGCCGGCGTGAACCCGTTCACGGGGCCGACGACGTTCGAGACCCTGCGGCGGGTGATGGCGGGCGAGTTCCCGCCGATCGAGCTGCTCCGCCCCGACACGCCGGCCGAGCTCGTCGCCCTGGTGAAGACGGCGATGTCGAAGAACCCGGCGCTCCGCTTCCCCGACGCGGCGCGCATGTACGAGGCCCTGCTCGCGTTCCTGTACGCGCAGGGGAAGCGCTTCGGCTCGCGTGATCTCGCCGACTTCCTCGCCGGGTTCCGCCTGCCCGAGCCCGAGTCCCTCCCGCTCCCGATGCTCGAGATCGATCACGAGCGGACGCCGGTCGAGCCCCAGGCGCGGAGCGGCTCGAGCCCGTCGCTCCCGGCGATCGAGGTCGCCCCCGTGGTCGATCTGGAGCGGGCTGGAAAGCTCGGCGAGCGCCGCGAGGTGACGGCGCTCGTGACGCTGCTGCCGGATCGCGAGGACGAGGGCTACGCCGCCTACGTGGGCGAGACGATCGAGCGCTGGGGCGGCCGCGTCCTGTCGCGCGAGGACGCGCAGGTGAGCGCGCTCTTCGGGATCCCCGACCCCGACGCGCACGACACCGAGCTCGCCGCGCGCGCGGCGCTGGTGTTCCTGCGCCGCGCGACCGGGGACAAGAAGCCGAGCGCGGGCCTTCACTCCGCGCGGATCCACGTGAGCGCCGAGGGCGAGCCGACGAAGGACGATCGGCTGCTCGCGCTCCTGCAGGCCGCGCGCGATCTGGCCCGCGTGCGCGAGGGGGCGTGCACCGTGTCCTCGGTGGCGGCGCGCCAGGTGAAGAACCTCTTCGTGTTCGACGCGCCGACGGACGCGCCCCCGGGCGTCGTGCCGTCGGGGGGGCTCGTCCTCAAGGACGTCCGCGGCTACGGCGAGATCTTCGGCAAGTTCGTCGCCCGCCCGGGCGAGCTCCGGAAGATCGGCGAGGTCCTCGCGCTCTCGACGAAGAAGCACGCCCGCGCCATCACGATCCTCGGCGATCACGGCGTGGGCAAGACGCGCCTGCTCGTCGAGGTCGCGCGGCGCCTGAAGAAGCTCGGCTACAACCTCGGCTGGTACATGACGGCGTGCCCGCCGCGCGGCCGCGAGCTGCCGCTGTCCGGCATCGCGTCCATGCTCCACACCTTGTGCGCCATCGACGAGGGCGACTCGCCGCAGCGGATCCTCGACGTGCGCCCGCGGCTGCGCGCGCTCGGCCTCGGCGAGGAAGAGGTGCTCGCCGTCCTGAACCTCCTCGGCGCGAAGCTCCCGACCCCGGCCGACGACGCCGACGAGACCCTGCGCTCGGCGATCACGCGGATGATGCACAGCCTCGCCGAGGACCGCCCGCACGTCTTCGCCTGGGACGCGGCGCACTCGATGGACGACGAGAGCCTGTTCCTCTTGAAGGGCGTCCTCGCCAAGCTCAAGAACGCGCGGATCGTGCTCGTGCTCGCCGCCCGAACCGGGTTCTCGCACCCGATCGAGAAGGTCGACGCGCACACCACGATCGAGCTCGGCGAGCTCGCCCCCGCCGACGCCGAGAAGCTCATCGCGCTCCGCCTCGGCGTCGAGTCGGTGCCGGAGGAGCTGGCCGCCTTCGTCATCGAGCGCGCCGGCGGGCACCCGCTCTTCATCGAGGAGCTCTTGAAGGGCCTCCTCGACGCCCGTGCGGTCACCGTGGCCGACCAGGCCGTCGTCACGATGCGCCTCACCGGCGATCTCGCGCTGCCGAAGACGCTCCGCGGCCTGGTATCGTCCCGGGTGTCGCGGCTCGCCGCCCGCGAGCGCGCGATCCTCCAGGCCTGCGCGGTGCTCGGCGATCCCGTCCACGTGCGCGTCCTCGAGGCGATGACGAAGGTCGAGCCGTCCAAGCTCGCCCGGGGCCTCCGCGCGCTCTCCGAGCACGACCTCGTCGTCTTCACGACGCCGCAGGAGGTCCGCTTCCGATCCCCCATCGTCCGCGACGTGGTCGTCGACGCGCTCCCCCACGACGCGCTCCGCGACATGCACGCCGCCGCCGGCAAGGCCCTGCTCCAGGTCTTCGGCGACGCCGCCTGGGAGCACGCGGCGCGGGTCGCGCAGCACCTCTACGAGGCGGGCGATCGCGAGCGCGCCGCGACCTACTTCGCGCGCAGCGGCGAGCGCCGCCTGGAGGCGAAGCAGCTGGAGGCGGCCGCCCGCGACTTCGCCCGCGCGCTCGACCTCTGCGACGTGCGGACGCGGCCCTGTCCGGAGCTCGTCGCCTGGCTCGCCGGGCTCGCGACCGCGGTCCGACTCGTCCGCTTCGCGCCCGAGGCCAGCCAGACGTGCGAGCGCGTCATCGCGCGGGTGGACCTCGACGGCGCGATGAAGGACCGCGTCCGCGCGCGCCTCGACGCCGGCCGGATCCTCTCCTCGCTCAACCTCTTCGACGCGGCGCGGGCGCAGCTCTCGCAGGCCGAGTTCATCGCGGCCGGGGACGCCCGCCTGCTCCGCTCGGTGCTCGTCGCCTCCGCCGAGCTCGCGTCGCGGCAGGGCGAGCTCGCGCGCCAGATGGAGATCCTCGAGCGGATGGTCGACGGCTCGGCGAAGGACAAGCTCTCGCCGTGGCGCGGCGACAAGCTCGACGAGCACAAGGTCCTCCTCGGCCTCGCCCACGGGCACGCCGCGCGCGGCGAGCGAAAGGAGGCGCTCGGCTTCCTCGATCGGGCCGAGCGCCTCGGCCTCGAGGACGGCATCCACGTGTGCGAGCGTCTCAAGACGCGGAGCGTGCTCGAGTACCACGCGCGCGACCACCGCGCGGCCGCGGCGCTGTCCGAGCAGGCGATCGATCTCGCGCGGAGCCTCGGCCTCTCGTTCGAGGTCGCGGTGAACCTCCACAACCTCGCCGACCTGCTCGTCCGGATGGGCGACTTCGCGCGGGCGTACGGCGCGATCCAGCAGTCGCTCGCGCTCGCCGAGGAGCTCGCGTACGAGCGGCTCGCGAACCACAACCGGATGTTCCTCGCCTACCTCGACGGCATGCGCGGCCACGACGACGCGCCGCGGCACCTCGAGGCCGCCCTCCGGCACGCGGAGGCGCACGAGTACACGGGCGACGTCGTCAGCGGGCGCTGGCTCCTCGCCCAGCTGTTCGAGCGCCGCGGCGAGCGGGCGTACGCGAAGAGCGAGTACGAGAACCTGAAGGAGCTCGCGACCCACGCGGGTCAGAAGCAGGTCGCCGAGGACTGCGCCGCCGCCCTCCGGCGGCTTTCCGCGGACTGACGCGCAACGCCCGGCACCGATCCGCCGACCGGGTGGGAGCGTTGAACGACGACGGTGTCCCCCGTTCGGGGGGTGGATCCGTTTTCCCCCAGTCGACGCCTGGTCCCCCGCAGCCGCCGTCACTGTTGGATTCCGCCATCGCGGTATTCCGCGAGGTTGGCCGGGCTCGGCCGGTTGGCTCGCTGGGTGCAGTGGAGACCGACATGCCCGTCGCTCACAGGCGCCCGAACACCGGCAACGTGTCTCGGAGCAGCTTTCCGCCCCCGCCCGCGAATCGTCCCCGCATCCAGGTCCCCGCCGTCACCGACGACGAGGAGCCGACGATGCTGATGCCGTACAAGGCGCCGACGGGCTCGGTGCACAGCGTCAACCCACCCGCGCCGCCGACCGGCCGTGTCGCGCGGCTCCGCCCCTCGCAAGCTCCGACGGGCCGCGTCGCGCGGGTCGCGCCCACTCCCTCGACGGGCCCCGTGGCGAAGCTCGCGGTGACGCAGCCCGCGCCGACGCAGCCCGCGACCGGCCGGCTCGCCCGGCCCGCGCCGTCCGCGCCTCCGCCCGCGTGGGAGCACCCGAGCCAGTTCCCGCAGCCGCAGCAGCGGTTCGTCCGACCGAACCCCTTCCACGCTCCCCCGCCGCCGGTCCACATGGCGCCGCCGATGGCGCCGCCGAGCGCCCCCGCGATGGCGTTTCACGTCGACCCGCCGTCGACCGTGATCATGGCGCGCAAGAGCGGCCGCGGAACCATGGCCTGGGCGGGGGTCTTGCTCGGCGCCGCGGTCGTCGTCGCCGTGGTGGGGGGGCTCGTCGGCGCCGGCAAGGCGAACGGCCTCCTCCGCACGACGGCGTCGTTCGTCGACCCGAGCCGCGCGTCCACGACCTCCGCGCCGATGGCCGCGACGGCCGTTCCGACGGCGCCGACCACGCACACCGCGATGATCGAGCCGAAGGCCGAGCCGGTCGCGGCCGAGCCGGCGCCCGCGGCCACGGCGGCGGCGCCGACCGCGCGGACCACCGAGCCGGCGCCCACGGCGCCGAGGCGCGACGTGAGGACGATCGCCTCCGGCCCGACGCTCACCGTGCCGTCGACGGCGACGTCGACGCCCGTTCGCGTCAAGGCCACCCCGTCCTCCGGGCTGACGCCGGCCGGCGTCCTCAAGGACGTCTCCGAGGACGAGGAGACGAAGGAGGCGAGGCGGATCCTCGCCGAGGCGCGCGGAGAGAAGTCGCTCTAGACGAGCCCCGGGAGGCGAGCGGCGAGAGGACGCGCTACAAGAGAGAGGTGGCCCGGCTTCGCGCTCTCCTCGCGATGGTGCTCGTCTCGGCGGCGGCGTCCGCCTGCGGGGCCCCGAGGCTCGCGAAGGACGGGACGTTCTTCTTCCAGGAGGGCGGGCGCGGCGCGGCGATCGTCACCGCGAACGGGATCGAGATCCACGACGTCACCGATCGGCCCACGCCGGTCAACGCGCGCGATCCGTTCGAGCCCTGGCGCGCCCCGATCGGGTTCATCCTCCCGGCGAACGGGCGGTTCACCGAGACGAGCCGGGCGACGGTCATCGCCACGCCGTACCTCGCGATCGTCCTCCGTCCGAGCGACACCCGCGTGCCGTCGTGGGGCGGGGAGGTGCTCGTGCGGATCGATCTGATCTCGCCGGCGCCGGAGGGGGTCGCGCGGGTCGGCGAGAACGTCGCGATCGTCCTCCAGGGGAAGGGGGAGGAGACCTCCGAGGTGGTCGAGCGGATCCTCCACCAGCTCGCGGGGCGCGACCGGGTGATCGTCTTCGACGACGCGGGCGAGCGGGTCGTCCCGCTCCTCCCGGCGTCGAACCGCTCGCTCGTCCTCGCGGCGATCGAGAAGCGCGCGGCCCGGCGGGCGAAGGCGCCCGATCTCCCGCGCGCCCTCCGCGCCGCCGGGGCTTCCCTCACGGAGAGCGCGCTCCGCCAGCGGGTCATCGTCGTCGGGACCGGGCATCCCCTCGACGACGCGACCGGCCGCGAGCTCGCCGCGCTCGCGGCGCGCAAGGTGGACGTGGCGGCGATCTCGTCGTCGCGCAAGGCCGATCGCGCGTCGCTCGCGAAGCTCGCCGCCCGGAGCGCGACCGATCCGGATCTCGGCCCGCGCCTGATGGAGATCGAGGAGATCGTCCCGGCCTCGGGGCCGACGACCTACCGCGACATGAGCCTCACCTTCGAGGGCACGCCGGCGCCGTCGCACGTGATCGAGGCCTCCGGCGCCGAGGTGCGGTGGCGGCTCGACGCGGGCGAGCTCTTCGTCGGGAGCATCCGCGCCGGCGAGTCCCGGACCGAGGTCGTGCGCGTCTCGGTCCCGGCCTGGGTTGCCGGAGAGCGCTTCCACTTCACGGTGACGGTCACGGCCGACGATCTCCAGTACGGAGGCCCCCGATCGTTCTCGGCGGAGGTCCCGTGCGTCTACGACGACGACATCGAGCGGATCGCGAAGAGCCGCCACGGCGACGTCATCGCGTACGCGTCGGCCCTGGCGACCCTGAAGCGGCTCGACGCCGCCTTCATCGGCGCGGGCATCGACCGGGTGGGAGGGCTGCGCAAGCTCGCGGAGCTCCACGTGCGCTCGATGACCCTCCTCGCGCGGGACACGAAGGACCACGCGATCGCGGAGCAGGCGGACATGCTCGGCGGCCTCTTGCAGGCGACGGAGTGAGCCGGTGACGGCCCTCGTCCCGTGCCCGTCCTGCAGGCGCCACACGCGCGTCGAGGCGCCGTGCGCGTTCTGCGGCGCGCCGCTCCCGCCGGATCTCGCGCCGGCCCCGGCCGCGAAGGGCCGCCTCACGCGCGCTGCGCTCTTCGCGCTCACGGCCTCGGTCACCGCGTGCGCCTCGAGCGAGGGATCGCGCGCGGATCCCTCCGAGGCCGGGTCGGACGCGGGGAGCGACGCGGCCGCCATCGCCGACGCGACCTCGGTCGAGGGCGGCGATCCGTACGTCGCGATCCCGATGTACGGCGCGCCCGGCTGCGACGCGGCGGCCGCGGTCGACGCGTCCCCGACGTCGGCCGGCGGCGCGGCGCTCGTCGGGCTCGCCGCCGCCGCCGTCCTCCGGCGGCGCCGTCGGCCCGGGTGACGCGCTCGTTCCCGACGCACGCCTGAGCGCGGCGCGGCCGTCGTCAGGCGGCGGTCGTTCGCTCGTGGAGCTCGATCACGTTGCGATCGGGGTCGCGCACGAAGAACCCTCGCGCCGTCTTCATGAACTGGATCGGACCGCCCGAGAGCCGGAGGCCGGCGGCCTCGATCGCGGCCTGCGCGGCGCCGAGATCGGGGACGAGGAGCGCGATGTGCGTGTACCCGGCGTGCTTCGACGGGATGTCCATGAGCACGTTCGGCTCGTCGGCGCTCGCGGCGTTGAGGACCAGGTTGAGCTCGATCCCGGACGGGTGATCGAGGATCGCGACCGGCTCCGGCCCGACCGGGCCCGCCGTCTTCGTGAACCCGAGGACCTCGTAGAACCGGAGCGAGCGTTCGAGGTCGTGCACCCGAAGGCCGATGTGGGCGATGCCGGTGATGGTGAGCGCCATTTCGCCCAGACGAATAGCACGTCGGCCACCGACGGGACACGAGCGAAGGGCGGGCCGTACGTGCTACACAAGCCCCGTCATGACCGACGAGAAAGAGGACACGTTCGCCGCCATGTTCGAGAAGCAGGCCGCCCCGCCGCGCAAGCGGCGGGTGAAGGTCGGCGATCGCCTGGAGGCGGTCGTCCTCCAGGTCGGCAAGGACGCGGTCTTCGTCGAGCTCGACGGAAAGCAGCAAGCGTTCCTCGAGGCGGCGGAGCTCCGCGACGCGGACGGCACGATCTCGGTCGTGCCCGGCGACACCATCACCGCGCACGTCGTCGAGGTGGACGACCGCAAGGGGATCGTGCGGCTCGGACGCTCGATGGGCAAGCCGGGCAGCGTCGCGGCGCTCGAGCAGGCGAAGGCGGCGGGGATGGCGGTCGACGGCAAGGTGACCGGCGTGAACAAGGGCGGCCTGGAGGTCGACCTCGGGGGCGCGCGCGCGTTCTGTCCGATGTCGCAGGTGGACGCGCGGCGCATCGAGGACGCGGACGCGCGCGCCATGATCGGCCAGACGCTTCGCTTCCTCGTGACCGACGTGCGGGACGGCGGAAAGAACGTCGTGGTCTCGCGGCGCGCGCTCCTCGCGAGCGAATCCGAGGAGACTGCCCTCCGCACGATGAGCAAGGTCGTGCCGGGCGCGATCCTCACCGGGACCGTCGCCAGCGTGCGCGACTTCGGCGCGTTCGTCGATCTCGGCGGCGTCGAGGGCCTCATCCCGCGCTCGGAGGTCTCCCACGATCGCTCGGTCGCCGTGGGCGACGCGCTCCGCGCCGGCGACACCGTCGAGGTCCAGGTGCGCGAGGTCAAGGACACGAAGATCACGCTCTCGTTGAAGGCGCTCGCCGCCGACCCCTGGACCGAGCTCGACATCGTCGAGGGCCGCGTGACGAAGGGGCTCGTCGCGCGGATCACCGAGCTCGGTCGTTTCGTCCGGCTCGCGCCCGGGATCGAGGGGCTCCTCCACGTGTCCGAGCTCGCGAAGGGCGCGGCTGGACAGGAGGGCGAGGAGATCCTGGTCGTCGTGAAGAAGATCGACAAGCTGACGAAGAAGATCTCGCTCCTGCCCGCGCCCGCGAACGCCGAGGTGGGGGCCACGGTCGCGACCGGCGTCGACGTGAAGGTCGGCGCGATCGTGCACGGCGTCGTCGCGCGCATCGAGACCTTCGGCGTCTTCGTCCAGATCGACGGCACCCAGGGGAGAGCGGGCCGCGGGCTCGTGCCGCAGGCCGAGCTCGGGGTCCCGCGCGGGACCGATCTGCGCAAGGCGTTCCCCGAGGGAGCGAAGGTGGTCGCGAAGGTCCTCGAGACCGGCGAGGGCCGGCTCCGTCTCTCGATCAAGGGCGCGAAGGACGCGGAGGAGCGCGCCGACTTCGAGGCCGCGAGGAGCAAGGCCGGCGCGCCGGCCTCGTTCGGGACGTTCGCGGACCTCCTGAAGGGCCGGAAGATCGGCGACTGAGATCGCCGCCTCGGTGCTCCGCCCGATCGGGTACCATCGCGCCGATGTCGTGGAGATCGACGGTCGCCCTGGTCTGCACGCTCGCGCTCTTGCCTCACCCCGCCTGGGGAGCGACGGACGAGCCGGCCCCGCCGCCCGCGACGACCGCGACACTACCTCCGGCGACGACCGCGACGCCACCGCCCGCGACGGCGCCGCCGCCCCCGGCGAAGCCCGCGCCTCCGCCGGCCACGGCCACACCGCCGGTCGAGCCCCCCGAGTACGAGCCCAAGGATCAGCTCCGGCTCGCGGCGGGCGCCGCGTACTTCGGGAGCTTCGCGGTCGATCCGAAGCAGCCGGACGTGGACGCGACGGGCCTTCTCCTCGAGGGCGGCTATCGCTACCCCGTCGCCAAGCGGTTCGGCGCGGACCTCCGGGTCGGCTGGGCGCTCACCGAGTGGCGGCGCGCGGAGAAGTGGGGCCGCACCGGATACAAGATCGGCGAGTGGACGACGAACGCCTACGGTGACGTCTACGACTGGGCGGCGAGGAAGGGCGACGATCAGGTGTTCCGCGTCTTCGGGAGCTTCTTCGCCTTCATCTTCCTGTTGTTCCCCTACATCATCGCGGGGCTCTGCTACCTCGTCGCGATCCCCGCGCCGTCCACGTACGTCGAGTTCGACGGATCGGTGAGCTACGACTTCGGCGACGCGAAGTTCGCGCCGTACGTCCGCGGCGGCCTCGGCCTCTTCGCGTTCATCCACCCCGAGCGAGACACCGTCCGCCTCGGCGTCGGGCCGACGGTGGGCGCGGGCGTCCGGCTGTCGCAGTTCAACATCGGAGGCCAGCTCACGGTCTCACCGGCCCCGCTCCACGGCGAGCCCACCGGATCGCCGACGACGCTCCTGATGGGCGGCGTCACGGTGGGCTTCGCGCTCCAGTGACCCGGGTGGCGTTCGAGATCCACGACACGCCCTGATCCTGCGAGAACTCTGCTCTACTGGGCCCGTGCCTCCCCCCGATCCCGGCCGTCCGCTCGGAAGGCAGCTCGTGCGCGCGAAGCAGGCGCAGCGCATGATGGTGCTCAAGCTCGTCGCGATCACCGCCGTGCTCTCCGGGCTCGCCCTGATCGTGTCGCGGCTCAACCTGCGCCGTGACATGCACCGGCTCGACGTGGGGTTCCTGAGCGGCGCGCCCGAGGGCAACTACCACACGCTCGTCGGGCGGCTCAGCGAGCTCGCCTCCGCCGCCGGGGGACGCGTCCGCAACGTGAGCTCGGAGGGCTCGCGCGACAACGTCCAGCGGCTCGGCGCGGCTTCACGGACGTGCGAGGTCGCCTTCGCCCTCGCCCAGGACGGCACCGACTGGGGCGTCCCTCCGCCGGTCCTCCTCGGCCGGCTCCCGAAGGCCGAGAGCGTCTTCCTCCTCGGCAAGGACGCCGATCGCGTGAAGACGTTCGCCCAGCTGGCGAAGATGAAGGTCGGCATCGGGCCGAAGGGGAGCGGGGCCGAGCGCGTCGGGCGTCAGTGGTTCGAGCTGCCCGACATCGCCGGCCTCGGCCTCGTCCTCTCGAACCACACGCTGATCGAGCAGCTCGATCTCGCGCAGAAGGGCGAGCTCGACCTCGCGCTCGTGGTGATGGACGAGGACGCCGCGCTCGTGCGCAAGGCCGTCGCGGAGCAGGGCCTCCAGATCGCGGGGCTCGGGCAGATCGACGTCGTCGCGCGCCGGATCCCGCACTTCCGGACCGGCCGCATCGGCGCCGGCCAGTACGACGCGGTGCGGGTGCTCCCGGCCGAGGACAAGCGGGTGCTCCGCGTCGAGACGCTCGTCCTCGCGAACCGGTGCGCCGGACGCTCGGCCACGATCGACGTGCTCGCCCTCCTCGAGCGCCAGTTCCCCGACTTCGTCCACCACAACAAGGACACCTACAACGGTACCGGGCTCGAGCTCTCCGCGACCGCGAAGGACTACCTCGAGCACGGCGGCCCCGAGATCGCCGACGAGTACGCGCCCTGGTTCGTCGACCTGATGCCCCCCGCGAACTGGGCCTACGTCGTCATGGGGGTGAGCATCCTCTTCAACGTGATGGGCTTCGGCCACCGCTTCCGCCTCTGGCGCATCGACGCCGCGCGGGTCGACCTCGAGGGCGAGCTCGCGCGCTCGTTCGGCGTCGGCACGACGCTCGGCGACATCTCGAGCGCCGGTCCGATGACCGCCGACACGCGCCGGCACGTGGCCGAGATCGCCTCCGAGATCGAGGAGCTCTCGGCCCGCTCGCGCAGGTACTCGCTCTCGGTCCTCGTGCCGATGGGCCAGGAGATGGCGTACCGGTACCAGGAGGAGCTGATGCACCAGACGTTGACGACCTTGCGCGAGCTCCTGCGCAAGCACCCGGCCGACGCGTAGCTCAGCCGAGATCCCGGACGAGCTCTCCCGCCGCGCGGAGCCCCGAGAGCGCGCCGCCCTCCATGAACCCCTGCCACTCGTAGAAGGAGCTCGTGGTCTCGCCGGCGAAATAGAGGTTGCCGACGGCGCGTGCCTCGTTGTCGCAGATCGTCGTGAAGTATCCCGGCTGGTTCGCGGTGTAGCTCCCCTTCGTCCACGGGGAGGTCGGCCAGGGCTCGAGGTGGGCGACGTACTTGCCGCTCGCGTCCTTGCGCGCCCTGGCGAGGGCCCCCGGCACGGCGCGGTCGTAGTTCGCCAGGAAGTTCGCCGTGTGCGTCTGGACGCTCCCCGACCCGAGCGAGGTCCCGAGGGCTCCCCCGGTGAAGTCCGTGATGACGCCGCGCGTGGCGTTCGCCGCCGAGGGGTTCGTCTCCCAGCTCGTCTGGAGGTACGGAAGATCGGTGTAGACTGCACCATTTCCGCCCTGGTCGACCCACGGACGCCCGGTGAAGCCCACCATCAGCTTCGTGTTCGTGCCGTAGACCGCGTTCTGGATCGCGTACTTCTTCCACGCCGGCAGCCCGAGGCTCGGGTCGAGCTCGACGTCGCGGATCACGTTGAACGGGATCGCGAGGACCACGGCGTCGTGGGTCGCCGTCACCGTCTTCGCGCCCTCCACGAAGGTCAGCTCGATCTTTCCGGCCGCGGTCTTCCTGGCGCGGACGAGCCTGCGGCCGAGCTTGATCTGGCCCCCGAGCTTCGCCGCGATCCCCTTCGTGATCTGCTCGTTGCCGCCGACGACGTGGTAGCGCTCGTCGCTGAAGTTGCCCCACAGTCGCAGCTTCGACTGGCGCGAGGCCTTCGCGAACAGGAGGAACGCGAGGCAGCTCTGCCGGTCGGACTCGACGCCGTACTCGATCGTGTAGGCCACGTTCAGGAGCTTCTTGATGTTCGCCGGCGCCCCGCGCAGGTCGAGGTACTGGCGCAGGCTGGTGAAGTCGAGCGCCTGATCCGCGGGCGTGAACGACTGCGCCGTCGGGCTGCCGACGTTCCGGAGATCGTCGCGCATCGCGTCGACGAGGACCCGGTACTCGTCGACCATCGTCGACTCCGGGATCCGGTGCCCGTCGAAGTAGTAGAAGGTCTCCCGCACCGGCTTGGCGACGTCCTCGAGGGCGCAGCCGAGCTCGTTGGCGTAGCCGAGCATCGCCTTGTGCGGCGTGTCGATGAGCTCGCCGCCGCGCTCGACGACCTGGCCGGGAAACATCACCGGTCCGGCGAACGAGCCGCCCATCGACCACACGCGGCCGCCGATCCGCGTGTTCCCCTCGTGGACCGTCGCCGCGCACCTGGCCCGCTTGAGCTCGTAGGCGCAGGCGAGGCCGGCGATCCCGGCGCCGACGATGCCGATGTCCGCGTTGACGGCCCGGACGCGGCTGGTGGTGCTGCTCGCGAACTCGACCTCGGGCGCGTCGCTGCAGCCCGCGAGCGTCGCGCCTGCCATGACCCCCCCGACTCCCCCGAGGATCCGACGGCGGCTCACGGTGCGCCTCTCGGCCGCCGCGCCGGCGTCCACCGCCTCGGCGGCAGGAGCCCCGCTCCCGGCGGCGCGCACGGTGTCCACGAGGCGGGAAAAGAGGGGGGTTCGTGCCATGGTCAGCTCCTCGGTGCAGGGTGATCGATCCAAGGTGCCACGAGATCGGCCCGGCGAGACAGGTCTTTCGCAATTCTGGACGCTGTCTCCGACGGAGGCCGTCGCGTCACCCATGGGGACGGAGGGCCGTGGAAATGAGCTTGCTTCGATCGATCTTCGTCGCCGTCGGTGCGATCACGCTGGCGGCCGGCTGCGCGCACAAGACCGAGAGCCCCGGCGTCTCGGCCGCCGCGAAGGACGGGGTCGGCCCCGACCTCGTCTGCGTGGAGAAGAAGACCCAGGTCACCCTGAAGGGTGACGGCTTCACGCCGATGGCCAGCAAGACCCTGGTGTCGACCGAGCTCATCCTCCCGGCGGTGAAGCTGAAGCGCACGAAGGAGCTCGCCGGCGGCGACGCGACCGGCGCCCCGCTCGTCATCGTCGATGACGCGCGCGATCCGGGCGGCAGCCGGCTGCGGTGGGTCAGCGAGCAGGAGATGGCGTTCGACGTCACGCCGGACCTGAAGATGGCGCCGGGCGTCTACGACGTCCTCGTGACGAACCCGGACGGCGAGAAGGCGGCGTCCTTCGAGGCCTCCCTCGCCGGCTTTCCCCGCGCGACCGGCGCGAAGATCTCGCCCGATCTCACGTGCGACGAGGACGTCGACCAGACCCTGACGCTCACCGGGACCGGGTTCCTCCAGTGGGGCACGACCTTGCCCGTCGTCCGCGTGGGGACGCAGAACGTCAACGTCACCAAGGTCGACGGCTGCCAGGCGGTCCCGGGGACGTTCACGGAGGGGGCGGTGAGCCTCTGCACGCAGGCGACGTTCACCCTCGCGAAGAAGCTGCTCCCGCCCGGCGTGTACGACGTCTCGCTGCAGAACCCCTCGCCCGCAGACTGCGAGTGGTCGGATCCGGTGAAGCTCACGCTCGTGCCGAGCCCGGTCGTCGGCTCGGTGAAGGAGGACCTCGTCTGTGACGCGCAGGCGGACCAGGACATCGTCGTCGGCGGCACCGGCTACCTCCAGCTCGGCGCCGACCTGCCCACGGTCACCGTCAGCGCCGGGGGCACCACGAAGACGTACCCGGGCGCGGTCGACGGGTGCTCCCCGATCCCGGGCAACTTCGAGAAGACCCCCGCGAACACCTGCACGAGCCTGAAGTTCAAGCTGCCGAAGGGAGATCTGCCCCCGGAGGGATACGGGATCGTCGTCAACAACCCCGCCCCGGCGCAGGCCGTCTCGAAGGAGGCGCTCTACTTCCACGTCGCGCCGCCGCCGTCGGTCAACGCGTCCGCCGTGGTGAAGGCGTGCGTCGCGAACGGCGCGCCGCAGGTGAGCGTGACGAGCGGCGATCCGAACGGCGACTTCCTCCGGCTGACCGACGCCGCCACGAACGTCACGTATCCCTCCGTCGAGGTGAACGGGAAGACCTACCCCGCCACCGACGCCAGCGGCTGCACCGAGATCAAGCTGCCCCAGGGCGCGTTCCGCGAAGGCACGGTCGAACGGTGCAAGGCGATCTCGTTCACGCTGCCGATGGGGGCGGGGGCCGTGGGCAAGTACGACGTCCTCGTGACGAACCCCAAGCCCGCCGCGTGCAACGGCAAGGGCGAGGCGGAGATCGAGATCGTGCCGCCGCCGTCGGTGAGCTCGGTCGTCCCCCCCGACGTGTGCGTCGGCGGCGGCGACATCACGATCACCGGCGCGGACTTCCTGCAGTCCTCGACCGTCACCCTCGCGGACGCCGCGGGCGTACAGCCGTCGGCCACGGGCGCCGGCACCAAGGTCAACGCCGCCGGGACGCAGATCACGTCGAACGTCCCGGGCGGGAGCTTCAACCCCGGGACCGTCGTCGACGTCGTCGTCAACGATCCCGGCGGGTGTCAGGATCCGGTGCCGCACAAGAAGATCACGATCAAGCCCGGGCCAATCCTCTACTGGGTCGAGCCGGACGTGGTCTACAACGGCATCAACACGCCCGTCAGCATGTACGTCACGGCGATCACCGGCGGCTTCGCGAGCGCCAAGGTCGTCCTCAAGGCGCAGGTGGGCGGCGCGACGATCACGTTCCTCCCGGGCGCGGCCACGAACCCGCTCCTGCCGGTCGCGGGACGCGCGAGCCGCATGCAGATCGTGGTGCCCGCGGGCACGCCGGCCGGTGTCTACGACGTGACGTTCAGCGACGCGCTCGGGTGTCCGGCCGTCCTCAACGCGGGGCTCACCGTCGTCGATGCGAAGTCGATCGCGCTCAAGAACGTCCAGCGCCCGTTCGCGGGCAAGGGCACCCAGACCGAGGTGCAGATCCTCCGCGACAAGGCCGCGATCGCGCCGAACCTGACGCCGTTCAAGCCGACGCCGCGCGCGTGGCTCACGAGGAACGGCGCCCCGACCGAGGTCGCCATCCCGATCGGCTCGGTGTCCTTCGTCGACGCCGATACGCTCGGCGCCGTCATCCCGGCGTCCGTACCGGTCGGCTCGTACGACCTCGTCGTCATGAACCCGCGCGCGGGCAACGAGGTCGGCGTCCTCGCCAATGCGCTCAAGGTGACGGTCGACCAGCCGCCGACCGTGAGCGCGATCACGCCCTCGTCGATCATCAACGCCGCCGGCCAGGCGGTCGTGATCACCGGGACGAACTTCCGCAACGGCGTCACGGCGTCGATCACGCAGTGCCAGACCGCGGCCGGAGGCGTGTCGCCGCTCGCGAACGGCATCGTGACGGGCGCGCTCACGTGCGCGGGGACGTCCTGCACCCTCGGCGCCACGATCGACGCGGGCAACCTCGCCGCGGGCAGCGTCTGCCTCGCCCGGGTCACCAACACGGACGGGACGTACGCCGACTACTCCGGCATCGGCGTCTCCGGCTCGTCGCTCAACCTCTCGGCGCCGCGCGCCGGGGTCCAGATGAACGACGCGCGGCGTGCGCTCGTGGGCGCCTCCGCCAACGCGACCGACAACGCGCGCTTCGTCTTCGCCATCGGCGGCGACAACGGGACGGCCACGACGCCCTACAAGACCGTCGAGTCCGCCGCGGTCGATCCGTTCGGGGCGATCAAGAACTGGACGGGACAGCGCTACGATCTCGGGACCGCGCGGAGCTTCGCCGCGGGCGTCACCGTCGGCAGGTACATCTACCTCTGCGGCGGCTCCGACGGCGCGGCGTCGCTCGCGAGCTGCCGGCGCGCCATGCTGCTCAACCCGCAGGAGGCGCCCGTCCTCGAGTTCTCGGACGCGACCCTCGAGACCACGGGCCTCGCGCCCGGGTACTGGTTCTACCGCGTCTCCGCGGTGTTCGCGGGGACCGATCCCGAGAACCCCGGCGGCGAGTCGCTGCCGTCGGACGAGATCGGCATTCGCGTCCCGTCGGTCGGCGTGAAGAAGATGCGCCTCCAGCTGTCCTGGACGCCTCCGGCCGACGGCCTCGGCGTCGCCGTCGGGAACGTGGCGAGCTACCGCGTCTACCGCACCCCGGTGGTCAACGGGATCTCCGGGCAGGAGGTGCTGCTCGGTACGACGGCCACCCCGACGTTCCTCGACGACGGCTCCCTCGTGCCGGGAACGGCGGTCCCGCTGAACCTCGGCAGCACGGGCCAGTGGGCGCCCCTCCCCAATATGAGCGTGCCGCGGCGCGGGCTCGCGATGTCCTTCGGGTTCGACCCGGTGACGCCGAACAAGCTCTACGTCTACTCGTTCTTCGGGCTGAACGCGGCGACGGCGAACGACACGTACGAGTATCTCCCGATCACCCTCGGGCCGAGCGGTCATCACACCGCCGCCGCCGCCTGGACCGCGGGGGCCTCGAAGACGGGCGCGCCCAGGTGGCAGGTCGGCGCGTTCCGCGTGGACGCCGCCGTCTACGCGCCGGCCGCCCCGAAGTCCTACCTCTACGTCGGCGGCGGGCTGACCGCCGGCGGCGCGACCGACTCCACCGTCGACGCCGGAACGATCGCCGCGGGCGGCGACCTCGGGACGCTCGTGGCCGGCGGCGGCGGATCCGCGGTGAAGAACTTCGGCGTCGGAGCCGCGGGCTACGGCGTGTGCGCCGCGAACAACCAGCTCTTCACCTTCGGCGGCCAGGGGGGCGCGCCGGCGAAGAACTCGAAGTCGGTGAAGCTCGCGACTCCCCAGCCGGGGATGTCGGGCGCGTGGAACGACGAGGGGCTCGCGATGATCGATCCCCTCTACCTCGAGGGCGCCGCGGTGCAGAACGCCTTCATCTTCCTCCTCGGGGGACAGACGGCTTCGGCGCCGGCCATCGTCGTGACGAAGAACACCGAGACGGTCATCTGGTGAGGTCGAACATGCCGCGTATGCACTCTCTTCTCGTCGCGCTCTCCGTCACCCTCGTCGCGCCGTGCGCGCTCGCCCAGGCGGCGCCGAAGGACAAGCCCACGAAGGAGCGAGACGGCGGCTCCGTCGTCCTCGGCGCGAAGGTCGGCGGGCTCTTCTCGTTCGCCGGGCTGAATCCCAACGTACGGGCCGCGGTCGACGCCGGCTACGTGCTGCCCTTCGCCAAGCGGAGCTTCGCCGCGGTGCTGGAGGTCGGCTACACGGCCCCGAAGAGCGAGGGATCGCAGCCCGATCCGCGCGTACCGGGCGGCAGCTACAACTGGCACCTCACCGAGCAACAGCTCACGTTCATGCCGACCTTCCTCTACCGGCTCGAGCTCGGCGCGAAGATCTGGGCCCACGCCGGGATCGGCCCCCGGCTCTACTTCCTGCAGAGCAACGTGAAGGGGGACGTCAACGGCGTCGAGATCAAGGAGACGACGGAGCGATCGAGCAAGCTCGGCTTCGGCGTCCCCATCGGCGCGCACTACATGATCGGCCCGGGCGCGCTCACCGCCGAGCTGCTCGTCGAGTATGGCCCGCTGGATCACACCGCGACCGGAGACTCGAACGCGGGCGCGACGAGCCTCCAGGCGGGCTACCTGCTGATGCTCTGACCGATCGACGCTACTCCGACGAGAGCGCCGTCGACGTCTTTCCGCACGAGGCCGAGCAGCTGTCGAACTCCGTCGAGCACTTGGTCTTGCACGAGTCGTCGTTGCACTTCTCGGTGCAGGAGGTCTTGGTCTCGTCGCACTGGCCGGTGCAGCTCTTGGGTTCGACGGTCGCGGTGCACGCGACCGACGCGAGGAGCGTTGCGGCCGCGAGGACGGAGGTGAACGTTGCGCGTGTCATGGGGATTCTCCTGGTGAAGGGTGACTCGGCGTCCTGCGGTGACGAGTGCACCGCACGTGCCAGGCGTGGCGACGCGGTGTAAACGCGCGCGCGTCCATCCAGTCCGGTCCGCGCCGTTCCGCGCGGGAACCGCGTCGTGCTGCACGCGGCGCGCCTCGCTCGACGCGCGCGAGCAGGCCGCGCGGCGCGAGTTGTCGGCTTCACGTCGTAGGCGGAGCGCGCCGGCGAGGCTGGCATGTCCGGTGCACCGGACTCGGGGCATGGCTCGATGGCTGTACCTCCTCATGGTGTCTCTCGTCGTGGTGTCCGCATCCGCGTGCGGGGGTTCCTCCGTCGCGGCGCCGAACGAGACGGCGCCGCCCGCGCGCCTGCTGGCGGCGACGCCGCCGGAGGAGTCGGTCGCGCGGACGCCGACCCCGACGCCGACCACGCCGACCGCGGAGCGGGCCGTGGCCCCGGGATCCAAGCCGGACGTCGCGCCGGCGAGCGTCCAGTCGAAGGCGCCCGAGAAGACCGCGGTCGCGGTCCCGCAGAAGCCCGCGGCGCCTGACGCGAAGGCGGGCGCGTCGAGCGACGAAGCCCAGAGCTACGCCGCGCGGGAGGCCGGCGCCTCGGCGCAGGAATCCTTCCGCGCAGGGGATGACGTCGTCATCATCGGAACGACCACCACCGTCCTCGTCGTCGCGGTCATCGTGCTCGCGATCCTGCTCATCTGAGCGGCGCGCCGGGCTTGGCTCTCCTCAGCGGAGGGTGCGATCCGCGACCGGCTGCGCGAGGCTCTTCACGAGGTTGACGAGCTCGTCCGGCTGGACCGGCTTCGAGAGGTAGCCCTGGTATCCAGCCGCGAGCGCGCGCGCGCGATCCTCGGCCCGCGCGAGCCCGCTGACCGCGATCGCCGGCACGCGCGGGTTCGGACCGCCGCGGAGCTCACGCACCCGCCGGATCAGCGTGTAGCCGTCCTCGTCGGGCATCCCGAGGTCGCTGATCAGGACGTCCGTCGGCGCGCGCGCGAGCCCCGCCACCGCTTCGTTCACGGAGCCGCAAGCCACGACCACGGCGCCGCACTGCTCGAAGAGCGTCGTGAAGAGCTCGCGTGCGTCGATCTCGTCGTCGACGAAGAGGACCCTCAGCCCGTCGGCGCGCGGCAGCGCGACCGCCGCCTTCCCGCCGACGATCTCGCCGAAGGTCGCGGGCTCGGCGTCGTTGGTCTCGAGGAGGCGGATCGGGAGCGTCACCGTGAACGTGGAGCCCTTGCCGGGACCCTCGCTCTCGACGTCGATCCGACCGCCGTGGAGCTGGACGATGTGGAGGGCGATCGCGAGGCCGAGGCCGAGGCCCTGGTGGGTTCGCGAGCTCCGGTCGTCGCCCTGCCGGAAGCGCTCGAAGACGTGCGCGAGGAGATCGGGGCTCATCCCGTCGCCGTCGTCGCGCACCGTGATCTCCAGCGCGGACGCGCGTCGCGCGAGCCGCACCTCGACCTTGCCCCGCCTCGGGGTGAACTTCACGGCGTTCGCCACGAGGTTCCACACGACCTGCTGGATGCGCCCCGAGTCCGCCGAGATCAAGAGCTCGGCCGGCGCGTGAACGAGCTCGAGCTCCACACCCTTGGCCGTGGCGGAGGGCCGCAGCGTCTCGACCGCGGCCACGACCACGCCGACGAGATCGATCCGCCGCCTCTGGAGCCTCAGCTTGCCGCTCGCGATGCGGGTCACGTCGAGCAGGTCCTCGATGAGCTCGGTCTGGATGTTCGCGTTCCGCTCGATCGTCTCGAGCCCGCGGCTCAGGCGCGCCGGGTCGACGTTCCCCGCGCGCATCAGCCGCGCCCACCCGAGGATCGCGTTGAGCGGCGTCCGGAGCTCGTGGGACACGTTGGCCAGGAACTCGTCCTTCATCCGGCTCGCGGCCTCGGCGGCGAGCTGTTCGGTCTTCCGTTCGAGGGCCTCGATCTCGCGCTGGTGGAGGAGCGCCGCCTGGGCCTTGATCGTCTCTCCCCGCGTGTAGAGATCGACGAAGATGGAGACCTTGGCCCTCAGGATGTCCGCGTCGAAGGGCTTGACGACGTAGTCCACCGCGCCCCGCGCGTACGCCTTGAACACGTGCGCCGCGTCGCGGTCGATCGCGGTGATGAAGATGATCGGGATCTCCGCGGTGCGGGGGCGCGACTTGATCGCGGCGGCGGTCTCGAAGCCGTCCATCTCGGGCATCTGCACGTCGACGAGGATGAGCGCGAAGTCGTGCAGCAAGAGCGCGCGGAGGGCCTCCTTGCCGGAGCTCGCCCGCACGAGGCGGAGCGGCAGGACCTCGAGGATCGCCTCGAGGGCGAGGAGGTTCGCCGGGCGGTCGTCGATCAAGAGGACGCTCGGCACCGGACGGGGCTCCCCGGCGTGGGCGGTGGCCGTCACCGCGGCCTCGTCCACGACGTCATCATCTCGAAGAGGCCGTCGCTGTCGATCGGCTTCGGGAGATAGTCCGAGGCGCCGGCGAAGAGGCACTTGGCGCGGTCCTCCTTGAGCGCCTTGGCGGTGACCGCGATGATGGGGAGCGACGCGTATCTCGCCTCCGAGCGGATCGCCCGCATCGTCTCGTAGCCGTCCATCTCCGGCATCATGACGTCCATCAGGACGACATCCACCTCCGGGTGCGCCGCGAGCTCCGTGATGCCGTTCCTGCCGTTCTCGGCGAAGCGGACGCGCATGCCCTGGTGCTCGAGGAGGCTGCTCATCGCGTAGATGTTGCGGATGTCGTCGTCGATCACGAGGGCGGTCTTTCCCGAGAGCGCGCGCCAGCGCTCCGGCGCGGCCGCGTGCGTCGCCCCCTTCGCGCGGAAGGAGGGCGGCGGGTCCGGGCGCAGGCGGTGGAGGAACGACGTCGTGTCCTCCAGGAGCGGCTCGGCCGGGCGCCGGCTCGCGATGTGCGCGAGCGCGGCCTCGATCGCCTCCTTGGTCACCGGCTTCTCCAGGAACGCGAACGCGCCCATGGCCGCGGCCCTCTCGGTCCGCTCGACGACCGAGATGATGTGCACCGGGATGTGCCGCGTGTACGGATCTCGCTTCAGGCGGTCGAGCACCGACCAGCCGTCGATGACGGGCAGCTGGATGTCGAGCGCGATGGCGTCGGGACGGAGCTTTCTCGCCAGCGCGAGCCCGGAGTCTCCGCGGGTGGCGACGACCGCCTTGAAGCCGCCCTGGCGCGCCATGTCGACCATGATCCGGGCGAAGCTGAGGTCGTCCTCGACGATCAGGAGGACGCGGTCGCCGGCGGCGAGGAGGGCCCGGTCGTCTTCGATCGGGCTCGTGGCGATCTCGGCGAGGAGCGCGGGGGAGGGGACGAAGCTCTCGTCGACCGGATCCAGCGCCGGCGGCGCCTCTCGCGCGGCGTGGCCTTCGGGATCGACGTACGTCTCCGGCAGGTACAGGGTGAACGTGCTCCCGGCGCCCGGGTTGCTCGTGACGTGGATCTCGCCGCCGAGGAGCCGCGAGATCTCGCGGCTGATCGAGAGGCCGAGGCCGGTGCCGCCGTACCGGCGGTTGGTGGTCCCGTCGGCCTGCTGGAAGGCCTCGAAGATGATCTGCTGCTTGTCCGCCGGGATGCCGATCCCCGTGTCCTCGACGACGAAGGCGACGACGGGGTCGCTCTGCAGGCTCTCCCGGCCGAAGCGGGTGCCCTCCTCCGGCCGGCACATCCGGAGCGTGACCTTGCCCCGCTCGGTGAACTTGAAAGCGTTCGCGAGGAGGTTCTTCAACACCTGCTGGACGCGCTGCGCGTCGGTCCGGATCCGGTCGACGTCGGCGGCGATGTGGACGCTGAGCGAGACCCCCTTCTGGTCCGCCACCGGGCGGAAGCTCCGCTCCACGAACTCCTTGATGCTGGAGAGATCGATCACGCGCGGCTGAAGCTCCATCTTGCCGGCCTCGACCTTGGACAGGTCCAGGATCTCGTTGATGAGGGAGAGCAGATCTCCGCCCGACGAGTGGATCGTCCGCGCGAACTCGACCTGCTTCGGCGTGAGGTTCGCCTCGTCGTTCTCGGCGAGCATCCTCGCGAGGATGAGGAGGCTGTTGAGCGGCGTCCGGAGCTCGTGCGACATGTTGGCGAGGAACTCGGACTTGTACTTGGAGGCCCGCGCGAGCTGCCCGGCCTTCTCCTCGAGCGCGACGTTGGAGCGCTTGAGCTCGTCCTGCTGCACCGTGAGCTCCTGCGACCGGCTCAGGAGCTCCTGGGTGAGGCCCTGCGACTGCGCCAGGAGGTCCTCGGTGCGGGTGTTGGCGGTGATCATGTTGAGCACGACGCCGATGCTCTCCATGAGCTGATCGAGGAAGATCTGGTGGATGACGCTGAACGGGTGGAAGGAGGCGAGCTCGATGACCGCCTTGACCTCGCCCTCGAAGAGGACCGGCAGCACGATGATGGCGAGCGGCGAGGACTCGCCGAGCCCCGAGCTGATCTGGACGTAGTCCGCCGGGACGCGCGTGAGCAGGATCGCCTTCTTCTCCAGCGCGCACTGCCCGACGAGCCCCTCGCCGAGGGCGAAGCGGCTCGGGACGCCCTTCCGTTCGCGGTAGGCGTAGCCGCTGATCAGCTCGAGGGCGTGCCTGTCGGAGTTCATCATGAAGAACGCGCCGTGGTGCGCCGACACGAGCGGCGTGAGCTGCGACATGATCATCCCGGACACGGTCGCGAGGCCCTTCTGGCCCTGCATCATGCCGGAGAACTTGGCGAGGTTCGTCTTCAGCCAGTCCTGCTCGGTGTTCTTGTGGGTCGTCTCCTTCAGGTTGACGATCATCTGGTTGAGCTTGTCCTTCAGGCTCGCCACCTCGCCCTCGGCCTGCACGTCGATCGATCGCGTGAAGTCGCCCTTGGTGACCGCGGTCGCGACGTCGGAGATCGCGCGGACCTGGGAGGTGAGGTTCCCGGCGAGCTGGTTCACGTTGTCCGTGAGCTGCCGCCAGGTGCCCAGCGCGCCGGGGACCTGGGCCTGTCCGCCGAGCTTTCCCTCGGTGCCGACCTCCCGCGCGACCCGGGTGACCTCGCTCGCGAACGCGTTCAGCTGATCGACCATCGTGTTGACGGTGTTCTTCAGCTCGAGGACCTCGCCCTTCGCGTCGACCGTGATCTTCTTGGAGAGATCGCCGTTGGCCACCGAGGTGGTGATGTCGGCGATGTTGCGCACCTGGGCGGTCAGGTTGTTCGCGAGCTGGTTCACGTTGTCGGTCAGGTCGCGCCAGATCCCGGCGGCCTCGGGGACCGCGGCCTGCAGGCCCAGCCTGCCGTCGGAGCCGACCTCCTTCGCGACGCGCGTGACCTCGGCGGCGAAGGAGCTCAGCTGATCGACCATCGAGTTGACGGTCGTGCTGATCCGGAGGAACTCGCCCCGCACCGGCTGCCGGTCGATCTCGAGCGCCATCTTCTGGGTGAGGTCTCCCTCGGCGACGGCGATGAGGACGCGCGCCACCTCGGTCGTCGGCTTCACCAGGTCCCCGATGAGGGCGTTGATGGAGCCTATGCTCGCCGCCCACCCGCCGCTCGCGCCGTCGCCGAGGGACGCGCGCTCGGTCATGCGTCCCTCGCGCCCGACGACCCGCTCGACCCGGACCATCTCGCTCGCGAGCATCTCGTTTCGCTCGATCAGGTTGTTGAAGGCCTGCGCGACGTCTCTCATCGACCCCTCGGTGCGCTCCACGGGAAGGCGCACGGCGAAGTCTCCGCGGTCCGCCGCGAGGAGGGCGGCGAGGAGCGGCGCGAGGTCTCCGTCGCGCCCCGGCTTCGACGCCGCGCGAGCTCCGTCGTGGCTCACTTGCTGCTCCTTCGGCGGTCGACGAGGGTGCGCCGGACGAGCGCGACGACGTCCACGATGTTCACCGGCTTGACGAGGAACCCGTCCGCCCCGCGGGCCGACAGCTGTTGCCAGTCGGCGGGCCCGCCGGAGCCCGTGAGGATGAGGATCGGCGTGGTCTCGTTTCCCGCGCGCGACCGCAGGAGCTCGGTGAGCTCGAGCCCTCCCGTGCCCGGCAGGCGCAGATCGAAGATCGCGACCGACGGACAGCGGCGCTCGAGGGCCGCCCGGGCCTCGTCACCGTCCTTGACGCACTCCACCTCCGAGCCCGGAAAAGCGTCCGCGAGCGCGATCTGGAGGTAGTCGCGGAAGTCGCCGTGGTCCTCGACGACGAGGATGTGCGCGGGGTCGCGGCTCGCCGTCCGCGCCGCGAGGAGGTCGCGCCGGAACTGCTCGACGGTGGGGGTGCGGCGCGCCGGATCCTTCTCCAGCGCGTCGAGGATCGCCTGGTTGAACGGCGCGAGCTCGGGTCGGATCCCGCTCGGCGGCGGGGCGGGCGTGAGGGCGTGCATGAGGAGGAGCCCGACCGTCGTCGCGTTCTCGAACGGCGGGCGCCCGGTGAGCAGCTCGTAGGCGATGCAGCCGAGCGCGTAGACGTCGACGAGGTGGAGCGGCGGCGCGACCGGCGGTGGAAACACGATCTCCGGCGCGACGTAGGCGGGCGTGCCCGTGATCTGTGGGTCGCCCTCCTTGGCGGAGGGCAAGCCTGCCAGCCCGAGATCCACGATGTGCGGCACGAGCTGCTCGTCGAGGAGGATGTTCGCGGGCTTCAGGTCGCGGTGCACCGTCCCGCCGGCGTGGATGGCGGACACGCCGACGCAGGTGCGGTCGAGGATCTCGAGCGCGCGCTGGAGGTCGGGGAGCCCGGCGCACTCCTTCTGCCACGCGGTCATGGTCCGCCCCTCGATGAACTCCATCGCGATGTAGGGCGCCCCCTCGTGGGTGTCGAACGCGTAGACCTGGGCGACGTTGGCGTGGTTCACCCGCGCCATCGCCCGCGCCTCCTCGGTGAAGCGCTCGCGGAAGTCGGGCCCGACGAGCGCCGGGAGGATGAGCTTGATCGCCACCTTGCGCTGGAGCTTCTCGTCTCGCGCGAGGAAGACGACGCCCATGCCGCCCCGGCCGAGGACCCTCTCGAGGCGGTACACGCCCGCGATGAGCGCGCCCTGCTCGAACCCGGACGCGGGCGCCGGCGTCCTCGGCACGAGCGCGAGCGCGAGTCGGGTGTCTCCGATCGATTCGTCGTCGACTGGCGTCATGGGGGTCGTTCTCGCGTCCACGGGGGCCGGACCGTCCCCCCTCGCACGACACGTGCCGACCGATTCCGTCGCCGTCGAGCGCGGGCAAGAAAATGATCTCAAAGAAATCAATGAGTTGTCCGGGCCGTCCTGGCGGAGTCCATCAAGATGACTTATTGACTCCTTCAATTCGAAGGAGTCGGAGTTGCGCGTCGAGGACCTGCACCACAAGGAGCTCCTGGAGCTCGACGAGGAAGGAGGCACGATCCGCTTCGCCGGACAGCGCGCCCTCCTCCTCGACGCGGTGGCGATGGGCCTGCTCCGCAAGTACCTGGTGGAGAACTTCGGCCTCGCGGCGGCCCGCACCGTGCTGACGCAGTTCGGCTTCGCCCACGGCTGGCGCATGGCCGAGGCGATGCAGTCGCAGTTCAAGTGGGGCAGCGACGACGACTGGCGCCGCGCCGGCATCCGGATCCACGCGCTGCAGGGCCTGTTCCGCGTCGAGGTGGGGAGCGAGGGGCCTCTCTCGAGGCCAGGCCTGACGGTGGCCGCGTCGTACGAGGCCGAGCAGCACCTGCTCCACTTCGGCCGCTCCGACGTCGCCGTCTGCTGGATGATCTGCGGTCTGCAGAGCGGCTACCTCAGCCGGAGCACGAGGAAGGAGATCTTCGTCCTCGAGGATCGCTGCATGGGCAAGGGCGACGCGGGGTGCCAGATCTTCGGGCGCACGCGCGAGGAGTGGGGCGACGAGCGCGCCCACGAGCTCGCCTTCTACGAGGCCAAGCGGCTCGAGGAGACCCTCGACGTCTCGCTCCAGCGGGTCACCGACACCCTGAAGGCGGCCGAGCGCAAGCTCCAGACCTACCGCCGCGCGCTGGTCCGGGTGGCGACCGACGTCGAGGAGCCGCTCGGGATCGTCGCGAAGAGCGCGAGGATGGTCGATCTCGTGGACCTCGCGCGTCGCGTCGCGAAGGTCGACTCGACCGTCCTCATCACCGGCGAGAGCGGAGCGGGGAAGGAGCGGATCGCGCGCCTCGTCCACGACGCGTCCGCGCGCGCGGCCGGGCCGTTCATCGCGATCAACTGCGGCGCCATCGCCGAGACGCTGCTCGAGAGCGAGCTCTTCGGACACGCCAGGGGCGCGTTCACCGGCGCGACCCACGACCGGCCCGGGCTCTTCGAGGCGGCCAACTGCGGCACGCTCCTCCTCGACGAGGTCGGCGAGGTCTCGGCCGGCATGCAGGTGAAGCTTCTCCGGGTCCTCCAGGAGCGCGAGGTCAGGCGCGTCGGAGAGAACAAGAACCGCAAGGTCGACGTCCGCGTCGTCGCCGCGACGAACCGGGACCTCGCGCACGGCGTCGCCGGCGGCGCCTTCCGCCAGGATCTCTACTACCGGCTCAAGGTCGTCGAGCTGAACGTTCCGCCCCTGCGCGAGCGCAAGGACGACGTCCTGTCGCTCGCCCGCGTGCTCCTCACCGACGCCGCCCTCCGGATGAAGCGCAAGATCTCCGGCCTCGCGCCGGCGGCCGCCGATCAGCTGGTTCGGTACGCGTGGCCGGGAAACGTGCGCGAGCTCGAGAACGCCATGGAGCGGGCCGTCGCCCTCGCGCGCGGGAGCCGCGTGGAGCTCGAGGATCTCCCGGAGGAGGTGCGCCAGGCGCTCCCGAGCCCGCTCGCCACGCTGTCGTCGGTCCGACCGCTCGAGGAGATCGAGAAGGAGTACATCCTGGCGGCCCTCGAGGCGAACGGCGGGAACCAGACGCACACCGCGGCGCAGCTCCGGATCGGCTCGGCGACGCTCTACCGCAAGCTGAAGCGCTACGGCCTGATCGGCGCCGTCCAGCGGAGCGCGCGCCCCCCCGGCGAGGCCGCGGGGACGTGAGGTGGCGTCGCGTCCGTCTTGCGGCGGCGGACACCGGCCTCACGGGCGCGTCGGCGGGTCCGGGGCGGCGACGGACGGGGGGCTCGCGCTGTCGTCGCCGCTCGCCTCCCGATCGTGCCGGGCCTCCACGATCTCGGAGGCGATGGCCGCGGCCTCGGCGGCGGGGTGGCCGGCCGCGCGTCGGGCGAAGTCCCGCTCGCCGCGCGCGTCCTTCTCCCGGACGAGGGAGCCGCCCGCCTCGTCGCCGGGCAGCTCGACCCTGAGCTCCTCGATGATCATGCGAATCGCGGCGGCGATCGGGAGGGCGAGCAGGGCGCCGAGGACCCCGAGGAGCTTGCCGCCGACGAGGAGCGCGATCATGACCATCGCCGCCGGGAGTCGGAGCACCCTGCCGTACACGCGAGGAACGACGTAGCGGCTCTCCAGCTCCTGGTAGGCGCCGAGGATCGCGAGGACGATGACCGCCGTCGTCGTTCCGCGCGCAGACAGCGCGGCGAAGAAGCAAGGGCTGCACGCCAGGAGGGCTCCGACGTACGGCAGGACGTCCGCGACGCCCGCGAAGAGCGCGAGCGCCATCGCGTTGGGAACGCCGGCGACGGTCAGGACGCCGAACGTGAGCACGGCCATCATCAGCGACGTGACGATCTGACCGCGGAGGTAGCCCCCGACGATGATCTCGAGGTTCAGGAGAATCCGCGACAGCCGGACGTGGTACGCGCGGGGCAGGAGAGAGAAGACGCCGCCGCGCAACCGGTCGCGATCCAGGATGAAGTAGAGCGACAGGAACAGCGCGGTGACGCAGTACGCCGCCGCCTCGACCAGCTTGGACGAGAACGCGAGCGCGAGCTTCGCGGCGTCCAGCACGACCTCGGTCGAGCGGGCGTCGAGGACGAGCCTCGCGAGCGGCGCGCCCAGCGGGTGCTGCTCCAGCCGGTGCGCGATCCGTGCCTGGGTGTCGGGCAAGCGCGTGACGATCTCCGCGACCTGCGCCACGAAGCTCGGAATCGTCAGCGCGCCGAAGGCGGCGACGGCGAGGCAGAAGCCGACGAACACGATCGCGACCGCGAAGCTCCGCCGCAGGCCGTGACGCTCGAGTCGAGCGATGGCCGGGTTGAGCATGCCCACGACCATGAGCGCGACGACGATCACCATGAGGATCGGCCAGAGCTGGAGAAACAGCCACACCGCCGCCGCGCCCGCCAGGACGACGAGCACCGTGCGCAGGCTCAGCTCGACGCGGTATGTCCTTCGTTGTTCGCCCTGCACCGTCATCGCTCCATCTCGTTGCTCGCGCCGAGGATGCAGCTTCGGTGCCTCGTCGATCCGACGCGCACGCGGCACGCCGCGCTCCGTGCTCCATCATCTTGATGGAGCCCCTCCTCGGTCCTCGGTCGCGCCGCGTTTCCGCGCGGCGCCGGGGTCGTGCCTGCGCCGGCCGGCGCGGGCGTGCTTCGTGCAGAGGCTCTCCTCACGATGCCCGTACGGGAGCAAGCGGGCGTGGTGAAGTACGTCGAGGACGGAGACTCCGCGAGGCTCGTCCTCGAGGGTCGGTTCACCTTCGAGGAGGCCGGCGCGGTCTGGTCGCGGATCCGGGGATACGTCGACGAGCGGAAGCCCGCGGGCGCGTTCGCGTTCGATCTCACCCGGGTCGAGGTCATCGACGGCGGGACGTTCGCCCTCCTCGTCCACCTCCGCGACGAGCTCGCCGCGAAGGGCGTTCGAGGCGAGTTCGTCTTCAGCACCGACGACGTGGGCGCGCTCGTCCACCTCTACGAGGGGGACGTCGCTCCCGTGCTGCGGGAGCACAGGAAGGCCGAGGGGCTCCTCGCCCACATCGGGCGCGCCACGATCGAGCTCGGCCGCGGGACGCAGGTGTTCTTCGGGTTCCTCGGGACGATGCTCGTCGCCCTCGTCGGCCTCGTCCGCAAGCCGCGGACGGGCAACTGGCGGGACGTCTTCCCGACGATGGAGCGGACCGGAGCGGACGCCACCCCGATCGTCGTGCTCATCAACTTCCTCGTCGGCTTCGTGATGGGCTTCCAGGGCGCCAACCAGCTGAAGCAGTTCGGGGCGAACATCTACGTCGCCGATCTCGTCGGGCTCTCGGTCACCCGCGAGCTCGGGCCGCTCATGACCGCCATCATCGTGAGCGGCCGCTCCGGGGCCGCGTTCGCCGCCGAGCTCGGCTCGATGAAGGTCTCGGAGGAGATCGACGCGCTCCGGACGATGGGGTTCGGGCCGATGCGGCACCTGGTGCTGCCGCGGACCCTCGCCCTCGTGCTCGTGCTCCCGATGCTGACGCTCCTCGGCGACGTGGTCGGGATGCTCGGCGGGCTCGTCGTCGGCATCGTCAGCCTCGACCTCACCCTCGTCGGCTACCTCTCGGAGACGCGCAAGGTGCTGGCGCCCTGGGACATCGCCTCCGGCCTCGTCAAGAGCGTCGTGTTCGCGCTGGCGATCGGGCTCATCTCCTGCCAGCAGGGCTTCGCGACGACGGGCGGCGCCGAGGGCGTCGGCCGGCGGACGACGGCGTCGGTCGTCTCGATCCTGTTCGCCCTCATCCTCATCGACGCGGCGTTCACCGTGTTCTTCCACGCGGTGCACCTGTGAGCGCCGCCGAGAAGCGGGCGTTCATCGAGGTGGAGGGCCTCACGATGGGATGGGGCGACGTCGTCCTCCTCGAGGGCGCCACCTTCACCGTCGATCGCGGCGACGTCTTCGCCATCCTCGGGGGCAGCGGGTGCGGCAAGTCGACGCTCCTCCGCAACCTCGTCGGCCTCGAGGCGCCTCTCGCGGGACAGGTGACGATCGAGGGCGTCGGTCACCCCACCCTCGAGGTCGGGCGTCCGCCGTTCGGGGTCATGTTCCAGGCCGGCGCCCTCTTCAGCTCGCTCACCGTCGGCGAGAACGTCGCGCTGGCGCTCGAGCGATGGTCGGACCTCCCGCGCGACGCGATCGGCGCCATCGTGCGATCGAAGCTGAAGCTCGTCGGCCTCCCCGGTTCGTCGAACAAGCTCCCGGCGGAGCTCTCCGGGGGCATGAAGAAGCGCGTCGCGATCGCGCGCGCGATGGCCCTCGAACCGTCGCTCATCTTCCTCGACGAGCCCTCCGCGGGCCTCGACCCGGTGAGCGCCGTCGAGCTCGACGAGCTCATCCTGACGCTCAACGCGCTCCTCGGCCTCACGGTCGTCCTCGTCACCCACGAGCTGGCGAGCATCTTCAAGATCGCGAAGCGCTGCATCATGCTGGACAAGGCGTCGAAGAGCATCATCGCGTCCGGCGATCCGCGCGAGCTCCGCGATCGGAGCGACGATCCTCGCGTGCACGGTTTCTTCAATCGAGAGAAGACGGAGAAGGAGTGAGCCCATGTCGACCCCCACCAATCACTGGAAGCTAGGGCTCTTCGTGGTCGCCACCGCCGCCCTCGCGCTGGCGACCCTGGGCTTCCTCGGCGCGCAGAGCATGCGGCAGGACGTCGTGCACTACACGACGTTCTTCGACGAGTCGGTGCAGGGGCTCGAGGTCGGCGCGCCGGTCAAGTTCCGCGGCGTGACGATCGGGAACGTGTCGGCCGTCGGCGTCGCCCCCGACGGCCGCCACGTCGCCGTCACGAGCGCGCTCACGGTCAAGGAGATGATCCACCTCGGGATCAGCCGGGGCAAGGGGAAGGAGGCCCGGATCCTCGTGCCGCCGGACCTCCGCATGCAGCTCGCGTCGCAAGGGATCACCGGCGTGAAGTTCCTCCAGATCGATTTTTTCGCGGTGAAGGACAACCCTCCGCCCGCGCTGCCGTTCCCCACGCCGCCGAACTACATCCCGGCCGCCGTCTCGACGATGAAGAACCTCGAGGACGCCGTCGTCCGCGCCGTGAATCGGCTGCCGGAGGTGGCCGAGGGCATCCTCCGGGTGACGGTCCAGCTCGAGCGCATGCTCGACGGCCTCGAGAAGGACAACCTGTCGGGAAAGGCGGCCAGCGCCCTCGTGCGGGTGAACGAGGTCCTCGACGCGCTCCGTGGCGAGGTGAAGCGGCTCGACGCCGGGAAGCTGTCGGCGCAGGCGCAGGAGGCGCTCACGAGCCTCAACGCAACCATCAAGCGCGTCGACGTTTCGCTGGATCGGCTCGGCGGCGACAAGGGCCTGCTCGTGACCGCCACCGGAGCGGTCGGCGACATGGCGACGAGCACCCGGGACGTCGGCAAGGAGTTCGAGGAGACGCTCCGCGACATCCAGGAGATGGCGGCCGCCATCCAGCGGGTGGCCGACGCGCTCGAGCGGGATCCCGACATGCTGGTCAAGGGCCGCGGAAAGCCGAGGACGAAGTGAGGGCCGCGGTCGCGCTGGTTCTCCTCGCCCTCGCCGGGTGCGCCCTGACGTCGAAGAGCGAGTCGACGGTCCTGCGGTACTACACCCCCGAGTACGGCCCCTCCTCTCCGGGGACCGCCGACGGAGGCGCGCCGATCGATCCGCTCGCCCGGAGCCCCGAGCTCCGCCTCGGCCGCGTGAACGCGGCCTCCTACCTCAAGGACCGGATCGCGTTCCGGGAAGCGGAGCACGAGGTCGGGTACTACGACGACGCCCGGTGGACCGAGAAGCCAGAGGCCTACCTGCGGCGCGCCCTCGCGCGGGCGCTCTTCGAGGAGCGCGCCGTCCGGCAGAGCATCTCCGGTCCCGGCCCGATCCTCGAGATCAACCTCAGCGGCTTCGACGAGGTGCGCGGTCCGCAACGCCTGGCGCGCGTCCAGATCACGTGGCTCCTCCGCGACGATCGCGCCGTCCTCCTCCAGAGGACGCTCACCGTCGAGCGCCCCGTGCAGGGCGCGGCGACACCGGAGGCGGCCGTCGCCCGGGCGCTGTCGGAGGCGCTCGCGGCCGCGGTCAAGGGCGTCGCCGACGCGGTGCTCGTGGAGCTCGGGCGGCGCCGGAGCCTCGAGGGCGACGGCGGGACCGCGTCGATCCCCGCGAGGTGACGTCGCGGGAACCGAGCTCCATCATATCGACCGACCGACGCGGTCGAACTGACGGGATCGGCGGCGGCGTCCCCACGGGACCCAGGTTCTTGCCGGAAACTCGCGCGGCACGGTGGCTGCAATGGTCCCTTCGTCGGCCGCACCTGGCCCACCACACCGTCGGGCGCGACATCGTCGCCCGACCACGGAGACCTTCATCATGTACAAGTCAATACTGGCACTCGGAGTCGTGGCTGCGCTCTCCTCGGGGTGCGGAGCCACCTTCCCCCCGCCGACGCAGCGAATGGCGGACGCGCAGTCGGCGGAGCGAAGCGCCGTCGAGCTCGGCGCCACCGCCGAGCCGGCCGCGGCGCTCTCGCTCAAGCTGGCGCAGGAGCAGATCGCGACCGCCCAGCGGGCCATGGTCGACGGCGACAACAAGCGCGCGGACGGTCTCCTCATCCGGGCCAAGGTCGACGCGGAGCTCGCCATCGCGCAGACGCGCGAGAAGGCGGCGAAGGTCGGAACCGCGAAGGCGGTCGAGGAATCCGCTGCGCAGAAGGCCACCAACGTCGGACAAGGAGCAGTGAAATGAAGACCACTCGAAGCATCGGCCTCCTCCTCGCGCTCGCGTCCACCGCCGGCCTCGTCGCCTGCGCCAGCGCCGTGCCGCCCCAGGATCTCGTCACCGCCCGCACCGCCTACGAGCGCGCGAGCAAGGGTCCGGCGGCCGAGCTCGCCCAGGCCGACATGCACTCGGCCAGGACCCAGCTCGACCTCGCCGAGGCGTCCTTCACGAAGGAAGGCGACACGCAGGACACGCGGGATCAGGCCTACCTCGCCGCGCGCAAGACGGAGATGGCCGAGGTCGTCGCCCGGACCACGCAGAACAACCAGGCGCGGGACGGCGTCGTCAGCGGCATGCACGCCGATCAGACGCGGACCGTCGCGCTCACGTCCGCCGAGCTCGCGCGGAGCCGGGGTGAGGTGGCGACCCAGGGCGTCCAGCTCCAGGACGAGAAGTCGCGACGCATCGACGCCGAGAAGCGCGCGCGACAGGCGGCCGCGGATCTCGCCGCGTTCGCGTCGGTGAAGCAGGAGGCGCGCGGCATGGTCATCACGCTCTCCGGAAGCGTCCTCTTCGCGTCGGCGAAGTGGCAGCTCCTCCCGACGGCGCAGGCGAAGCTCAACGACGTCGCCGCCGCGCTCACCAAGGAGGACCCCACCTCCAAGATGGTGGTCGAGGGCCACACGGACTCGCAGGGGACGGTCGCGAGCAACCAGGAGCTGTCGCAGCAACGCGCCCAGGCCGTCCGCGACTACCTCGTCACGCGCGGCATCGCCACCGACCGGATCACCGCCGCCGGCGCCGGCTCCTCGAGGTCGATCGCGGACAACGCGTCGCCGGAAGGCCGCGCGAACAACCGCCGGGTCGAGATCGTCGTCCTGCCGCCGACGCCCTAGCCCGCGCCCACCACAGAAGGAGATGCCCGATGGAAACCCGTGAGCTCTACAAGCAAAAGTGCGAGGCGCAGATGCACGAGTGGAGCGCCAAGCTCGACTCGATGAAGGCGGCGAGCGAGAAGATGACCGTGCAGGCCAAGCTCGACGTCAAACCCAAGCTCGACGCGGTCCACGCGAGCTTCGAGGCCGCGAAGGCGAGGCTCGCCGAGATCGCGGAGGCGACGGACGACCGATGGGACGACGTGGTGAAGAAGGTCGACCACGCCTGGTCCGAAGTGAAGGCCGCGTCCGAGGGCGTCTACGACGCCATGAAGGCGCACCCGGGCAAGACCGAGGACTGACCACGAGCTCGTCTCGGCGGTCGATGGGCCGGGCGCGCCTGCGGTTCGAGCCGTCGCGCGCGCCCTCGAGGTCAGGGGTAGCTGCGCGTCTGCGACACCGCCGTCGTGCCCGTCCCCTCGGCGCCGGCGCCCTTCAGCGCGAGCGGTCCGCGGAGGGCGAAGGAGCGGACGTGCCCGTCCTCGGCCACGTCGAGCGAACCGGCGAGATCGTGGGTGACGGTCACCCCGCGCGTCTTCATCGAGACGCTCGCCTTCACGTCGAACGTCCCGATCGCGCCGCTCGGATCCGGCGTGATCTTCTCGAGCCGCACCGTGGAGGTCGTGATCTCGACGCCCCTTCCCATCGACGACAGCGCTCGTTCGATCCAGGCCGCGAGGCCGTCCACCGCGTCGCCGACCTTGATCGGCACGTCGGGGAGCGACGCGAGCATCCGGTCGGGCTTGCCGATCTCGTCGGCGAAGTCGGCCGCGACGATGTCGAGCTCCTCCTTCTTGACCGGATTCCGCTTGTCGTCCGTGACGAGGAAGCTTCCGTTCGCGGACTCGACGACGTAGCTCCTTCCGCGGACGACGGGCCTGCGCGTCGTCTCGACCCCGTCGTCGATCTCGGTCACGGCCTTGTCCACGTAGGTCACCTTGATCCGGGTGACCGTCGGGCCGTCGGCGGTGAGGATCTCGATCGTGCGCTCGGTCTTCTCGCGCTCCTGCGCCTCGACCTTGGTGGGCTTGGTGATGCTCATGGCGGTGTCGCTCGTGTCGACGACCGACACCACCATGCCGACCGCCGGGTCCTTCTTGTGAAAGGCGATCTCCGCGGCCATGGCGGGCGCCGGCGTCGCCGGTACGAGCGCGGACCGGGACGGGCCCGCCGCGAGGGAGCTCGAGCGATCGCTCTTCTTGCAACCGGCCAGCGGCGATGCCAAGGCCACGCACGACACGAGACAGGCGACCAAGCGCGCAGCGCGATCCACCTCCAGACGTACCGCGATGGCGAGCGTGGAAGGCACCCCGTCGACGAAGGGGGATTTCACCTCAGCACTTGACGGTGCAGTCGTGCGTGTGGGCCATCGTCTTCGTCGACGTCGTCACCACCGTCCCGCCGCCACGCAGCGTCGCAAAGTTCGCCGCCGTGAGCGTGATGCTGTGATCGTGTCCGGAGAGGCCCTTGATCGAGTACGTCTTCGTGACGGTGCCGAGGAGGTCGGCGGCCGGGATCATCAGCGCGTGCATGTGATTCGCGGAGATCTCCGCGTCGCCCAGCGTCTTGCCCCCGCCGCACGTCAGGCCCGAATCGGCGGGCCCCGCGTCTTTCCCGGCGTCGACGGGTCCGGCGTCGTTCCCCGCGTCGGCGACGCCCGTATCCGCGCCCGCGTCCACCGGGGACGCGCCGTCTTGCCCGGCATCGTCGACCCCGGCGTCGGTACCCCCGCTCGAGCCGGAGGAACCGGAGGAGCCGCTCGAGCCGGAGGAACCGGAGGAGCCGGAGGAGCCGGACGAGCCGGAGGAGCCGCTCGAGCCGGAGGAGCCGCTCGAGCCGGAGGAGCCGCTCGAGCCGGAGGAACCGGAGGAGCCGCTCGAGCCGGACGAGCCGCTGCTCCCCCCGGGGCCGTCGAAGAGCTCACCGGACGACCTGCCAGAGCAGTCGATGCCGGCGACGGCCGCGCCGAACACGACGGTCAGCCGGACGAAGTTCTTACGCGAGATCTCGGTCATCCATTCTTCTCCATGCCAAGGACCCGACGGGCCTACTTCAGTCCCCCACCGCACACGTTGGCGAATCCGCCGCCCCCGCAGATGTCGCCCGGCGACGTGCAGAGCCCGCAGTCGAGGAGGCCGCCGCACCCGTCCGCGGCCTTGCCGCAGTTGTAGCCGAGGATGGAGCACGTTTTCGGCACGCAGCTCGGGGCGACGCACTTGCCGCCCAGGCATTGATAGGTGGGCGGGCACGTCCCGCAGTCGAGCGACCCTCCGCACGTGTCACCCGCGAGGCCGCACGCGATCGACTGGGCGGCGCACGTCTTCGGGGCGCACACGCCCGCGCCGCACTTGCTCGGGCCGCCGCCTCCGCACAGCTGGCCGGCGACGAGACACGGTCCGCAGTCGACGCTCCCCCCGCACCCGTCGGCGATGAAGCCGCAGTCGGCCTTGGCGCCGGCGCAGGTCTGCTTCACGCACGTGGGCGCTCCGCACACGAACGGGACCCCTCCGCCGCCGCACGTCTGCGGCGCGACGCAGGCGCCGCAGTCGATGATGCCGCCGCACCCGTCGCCGGCCTTCCCGCAGCCGACCGGAGGAGAGAGCGTGCCGCAGGTCTTCGGCGTGCACGTCCTTTCCAGCACATTGGGATCCTAAGCTTAGAATTCCACGTGGACAAGTTGTCGCG
>JADMIO011319516.1_pt1 | contig 65500 bp, 52 predicted proteins | sample 8958161 | NCBI WGS metagenome assembly JADMIO01 (sample SAMN16585339, study PRJNA669376) | soil metagenome | isolation source: Crop rotation soil | place: USA: Cullars Rotation, Alabama | collected 2011
CGACTTCAAGTCACGTGAATTCCAAGCTTCGGATCCCACTGTGCTGGAAAGTCAGTGCGACCACCAGTGCCGAAGTTGAACGACTGCGCGTTGCGCACACCGATGCGCATCGGCGCGTACTTCTGGAGCCGCCGCCGCACTTCAACCATCACGTCTTGTTGCGTGTAGTTTCCTTTGAAGGCGTTGAACGGGTGTCCCTTCTTCAACTCAGTCCAGAACTTTCCAAACGAGAGCGTGCGCTCCTCGTGCGGCGCGATGCGCACGTACGCGCTGCCCTGGTTTACACCGCCGAGAAAACTTCCGCCTGCTGACGACAGCACCATTCGCACACCAGGGGTCTCGAGAATGTCTTTCTCCATCGCGGTGATGACTTCATTCATCACGGCGAGATTTGTGCCTTCCGGACCATTGACGCTGACTTCAAATTCCGCTTCATCGACGTTCGTCGGAATGAACTCCTGCTTCACCGAGCGATAAAGCGGTACGCTTGTCGCTACGATTGCCAACGAAACGAGCGCGACCGCGATACGATGTCGCATCGCAAACGCCAGCATCGACGAGTAAGCGCTATCGATATAACGATAGAAACCACGACGTGAAGCGGGGGCATCGTGACCGCCCTTCACATCGCTCACGCGAATCAGTCGCGAGCTCATCATCGGCGTTAGCGTGAATGACACGAGCAAGCTGACGAGGATCGCCACCGCCGCAGTGATGCCGAACTGGTACAGGAAGCGTCCCGAAATGGACGACATGAACGACACCGGCAGGAAGATGACTACGAGCGACAGAGTTGTAGCCAGTACCGCGAGACCAATGTCTTTCGTCGCTTCTTTCGCCGCTTCTTTCGAGTCGATTCTCTTTTCTTCAATGAAGCGAAAGATGTTTTCGAGCACGACGATCGCGTCGTCAATAACCACGCCGACCATCAACACGAGCGCCAGCATCGTCACGCTGTTGAGCGTGAAGTTGAGCGCCTTCATCATGCCGAATGTCGAGATGACGGAACACGGAATCGCGACCGCGGCGATCAACGTCGAGCGCCACGAGCGCATAAAGACTAGTACGACCAGACTCGCGAGAATACTGCCAAGGACCAGGTGGATCTGGATCTCGTGCAGCGCCGCTTCGATGTAGCGCGACTGGTCACGAATGACTTCAACCTTGACGTCTGCGGGAAGCTGCGACGTGACGCGCGGTAAAGCCTCCTTCAGGCCTCTGATTACCTCGACGGTGTTCGCGCCCGACTGCCGCCTGATGTCGAGCGTAACGGTGGGAACGCCGTTGAGACGTGCGACCGAGCGTTGTTCTTTCGTGCCGTCTTCGACGCGACCGACGTCGCGAAGCCTGATGGGCGCGCCGTTCACATTCGCGACTACGAGGTCGTTGAACTGGCGTGGGTCAGTAAACCTTCCGAGCGTGCGGAGTACCAGCTCTTCTTTGCCTGTTGTAACGTTTCCGCCAGGTACATCAGCGTTCTGGCGTTCGATAGCTTGTCGAATTTGCGAGATGGAAATCTGATAAGCTGCCAGTCGCTCCGCGTCGATCCATACATTGATTGCGCGATCGAGACCACCGACGACCTGCACTTCACCGACGCCGCCGACGCGCTCGAGCTGCGGGCGCACCACCTTGTCGCCGAGCTCTGTCAGTTCTCTTAATGAGCGATCGGCGGAGAGCGCGATCGTCATAACCGGAGTACTGTCGTTATCAAACTTCTGAATGATAGGAGGCGTTGCGTCTTCAGGAAGAGTGCGTCCGAGTGTGTTGACGCGATCACGCACGTCCTGCGTCGCCGATTCGAGATTGCGATCGAGTTTGAAGGTCGCGATTACGATCGCGGTTCCCTGCCCGCAAACCGATCTCAGCTCGCTGATGCCGTCGACTGTGTTAACGACTTCTTCGATTGGTTGCGCGATGAGCGACTCGACTTCTTCCGGTGCCGCACCGGGAAGATTTACACGCACCGAGACTGTAGGAAGATCAACAGAAGGAAAGCGATCGACGCCGAGCCTGAAAAACCCAGCCGCGCCGATCACGACCAGTGAAAGGACGATCATGGCCGCGAAGACAGGACGGCGAATACAGATTTCGGCTAGTTTTTGCATTAAAAAATAATAGGCCCGATAGGACCTATACGACCTATTTTCAGCTAGTCGACAACTTCGACAGCCTGACCCGATTGCAGGTTGCCCGGATCGACGACAATCTTTTCCCCAACATTAATTCCGGCAACAATCTCCGTAAAATCGTTGTTACGCCGTCCAGTCGTGATCGGTTTCTCCAACGCTTTTCCATTCTGAACGACGATCACTTTCTCGATGCCTGCAAAAGTAACGATCGTATTGTTCGGAACGGTGACAGCCATCTTCGCGTCGTTCGTCACGATCTCGGCGCGCACAAACGATCCGGGTCGCAGCATTCCATTATTTCGTACGTCCGCTTCAACCATGAGCACACGATTCTGCTCGGCGATCACCGGACTGAGTCGCATGATCTTTCCGACGTAGACGTTCGTGTCGCCCTCAACGGTTACACGAACATCCTGACCGGTCCGAACCGTGCGCGACTCACGTTCCGGAATCTCAGCGCGCAGACGCAGCGGATCCATTCGCACGATATTCACAACCGGCGCGCCCGCCGCGAGATATTCACCAACACTCGTCCGCTTTTCCTGAACGATGCCGTCAAGCGGAGCGACCACCGCAGTATCTTTTAACTGTTGTCTTGCGAGCGCTAACTCAGATTTTCGTTGCGCGAGCACGCCCTGACGATTTCGGATCTCTTCGTAGGCGTCCTGGTAGCGGCCTTCAGCAACTTTGAAAGTTGCAGTCGCCGAATCGAATTCGGCTTTCGCAATCACGCCCTGCTCAACTAAACGCGCCGCACGGTCGCGGTTGTAACGAGCTTCATCAAGCACTGCGCGCGCCTGTCGCACTGTGGCGGTTTGTTCCGGATCGACACGATCGTCGTTGCCTTCCGGCGCAAGACCGAGACGCGCGCGCGCCTGTTGGAGCGAAGCTTCTGCTTGTTGCACGCGGAGACGATAGTCAGCGGAGTCGACGACGGCGATGACTTGTCCTTTCCTGACGACGCTGCCGAGATCGACAGAGATCGTGCTGACGCGTCCGGGAACTTTCACGCTAACTGTTGTTTGGTCGTAGGCGGCGAGTGTGCCGTTGGCGGTCACGGTTTCGCCGAAAGGCGTTTCGGCAACGGTCGTCGTTTTAACCTTACGCGCTGGACCACCCTGGCCGGGACGTCCCTGGCCCTGTCGCTGCGAAGCCTGGTAGTCGCTCTTGCAAGAGGTCAAAAAAAGCGCCGCCAGTAAGAGCGACACTCCTGTTAAGAGAAATCGGGTCTGGAACATCCTAAGCAGTTTATCACGCAAGTGTTTGCGAGTCCCGAAAAGCCACAGCGGATTTACGTAAAGTTATGTAAAGTTATGTAAAGAAGTTTACTCACGCAGCGGCGCCGCGTGAGTAAACTTCTTCAAAAACCTTTGCGGATCAGGTACGACGCTTTGATGAAGAACGTGCGGGCGTTGCGGCGGAAGCCGGGGACGATTTGCTGCGTGAAGGGATGCAGGCTGTCGTAGTTCAGGTCGTCGTTGTAACCCGCGTAGAAGGCCGTGCCCGGACTCGGCGTCCAACCCAACAACGCCTGCGCGCGCAGTCGCGAGTCAAGCGTGTTGTAGTCGAGAATCAATCGCGTGAACGTCGCCTTCGTAAATTGATACGTCCCCCGAAACGTCAGGATATTGATCTTGTAAGCGACGCGATCCGTATCGTAGCGCCGCAACCGTTGCGAGTTGATGCTGAACTGCGTGCGCAGCTCGTTCGTCGGTTGATACGTGATGCTGCCGTTGATCTGAAGCAGACTGCCGCGACCGGGATCGAGTGGCGCATTCTGTCCGAGCGCGAGCGCCGCCGGACTAACACGTGGATACTTGCTGCCGTTGCCAAAGTCGAGATCCATGTGGCCCCAGCGATTTGTCACCTGCCCGTTGAACTGAATCTTCTTGTTGGGATTCGAACCACCGTAAAACGAAAGATGCTGCTTCGCTGAAGCACGCTCGTTACTCTCGCCGTAGAACGTACACTTGTTGTCACCCGCCGAAAACGGATTACACGGCTTCGCTTCTCTCGTTGGTCCAAACTCATGATCGAACAAGCGCTCGTATCCCGGCTCCCACCACGCGCCTACATAACTATTGCGCGGCAACTGTAACTCGACGAGGTTCTCGGTTTCCCAGATGTACATCCGGCCCTGCCAGTCGTAATCGACGTGCGTAAGGTTGTGAACGTGAACGCCGATGATCTTCTTTTTAGGATTCGGATCGGAGTTGTAACGAATAAGGCCGTAATTGAAATTCGAATTGGTGCGCTGCACGAAGCCGACGTCCGCGCGATAGTCCTGCGTGAATCCTTCGCCGTAAAGCTCCCAGCCCCAGTTACGACCATTGACGTTATAGTCCGCGGAATAACCAAAGCCGTTGCCGGTGCGGTAACGCGTCTCGCCGTCGTTTGGATCGAAGAAGAAGTTGCGCGAGGTCGTTCCGAGTGTCTGGAAGCTCACGGTCGTTTGCTTGTCGAGACGAAAGCGACCATCGAATCCCACCACCTCGTTGTGCTTGTCGATGAAGTTGTAACTCGTGGCGACCATGCCGATCGAGTTTTCCTTGCCGACGTCACGCTTGAGTCGTAACACGCCGATGTAAGCGTTCTTATCGAGGAGACGTTCGTTTTTGCAGTTCACAGTCCGGTCGAGAGTGCGACTTTCGATACAGCCATTCAACGCGCCGCGATCGTCAGCGCTCAGGTTTCCTGGTCCATTGTCGCTCGCGACCATCAATCCAAAGGTGTTGCGCCCTTTCTTGCCCGTCGTCTTCACCGCCACGTCAGGATCGACGATCGCGCGTGTATGAACTGCGGTGATCGGCGTTTGAAAGATATCGATGCCCTCGAGAAAGAACGGGCGCTTCTCAGGAAAGAAGATCGGGAAACGCTGGTTTGCTGTTACGACGAGCTGATCTGCTTCGACCTGCGCGAAGTCGGGATTGATCGCGAGGTCGACTGTGACCGCCGAGCTGGGAATGAACTTCGCTGTCAATCCGAGGTCGAGCCCTACTGGCTCGTTCACGAGGCGGCCTTGATCGTTTGCACGTGGGATTCCGCCAAACGTCGGCACGAAGCGACTGTTCTGCGAAACTGTCGCGCTCGGAATCAACTCGATCGTGCGCTCGACGGAGATGCCTTCGAGACCCGTCAGATGGCCCGCCTGGGCCAGGTTGCTGTCGATGCTGCGCGACATCGGCATCCACGAATCTAGCTCATTCTCAAAACGCTTGATGCGACGAAAGAAATGCGCGCCCCAGAGTTTTCCTTTACCGGCTTCGAAGCGCAGCGACTTGAACGGAATCGCGATCTCGACGTTGAAGCCCGCCTCATGAATGACGCCCTTCGAATCCATCAGGAGATCGACACTGAAGTCTTCGCCACGTCCTTCGGTGATGATGCCGTCGCCCTGAATGCCGAATGGGTTGAAAAAGATCTCGAAAGCTTTGCGCTTATCGTTGAACGTGTCGAGCATGAAGCCGACGTAGTCGTCGTTGAAGATGTTGTCGCGCTTGGCCACGGTGGCGCGGATCTTGTCGGGCTCGTCAGTGGCTTTGAAAGCGATGTAGAGGAATTGCGGATCGAAGCCGATAAGGACTTCGGTTGATTTTGAGGGTGGTGTGTTGTCGCCGGGCTGTATCTGGAGGAAGTCTTTCAGCACTGCGGCTTTTTGCCAGACTTCTTCGTCGAGCTTGCCGTCGATCGTTGGAGGTTTCTCAAACCTCGGGATCGTGATGGGTTGTGATTTATCGGTCTGAGCGTTCGCACAGATCGCGGCGCAGAGGATGAGTAGGAGTAGGAGGTAGTTAATTCTCATTGATAGCGTGAAACAAACCGTTAGCTTTGACAGGATTGACAAGATTTTTCAGGATGAACATGTAAATCCTGATCTAATCTTGTAAATCCTGTCTAAAAACTGCGCCGAAAGAGGTATGACATCTTGATAAAGAACGTTCTTCCATTACGCCGAAAGCCTGGCTCAAGTTGCCCTGTGAACGGACTAAATCCATTACGATTCAAATCATCGTTGTAACCGGCGTAGAACGCCGTCCCGGGATTGGGTGTCCAACCCAGCAGGAACTGCCCTTTGACGTTGGAAGCTAACGAGTCGTAGTCGATGCGGCCGCGTGCAAAAAGGAAACGTGTGAACTGGTACGTTGTGCGGAGCGAGATGATGTTTTCATCGAACGCGATCCGGCCCGTATCATAACGTGCGAGCCGCTCTTTTGTATAACTCAACCTCGCGTTCAGTGCGCTCGTCGGCTGGTAAGTGACGCCGCCGTCGAAATGCCAGAAGTCGCCTGGCCCGGGATCCTGCGGTGCTCGACACTGCACCGGCAACGGATCCGAATTGCATACACCAGCTTCAAACGCCTCGCGGGCGGCGATCGCCGGCGGGCTCACGCGCGGGTATTTCGGTCCGGCGCCAAAATCGAAATCCATCGAACCCCTAACACGGTTCAAGAAGAAATTGAAGTTGTACTTCTTACTCGGCGACGAGCCGCCAAAGACGTACCACCCCGTCGTCGGCGACGATCGCTCGTTATCTTCACCAGCAAACGTACACGTGTTCTGGGCCACGCAATCAGATCCGGGCTGTCGCTTTGGTCCAAACTCGCTTTCGAAAACACGGTCATAACCTTTGGTGAACCCGCTGCCGAGATACGTCTGCGCCGGGAATTGCAATTGGACCTGCGTTTCGTCGTTGAAGTTTTGCGAGCGTCCCTGCCAGTCGAAGTTGGCGTTGAAGTCTGTATAGACGCGCCACGAGATCAGCTTTGCTTTCGGTTTCGGTTCGGAGTTGTAGCGAATGAACCAGTTTGGGTTGTTCGTATTGGGCCGGCGATTGAAACCGAGGTCAGCGATGTAGTAACGCGTGCGGCCCACCATCGTGAACTCGTGACCGAAGTGACGGCCGCTCTGGTTGTAATCGAGCGCGTAACTGAAACCGTTCTGCTTGCTGTCGCGCCGCTCGCCTTCTTCGGGAAAGAAGAACTGGTGACGGCTATGCGTACCGAGCACTTGCCAGCTAAACGTCGTCTGCTTGTCGAAACGAAAGCGACCGTCAAACCCGCCGAGCTCGTTGTACTCGTCGACGAAACGACGGTAAGTCGTCAGAAAACCGATAAACGAATCTGACTTGCCGACGTCGCGCTTCAAACGCACGATGCCGACCGCCGCGTTCTTGTCGACAAAGCGTTGAATGCCGGGAAAGACGTCCGGATTCGTGCGATCGTCTTCGGTGAAGTTTCCCGGAGCGTTGTCGGAAGCGAGCAACACGCCGAACGTGTTTCGATCGACTTTGCCGGTGAGTTTCACGGCGTAATCGGGATCGACGATCGCGCGTGTATGGACCGCGGTGAGCTGCGTCTGGAAGATGTCGATGCCTTCGAGAAAGAACGGCCGCTTCTCTTCGAAGAAGATCGGGAAACGCTGGTTCGCAGTGACGACTAACTGGTCTGACTCGACTTGTGCGAAATCCGGATTGAGGGTGAAGTCGAGCGTGACGGTCGGCGTGAGCGTGTACTTGCCGGTTAAGCCGGGATCGAAATCTACGGGTTCATTTACAAAGCGTCCGGGATCGGGAGTTCCCGAACGCGCATTGAACGGGAGCGCAGTTTTTCTTTTGCCGGTTTCGGAGACGGTCAAACTCGGAATCAGCTCGAGTGTTCGTTCCGTGGAAATACCTTCGAGACCGGTGAGGTGTCCCGCTTGCGCGAGCCAACTGTTCTTGTCGCGGTCCATCGGAATCCACATGTCGAGCGAGTTGTTCAAACGCTTCGTGCGACGCCAGAAGTGAATGCCCCACAACTTGTCTTTGCCGGCGACGTAGCGCAGCGACTTGAACGGGATCGCGATCTCGATCGTGTAGCCGTCGGTCGTGACCATTCCTTTCGAATCCATCACGAGATCGAGACTGAAATCTTCGCCCTGGCCTTCGGTCCAAATGCCATCGGCCTGGACGCCGAGCGGATTGAAGTCGAATTCGTAAGCGCGTCGCTGATCGTTGAACGTGTCGAAGAGAATGCCGACGTAGTCGTCGTCCCAGATCTGATCGCGCTTCGGGATGTTTGCGCGGACTTTCGCGGGATCGTCGAAGCAGTGGAAGGCGATGTAGAGGAAGCGTGCGTCGTAGCCGAGCCGCACTTCGGTGCGGTTTTCCGGGATGAGATTGTCGCCGGGTTGGATCTGGTAGAAGTCTTTTAATACGACCGCAGTTTGCCACACTTCGTCATCGAGTTTGCCGTCGATCACCGGCGGCTTGGCGAAGAGGACTGCTTTTACCGGGTTGGCTTTTTCGGGGGGAAGGGTGAGCGCGGCTTTACCGGTAAGAGATTGAGAATAGGCCGCGCCGCAGCACAAAAAGATCAGAGCAGTGCAGAGCAATGCGGCCCTCATGAAAACGTTTCCCTGTTCGCAGTTTAATAAAGCTGCTCGAAAGGTTCCCGCTCATTTGGACGCACGCGGTCCAAAGAATCTTCCAGAGCGCGCAGACTAATCAAGACTACTCCCGCAAAGACGCAAAGGCGCAGAGTAAATCCCAAACCGCTGGTTCTTCTTTGCGTCTTTGCGCCTTTGCGGGAGAAACCTCATTTACTGGCGGGGTCGCAGAAGGATCTTCCCGTCGCCAGTCCTGAGAACAAATACCTTGCCGCCGTTACCGATTCTCCAACGCTTCACGCGTGGCGAGGGCGTGATGTCTTCGTTGATCACGAAACCCTCGTTAGCAAGGTCTTCCATTGAGTTCGTTTCGATCGTGAAGCTCGAGCCCGCCGGCACTGTCAAAGAAATCTGCCCGTCGCCGGTTCTCGCCGAAAGCGCGTTGAAGTTGCCGTCGAGCGCGATCGAGCCGTCGCCGGTGCGCGCATCAACCCCTCCCTCAAACTTGATGACGCGAATCATCCCGTCGCCCGTGTTCAACTGAAGCTGTCCACCGCCATTAGCGACTTCGATCGGACCGTCGCCCGACCGCAACGTGATTTGCCCGGTAACTCCATCGAGATTCAACGCGCCGTCGCCTGACGAAACGTGCAATGTCGATTGACGCGGCACGTAAACGTCGAAGTTCACGCGGCCGTTAACGTCTTCAGTGTTGACGGTGCTGATCGAGATTGCGTCACCCTGCTGTTGCGATTGGATCGAGATCTGTTTGAGAGTCTCTTCGTCGGCTGCACCTTTGGTCGCGTTGAACATCACTTCATTCTTGTCCCAGCCGCGAACAGTCACCGTACCGTCGAATGTGCTCAAAGTGATTCGCGGCGCGCTACCAACGCTAAACGTTTTCGATTCCTTCGCGGTGAATCGCTCACTGTTGTAACCGCCGCTGCCACGCGCGATCACTTTCGTTCGCACTTCTATGCGCTCTGCCCGGGCGCGTTCGCGTTCGATCTGTCGCTGCGCAACTTCCAGCTCACGTTGTGACTCCCGCACTGCTTGATCGACTTGCCGTTGCGCTTCACGCGCGATGCGCGCCGTCTCAATGCGGGCGCGAGCAGCGTGTGCAGCCTCCGCAGCCTTAATTCCCTCGCTGACATCGTCTTCAACCGCTTTTTCAGCATCGCGGACGGCTGCGTCGCCCTGGAGCGATACGGCCGGGCTCACTGGCAAGCCGTCTTCAGCGTGAGTGATCTTGATGCCACCGTTGACGTTGTTCAGTTTGATTCGCGGGCCGCCGGTTCCGATCTGTCCGTCCATACTGTGGCCCACATACTCACCGTGCTTGACCTTCAAGCCGAAGTCGTTGGTGATGCCGCCGTGAACCGTGTTCGCACGAACCGAAGCATTCGCGTTGGATGGGATGACAAGCGTGAGACCGCCATTGACCGAATTCAGTTGAATCGGCTTCGTTTCGTCGAGCTGAGTGAATGTCGCGACCAATTGACCATTGATGGTCGACAAGCGCACTTCATTGATGAGACCACGCGCATTTACGCGACCGTTGATCGAAGTCGCCTTGACACTGCCTTCGACGCCGTCGATGTCGATTGAGCCGTTCACCATCTCGATCGACTCGAGAATGGCTTTGCGCGGAACGGTCAGTGAATACTCGACTGTCGCCGGATTGTCGTAACGTCCCTCGCCACTTCGGAAGGTCTGGTTCTCGTATGGATATTCGGTTTTGATTCTGATGTTTTCCTGCGTTGCGTTGATTTCGATCTTCGCTTCGTTAAGTCGATTTTGGCGATAGGCTTTTTTGACTGCGTCAACTTGTACTGACGCCTGGTCCCAAACTTTGATTTGGACGCCGCCGTTGATGTTTTCGAGACTGATGCGGCCGGTCGGCGATAGTGGATACGTTTGGTGAAACTCTTCGCGCAGCTCGTCGCCTGTCTCGCCGACAGCGCTTGTCGAGTCCGTTGCTGGAACCGACGGCACCGGTCTGAGTTCCTGACCGTTTATGGCCATGGCGACAGTCAGCAGAATTACACTAATGAGGCTTTTCCTAATCATCGTCTTTTATTCGATCCTGTTAAAAAGGTTGTTAACTGGCAATGCGTAGATTAATACTACGGTTCAGAGTCTTCAAAAGCATTTCACGATCGCGAGGGTTAATTTTGAATGCACCGGGCTTGCGGGCCCTGGTCTTAAACGTAAGCGCGGGGAACTCGGTGGTGACTGACTCGGCTGAGTCGGGAAGTTGAACAGCCGGTACGCGTACTTCGAACGCGTCTGCATCGACGTCAATGCGTTGGAGTTTTTTGAGCTTCGCGATTTGAGCTTCGCTGGGGATAGCGGGGCGATTCGCTCTTTCGTTTTTGATCTGTTTACGAACTGGGGCTACCGATGCTGGCGCTGTTAACCATGGAAGCTCGACTGCCGGCGCCGACTGTTTGCTCTGACAACCTTGGCGCTTTTCAATTTTGACAACTGTTTGAGCAATTTGCGGGACTTGCGGGATTTCAGCGGGTGTGACGTTGCCGGACCATTGTGCGACGAGGCGGCTAGCGTCCAGCGTCAACTGGTGGTGGATTTCGGTCAACTCCTTCATGGAGTGCGAGAATGCGGTCAGGCCCACCACCAAAAGCATTATCACGAGGTAGCCTGATTTTTCGCCATGTCGTCCCGTGTTATTCATTCCCGTGTCCTCTTACTTTTAAGGCCGAGAGCAGTCAGTTCTGAAGTAACTAGTTCCAACCGCCCCCGGCCCTTCTGCGTTGCTCTATAGTCAATACACCGGGCATAACGGGGTTGTGGCAAGAAAAATTCTCCCGCAAAGGCGCAAAGACGCAAAGAAAACCGCAAAGAAGAGTCGAATCCCTCTTTGCGGTTCTTCTTTGCGTCTTTGCGCCTTTGCGGGAGCTTTTTTGTTAGATTTTTTTCAACCTGACAGTCCCACCAAACGAGGCAATAGAAATAGTCGCATCCCCCGTCCCGCAGATCGCACTCACCCGTCGCAAAACATATTGTGTGGCGGGCTTTTCAACGACGATGGGCGTCACTACGGGTCCAGTGCGCGGCGGAGTTTTGGTCGGTTTTGCAGGCGGCGGTGGGGGCGGCTCGCTCAAGTATTTCAACGCGAAATCCGAAACGATGTCGTGCCTCTCCGAAACCTTCGCATTCAAACGGAACGACGCATCGTGCGGCATCCCTAAAACCACGTCCCCAGTCGTGTTTTGGAAACTGTAAAGACCTGCCTTCGCCAGTGGCCCCGTCATCGTCACCGTTCCATTAGTGGTCTTTGCCGTGACTTTCGGATTACTTACCCGGGTCAACTGAATATCACCACTGACCGTCCCGACTTCAATTGTATCTTCATCGTCGACGCTTTGACATTCGTAACTTCGACCACTCCGCCCGCCGAGCTCAAATTCACACGACCACTCGAATCCTTCAAGTAAATACTGCCGCCGAGACTTCCCGCTTCCACCCACTTCGTGAGGTGGTCAATCATGATGTCGCCGTTTTGAGAACCTGCGAGTGCGCCAGCGACCCCCGTGATCATGATATCGCCGTCGCGTGTTTGCACTTGTACGGTGGCGCCTGCCGGCATATCCATTTCCACACTTGCGACCGCCTGGCAGTCTCGCTGGGGATGGGCCAGACCAGCCTTATCCCATACCATCACGTCAATACGCGTCGCCGGTTTCGACGGATCTTTGATTCTGTCGATGCGTTTGAGCTCAATCTGTGCGGCGTCGAGCGAGCGAACGTGAATCTCGTCCTTGTCCCAGCCACGCACTTTCAGCGTTCCGGAGGCCACGCAAAGCGTGACGACAGCTTGCGGATCAACCGTCATCGTGCGGTCAATCCTCTGGCCTGGTTGGGGATTTGAGGGCTCGTTAGCGGCGGTGGAGCACGCGAGAGAGACGAGGAGGCCGATTACTGCCCAAACTGCAAACCACTTCTTTCTCACGTTCCGCCGGCCTTTCAGTGTCCGCGACCTCCGCCGACACGAGCGTCGGCGATCGTATTGAGGAGGTCTACTTTGCTTTGGTAGGCAGCAAACATGAAATCGGCCGCGTCGGGATCATTGGGATTGCTCTTGGCGGCGCTACGAGTGGCGGCGATAGCGCGATCGACCACTGCGAGATTGCGTTCAAACTCAACCTGCAGAGCAGGTCTCATGCTCTTTTTGTTCGACTTGATTGTCGAATCCAGCCGCGCGATGGCCTGCAGGTAAGAGCGCTCACCCGGAATGAGTTTTACTTGAGCGGGCTTCGGCGCAATACTTATCGGCGCCGGTTTCTTATAACTAACAGCAACAAAATTCCTCGCTGTTTCGCGCCGAGGAAGTTCAGCTTTTGGACTTTCGGTCGAGGCTTGTTCCGGGGAGGCTTGCGCAACCGTATTGTTCTCACCTTGTTGTTGGTTGCCAGCCTGAGCAGTTGTCTTATCGACTCGCGCCGGCGCGGTAGTCGTCCTCATCTTCACGACGCCGACGATAGCTGCAAACGCCAAGACGACCGCGAGGCTCGCGTAACCGAGCGTGCGCTGTGTTCCGAAATTAAGTAGACCGGAGAAAAATCCTGCCAGACCGCTGGCTTTTTGTGTCGACTGTGCTGTTGCGAGACGGTCGCCCAGAACCGCCTCGTTAATGCGTTCGCGCAGACGCTCGGTCGGCACGCTCGACTCGAATTCTGCGGCCAGCGCCGACATCACGAATGCCGACTCCTCTTCCAGTTCGCGCGCCGCCGCCGCACAAGTCACACATGAAGCAAGATGCGACGTGACGCTCTCCATCATCTCGATGGAAAGCTCACCGTCGAAATAGCTTTGCAGCTTGCCCTCGTCCAAACACCGTGTCATCGTTTGCCTCCGATCTTACCGTAAACCCTCGCAAACTCTTTGCGCCCGCGCGCCACGAGACTGCCGATGTTTGTCTCTTTGAGCGACAAACTGGTGGCGATCTCGCGGTATGAGAGTCCCTGTTGTTTGAGCAGCAGGCAACTTCTCATCGGCTCTTTGATTTTTTCGAGGGCGCGGCGAGCTTCTTCGATTGCCTGGCGGCGTTCGAAGTCTTCTTCCGGGGCCTCGACAAAGAAGCCGTCGGCGGTGCTCTTGTGATACTCGTTATCGCGAACCATCGAGCGGCTTTGTCCCCGCAAGGTGTTTCGCGCCACGTTAAGAGTCACGCGCAGCAGCCACGCCCGGAGCAGTTCCTCGCCCGGGGTGGCGTTGAGATTGCGATAAAGTCGTAGAAACACTTCCTGCGTCACGTCCTCAGCCAGGGCTGAGTCGCGAACGACAGCTCTTGCCGTTCTAAAAACGGCGCGGTGATGGAGGGTAAACGCTTCGTCGAAACTGAGCGGACCTACCGCCTCAGTTCCGATGTCGTTAGACATGGAATCGATCAAAGCTCTAGCTTGTCCGTTCATCTATCACCGCTCTCTCAACGATGCAAACACCGCGAACGGGAGGCTTGTGGCAAGAAAGTGCCCCGAGCTCTTTAAGGCGGCATTTTGGCGGGCTTATTGTAGTCCGAACCCGGCTCCGCACCAAGTTTCTGAGCGGTGACGCTGTGTTAGTGACCGAACGGGGAGATTCGTTGCGGTTAACGTGGAGACGTTCGGAAATGTTCGAGCGTTAACAGGTTGGTGGGTTAATCGCTGTTATCTGTAACTCAGAGTCATTTTAGCGGCAGCCCTCGTTCCGCCAGTGTTGCTTTAAGTTCGTTCCAGTTCACAATACGGACGCCTTGGTATGTTTCTCCCAATAATCGTAAATCAGAGTCCTCCGTGGTAAGGAGATCTGCTTCGCCATCGACTGCACAAGCCAGATAAACAGCATCGTCAAGATCACGTTCAGCGGCGCGCGGCGCTTGCGAGATGCGACGACGAGCATTCCGCATCGTCGTGGCAGAAACCGAGATTGGTGGCTCAAGTTGCAACGCCGCCAGGAATAGTTGAAAGCCAATCCGATCAAATTCTGCCCGTCGCATAATGCGGTCGTCGGCCTCGATTGCTTCCGCACCACGCTGATAGTCATTGATGATGTCTGGGGTCCACAGCCAATGAAAGGTGGGCAGGCGCAAAAGATCAAGCAGTTGTCTCTTTGGAGATATTGCGTCCGGTTGATCCCGCCGGATGAGAAAGATTGCGAGAACAATTTGAGCGTCAATAACGACGCGGAGTTCGCTCTTGGCAGTGTCAGTCGGCTCGGTAGCAGGCATGTTACCTGCGTGAAATCTTCCGAGAAGACTTGCCGCTACGAGCCTTTTTCACGGCTTCTCCGACTAAGGCTTCTAGTTCCTCATCGCTAGACGTCGGAATATCACCACGCTGAGATCGTACGCGTTCCTTAGAACGCGCGAGGCTTGCTCCCATTTCCTCAACGAGAAGATGCAGTAGAGCGCGTCTCATGTCTTCGAGGGTCGTGAAAGGCACCACCGCCGCCGCTGGCTCGCCGTGCGTAGTAAGAACGACGCTGCCCTTTGAAACCAGATCCAGAGTGCGTTTCATCTCCGCGCGCGCATCGGCAACAGGCATGAACTTCTGCGGTCGACCTAAGTAGGAAGCCACTCGTAGAAGCGCCGCGGCTTTATCATCTGAAGGAGTTAAGTCGTGTTTCATAGAATCCGTCATGGACGCTATTGTACATAGGCATGTACAGATAAGGAAGGAAAGCGAAAGGTAATCAAAACGATTTTTGACAGTAACCCGCGGGTTGACAACATCCGCGTCAATTCGCTGCCGTTGTCTTTCGTCTCAAAACAAAATATATAATCAACTTCCTTTGACTCAGTCACTACACGACAGTCCGTTCATGCGAGCGTGCCGGCGGGAGCCGACGCCTTATACGCCCGTCTGGTTGATGAGGCAGGCGGGAAGGTATATGCGCGAGTATCGGGAGGTGAGAGAGAGGACGACATTTCTCGAGCTTTGTAAGAATCCGGCGCTCGCGGCAGAGGTGACGGTGACGGCGGTCGAGAGGCTAGGTGTCGATGCGGCGATTATCTTTGCCGATATTTTGTTGATACTCGAGCCGCTCGGGATTGAGCTGGAGTTTGCGAAGGGTGAAGGGCCAGTGATTCATAATCCGGTGCGGAGGGCGTCGGATGTGGATCGGCTCAGGGAACTTCAGGATCCGGGTGAGCTTCATTTTGTTTATGAGGCAATCAGACAAACACGCAGTGCGCTCAAGCCGGATATTCCGTTGATTGGTTTTTGCGGCGCGCCGTTCACGCTCGCGTCTTACATGACGGAGGGCGGCGGGTCGAAGAATTACGTACATACGAAGCGATTGATGTATGACGATGCGGGCGCCTGGCACGCGATGATGGCGCTGGTTTCGAGGGCGCTAGTCAAATACTTGAATGCACAGATCGAGGCGGGCGCGCAGGCCGTGCAGTTGTTTGATTCGTGGGTGGGTTGTTTGAGTCCTGATGATTATCGCGAGTTTGTGTTGCCGCACACGAAGAGCGTGATCGAGAACGTCACCCCCGGTGTTCCGGTTATTCATTTTGGGACTGGAACGGCGACGCTGTTGGAGTTGATGCGCGAGGCTGGTGGCAATGTGATCGGATTGGATTGGCGTGTGCGACTGGATGATGGCTGGCGGCGTGTGGGTCATGATGTCGCGGTGATGGGGAATCTCGATCCGGTGGTGTTGTTTGCGAAGCGGGATGTGCTGCGCGCACAAGCGAGGAAGATTCTGGAGCAGGCGGAAGGAAGACCGGGACATATTTTCAATTTAGGGCATGGGATTCTGCCGGAGACGCCGGTGGAGAATGTGATCGCGCTGGTTGAGATGATACATGACGGATTTTGATGCGCTGTTGTTAGTGTCGTTTGGTGGACCAGAGGGGATGGGTGATGTGATTCCGTTCCTCGAGAATGTTCTGCGCGGAAGGAACGTACCGCGTGAGCGGATGTTACAGGTCGCGCATCATTACGAGATGTTTGGCGGCGTCAGTCCGATCAATCAACAGAATCGAAACTTGATTGCGGCGCTTGAGAAGGAGTTCGAGCGCGAAGGAGTGCGGTTGCCGATCTACTGGGGTAATCGTAACTGGCATCCGCTGTTGCCTGATACGCTGCGGCAAATGGCAGACGATGGAATCAAGAATGCTTTGGCGTTTGTGACGTCAGCGTATAGCTCGTATTCGAGTTGCCGGCAGTATCTTCAGAACATTAGCGACGCGCAGGCGGCGGTTGGACCAGAAGCGCCACGAGTTGAGAAGTTGCGCGTGTTCTACAAGCACCCGCTGTTTATCGAAGCTAATGTCGATCAGATTCGGGTGGCGCTGGAGCAATTCAACAGTCCGCCACATCTGGTGTTTACGGCCCACAGCATTCCTGAGTCAATGGCGGTGAACTGTGATTATGCGTCGCAGCTTGGGCATACGAGCGCGTTGATTGCGCGCGAGCTTCCGATCGAGAAGTGGCATCTTGTGTATCAGAGCCGCAGTGGATCGCCGACGCAGCCGTGGCTGGGACCGGATGTTTGTGAGCATTTACGGACGTTGCGTAATGAAGGTGTGACGGATGTCGTGGTGGCTCCGATCGGGTTTGTTTCGGATCATATGGAGGTTGTTTACGATCTGGATGTCGAGGCGCGCAGGGTGGCCGATGAGATTGGGATGAAGATGGTGCGCGCGCAGACGGCGGGAACGCATCCGTCGTTCGTGAAGATGATTAGGGAGTTGGTGATGGAAAGAGTGAATGGCGAGGTGCCGGCTAATCTTTGCGCGCCCGATTGTTGTCGGATTAGTTAGACAGGATTACAAGATTTGCAGGATGAACAGGATTGTCATTATTGGTGGTGGCATTTCAGGACTGGCGGCGGCGCATCGCGTTACAGAACTTAACAAAGAAGCGCAGGTCACGCTCATAGAAGCCTCAGATCGACTCGGTGGAACGATTCAGACTGAGCATCGTGATGGTTTCCTCATCGAACGTGGTCCGGATTCTTTCATCTCAGAAAAGCCTCACGCAATTGCACTCGCCAAACGATTAGGGATCGAGTCGCAACTGATCCAGACAAACGAAGAATACCGGCGGAGCTTTATCGTTCGAGAAGGACATCTGCGCGCCGTGCCCGAAGGGTTTCAGTTGATGGCGCCATCGCGCATGTGGCCGTTCATCACGAGCGATATTTTCAGCATTCCTGGAAAGGTGCGGATGGCGGCCGATTTGCTTCTGCCGCGCAAGAGTGCCAATGGTTCGAATGACGAAAGCCTCGCGAGTTTTGTGCGGCGCAGGCTCGGTGAAGAAGCGCTTACGCGTATGGCCCAACCGATGGTTGGCGGTATTTACACTGCCGATCCCGAAACGCTGAGCTTGCGCGCCACGCTGCCGCGCTTCCTCGACATGGAACAAAAGTATCGCAGTCTGATTCTTGCGATGGCGAGGCAGGGTCGGGCGCAAAAAACGGGGACGAGCGGCGCGCGTTACAGTTTGTTCCTTTCATTCGATCGCGGCATGCAGGTGCTGATCGACGCCGTAACACGGATGAACGCGGATCTTCGCGTGAACACGCAGGCGCAAAGACTCACCTACGATCAGCAGTGGACGATTACCACGGATAAAGGCGACCAGATCACGGCGGATGCGGTGTGTTTGGCTGTGCCGGCTTATGTTGCGGCGTCGCTGCTAAAAGCCACGCATGAACAACTGGCGCAAAAGCTCAGCCAGATTAAATACGCTTCGACCGCGACGATCAACTTCGGTTACACGCGCGCGGCGATCGCGCATCCGTTGAATGGTTTTGGGTTTGTCGTGCCGTTTGTTGAAAAGAGATCGTTGATTGCATGTACGTTTAGTAGCGTGAAGTTTTCCGGGCGCGCGCCGGATGCGCGTGTCCTGTTGAGGGCGTTTGCGGGTGGCGCGTTGCAGCCGGAGATCTTCGGGCTTGATGAAGCTGAGATTTCGAAGAGAGTCGAAGCTGATCTGCGAGAGCTATTGGGCGTCAGTGGAGATCCGTTATTTGTTGAAACAGCGAAGTGGGAGCGCTCAATGCCGCAGTACGAAGTGGGCCATCTCGATCGAGTGAATGAGATTGAAAGGCTTGCTAGCGCACTGCCGAGATTGAGTTTGGCTGGTAACGCGTATCGCGGCGCCGGCATTCCTGATTGTATTCGTAGTGGTGAAGAGGCTGCGGAGTCTCTCTTGAATCAACGCGCGAGCGCCTGAATCCAGTCGGCGTTGGATTGCATTAGCGGACGAAATGCTTCGCGTGGGACCGTCATCTCGATGTGCATGTTGTCATCGGTATTAATCTTCGCACCCGCGACTGCTGGACCAAGCTTCGACTCATCACAAACGTACCAACCTCGAATATCAGCTTCGGATTTCAAATCAACACGCGCCAGCTCGGTCGCCATACGCGGATCACGGAGACGCTCTTGTAAGTGATCTAGATTCAAAGGCCGATTGCTTCCAATCAGCAGTAAATCCTTGCCGTTGCTCAAGCCACCAACACGAAACACGAGCACGTGCGGGAAGACCTTTTGATACGTGGCGAGTACTGACCGCAGACTCTCGGTTGATAATTGATAGATCTGCACCCACTGCACCCAGATTCCCTCGTCACTCAGCCGCGAACGACCGAGCTCAAAAAACTCCTGCGTGAACAAGTTCGCCACGCCCGGCACCCACGGATGGCTCGGTTCACTCACGATCATGTCGTAACGATTCGGCGTCACACGCAGAAACGTTCGCGCATCGTCAATGATCAGAGTTGCCCGTGGATCATCAAGAGGTCGATTGTTCACGTGATTGAAGAACTGCGAACCCGCAACCGTCCCAGGCTCGAGCTCAACACACGTCACTGACTGCACCGGCGATTGCAACATCGCGCCCACCGTCACGCCAGTCGCATAACCAATAATCAGCCCGTGATCGATCTTCGGTGCGACCAGCACGGGAAGCTGCCCGAGCATCACCTGCGTCGGCATGTCGTAAATGCTGTCAGACGCATTCGTGCGACCGTTGATCGCCATCGACACCGTGTTCTGATCTCGACGAACAGACACCGTCGCTGTTGGACCTTCCTCGTACATCAGCAGCTCGTGGATGTTCGGTCCTGTCTCAGCTTCTTTCACACCTTCACGAGTTTGGGCCAACACACGAACGAGACTGTCGTATGCGCCGATCGAGAGATCAGCAAGGTTCATGGGCGGCGCGATGATGAAAAGCACGATCACAAACACCGGAATCAACCCGATCGCGAGGCTGCGCTTCAACGCCGGATCGCGTCCCGTAGGCTGATAAGCAACCGCGGCCACGACGAGACAGCAGATCGCGGCGAACAATAAGGTGAATCGTGTGCTGGTCTTGGGAATGAGGATGAAGCCGGTAATGAACGCTCCGGCAATCGCGCCGATCGTATTCACCGCATAACTGCGTCCCACCTGCGCGACTGCGCTCACCCGATCGCTACTCGCCCAAACCAGCACGAGCGGCATCACCATGCCCATCAACACCGCAGGCACGAGTATCAGCAATGTCGCTGAAAAGATCTGAAGAGAAAGTAACCCGGCCCAGGAAGAAATGTGCATGCGCAAACCCAGATTGATCAGGAGCGCAGGAATCTTGTTCAGCACATACAAACTGAGCAACAGGCTGAGCGCTGTCAGGGCTTCGACTTTCAGGATTGCAGAGCGCAAGCGTGGCGAGCGATCTTTTCGTGTAACGAGCCAGGCGCCGATGGCGAGGCCGATCAGAAATAGTGCGACGACGATGCTGAAGGCGTACGTGCTCGAGCCGATGATCATCGTGAGCGTGCGCGTCCATGAGACTTGTGAGCTGATGGTTACAAAGCCGGATGCGAGCGCGGCGAAGTACCAAAAGCTGTTTACAGGATTTGCAGGATTTTCAGGATGGACAGGATGTTCGTTGGGTTCCGAGCGCACATTTGTTCGACGCTGCAAGGCGATTGCGATCAAACCGACGAGGACGTTCAGCACTGCCGCAACAGCGATTGTCAGGCGAACGCCGAACGCAGGCAGCAAAACAAATCCAGCCGCGAGTGTTCCGAGAATCGCGCCCGCGAGATTGCACGCGTAAAGCTTCGTGACGGAGTTCGAGTCTGACGAACGCGCGAAAGCTGCGGTGAGGACTGGAAGGGTTGCGCCCATCAGCGTCGTGGGAACAAGCAGCACGAGGCTGGAAAGTAAGAAGCGCCAAACACTGAACGTGAAGTATCCGGGGTGAAGTTGCTGCCAGATCAGCGCGTACAGGTGATCGATCCAGCGAAACAGCAAAGGCACGAGCAGCGCGTAGACGGCGATGCCGATTTCCATCACGCCATACGTGCTCAGCGGCTTTCTGATTCGCGGTGCGAGCTTCCCTGCCAACGCGCTGCCGAGCGCGAGGCCACCCATGAATGCTGCAAGCACGGTGCTGACCGCAAGCGTTGTCGCGCCGAAGACGAGACCGAGCATCCGCGCCCAGAGGACTTCGTAGATCAGGCCTGTAGCGCCGGAGAGGATGAAACATAAAGCGATCAGTTTTAGAGATTTAGGCACGCAGTGTCGTTTAAGAAAGATTCTCACGCGGCGGCGCAGCGGCGCAACGGAAGAAAGCGTTGCGCCGCTGCGCCGCCGCGTGAGAAATCTTTACAAGTAGAGCACGTGGCTCGTGCGCCAGATGTTTGCAGGTATCGACCCGGGCGCTGCGGCGGTCAAGAGAATCGCGTAATCGTGCTCCACCGCGTTCCAGCTAATATTCTCAAGTCCCGGCCCTTCTCGATCCGATGCAACCACTAAAGCAAGCCGGCGCAGACAGCGATAAAGCTGCTCCGTTCCCGAACCGAATGGCCCAACATCATCACCCAACACAAGCCTGACCTCCGCACGCTCGTCGATGAAGTGCTTGATCAGCGACGCCGCCTGGACCACGCCACGCTCGAACCGCTCCGGAAGATCGTTACCCGCACCATGCGAGAGCCGCGTGTCCAATACGATTGTGATGCGACGCTCATCTTCCGAAGTAAACTCGCGCACCGTCAATCGTCTCGATCGCGCCGTCGCTTTCCAGTCGATGTGACGCAAATCGTCCTGCGGCTGGTAGTCGCGCATGGAAAACAGATCGTGCCCCGCGCCGCGACGCATCGCCGGCATTCGTCCCGCATACATCGGCAACAGGTGCAGCTTGTCGCTAATCACTTCCGGCTTCGGATACACAATGATGTCAACGTTCCGCGCGCGTAAACGACGTCGTCGCCGGAAAAATCCAAACGGGAAACGGGTCGAGAGCTCAAACCCATCGATCAGCACGTGCCCGCGCGTCGGAAACAGTTGCTCAACTCGCTGTTCCGCAGCCGCGCGGTGCGGCACGTAACTGAAATACGCAAGCAGCCGTTTTAAATGACGCCGGCGCCGTTTCGGATCCACTTCGTTAATCGGACCACGCGCCTCAACGAGGATCGAAAACGACGGCAGCAAGCGCTTTGTATTCCGCAACGTCACGATCACCGGAGCGGCTTCCGCTGCAAAGATGTGATCCGGAAAACGCGCCGACACCGTCAGGTCGCGCAACGAAGTGCCCGCATGTATCCAACCGACGAAGAGCGTCGAACACAGCAATGAAAACACGAGAAACAGCAGATTGTTTCCAGTGTTCCACGCTGCAAACCCAACGACGATGATGATCACCAAAAACACACCGCCACCACTCGTCGGCTCAAAAGGAAAATCGATGTTTGCGACTTCAACTCGCGCAGAACGCGCGAGTGGCGGAACGATAAAAACCGTGAGCAGCAACGCGATCACGAGCGACAAGATCGCAGCCGCACCCGCGAGACTATTGTCGCCGTTGCTCCGCGCCAGCACCGTCACGAGCGCAGACGTCAGCCCCGCGATAACCAGCAGCGTTCCGAGAATGACGCGCAGCATTGACGTCTTCTGAGGGGCCGCGCGATCGATCTTTACCTCTGACTTCACAGCGGAACACTGACAGTTTTCAGGATTTCGTTAAGGACGGCTTCCGCTTCTTCACTGCGTCGCAGCGACGATGAGAATCGCGAGCTGACCACGATGCGATGCGCAAACACGGGCACGACGAGTCGCTTGATATCGTCAGGAATGCAGTAGGTGCGATCTTCAGTGAGCGCGAGAGCCTGTGCGGCGCGAAACAGCGCAAGCGTCCCTCTCGGACTGACGCCGAGATCGAGCATCTCCGAAGTACGCGTCGCAGCAACAATCCGCATCAAGTACTGAACGAGTGCATCGTCGACTGCGACACTCGCGACCGTCTGCTGCAGCTCGACGACTTCACGCGCGGTCATCACAGGCCCGAGATCGTCTAACGGATCCGTGTACTCACGATCGCGCAGGATCTTTTGTTCGTCAGCCGGCGCCGGATAGCCGATACGCAAACGCAGCATGAACCGATCGAGCTGCGACTCCGGCAGCGGGTACGTTCCGTGATGCTCGATGGGATTCTGCGTCGCGAGCACGATGAAAGGCGCGGGCAAATCGTGCGTCATGCCTTCCACGGTCACGTGTCGCTCGGCCATGGCTTCCAGTAAGGCTGATTGCGTTTTCGGAGTGGTGCGATTGATCTCGTCGGCCAGCACGACGTTTGCGAAAACCGGCCCCGGCTTCCAGTCAAAAAGGCCGCTGTGCTGATTGAAGACGGAAAGGCCGATCACGTCTGACGGCAGCAGGTCGGAAGTAAACTGGATACGCTGAAAATTGCAATCGAGCGCGCGGGCGAGCGCGTGGGCCAGTGTCGTTTTGCCCACCCCTGGAACGTCCTCGACCAGCAAGTGACCACCGGCGATGAGCGTAACAATAGCGAGTCGAATCGCCTCAGGCTTGCCTTTGATGACTGTTTCGACAGCCTGCTGGAGCCGTTCGATCTGCTCGACCGCGTTGGCGCTGGCTATCTGTTCGCTGCTGATTGGCTCGAGGTTCCGCATGAACTGCCCTGATTCTACATGCTAAGAGCACGCGTGGCACGGAAAAGTTGGCCATGTGACCTTCACGTCGCTCCTGTAGTAGACTAAGCGCCGTACGAAGGACGGGCAAGCGTGAGCAGAATTCGGAACGGAAATTTAAGAGCTTCGTGTAATCGCCCGAGGAGAACTTATGGAACCCCTGAATAACACCAAAAAGAACCAGCGCGGCTTTTCGCTGATTGAATTGATGATCGTTATCGCCATTATCGGCATCCTCATCGGGGTCGGAATCGCGGGATATCGTTCGGCTATCAAAGCGGCGAACGAGGCGGCGGCGGTGAAGACGCTGCGCTCAATCGCCGAGCAACAGATGCTTTATTACAACGCTCACCAGCGCAGCTCGTTTGGCACTTTTGAGGAGATGCGCAAGGAGAACCTGCTCGACAGCCGCTTCGACGGCACGACGCCAGTGGTCGATGGCTACGTTTACACGATGAAGGTTATTCCGAAGTCGACCGCGTCGCAGGCGGGATACACGATCAACGCCGACCCACAGGTGCCAACCGGGGTTGCAGCGACCGGAAAGAACTTCTATTACGTGGATTCAGACACGAATACCATTCACGTCAATGCGAATCAGCAGGCGTCGGCGACCGACCCACCGATCGGCCAGTAGTCGAGACAGACGGTAGACAGGATTTACAAGATTTTTCAGGATTAATGTAAATCCTGTCTCATCTTGTTAATCCTGTCTAAAACGTCTTCTTTCCTTCCAGGCGCTCAATCCTTTGATCAGGTACGGCTTTGACGTGATTGAACTCGACGTCCGTCACATCATTCAACCAGAAAGCCGGACGCAGATCAGGACTCAGATAACTCACCTCTACATCGCGTAGCTGTAGTCCCTTTACGTGCCTGATGAAAAATCCGTACGCCGGCAATTCACCAAACATCGTCGGTTCGGGATAGAGCGCTTCTCGCTCCGGCGGGTCGAGGGCTGCCTGCTCCTTCGTTCCACCACCCTTCGCGTAAATGCGAATGTTGCTGAGCTGCACGTCTTCAATGAGATAACCGGGTATGCCGCTGATGATTGACGAATACTTCGGATCGGCGTTGTAGACAATGACATTACTGATGATCACGCGACGCATCGCACCGGTTTTGGTTGTGTCCTTCGGTCCGCGATTGCGCGCGCCGAGTCGCAGGAAGATGGGCGAGTTGCTGATGTCGCGCATCGTGATGTTTGAGATCGTCACGTCTTCGAGCAGCGCGCCGTCAACTGCTTCGAGAGCGAGCCCGCGCGAGTAATCGAAGACGCAGTTCGACACGGTGATGTTTTTGAAGCCGCCGTTCGACTCGGTGCCAAACTTGATGCGCCCGGTCGGACTGAACGTGCCGTTTGCGTTGCGGAAATCACGCTTGTAAGTGCCGTCGAGTAGTGTGCCTTCGTCGTAGCCGCTGACCTGGCAATTAGTGATCGTCACGTTTTCGGTGACGCGCGCGTAGCCGAGCGCGTACGAGCTCTTCGGGCAGATTCCATCGTCGAACGGCGAGTTGATCGTGCAGTTTGAGATACGAACGTTCTTGCACGCATCGACGTCGATGCCGTCGCGGTTCGTGTCGATCTTCACGTTGTCGATCGTGAGATTGTCGACGCCGGTGGCGAGTATGGCGAAGTGTCCGCCGTGCAGGATGCTGATGTCGCGAATGATGACGTTGCGCGAGAGCTTCAGACTGATTGCTTTGTTTCCCCAACCGGGCTCGACGGCGTCGCGCGCATTTGGATAGCCGAATGGACCGGCTTTCGGATCGGGTCCCTGTTTCTCGAGTGCGTCGTTCTGCTCTTTCGTGCGCGACTGGCTGCCGGTCCGCACCAGTCCTTTTCCCCAGATGCGGCCGGGACCGAGGATCGAGATGTTTTCCAGGTTCTCGCCCGAGATCAGGCTATTGCGCCAGTGGCTGTGACCGAAATCCTGATACTGGTCCCACTGGTTCGGCTCGGGTGGATCGTATTTGCCGTCACCATCGCGCGGATCGGCGGCGAGGATCGTCGCGCCCTGATCGAGATAAAGCGCCACGTTGCTCTTCAGACGGATCGAGAAGGAGCGGTACGTGCCGGCAGGTAGGAGGACAGTGCCGCCACCCACAGCCGCCGCGGCATCAATGGCTTTGTTGATGGCGGGACTGTCGAGAGCCTTTCCGTCACCTTTTGCGCCATACTTTCTGACGTCGAAGGCAGCAGTCTTCTGCGCAACAGCGATTGTGGCGGTTGAGTGAACTGTCTGGCTGAAAGTAAATGCGTTAAGGGCAAGCGCTAGAATCAGAATCCGGAATAATTTGACCATAGAGAGGTTTTTCTCCCGCAAAGGCGCAAAGACGCAAAGAAAGATAACGAACCGTGAACTTACTTTGCGTCTTTGCGCCTTTGCGGGAGAATCTTACTCGATCCTATGCGCGAAACTTTACTTACTTTTCTTGCCGACTGCCGCGCGCACGGCGAACAAACTGCTGTAGCGCATGAAGCCGGCGTGCGGCTATCGCGCTGGTCCAACGCGCGTCTCGCTTCCGCAGCATATCAGTTCGCTCGCGAGCTCGAGGCCCGCAGTATCGGCGCCGGTGATCGCGTGCTCTTCTGGGGCGAGAGCCGTGCGGAATGGATCGCGTGTTTTTACGGCTGCCTGCTGCGCGGCGTCGTAGTCGTGCCTCTGGATCTAAAATCCGCGCCTGACTTTGTCGCGCGTGTGCAGCAACAAGTTTCCGCGAAATTACTGCTCTCGGACGAACCACAACCGCAACTCAACGCTCCTCGTCTCGCATTCGACAGTCTCGCAGAACAGATTGCACAACATTCATCCCAACCATATCCGACTGACGCGAAACCCGGCGACCTGGTCCAGATCGTCTTCACTTCCGGCACGACTGCCGAACCGAAAGGCGTCTGTCTCACACACCGCAATCTCCTCGCCAACATCGCGCCCATCGAGAAGGAATTCAACCGCTACAAGCGCTGGGAGAAGCTCGTGCACCCGCTGCGTTTTCTCTGCCTCCTGCCGCTGAGCCACGTGTTCGGACAGATGATGGGCATCTTCATACCGCAGCTACTCGGCGCCGAAGTCTACTTCAGCGACTCATACAAACCCTCGCAGATCATCAGCTCAGTCAAGAAGCGACGCATCAACGCTGTCGTCACCGTGCCGCGTGTGCTCGAAACGCTGCGCGAGAAAGTAAAAGCCGATCTCACGGACGATCAGATCCGCGCTGCGGAAGGATATCACTTCTTGAGAAACTGGTGGGCCTTTAGAAAGATCCACCGGCAGTTTGGCTGGCGCTTCTGGGCGTTCATCACCGGCGGCGCGACTCTCGAAAGCGAAACGGAAACGTTCTGGCGTCGACTCGGCTACGCAGTTATTCAAGGTTACGGCATGACCGAGACGGCGTCACTCACGAGTCTTTCGCATCCGTTTCGTATGCGCCACGGATCGATCGGAAAGCCCGTCGCTGGGCAGGAAGTGAAGCTTGGCGACGACGGCGAGATCCTGGTCCGTGGTGAAAACGTTTCGCGCGGCTACTGGAGCAACGGGCATTCGATCACTGACGACGAAGGCTGGATTCACACGGGCGACATCGGCGAGTTTGGCCCCGGCGGCAACATTTATTTTAGAGGTCGAAGCAAGGAGACGATCGTAACGGCGGCGGGTTTGAAGATCTACCCAACCGATCTCGAGGCTGCGCTCGATCGCCAACCTGAAATAAAAACGAGCGCGGTGATTCCACTCGCGGGAGGCACCGAGGCGCTCGCTGTGTTGATACCTCAAGAAGAAGCAGATCTAAACGCAGCGGTGCAACGCGCAAACGAATCCCTGGCCGAATTTCAACGGATTCGTCACTGGGTTGCGTGGCCGAATAGCGACTTCCCGCGGACTCCGGGTACACGCAAAGTAATCAAAGGTCAGATTGCAGAAGCTGTGCAGTCGATGCTGCAGCCGTCCACATCCGCAGCGATTGATACCGATCTCGCCCCTTTGAGTCTTCCGGTCATCAGTCGCATCGCACGCGTCGAGCGCGCGGCGATAAGTCCAAATGCAAACCTCGCAAACGATCTAAAACTCGATTCACTCGGACGAGTCGAGTTGCTGAGCGCACTCGAGGATCAGTACCAGATCGAGCTGGACGAAGCCGCGATCACTGAAGCAACAACAATCGCCGACATCGAGCGCATCGTCAGTCGTGGGAAATCCGAAGCTGTTGCTTATCCATACCCGCGCTGGGCCATGCGTTTCCCTTTCCCGGTGATCCGCTTCGCTATCTATCACGTGTTTTTCCTGCCGCTGACGCTGATCATGTGTCGTGTGCGAACGGTGGGTGTCGAACGATTCGCGAAAGTGAAGCCGCCGGTGCTGTTCGTTTCAAATCACGTGACGGACGTCGACGCCGCACTGATTCTCTCCGCGGTGCCATGGGCGTGGCGTTATCGAATGGCGATCGCGATGGCGGGCGAGATCCTGCGCGAGTGGCGCATGAACGCCACCGTTCAATATGCGCTCGGCGCGGCGCTGTTCAATGTGTTCTCGTTACCGCGGCAGAGTGGCTTCAGGCAGAGCTTCGAGTACGCGGGTGAAGCAGTCGATCGCGGCTTCAGTATCTTGATTTTCCCGGAGGGAACGGAGACGAAGGATGGGCGGATTCAACCGTTCAAGGCGGGTATCGGATTGCTTGCTTCGGAGTTGAACGTGCCGATCGTGCCGATAATGCTGCGTGGATTATTCGAGGTTAAAAAGCGTAAACAGCGGTTCGTCAAGCCCGGCACGGTGTCGATAACTTTCGGTGACCCGATAACGTTTGCAGCAGATGCGACGCCCGCGGCAATCACGACAGAGTTAGACAGGGTTTACAAGATTTTTCAGGATGAACATGTAAATCCTGTCTAAATCTTGTAAATCCTGTCTACAACTGACCTCCCCATCACGCGACCTGGTAAACCTGAATAGCCTGCTCTCTTCCTCGAACTTCGACCTCACCCATCGGCACGGCTCTCCCGGAATTATCACTAACTGCTTGCCAAACCATCTCCGAAATCAACAACTGCGAATCAAACCGCTTATTCAACTTCTCAATCCGCGCCGCAAGATTAACCACGTCTCCAATCACCGTGTACTCACGTCTCAACGCCGATCCAATACTCCCCGTCACAGCCTCCCCAGCGTGTAACCCGATCCCGACTGTCGTCGGCAGTATCGTCCCGGCCTCAACCTCCTCGCGCACGCGCGTCAGAATCTCCTGCGCGGCGTCGAGCGCGTTCGCGCAATCTCTCCCATCCGAAAGCGGCGCGCCAAACACAGCCATAAATCCATCACCCAGAAACTTGTTGATGATCCCGTGATGCCGGTTCACGATCTCGATCATGAACTCAAACAACGACTCGAGATACTGCACCACTTCCTCAGGACTTCTCTTCTCCGCAAACCCCGTGAAGTTTCGAATGTCGAGAAACATCACGCAAACATTCTTGCTCTCACTCCTGAGATCCGGCTTCAGGTCGAGCAGCTTGCTCATCACTTCCGGCGACACATATTCACCAAACGTGCGCGAGATCCGGTTGCGCTCCTGGACCACAGAAAAAGCGCTGAGTATGCGTTTGCGAATCTGGAGCGTGACGAGCCCGGTGACGACGCCCATCACAAACAAAAGAAATCCCTTGAACACGTGCTGCGGAAGCGCAGTAAGAACGGGATCTACCGGCGCGCCCGCAGCTTGTCGTATGAAGTAAAACGCGAGTATCGAATACTCCAATCCCGCCACCGCGCCCGTAAAAATGCACAGCCTTACATTCAGACGCAGCGCCGATAACGAGATAAACAACGGGTAGATAAACGCAGCGGGCGTGAACAACGTGTACAGCGGTCCAAGAAAATATGAGCCGATGATGATTCCTGCGGTGGGAATGCTCGTCTCGACAAACGCGCTCAGGTATTTCAGCGCGGGAAAACCCTTCATCTCCTTTTTGATCATGCGGCCGAGAATGATCCGCTCGGCCATCAGGTAACAAATGTTTACGCCGAAGAGCACAATCGCGGCAAACAAAAATCTCCTGGCGTTGCCACGAAAGGTGACGTCGAACTGTTCGAAGAAGAACAGCGTCATCAACAGCAGGAGTGCGACCGAGCTGATGATCGCGCCCATCAGGATCGTGACGCGCAGCCGCTCGCTCTTCAAACTCTCAATCGCAAATTCCTGCTCGAATACATCATGGTCTCTTCGTCGTTTGACAACTGACATGGCACACCTCAACCTGCGCGTCTTGCAGCGCCGCTTTGTAGCCGTTCACTCGAAACAATCGCCCGCTTGTGCCATCCTCGACCAACTTCACCGCCTTTATCGGCGCAACTAACTTCAAACAAATAGAGCTTGCCTTCGCGACCAGCATAACGCGCGGTCGCCGTGACTTCGGCGCCGAGCGGCGTCGGTGCGGTGTGATTTATATCGACAGTGACGCCGACTGACAACTCTCCTGGACCAAGCAACGGCACCAGCACGCGCGAAGCGGCGACTTCCATCAGCGCGACCATCCGCGCGGTGGCAAATACGGGTGGAAACGAGTCGCCGGTCACGCTGGCAATGGAGCTCGCGAGATCTTGTGGGCCAACTATGAGTGTCGCCGTTCCGGTGGTGTCCGGGTCAAGTTCATTTTGGTTTGACATAGTTCAGTATTTACTCACGCAGCGGCGCAACGGCGCAAAGAAAAACGCGTCTTCTTTGCGCCGTTGCGCCGCTGCGTGAGTAAACCTTTTACGACTCAACAACCGCGGGCTGCTTCTGCGATCGTCGCGACCGGAAGAATGAGGTGCGATCGAGAACTCTCTCCTGGAACTGCTCGAGGTAAAGATAAATCACGGGCGTGATGTACAGCGTGATGAACTGCGAAACAATGAGTCCGCCAACCACCACCAACCCGAGCGGCCGTCGCGAAGAACCATCCGCTCCGTAACCGAGCGCGATCGGTATCGCACCAAACACCGCGGCCAGGGTCGTCATCAGAATCGGCCGGAACCGATCCATGCTCGCATCGTGAATCGCCTTGTCTGCCGGCTCGCCCGCTTCAACACGATGGCGCGCGAAGTCGACGATCATGATGCCGTTCTTCTTCACGATGCCCATCAACATGAACATTCCGACAAACGCGTAAAGCGACGCTTCCTGCCCAAAGACGAGCAACGTCAATAATCCACCAACGAGCGCTGTCGGCAACGTCGAAAGCACCGTCAACGGGTGAACGTAGCTCTCGTAAAGGATCGCGAGAATCACGTACATCACGAACACTGCGAGCGCCATCAGGATCGTCAAGCTCGTCACTGTGCGACTGAACGTGAGCGCCTCGCCTTGCAGCTCTCCGCGCACGCCGCTCGGCACCGTCTCAGCCGCTGTCTTCGTGATGAAGTTCGTCGCATCACCGAGCGCGACACCCGGTTTGAGATTGAAGAAGAGCGACATACTCGTGAACTGGTTCAAGTGGTTCACTACTTGTGGGCCAAGCGTCTGTTTCCACGTCACGAGCTCGCTCAATGGCACGAGTCTTTTACCATCGTCTGACTTGATATAAAGCAGCGACAAGTCTTCAGGCTTCTCGCGCACGGAGTCTTCCATCTCGAGAATCACCTGATATTGATCTTCAGGCTTCTTGATCAGGTAAGTGTAGTTTTGCGAATAAGCATTGCGCAGCAACGTCAGGATGCGTGCTTCCGAAATGCCGTAAGTCTTCGCCTGATCGCGACGAATGTCGATATTCAGGTTAGGCGTGTTGTGATAGTAATCCGACGAGACACTCAGAAACCCCGGATACGTCATCAACTTCGCCATGAGCTTTTGGCCCGTGTCGTAAACCTGATTCGGATCCACGCCCGAGACAGTGAACGCGTACTGACCCTGATTCTGATTAGTGACGCCCGTGCTGATCTCGAGCACCGGAAACGGTCGCAGGAACGTCATCACACCGGGAATCGTGTTGAGCTTACCCATCATCTCGGCCGTCACCGCCGCGATCGGTTTCCGGTTATCAGGCGCTCCAATGAACGTAAACGTGATGCCCTGGTTCGACGCGAGGAAGCCGGTCGCGCCCGTCATCGTGAAGTCAGTGATGACGTTCGGATCCTCGTGCAGCATCTTGTCGACCTGGTCCTGGTATTCGCGCATCTGCTTCGGCGACGAGCCTTCCTGCGCGATGAACGCGCCGAAGATGACGCCACTGTCTCCCGGCGGCAGAAACGCTTTCGGCACGAGCATGAACAACCAGACAGTGCCCGCCAGACAGATCACCCAGATCACGATGGATATCCAGCGATGACGCAAAAACCACCAGAGCGATCCGCCGTACAAACCCAAAACTCTCTTCTCGATGCCGCCAATAACGCGCTCCATCCACGTCTGTCGAATGCCGTGACCACGCTCTTTCAGCAAGCGCGCGCACATCAACGGCGTGAGCGTCAGCGACACCACGCCAGATGCGAGAATCGCGATGACGATCGTGATCGCAAACTCGCGGAAGATGCGGCCGACGAGTCCGGTCATGAACACGAGCGGAATGAACACAGCCGCGAGCGAGATCGTCATCGACATGATCGTGAAACTGATTTCTCTCGCACTGTTGATGGCCGCTTCGAACGCCGGTTCACCACGCTCAATCCGGCGCACCGTGTTTTCGAGAAACACGATCGCGTCGTCAACCAGGAAGCCGATCGCGAGCGTTAGCGCCATCAATGAAAGGTTGTCGAGGCTGTAGCCAAGACCACGCATCGCGATGAACGTGATCAGCAACGAGAGCGGTAGGGCGACGACGGGAATGAGCGTGTCAGTCACTCTGCCGAGAAACGCAAAGATCACGATCACGACGAGCACAAACGCGATGACGAGTGTCGCCTGAACGTCGGCGACGGAGTGAACAATGCTGGCCGAGCGATCATAAATCGGAATGATGCTGATCGAGCCCGGCAGCTCCTGTTGCACTGTGGGCAGAACTTCGTAAATCGACTTCGACACCTCGACCGCGTTCGCCCCCGCGCGACGATTCACAGCAACGATCACGGTCGCCGTCGGAACCTCACGACCACGCACCCAAAAGCGCATGTTTACGCGCTCATCCTGGACCGAGTCTTTGACGGTTGCGACGTCGCGAAGATAGATCGGCGCGTTGTTCGAGCCACCGACGATTAGATTTCCATATTGTTCAGCGGTTTCGAGCTGACCTTGCGGCCGCAGGACCGCCGTACGCGAAGAACTATCTAGCTGGCCCGCGCCCGTGTAGCTGGTTCCCTGCCTGATCGCGTTGTTCAGATCGTCGATCGAGATCCCGCGCGCCCACATCGCAGACGGATCGGCCTTGATGCGAATCGCCGATTTCGTGCCGTAAACGTTGACCTGCGACACGCCCGGGAGAATGCTGAGGCGCTGGCCCACCTGCGTGCTCGCGTAGTCGTACAGTTGACCGGGCGTGACCGAATTGCTGGTCATCGCGATGTACATGATCGGCTGATCGTTCGGGTTCGTCTTCGAGTAAGTCGGCGGTGACGGCAGGTCGGCTGGAAGACTGCCGGTTGCCTGCGAGATCGCGGTCTGAACGTCAGTCGCAGCGGCGTCGATGTTTTTCTCGAGTGCGAATTGCAGCGTGAACGTAGCCACACCCTGTTTGCTCGACGAGGTGACAACTTCCAGTCCATTGATCTGCATGAACTGGCGCTCGAGTGGTGTCGCGATGTTGCTGGCGATCGTGTCGGGACTCGCGCCGGGATAGCCGACCGTCACCTGGATCACGGGATAGTCGACCGCCGGCAGATCGTTCACGGGGAGCTGGAAGTAAGCCATCACCCCGAAGAGGATCACGGAGAGCGTTAAGACCGCAGTCATCACTGGCCGCCGGATGAATGGTTCGGAAAGATTCATTTCGATCCACCCGTTTCGACTGTGGCCGGATTGGCCGGAGCTTGCTGGATTGCGACTTTGCCTCCGGGCGTGACGCCGAGTTGTCCGTTGATAACCACCTTTTCACCCGCTGCGACGCCGCTTTGGACCACGACCAGATCGCCTTGTCGCTGGCCCAACGTAACTGTGCGTTGCTCGGCGGTCGAGTCAGGTTTGACGACGTAAACATACGAGCCCGCCGCTGACATCTGTGCTGCGTTTGCAGGCACGAGCACCGCACCCGTAATTGTTCCCAGCAGCAGTCGAACGTTGACGAAGCGCCCGGGCCAGAAACGATGCCCGGGATTTGGAAGCGTCGCACGCAGCGTTACCTGGCCGGTTTCGGTTTGCACTGAATTATCGACAAACGTCAGTTGTCCAAACACTCCGTCGTCGGGTGAATCAGGCAGCTTCACTTCAGCCCTGAGCGTGCCGGCGCGCATCTGTTCCTGCACCGACGAAAGATTGTTTTGCGAGATCGTGAAGTCTGCGTAGATCGGATCGAGTCGCTCGATCACGAGAAGGGCATTGCTGGGAATTCCCGAGCTTGAATCTGAAATGCCGCCGCCGGGATTCACGACGTTGCCAAGGTCTACCAGTCGCTGTCCGGCGCGGCCGTCGATTGGCGAATGGATGTAGCAGTAACTGAGCTGGACCTTCGCTGTGTCGATTGCGGCGTGGTCTACTTTGATCGTTTCGTCCGCGCTGCGCACTGCGGCGCGTGCGGCTTCGGAGTTGGCTTTGAGCGTGTCGTAGTCGGTGCGGAGCTGTTCGTACTGCTCGCGCGCGACGACGCCCTGCTCGACGAGAGTTCGATAACGTTCGACTTGTGCGCGGCCCCAGTTCTCACGCGCGACCTCACGCGCCAGGTTCGCTTCTTGTTGTTTCTTGGCGGCGGTGTCTTTCGCGAGATTGGCCTGCGCCTGTTTCAGGTTTGCGTCGAATGGCCGCGGATCGATCGTGAAAAGGAGCTCGCCCTTACGAACGTTTGCGCCGTCAGTGAAATGAATTTTTTCGATACGGCCGGAGACTTGTGGCTGAATCGCCACCGTTTCACGCGCGACGATCTTGCCGAGCGCGTCCATGTAGTTCGACACGTCCTGCGACACGGCCGTAGTCACGACGACGGGCGCGGGCGGCCGGTCAAAACTGGGCTGCGCCTTATTCACGCAACCAGCGAGCGCAGCACTGATCACCAATAAAATTCCCAGTCGACAATACAGGCTAGGGAGGGACTTCATTCGATTTCCATTCCTCAAGGATTATCGGGCACACCTATTTTGCCATTATCTGTTGAGAATACTAAGCGCCCCCGCCGAAGGTTGTGTTAAGTGCAGGTGAAAAGTTGTTAAGAGATTGTGAAGAACGCGGATTTCAATGTTCTCTACGCCGAAGGCGTTCGCTAATTCAGCCCAAGGTTCGAGCTTGCGAGAACCTTGGGTACACCGAAATATAAAAAATTAAAACCCTGAAAGGGTTCCACGATTGGCGAACCCTTTCAGGGTTAGAACGCTTTTGATGTATTGGCCCCCAGGGTTCTCGCAGCTCGAACCCTGGGCTGAAATTAGCGAACGCCTTCGGCGTTATCCTTGGTGTGAGGTTCGGCAAGGCGCTTCTTTCTCCATTCTGAGATGTTCTTCAGTCGTCGCCGGAATTCGGCTTCGGTCATCTGATACTTTTCAGGTTTTTCGGTTGTGGTGTGAGGCACTTCGTCTTTGTCTTTCATGGCGCTCATTATGCTCCGAAGCACAATTCATCGCAAGACCAAATAATGCGGATGAACACGCATAAATCCGCAGACTTGATCCGTGTTCATCCGCGTTTCAATTACATCTTATCCAGCAGGTTGATCAGGTGGGGTTTCTTTTCGTCGACGATTGAGACCTTCTTGAAGAATTTCGGGTTTTCATCGAAGAAGGCGACGAGGCCTTGCTTCTTGGCTGACCACGGTTTGCCCTTCTTTTTTTCTTCGGCCTTCCGATTAACATCAATCTCGTCGATCGGATAGGTCAGGTGGATCGTGTACTTTTCATCACCGCGCTCGCCCAACAACATCTCCAACGTTTCGCGATGGGGATTGCCGTGCTCGCCGTTTCCCGAAAACACGTAATGGTCCGCTGTAATGCGACGGAAGGAAATGGGGTCGTTGTTACGTTTACTTCCGTGATGCGGGCATTTGAAAATATCGACGTGAATCTTACTCTTGCCGTCTTTCTTCAAAAGCCCAGCGAGCTCGAGTCCTTCGATGACCTTGTCGCCACGCGCATCGCCTGTTAACAGGATTCGCTTCCCGCCAACTTCCGCCAGCACAACAAGGCTCGAAAGATTCGGAACAGACGTGTCTGTGAATGCCGCCAGCGACGCCTCACTCTTCTTCTTTTGTTTCTTCTCGAGAAACTCGTCGTGCGCTGCCTGTAAGGCGAGTACTTCATCATTCATTGGCCCAATTATAGTGAACTTGAGTCCCTTACCCATGTCGACTGGTTTGGCGCCCTTCTTCGCGAGTACAACCTTGCCTTTAAGCTGTGGATTGATCCGGAGGTTGAGCGCGCGTGAATCATCGCGCAGCCGAAATCCCTGATCGACACTGGCAAGCACCTTCGCAGCATCCGGATCGAGACCTTCGACTTCTTCACCATCACCTGAAAGAGAAGCCGTCCCGAACGAAGCCGTCACAGCGGCGCGCAGGTGATCCGGATTGTTGCCGATGATGTCGTCGAACGTGTTGTGCCACAGGCCGTTGATCTTCAGCGGTTTTGGTCCCTGCGTTTCAATCATCTCTTTCGTCAGCTCCAGAACGCCTTTGATGTGATCGTCGTCGATATGACTGACCATCAGCAGATCGACTGGAAGCGTCGCATTGGCGGCGAGCCCGCGCGCCTTGCGTATCTCTGCGAGCCGCGGCTTGAGAAATGGTTTATAAACGTCCGCCGGGCCACCATCGATCAGCATCAAACCCGGCTCAGCTTTGGTCCCGTAGTGAACAATCAGACAATCGCCTTTGCGAGCGCGGCGCACATCGAGTGTAAAGATCATGACTTTTCTCCTCAGATAAGTTAGATACTTTGAAAGGCCCTGAGCACGTCGAGCATGCCGTGGCCCTGGAAGCTGCGCTCGCGACCAAGATCGGTCGCGCTCTCGCAGAGGATTTGTTTGATCCGGCGTGGCTCACCGATCAACTCGTCGTAACGTGCCATCAGCATCGCCGCGGCTCCGCTGACGTGCGGCGCCGCCATGCTGGTGCCGTCGAGCTCCCCCCATTCACCTTTCGGCAAACACGATTCGATTCGTTCGCCCGGCGCTACCAGATCTGGTTTTAGACGACCGTCACCGGTTGGACCACGGCTCGAGAAGAAGCTGACACCGTAGGTGTGTGGTTTATAGCGATGAGTGGCGCCGACTGTGAGCACTCCGTCAGCATTGCCTGGGTCAGTAATACTGAAAGCAGTGTAACTCTCGAAAGATCCGTCCTTGGTCTCAAAGCTCTGATAACCGAGATTACCGGCAGCGGCAACGACCACAACACCACTCTCAACCAGCCGCTCGGATTCGTTGCAAATCGGTGTGCGCCCGCAAGCGAAGTTACGCACGTCATGCGGAATTGAGAGGCTCATGTTCGCGCCATGAATCGTGAGATAAGTGTGCCGGTCGTTTAGGTAACGCAAATACTGAAGCGCTGCGATGATGGCGAATTCAGTGTCTTCCAGCGTTTTCGCAAGCACTCGAAAGTCGTAGAAATTGATATCCGGACACATTCCGTCAGCGAAACTCGTGCTGACCTTCTTCTTGCTGTTTGAGTTCTTTCCGGAGTTTGCGCCGATGATGCCGGCGACGTGTGTGCCGTGTCCGCCTTTGGGCTCGGTATCGCACTTGATTTCAATCAACGGCTCCACCAGCTCCCAGTGAATCGGGCGGTCGTTGGCCGCATCTTGCGCGAGCTCCTGTAAGTTTTCAGTGGCTTGCTTCGCGGTGATCGGATTCTTGAGCGACGCCTTCAGCAGGCTCTTCAGACGCTCCTTAAACTCGGGCGTCTTTGGATTGTCGTTATCGAGACTGACGATTTCGCGAATGTTGCTGAAGTCGAATGATTTGACGATTCGACTTTCGCCATTGTTGTCATTGAACACGGGATGAGCGCCGTCTATGCCGGAATCGAGAACGGCCCAATTTATCTTGTTACAGTTCACATTGAACAACGTGCGCGCAGCATCACCTTTTACTGCCGGCACTGAGCGGTCCAACGCCGGCAACGCTTTTCGATTTAGCGAGATCTGCCAGATCTTTGGTGGCATCAACTTCGGCGCGCCGCGCTTCGGAGTCAGAATAGTGGCGAACGTATCATGAAGCCCTTCGACCACCGGGTCGGGCTTGTCTAACTGCAATAAGGCTTCGCCCGCGCCGAGTGATAAATTCTTGGCTTTATTTTCCGTCGCCGCCCACAGAATGATTCCCGCCAGGCTTATATAACGATCGAGGGCGGTGAAGGTGGCGAAGTCGTCAGACGGCAGCGTCGTCGGATCCTCATCGCTCTCAGCTCTGGCCCAATGCATTATCGCTTGTATCTTTTGCGTGAGATGGCCCCCTTTCACGTAAGCGAGGAGCTGCTTCTGAATCTTCGGATCGTTCCACCACTGCGTCATGGGCACGATCACTTTCAGTAACTCTTCGAAAAAGAGTTTCGCTGCGACGAGGCCTTGCAGGTACGCGATCTTCGACGCCTCGTTTTTGCCGCGTTTTATCTTCAACGCTCTGATTTGATCGGCGATGAGCTTGGCGACAGGACCGGCCGGCGCCGACTTGTGCGGTGTGATGAGCAGGTCAATGGCCGCGGCGGGTTTCACCGCGTAAGCAACCCACACGTCGCCGAGCACGGGAGAGTCTTGTAGCTGTCTGCGGTCGTTGGTTGGACCAAGCAACACGAGTTCCACGAGGGCGCGAGACGAAACGGGCATGAACAAACCTCATACGGAAATGTGAAGAAAACGAACGGCGCGCTAATTAAATTAGATTCTGGTAATTAGGTCAATACTCATCTTGTAGATTCTGAAAATCCCGTAATCCTGTCTAACTTTGCGCTCGCAACGCGGCCGTGAAAGAGGCGCTGCGACGTCGCGAGATCGGCACTCGCACACCGCTCTCAAGCACCGCAACCGACGCCCCGGCACGCGTGCGCGTCAATTCTCGCACGCCATCAAGACGCACGAGCGCGCGCCGGTGCGCCCGAACAAAGCCGTTCTTTTGCACACGCTTTTCGAGCAGTTGCAACGACTCGCGCAGAAAATAACTGCGCGCGCCCACCCACAATTGCGAGTAGTTCCCTGCTGCTTCGATCCAGTCGATTTCACTTAAGTGCAGCACTGTGGCGCCGCGCGCAGTCGTGACGACGATCGTCTCTTCACGTGTCGAGCTCGACTCGAGACGCTTCACAAGCCGCTTGATCGTCATCGCAAAGCGCGCTTCGCTCACGGGCTTGACGAGATAGTCGAGCGCTTCAGTCTCGAAAGCCTTGATCGCAAACTGATCGAACGCCGTCAGAAAAACTATCGCCGGCATGTGCTCGACCGTTCGTCGCTTGATCACTTCAAAGCCATCGACGCCCGGCATCTGAATGTCGAGAAAGATCACATCCGGCGCAGACGTGTTCAAAGCGGCCAGCACTTCTGCGCCGTTGCGACACTCGCCGGCGACGACAAACTCGGGAAAGCTCGCCAGCAATTGGCGCACGCCGCGTCGCGCCACCGGCTCGTCGTCAGCGATCAGTGCTTTCCACTTAGCTTGTTTCATCTGGACGCAGCTCGCGATACGGCAGTCTTAATGTCGCGATTGTACCGCCTTCAGGACGTCGAGTGATCTCGAGTGACGCTCGTTCACCGTAAAGCGCGCGCAGGCGCTCGCGCGTGTTGTCGATGCCATGGCCGGGCGGCACGGGCGCCGCCGGATCTATGCCGGTGCCGTCGTCGATGACGGAGATCTCCAGCACGTCACCAGATCGCGTGGCCGTGATCAGCAGGAGACCGGCGTCAGTGTGTTTTGCGATGCCGTGGCGGATCGCGTTCTCGACTAAGTGTTGCAAACCGAAACTCGGAATGGCCGCAGACATCAGCGACTCGGGAATTCTAAGCTCGGGCCGCAAGCGATCCGAGAAGCGGGCCTGCTCGATGGCCACGTACTGCTTCACGAGATCGAGCTCTTCGCCGAACGTGACTTCGTTTGCCTGGTGTCGACTCAACGTGCGTCGCAGCAGCTCGCTGAGATGTTCGATGATGCTGACAGCGCCCTGTCGATCGTTGTCACGAACGAGCACTGTGATCGTGTTGAGTGTGTTGAAGAGAAAGTGAGGATTTAGTTGCGCCTGAAGTGCAGCAAAGCGTGCGCTCGAGAGTTGTTCGGAAAGGCGTGCGACTTGCACTTCACGCTCTCGTGCGTCGATGAAATAGCGTGTCGCGTGCTCGATGCCGACGACGCAGAGATACACCGCGACCCCGAACGGCAGCGTTGTGAAGATCCAGCTTAACCATTCGACGCCGAATCCGAACCAGGAGATCTTAATCTGCGGTGCAAAGATCGTTATCAAGATCAGTCGTAATACCTGGCCGCAGGTGGCCCACGCTACGCAGAACAGTAGCGAGAAGAAGAAGTGCAGTATCGCTCGCCCAACGAGATGCGGGCGCGTCAACGGCCACTTTTTCGAGATCACAAAGACGAACGGCGTGAGCAACGCGTAGAGTAGCCAGTCGCCGAATTCAAACAACAGCTCACGCAGCGTCGCCGGTTCCCAGCCTTGCAGACGCGCCTGTGCGATGCGATTGATGACTGCAAAGACGGCCGGCACAATCCAGGCCGCCGACACAATCATCCATGGACGCAGGCGTGGCAATCGCATGCGGTCACAGTATCGCTGGACCAGCGTGAGCCGCAATACCGTTCACGTCAGCGGAGCCGCCGCTCGCGTATTTGTTGTTGAAAGCGGGCCCACAAAAGGCACATAAGGAACAAGATTAGGAGGCGAGATTCCAATATGACGCTGAAATCGTTCCCCACTTTGTTTTTGTGCTTTTTGTGCCTTTTCGTGGCTAAAGCTTCTTCAGACGAGCGCGCGGCGGATGCGGCCGCGATTCGCGCGCACATCGAGAGTATTTTCCAGGCGTTCATCGATGGTGATGAAGACAAGATCTTCGCGACGCACTCTGAAGACTGGCGCGGGTTTTTAGAAGGCTCGCGCACGCCGATCAAAGGCATCGACGACTACATGCGCGCGAACGGCATCGAGTGGCCCAGGCCCGCGAACAAGCCGAAGCCGGGTCCTTACTTTCCCGAGGGAACGACTTACAAAGTGTTCGACTTCGACGTGCAGTTCTATAGCCCGGAACTAGCCGTCGCTAACTTCTTTGGTGAATTTCAACGTAAAGACGGCGCCACGACGATCACGTTGCGACGCTTCCGCATCATGGATGTTTACGCGAAACGCAAAGGGAGTTGGATTCAAGTCGCGTCGCATACAGTCGTCGATCCGGAGTGGCGCGCGGAGCAGATGTCGCGGCCGATGAATGTGACGCCGCAGGTTCGTCAACGAATACTCGCCGCGCGTGAAGCTGTTTGGAAAGCGTGGTTCAGTAACGATCGCGCAGCGTTGGAGCGACTGATTCCCGAAGAGACGATCGCGATCGACAACGGGCAGGACGGGTGGTCGGATCGCGCGGCGATCTTCGCAGGCGCGAAGCGATTCGCCGAGAGTGGCGGAAAACTCGTGAAACTCGAGTTTCCGAAGACCGAGATCCAGGTCTACGGCAACACAGTCATTATTTACACGACGTACGCTTACGAGACCGAAGTCAATGGCCAACGTTCGACTGCGAGTGGTCGCGCCACGGAGATGTTTGTCAGACGCGGCAACGAGCTCGTTAACGTCGGCTGGCACATGGATTCTGGAAAGTAGTTGTAGACGGATTAACAAGATTAGATCAAGATTTACATGTTCATCCTGAAAAATCTTGTAAATCCTGTCTACAACTTAACCTTTACTTCAATCGGCGAGCGCAGTCGTTCCGCAAACTGATCGACGTAAGCTTTCCAGCTCTCCGCTGATGTGATCTGGCCCGCGCGGTCCCACGCAAAGCCGGCCCAGTACGTGATCGGCGTGGCGACGCCAGGCTTTAAGACGACGAGGTTGTTCAGTTTGTCTTCACCGAGCTTATCGACTGTGCTCGGATCGACAACGACCGCCAAGCCCTGCATGCCGAGGTTCTTTTCCACCGGTTCCCAGGTTGTTAACCAACCGCGCGCCTGATTGAATTCTTTCTGCGCTTCTTTCGCTTTCTTCAAACCAACCGCGAGCGCGAGCGCCTCACTTTCCCCCGCCGCTTGAGAAGAGACTTGGAAGCGGTCCAATTGGCTGCCCGCATCCAGCGATACGCGCAACACCTGCGACACCTTCACGCCATTCACGTCGAACGGCTCGTAAACCAGCTCGAACATCACGCGGATCGGCCCATTCGTCAGCACGCGCGAGTCGACAAAGTTTGTGGGGATGTAGAGTTGCCCGTTAGACCAGATACCGCTGCCGCCGCAACCGCGCGTGGGACCGGCAGAATACGCGTCGAGGCCTTCACCGTGATCGGCGTGGTAATTATCGACCATGTACCAATCGTTGATGACGAGCTTCGACGTGCGCTTGGACCAGATGTCGATCGAGCTGCTGGTGAGTGGTTCGCCTTTCCATGTGATGAGGGCTTTTCCGTAAGTGCGGTGCGCGATGCGATCGTTCTCCCACGCGAAGTCGTCAAAACGCTCGCGCACGAAGCGGCCGTAGGCGCGAAAGTCTTCCTTCGAGTACTCGCGCTTCGCGCCGGAAGTTAGAGTGAAGGTCTTCGTCTCGTTTGGGCCAAAGTCAGCCTGAAAGATCAGCGTGTCAGGCTTGTGATAGTCGTCATAATCAGTGTCGACCGACTGGGCCAGCACTTCCTTTCCTGCACTATCGCGCACATGGATCTTCGCCAAATCCTTTTCGCCGAGCGGTGCAAGCGCCTCCGCCGTCAACTCAATCGTCTCACTCGCGCGCGCCGTCTTGAGCTTATTAACCGCGGTGACAGTAAGCTGCGTCTGCGCCAGGGCTGGAGACGCAATCACAAGAACGAGCAAAACAGAAAACGAAGTAACCCTCATCAGTCACTCCTCAACCGAGCTATGTTGGAACGGCCGAGGATTCTAGCATCGGATGGCCACAAATAGGCGCAAAAGTGTTAAAGTAAAACCATGTCAACCTTACAGGAAATTTTGGAAGAAGCCATGAAACTCCCGCCTGAAGACCGCCTCCGTCTTCGCGCCGCGTTGGACAGGCTTGAATCGAATGGCGACTCAACACCGGCTTATACAAATAATGAGCAAGAGCGCGCTTGGATTGAAGCTCATCGCGAAGATTACTTAGATCAGTGGGTCGCGCTTGATGGAGATCGTTTGATTGCACATGGCTCCGACGCGAAACAAGTCTACGATGAGGCCAGAGAGCAAGGTATCACCTCACCTTACCTGGAACGAATCTCACCAAAACAAGAGGCCTTCATCGGGGGCTGGCAGTGAATCATCAGTTAACGTTTACCTCAATCCACAACTACGGAACTGATGCGGTTATCGTTCCTGTCGAACTACAGTTCGCAGACAAATTAGTTCGAACTGACGCCTTCATTGACACTGGTGCTGCTTTCTGTGTCTTCAAGCGTGAACTCGCAACGGCACTTGATATTCATGTTGAGAGTGGAACGCCTCTTCGTTTCAGTACCGTTACGGGAGCCTTCCAGGCTTATGGTCATATTGTGACCATGAACACTTTCGGCTACTCGTTCGACTCTATGGTTTATTTTGCTGCTTTCGAAGCGTTCACGCGTAACGTGCTGGGCAGACGAGGCTGGCTCGATCAAGTTCAACTTGGGTTGGTCGAGTATCAGAGCACACTATATCTCAGCCGTTATGGCGCTTAGTTTACTGTAGGACCATGAAAGACCAGGTTGACCAGGCGAGGTGGATTGCCGTGCTGACCGCGTTCGTGTGCATGATCCCCATCGCCGGATCATTTCTGGTGTGGCTGCCACTCTCGATCTACCTGATGATCAATGGAAGTTTGGACCAAAGCAATACTACTGATCGTCTGGGGTGGATTCGTGATCAGCACGATCGATAACCTCTTACGCCCGAAGCTCGTCGGAACTCAAGCTTACACGAGCTCTTCATCTTGTTTTCCGTGCTGGGCGGGATCAGCGTCTTCGGACTGCTCGGCATCGTGCTCGGACCAGTCGTGCTGGCGATCACACTCGGCCTGCTGCAAACCTTTTCAACCACGCCTGCACACGACTGATTCATGAGTTACAAAAGGGAGATCGAGCGAGACGGGTTTGCGATTCTTGAAAACACAGTCGACAGCAACAAGCTGACACTGATCGAGAACGAATTGCAGCACCTCGAAATCGATCACCTCGCCAGTCAAAGAGCAGGAAAAGCTTTCGGACTGAGGAATCTGACGTCCGCAGTGCCACTCACACGAGACCTCGCAAATGAACTGAGATCGATTGTGCAGCCTGTCCTTGGAGACACTGCGCGTGCGGTGCGTACTATCTATTTTGACAAGCACAAAGACGCCAACTGGAAAGTCGCATGGCACCAGGATCTAACAGTAGCAGTGCGAGAGAAAGTCGACGCTGAGGGATTTCGCGCGTGGTCTATCAAAGCCGGGATTACGCACGTGCAACCGCCAGTCGCCGTGCTGGAGCACATGTTGACTCTGAGAGTTCATCTCGACGACACGAGCGAAACTAATGGCGCGTTGCGTGTTCTGCCCGGAACACATCGTCATGGTCGACTCGATCCCGATCAAATTCAGTACTGGAAACAACACGAGAACATCGTGACGTGTTCGGTAAAGCGCGGCGGAGTCCTCGCGATGCGACCATTACTACTCCACTCATCTCTTCCTTCTCTGAACCCAACGCACCGCCGCGTACTCCACTTCGAATACGCCGCAATCGACTTACCCGCCAGACTCGAATGGTTTGAAAGCATTAATTATACGAAAACCCAAGATGCACGCCGGCACGCGGACTGGCGCTGAACCGTCCGCCTAACACACCAAAGGTCAACGTCACTTTATTCGTCAACGCATACTGCGCGCCAATCTGCCCGGTCAGTTGTCCGCGATCCAATATGAAATTGCTGGTGACTGCGCCAAACACTTCTGCGCCAAGATTCAGTTTGTTTGAAAAGGTGCGGACGAGCGACATGTTGCCCGTGTAAACATGCCCGCGTTCGGTGCGAATGCCGATCAAACCGGTGGAGCTATTGCCACTAAACAACACGCCGCCGTTAACGCGTGCGGTGGTCCTCTTCGTCAAAGACTTTTGCGCGATGCCGTAGAGCCAATAGTCGGTCAGTCCCGAGCCGAGCTCCTTTCTCACGCTTCCGGTCGGTGCTTCAGCGTAAAAGACGATCGCAAACGCGGGCAGCTTCGAACCGTCACGTTCACCGCGAAGCTTGTACTTCATTCCAAACTGCACATCGCCCTGGCCGCTGACAGTTCCCGGCTCGACGATGCGCGAATTGATCAAGGTTATGTAAGGAGCGTTGACTCCGAGCTCGAGCTTGTCCGTCAGCCCGTAGTTCAACGTGAGCACGATCGTGTTCTGGCGCTTTGTCGGATAAGCCGATTTCTGAAGCACGTCGTGCTCGTTATACATCTCCAGGTGAAACTGCCGTTTCGGGGTCGTGTCGGCATCGTCCGTGTAGAAAGGGATCTGTGAATAGACAGTGGCAGGGTACAGCGAAAGGCAGAACAGTAAGATGGCCAAATAGTGGGGGCGCATCAGCACGGCGTGTTATATCACGGAAAACATACGATGTGGTCCGTTTTTCAGTTATCATCCGCACGTTATTCAACCCTACTTTTGAGGGAGTGGAATTATGGGATGCGACCCCGAACTGTTAGCGGGCATTGAATTCTTTGCCCTCCTAAAGGAAGAGGATCGACAGGCGCTCGCAAACGTTGTCGATTCGATAAAACTAAACGCCGGAGACACGCTCTTTCACGCCGGCGACCCCGGTGAATCGTTATTTATTGTTCGTTCCGGTTCCGTCGAGCTGTACATCAAAGACACGGTGGGCCAGAAGATCGTGCTCACTATCTCCGAAGCAGGCGATCTCTTCGGCGAGCTTTCGTTACTTGATAGTGGTCCAAGAACTGCGACTGCTGTGGCCTTGAGTGAAACAGACTTGCTCATGCTCGATCGCGACGATCTGTTGCTGCTCTTCGAGAAGCGGCCTGACGCAGCGCTCAACATGCTTGCGGCGATGAGCGCGATGACGCGCAAGGCTGACGAGCTGCTGCGCACGCGCGTCTCGCGCAACGTCAACGAAGAGATGGAAGAGCACAGCACGCCTTTACAGCGTGTTGCTGACTGGATTGCGTGGTTCAGCGGCAGTATGCCGTTTCTGATCATCAACGCGGCGTGGTTCATAATCTGGATCTCGCTTAACACGCTGCATCTCGGCATTCCGCCGTTCGATCCGTATCCTTTCGGCCTGCTCACGATGATTGTTTCTCTGGAAGCGATCTTCCTGTCGTGCTTCGTGCTCGTCAGTCAAAACAGGCAAACTGAAAAAGATCGTGTGCGATCGGACATCGAATACGAGGTGAACGTGAAAGCGGAACTCGAGGTCGCGCATCTGCACGAGAAGACCGATCGTCTTTACGAAGGCATGCTCGCGCGTTTCGCCAGGTTAGAGAAGATGATTCAGCCAGGCAGAGTGGCGTGACTAAAAAACAATTCTGCTGACACAAAGCTCGGGCCGTTCTCGCCGACAATGCTCGCCACGTGGAGGAGCGAAACTATGCGTTGGAGAGGCGAACGGCAAAGCACCAATATTGAGGATCGGCGCGGCATGTCCGTCGGCAGAGTGGCGGTTGGCGGCGGACTCGGAACAGTCGTGATCATGATCCTCGCGCTGCTTTTCGGGATTAATCCGCAGCAGTTGTTCGAGCAACTACCTTCCGATCAGCAGCAGCCGGGCGTTCAGACGTCGCGTCCCACCAGTCCGGAAGAAGAAGAGTTGAAACAATTTGTCGGAGTGGTGCTGGCGAAGTCGGAAGACGTTTGGACCGATGTGTTTCGCCAGAACGGGCGGCAGTATCGAGAGCCAAAGCTCGTGCTCTTTAACGATCGGGTGCAGTCTGCGTGTGGAATCACAGGCGCGGCTGTTGGTCCATTCTACTGTCCGGGTGATGAAAGGGTTTACATAGATCTCTCGTTTTATGAACAACTGCGACGCGAGTTCAAGGCGCCGGGCGATTTCGCGCAGGCGTATGTCGTTGCGCATGAAGTTGGACATCACGTGCAGAAGCTTTTAGGGATCACCGATCGCGTCGATGCGATGCAGGGACGAGTAGATGAAGTTCAGGCGAATCAGTTGTCGGTGCGGGTGGAGTTGCAGGCTGATTTCTTTGCGGGTGTGTTTGCGAAGTACGTGCAGAACCAGGGGATGCTCGAGGCCGGCGACATTGAAGAGGCGTTACGCGCAGCGAGCGCGGTTGGCGACGATCAGATCCAGCGACGCACGGCCGGGTACGTCGTGCCCGACTCGTTCACGCACGGAACGTCAGAGCAAAGGTTGCGCTGGTTTAAGAAAGGATTCGAAACCGGAGACATCCGCCAGGGCGACACATTCAGCGCGCGTAATTTGTAGCAACGGATTCGTCACATGACGTCGCGTCGAGTGAATTTGACCCGCCTTTGCGCCTTTGCGATCTTTGCGTCTTTGCGTGAAATATTAATAAAGCCAGGGAACAATTTGGGAGCTACAGAAGTATAGACCCGCATGACTTCTCCCAATCCCCTGCGAGTCTGGCCGGGCGTCGCGGCCGTCGCACTCCAATGGCTGTCGCGGTTCGGTATCAAAGCCCTCATTCCCGGAATCAAAGGCTTCGGACGAGGCATGATGGTCTCGTTCGTTTTCACGATTGCGCTCATCGTCTGGTGGGCGTTCTTCAGTCGCGCGAGCCGCAAGGAACGCTTCGGCGGACTCGGTCTCATTGTCATCGCGTTCGGCGTCACTTGGCTCTTGCGGCACGACTCGATGTGGCTGCCGTGGCTATTCGGCTACGCCATTCCGTTTCTGAGTCTTGCATTCGTCATCTGGGCGGTAGCGACACGTCGACTGCCAGATCGCGTTCGACACGTAACGATGGTGGCGACGATCCTGATCGCTTGCGGAGCGTGGTTGTTCGTCAGGCAAAACGGAATCAATGGTGATCACCAGGCGGAGTTTGGATGGCGCTGGTCGAAAAGCTCCGAAGAACGACTGCTCGCCGAAACTGCAAACGAACAACCTGTCACGCCAACAGCAGCAACTCCTGCCCCAAAAGCCGCCGCACCAACTGCGTCACCATTACCATCAGCATCACCTGAAGCTTCGAAGAATCCCACAGCGCCGGTGGCAGAGACACGCGCTGAGTGGCCCGGCTTCCGTGGTCCAAAACGCGACGGAATCGTTCGCGGTGTACGCCTCGACACTGACTGGTCAACAAAACCGCCCGTGCAAATGTGGCGTCGCCCGATCGGCCCAGGCTGGTCGTCGTTCGCCGTCCGCGGCGATCTTTTCTACACGCAGGAACAGCGCGGCGATAACGAAGTCGTAGCTTGCTACAAAGCCTCGACCGGCCAACCGGTGTGGACACACAAAGACGCGGCGCGCTTCTTCGAATCGAATGCCGGCGCGGGCCCACGCGCAACACCGACACTCAGCAACAATCGTGTCTACACGTTCGGCGCGACCGGCATTCTCAACGCGCTCGATGCAACGAACGGCTCGGTTTTATGGACACGGAATGTGGCGTCGGAGACCAACACGAAGGTTCCGTTCTGGGGCTTCTCGAGCTCGCCCCTCGTGCTCGGCGATCTCGTAATCATTGCGGCTTCCGGTCAGCTCGTCGCTTACGATGCTGCGACTGGAAACCGTCGCTGGCTTGGACCAAATCCCGGCGGCAGCTACAGCTCGCCGCATCTCGCAACAATCGACGGCGTGCAGCAGGTGCTACTCGTTACCGGAGCCGGCACCACGAGTGTGTCGCCGAATGATGGCAAGCAACTCTGGTCGGATACGTGGGCGGGCAACAGCATCGTGCAACCGGCAGTTACGCCTGACGGCGACGTTCTGATCACAAGTCAGGAAAATGGCACGCGACGCATCGCTGTCGCGCACAATGGGAGTGGTTGGTCCGTCGTCGAGCGTTGGACGTCCAATGCTCTCAAGCCTTATTTCAACGACTTCGTGGTCCACAAAGGTTACGCGTACGGTTTCGATGGTCGCATTCTCTCGTGCATCGATCTCAAGGACGGCGAACGCAAGTGGAAGGGTGGGCGCTACGGCAACGGGCAGCTCGTGCTGTTGCCGGATCAGGATCTGTTGCTGGTGTTATCAGAAGAAGGTGAGCTGGCGCTCGTCGGCGCGACGCCGGATCAATTCAACGAGCGTGCGAAGGTGGAGGCGATTCAAGGCAAGACGTGGAACCATCCGGTGCTGGTCGGCGATATTCTCCTGGTTAGAAATGCGGAGGAGATGGCGGCGTATCGGTTGCCGCTGGAGCGCTAAAGAAAATTTCTCACGCATCGGCGCTACGGCGCAACGCAATCAAGTTCCTCTTTCTGTCTTCTTTGCTTCCGCTGCGCCGTTGCGCCGCCGCGTGAGGAATTCTTTCGAACCGCTCGTTGCCGATGCGATAACGCTGCCAGTCTTTGTAATCGAAGTGCCACCACTCGGCCTCGTACACAGTAAAACCCTCGGCTTCCATCGCGGCGCGTAAGAGATTGCGATGCCAGCGCTGGAGTGAAGTGCCGCCTGGATAATTCGGGTAAGCACGATCGGTAGTCTCGTCGTACGTGCTGACCATCTCGACCGGCTTCCCCGTTTTCAGATCGTAAAGCGTGAGATCGACCGCGGCCCCGCGATTGTGCCGCGAGCCTTTCGATGGATCAGCGACAAAGATCTTCTTGTCATCCGGCGTCGCATCCCAAAACACCTTCGTCACGTACCACGGCCGATAACCATCGTGAACGAGCAAGCCGTAACCCAATGACTTTAGCTTTTGATTGACGCGTACGAGAGCTTCCGCGGGAGCGCGTTGGAGAAACGCGCGTGGCTGGGAATAGAAAACTGTGCCGAAGAGATTGTTTGTCGTGGCGTAACGGATATCGAGCTTGATCGTCGGATCGAGTTTGGTTAGCTCGACGAGATCGGTTGGCAGAAAGTCGCCTGTTTCCTGTGGCGGCTGAGCGGCGAGTGCTTCTTTAATTAAATCGGGCACCGATCGCAGAGGGGTAACTTTGAGTTGAGTTGCGCCTTCGTCAGGACCGAGGGGCTTGCGTGTGTAGATGATGTTGTCGAGCTTCAGTTGATTTCGGGAGAAGGCGTTGGGCGCGAGTGCGTGCTGAGTGGGGTCGCCTTTAATAACTGCGAAGAGTTTGCCTTCGTTTTCGAAGACGATGACGGTTTGATTGTCGTGAACGTATTCGCCAATCAGAGGACGCAAGCGCGCGGGTGCTGGCGCCGGTTTCTGCTGCGCGAAAGTCGACGAAGTTAGAAGAGCAATCAGAATTACGCACGTCGATCTTAGCGTTAGACAGGACGACAGGATTTTCATGATTACAGGATGGCGTTCTGGATTTTTTCGAGAGCGCCGCGCAGGACGTCTTCCTCACGCGCGATGCAAAGTCGCATGTAGTTGTCGAACTCACTGCTATCCGCGAATGCGCCGCCCGGCACGCCTGCGACGCCTTTGCTGATCAGCATCTCGTTGAAATCGATCGCGTCGCCGAAGCCTTCCGGTATTCGCGCCCAGATGTAGAACGCCGATCCGGATTCGTAGATTTTGAAACCGGCCCTGCTCAACGCTTCGACCGCGAGCTTCCGTTTGTTCGTGAACTTATCACGCAGCACGTTGTAATAGTTCGGATCGGACATCAACACGCGCGCGAGCGCGAGTTGCAGCGGCGTCGGCGAACAAACGTAAAAGACGTTGTTCGCGGTGTTCAGCGGCTGGATGAGCTTCGACGCGCCGTACACGTAACCGAGTCGCCAGCCGGAAATGTTCCACGACTTCGAAAACGAGTTAACAGTGATCGTGCGATCCCACATCCCGTCTAACGTCGCGATCGACGTGTGCGGGTTCTCGCCAACAACGTAGTGCTCGTACACCTCGTCTGCAATACACAACAGATCAAACTCCTGGCACACTGCAGCGATCGCTTCCAGCTCTACACTTGTGAACACTTTGCCGGTCGGATTCGCCGGACTGCACGCGATGATGGCTCGCAACGGAAATGAGGATTGATTCTTCCACTCACGACAACGCGCTCGTAGCTCGTCTACATCAAGCTCGAGGTTTGGTCCGTGCAGAGGCAGCACATGTGAATGGCCACCCAGTTCATCCAGAATCTTACGGTGATAAGGATAGTAAGGCTCGAAAACGAGTGCCGACGAATTCTTCAGATGCGTGTGTGCGATCGCGATGAGTGCGCCAGTCGCGCCCGGCGTAATCAACAACTCGAGGGGCGTCGCTTTTGGATCGACTTGAATGTTATTGAAGCGCGCGATCTTCTTGGCCACCGCTTCACGCAGATCGCCCACGCCTTCCGCGGGACTGTAATGATTGCGGCTCGCCTTGATTAACTCCTCAGCGGCCTCCGCCAGTTTCGGGTTGATTGCTAACTCCGACTGGCCCTGCACGAGGTTTCCACTCGGCGGAACTAGTCTGGTAATGGTCCGGATTTCCGGTTGTGCTTTAGGTTTTGGGGTCATTTCGGTGCCAGATTATAGCCACAGATGTCACGGATTTGGAAAACCGGATTTACCCACGCCAATCCGCAGCTCCTATTGACAATCTATACGAGCATTGGTATCTATCCTGTATCGATTGTCTATAGGAGCTTTAATGAAGAAGACAAAGAACGATCTTTTGCAGGGCACGCTCGATCTTTTGGTGCTCCAGTCGCTCAGCCTGGGACCGCTGCACGGGCTCGGTGTTTCCGATCGCATCGCGCAGATCACACAGGGCGCTTTCAAAGTTAAGCCCGGCTCACTCTTCCCCGCCCTGCATCGTCTCGAAGAAGCCGGCTGGCTCAAGTCTTCGTGGGGCGAGTCAGACAATAACCGCCGCGCAAAGTATTACAAGCTCACCAAAGCAGGCCAACGACAGCTCAAAGTCGAGACCGAAGGCTGGCAGCGTGTATCGCTCGCAATCACCAACGCGCTCAACGCGACGTCGTAAGGAGAAGTTATTATGCCGTTCCTTTCGCGCATCGCCAGCACGTGGCGCAATCTGTCTAATAAAGACGTCGTAGATCACGAGCTGACGGAAGAGCTTCGCGCGCACGTTGATCTGCTGACCGACCAGAAGATTCGTGAAGGTCTCGATCCTGCCGCGGCACGACGTGCGGCGCTGGTTGAGGTCGGTGGCGTCGAGCAGGTGAAAGAAAGAGTTCGCGAAGTCCGGATGGGACGTCCGCTCGACGATCTCTCGCAAGACTTGCGCTATGCGTTGCGTGGCTTGCGCAAGCATCGCGCATTCACAGCAGTCGCAGTGATCACACTCGCACTCGGCATCGGCGCGAACACCGCGATCTTCACCGTGATCAATACGGTGCTGTTGCGGCCGCTTCCTTACGAGAACCCCGATCAACTCGTCGTACTAACCGAAACAGTTTCAGAGCGACCGGCCGGCGTGTCGTATCAAAACTATGTCGACTGGCGAAACCAAAACACAGTCTTTGAAAACGTCACTGCCCTGCGACCGCGAGAGAGTTTCAACCTGACTGGCGCGGGTGAGAGTGAACGACTGCAGGGACGTCTCGTCTCCGCAAACTTCCTCTCGACACTCGGCATCAAGCCGATTCGCGGCCGCGACTTTCTCGGCGAAGACGATCAGCCGAGCGCAACTCCAGTCGCGATCATCAGCCACGCACTCTGGCAGAGACGTTTCGGCGCTGATGAAAGCGTCATCGGCAAACAACTCACTCTCAACAATCAGCAATACACCGTCATCGGAATCACTCCACCAAACTTTCGCTTCGGAGCGGACGCAGACATATCTGTTCCAATCGGTCTATCAGCCGAACGCTTCAAACTGCGCGGCAAAGATCCCGGCATCACGGCTTTCGCGCGATTGAAACAAGGCGCGTCGATTGACAGCGCGAACGCGGAGCTCAACACGATCGCCGCCCGTCTCGAACAACAGTATCCCGACACGAACACCGGTCGTCGCGTGCGTATTGAGTCTCTTCGAGAAAGCGTCGTTGGTGACATTCGTCCCATGCTGCTGACACTTCTCGGTGCGGTCGGTTTCGTTTTGCTGATCGCGTGCGCGAATGTCGCTAATCTTCTGTTGACGCGTTCGGCTGGACGCCAGCGAGAAATGGCGATTCGCACTGCGCTCGGCGCGGGACGCATGCGCATACTGCGACAGTTGTTCACTGAAAGCGCCGTGCTCGCCCTTGCCGGCGGCGTTGTCGGATTGTTGCTTGCGATCTGGGGTGGAAGCGTGCTCTCGTCGTACATTCCGGAAGGCATTCCGCGCATGACCGAGCTCGCTATCGATGCGCGCGTGCTCGCGTTCACTTTCGGCGCGTCGCTGCTCACGGGTGTTTTCTTTGGACTCGCTCCGGCGCTCCAGTCTGCGAAGACCAATCTCACTGAGACGTTGAAAGAAGGCGAGCGCAACTCTTCCCGCGGCCACAATCGCGCGGGCAAGCTGCTCGTGATCTCTGAAGTCGCACTCACGCTCGTGCTCCTCGTTGGTGCGGGTTTGCTCGTGAAGAGTTTCTGGCGATTAAGCCAGGTCAATCCGGGTTTCAATCCGCAAAACGTCCTCGCGATGCAGATCTCGATTAACGCGCGTCCTGATGAAGGCACGAGAGTAGACAATTTTCTGACTGAAGTGAAACAACGCGTGCAGCAACTGCCGGGCGTGCAAGCTGTGTCTGTTTCAAATGGACTTCCGTTTGAAGGCGCAAACTTTCCGCCCATCGTACTCGAAGGCAAACCTGCGCCGCCGCCCGGCCAGGATCCGAGTGGACTGCTCTACATCGTGAGTCCGGATTACTTCAAGACGATGGGCATCGATCTCGTTCGCGGCCGTCTCTTCTCGACTGAAGATCGCAAAGACACGCCGCAAGTCGCGCTCGTCGATGAGGTGTTCGTGCGGCAGTATTTCCCTGGGGAAGATCCGATCGGAAAGCGATTCAAACTCAACACTCCGGACGCGGAGAGTCGCGAGATCATCGGCGTCGTGCGACACGTCGAGCATTCCTCACTCGAAGGACGCACCACTAACACCGGGGAGTTTTATTTCAACTTCGATCAGCTTTCACTCGCGACTTTGCCGAGATACGTGCGGCGCGTAAATCTCCTTGCGCGGACGACAGTCGAGCCACTCAGCCTTGCTGGATCAGTACGAAATCAGATCTCCGCGCTCGACCAGAATCAGGCTGTCTTCAATGTGCGCACGATGGACCAGGCGCTCGCGCAGTCAGTAGCGGCGCGTCGTTTCTCGATGATCCTGCTGGCTGTCTTCGCACTGCTGGCCCTCGTACTCGCGGCCGTCGGCATTTACGGCGTCATCTCGTATTCAGTCGCTCAACGCACACGCGAAGTCGGCATCCGCATGGCGCTCGGCGCGAAAACAATCGACGTACTCAACCTCGTCATGAGCGACGGACTGAAACTCGTCTTTGTAGGCATCGTCGTCGGGCTCGCGGGCGCGCTGTTACTCACCCGCTTGATGACAACGCTTCTCTTTGGCGTGACTGCAACCGACGCCGTCACGTACGTCACCGTCGCCCTTGGACTCATCATCGTCGCTCTGTTCGCGTGTTGCATCCCGGCGCGGCGCGCAACCAAAGTCGACCCGCTCGTGGCGTTGAGATTCGAATAAGTCTTGTAAATCCTGTAACCCTGTCTAAGATTAACGCGTGAAATTCAGCCGCCGCGAGTTCTGCGCGATTGCGTCGCTTGCGCTTGGCAGTGCGTGCAAGCGCATTGGCGGCTCGGTGATCGTGAGCGATGGACGACTCACCGCGCGCCCGCGCAACGGTGTCAAGACGTCCGCCACCGGAGAGATCAAGCTCGGCCTCGATAGTGAGCGTGACGCGGTGCTTCAGATACCGAAGAACGCGGGACAGGCGCCGTTGCCGCTCTTCATCATGTTGCACGGAGCGACGCAGAGTTCCGACGAGATGTTCTGGTATTTGGGCTCGACTCACGAAGACGCACACATCGCAGTGCTCGCGCCAAACTCACGCGACACAACCTGGGACGCGATGGGAGGCGGCAATTTCGGGATCGACGTCGAGTATTTGAATCGCGCGCTCGAGCGTGTGTTCGAGACCACCGCGATCGATCCGGCGCGCGTGTCGATTGGCGGATTTTCCGATGGCGCGAGTTACGGGCTCTCGCTCGGGTTGATCAATGGCGACTTCTTCAAAAGCGTCGTCGCGTTCTCACCGGGATTCGTGATCAGCGGCGATCTGCACGGCCAGCCACGCATCTACATCTCACACGGTACCCACGATCACATTCTTCCGATCGATCGTTGTGGCCGCCGCATCGCCGCAGGGCTGAAGTCTTATGGCTACGACGTCACGTTTCGCGAGTTCGACGGCGATCACGAGATTCCCGCCGATGTCGCGCGCGAAGGATTGTCGTGGTGTTAAAAGCACGCTAGCGTACAGTCGCGCGTCGCCTCACTTCGATGCGGCATGTTTGTAATACTTTCAAGCAAAAAACTGAAAGACGCTGGTCCAACCCGCGATTACGTTGAGGTGTGATCACGGCACGGGATTTTCATGGTCACGGCACTAAAGAACCAGGGGTTAACAACGCAGGTATGAATTTAGCGTCAGAAGTGGAAGATGAAGTCAGGCGCGTGGAGTCTGAGTGGGGCGTGGCTTTCGAACGTAAAGACATGGCTACACTAGACCGCCTGATGGCCGACGAATACATCCTTACGGATCCGCTCGGGCACGTGCGGAGCAAAGCGGAGAGTCTTGCGGCGATCGAGACGAACCAAATTAATTTCGAGAGCACCGAGAGTGACGACGTGAAGGTTCGGATCAATGGCGACACGGCGGTCGTGACTGGCAGATCGACGTTCCGTGGTCGTTACAAAGGCTGGTCTATGTCCGGGCGGTACCAGTACACGGACGTGCTCGTGAAGCGACGCGGCGTGTGGAAGGCGGTGGGTTCACACATCACGGCGCTCGGAACGGGGCCGCTGCGACTCCGTTTCGGCCACTTCCTCTGCAACTGGCTTTTTTAGCCACAAAAAGGCACAAAGCCATCCACAGATTACACAGATTTCCCTAAACAATCTGTGTAATCTGTGGCTGACTTTTTGTGGCTAACGACTGCGCCGGCCACCGAGCTGCGCGGAAAGTTTCAGCGCCGTTGTTTGCACAATCTTCCCCAACGATTGCAGATAATCGTCGTTGAGCTGACTCACTGTACCCGTCACGCCGATCGCCGCTGCAACCTCGCCACTTGCTGAAAATACCGGCGCGGCCACACAACGTACACCGACGGCGTGTTCCTCGTCATCAATCGCGTAACCCCGACGACAGATCGCGGCGAGCTCTTCAAATAGATGCGGCAGTGTCACGATCGTTCGCGGCGACACGGGCCGGATCGGATGTAGCCCCGCGATCTCCTGCACTTCTTCACGACTCAGGTGACAGATCAGCGCCTTACCGATAGCAGTAGCCTGCGGCGCTACGCGTCTCCCATTCCAGATGTCCATCTTTATAAAGCCCGGCGACTCAATGCGCTCTATATAAACAGCATCGCCGTGATCGAGGATAGCGAGGTGAGATCCGAGGCGCGTCGTCTCAACAAGCTGTCGCAAGTGTGGCATCGCGAGCTCTCGCAGCGCCATGCCCTGCATTGCTTGTCCACCAAGACTCAAGACGCGGATGCCGAGCGTGTGCTGTCCGGTTTCGGGATCTCGCCGCACGTATCCACGAGTAACGAGTGTGCGCAAAAGATAACTGGTCGAGCTCTTCGGTAAGTGCGAAACACGACTGATCTCCGAGGTGCTCAGGCCGTGATTCCGGCTGGCGAGAAGCTCGAGAATCGATAAAGCCCGCTCAACAGAGGTTACCTGTTCACGATTGTGATCACGCTTCCCTGATTCCTGTGTTCTGGCGACGGCTGCCCTCATCCTTGATCCCTCCGCAGGTCAAAATACTGTTCACAATGCTGAATCGCTCTCACTGATCTAAACCTCTAACAAAAAGCCTTTTCCAGAGGAATTCACGTGAACGCCGACGGTGCGCTACCGCACGGCGAAAACATCGCGTTCACGATCCTGATTAGCTTGTTGCAGGGGGTTCAAACGCATGCTAAACCTGCGCACACATCATGACAAGCACTCGTTCACAATACCGAACACGTTTCAATACCGCGCCATCGGAATTCAACCCGAAAACTGATTTGCCCGCGGGCTTCATGGAGTTTTTGCTGCCGCTTCATCGTGAGCTGACGCCGCGCCAGCAAGCGTTAAGGCAAAAGCGCGCCAACGTACTTGCCTTGTCGCACGAGGGAAAGAAGCCAAACTACCTGCCGGCGTCTGAAGCTACGACGACAGACTGGACGATTCCGCTTCCCGACTGGTGTGCAGATCAGCGTAACCAGATGACGGGACCCGCGGACGACGCCGAGCTCGTGGTGAAGATGCTGAACTCGGGCGCGCCCGGCGTGATGCTCGACCTCGAAGACTCCATGGCGAACACTTGGTCGAATCTCATGACCGGCATCGCCAATATCGACGCCGCGTTAAAAGGCGAGCTCACTTACTTCGACGCGAAGCGACAAACCAACGCCGGCATCAAGGAAAGCAACACAGTCACGTTCACGCGCCCGCGCGGTTTGCACATCAGCCAGGCAGGTGTCGTCAAAGACGAGCTGATGTCTGCTTCACTTTTCGACGTGGCGATGGTCGCGTACCAGGCTGATGTCGAGCGTCTGCGACATCCGCTCAGTTTCTACATCCCGAAATCAGAGTCGGCCGAAGAGGCTCTGTGGTGGCGCGATCTCTTTCGCGCGATCGAAGACGCGAAAGGACTGTCGCGCGGTTCCATCAAGTGCATGGCCCTCGTTGAGTCACACCCGATCGCCTACCAGATGGAGGAGTTCATCTATAACCTGCGCGATCACATCATCGGGTTGAACCTCGGTCGCTGGGATTACATGGCCAGCCTGATCCACTTCAACTTCGAAGATCCGGAGTGGATCCTGTGTGACCGCAACACGATTCCACACAACGCGCCGTTCTTCCAAAACCTGCGCGAGTTGCTCGCTGAGACTTGTCACAAGCACGGCATCCTCGCGATCGGCGGCATGACCGCACTTTATCCGAGCCGCGCCGATTCGGAGCTGAACGAACGCGCGCTTCGCGTCCTCGCCGAAGACAAGAAGAACGAGGCCAACTGTCTAATGGACGGTGCGTGGACCGGACATCCGGACCAGAACGAGATCGCCGTGCAGCAGTTTCCGTCTCCGAATCAGGTCCATGCGCGCAAACCAGACGCGGAAGCACAACCCGATCTGCGACCGGCGCCAAACTGCGACGGCAAGATCACGACGAACGGAACACGCGCGGCGATCCGCACAGTGATTCGTTATCGCAATGGCGTGCTGAACGGCAAAGGCGCGAGCCTGCTCGACGGCTACATGGAAGACCTCGCGACCGATCGCATCTATCGCCTGATGATTGCGCAGCGCATTCGCCATCACGATCGTCTCGAGATGGAAGAGGCGAGCGATCAGATCCGGCACACGCAGGAGACGATCAGCCAGATGTTCGATCAGGAGCTCGATCGGATTTTGAGAGAGCTACCGCCGGGCGTGAATGGTCCTGTGATCGAGAAATATCGAGCCGCACGAATTATCAGCGAAGTTCTTATTCGGAATCAGGAATTTGATCCGATCTGACGAAATGAACCACTGGGGAGGAGACCGATGAAAACTTACGATCATGCTGCACTGGAAAATGAATGGGCCACGTCTGAGCGCTGGCGCGGAATCAGGCGCGACTACACTGCCGAAGACGTCGTGAAGCTACGTGGCTCTGTCGAGATCAAGTACACGCTGGCCGAGCGTGGAGCAATGCGTCTGTGGGAACTCTTGCACAGCGAGTCATACGTTCCGGCGCTTGGCGCGATGACTGGCTGTCAGGCTGTGCAACAAGTGCAGGCTGGGTTGAAAGCGATTTACTTGAGCGGCTGGCAGGTGGCCGCGGATGCAAACGTCGCTGGTCAGATGTATCCCGACCAGAGTTTGTATCCGGCGAACAGCGTTCCCGATGTCGTGCGCAAGATCAATCACGCATTTCAACGCGCCGATCAGATCGATCATGCTGAAGGACGTAACGGTATCGACTGGTTCGCGCCGATCGTCGCCGATGCCGAAGCTGGTTTCGGCGGCTGCTTGAATGCGTTTGAATTGATGAAGGCGATGATTGAAGCGGGCGCGGCCGGAGTTCACTTCGAAGATCAGCTTGCGTCGTGTAAGAAGTGCGGTCACATGGGCGGCAAAGTGCTGGTGCCGACGCAGGAATTTATTCAGAAGTTGACTGCGGCGCGTTTGGCTGCTGACGTTCTCGGTGTTGACACGATCCTCGTCGCGCGCACAGACGCTGACGCTGCGGGTCTGCTCACCAGCGACGTTGACGAGCGCGATCATGCGTTTCTGACGGGTGAGCGCACAACGGAAGGATTCTTCACAGTTCGACCCGGCCTGGACCAGGCGATTGCGCGCGGTCTCGCGTATGCGCCATACGCCGACATGGTGTGGTGTGAGACTTCCGAACCAAACCTCGACGACGCGGCACAGTTTGCGGAAGCGATTCACGAGAAGTTTCCGGGCAAGCTGCTAGCCTACAACTGCTCGCCGTCGTTCAACTGGAAGAAGAAGCTCGACGACCGAACGATTGCGCAGTTTCAGAAAGAGCTGGCGTCGATGGGTTACAAGTTTCAGTTCATCACCCTCGCAGGCTTTCACGCGCTCAATCTCGCGATGTTCGAGCTCGCCCGCGGCTATCGCGACACGGGCATGAGCGCCTACGCCGCGCTGCAAGCCACCGAATTCGAGCGCGCCGCCGACAGCGATTACCGCGCCGTCAAACACCAGGCCTTTGTCGGTACCGGCTACTTCGACAGAATCACCCAGATCGTCGCCGGCGGCTCTTCCTCTACAACTGCTCTCACGGGCTCGACCGAGCAGGCCCAGTTCCACACACCCGTTCCACAAGAAGCTCCCGCCGCGATTTCGGCATAAGAAACGCCGAAGGCGTTCGCTAATTTCAGCCCAGGGTTCGAGCTCGCGAGAACCCTGGGTACTAATAAATAAAGCCGTTCTAACCCTGAAAGGTTCGCCAACCGCGGAACCCTTTCAGGGTTGTGATGATCGTTGAAGCTGACCCAGGGTTCTCGCAAGCTCGAAACCCTGGGCTCGAATTAGCGAACGCCTCCGGCGTTCCGTGTCTTCCTATTGACAGCCAATAGGAGCAGCCGCTAGACTTCCGCTTCCTATTGGCTGACTAGAGGAAGACATGAACCAAAAACAAGCTGACCTGTTCAAACAGGGCACGCTCGAACTATTAGTACTGCGACTACTCAGCTCCGGTAGCCTGAACGGCTGGGACATCATGCAGCGTATCGAGCTGCTGTCGGGCGACGTGCTCACCGTTACCGCAGGGGCTTTGTATCCTGCACTCCATCGCCTCGAAGCGCGCGGACTCATCTCCGCCGTCTGGCGACCCTCCGATAACAATCGTCGAGCAAAGTTTTATGGCTTGACCGTGCGCGGGCGCAAACAGCTCGACGCGCAACGCAAGCAATGGGAGCGATTCTCCGATGCAGTCGCTCTGGTTTTACGAGATGCGTGAGGTTTCCCGTGAACTTAAAAGATTTACTACGCCGCTGGCGCGCTCTAACTCATCACGACGAACTGGACCAGGAACTCGACGAAGAGTTGCGCTTTCATCTCGATCGACAAATCGAGCAAAACATCAAGAGCGGCATGACGCCCGAAGACGCACGCTCCGCGGCGATGAAGTCGTTTAGTCGTGTGGACCAGTCGAAGGAAGAATGCCGTGACGCACGCGGCGTCGGTTTCATTGAGAACCTCTTGCGCGACGCTTCCTACAGCCTGCGCGTACTGCTCAAGAACTACGCTTTCACGATCGTCGTCGTGCTGACCCTCGCGCTCGGCATCGGTGCGAACACCGCGATCTTCAGTTTCGCCAACGGCATTCTGCTGCGACCACTTCCCTATCCTCAATCCGATCGACTCGCCGTACTCGACGAGTTCTCATACAAACAGAACCGCGATTCGATGGCCGTTTCGTACCCGAACTTTCTCGACTGGCGCGAGCAAAACAAGAGCTTCGAAGACATCGGCATCTACTTCAGCACGCAACGTTTCGCGATGAGCGGCGCGGGCGAGCCAACAGAGGTTCGCGGCTCGTACGTCTCGCACGGCCTCTTCGAGATCCTGCGCGTGTCGCCGCAACTCGGCCGCACGTTTACGGCAAACGAAGACACTCCGGATGAAGAGTGGGTCGTGATTCTCGGGCACAGTCTCTGGCAAAGAAGCTTTGGCGGTGATCCAAACATCATCGGCCGCAAGATCATGCTCAACAGCCGCGCGCGCACGGTTGTCGGCGTGATGCCGCCCGATTTCAGGTTTCCCGACACGGCTGAGCTGTGGGCTCCACTCGCTTTAACGACAAAGACATTTACACGAACCGATCACGGACTGCTCTCAGTCGCTCGTTTGAAAGACGGCGTGACGCTCTCGGAAGCGCAGGCCGAGATGAACAACATCGCGGCGCGTATCGAGCAAGCGAATCCCGTCACCAACGAAGGTCTCGGCGTGAAGGTGAACAGTTTGCACGACACGCTGACGGGCGACTATCGCCAAGCGCTGCTGATTCTGCTCGGCGTTGTTGGTTGCGTGTTGCTGGTGGCGTGTGTGAACGTCGCGAATCTCATGCTCGCGCGTGCGACGGCGAGGCAGAGAGAATTTGCGTTGCGCGCGGCGCTGGGTGCGAGTCGTTGGCGAATCATGCGCCAGCTTCTGGTTGAGAGTTTGTTGCTCGCGTTAGTCGGTGGCGTTGTCGGCTTTCTCCTGTCGATCTGGGCGCTGCGCCTGTTGTTGACTGCGATTCCGGGCCAGATACCGTTCTGGATGAACTTCGGCATCGATCTGCGTGTGCTCGGTTTCACTGCTGCGATCACGCTGCTAACTGGACTGCTGTTTGGCGCTGCTCCGGCGCTGCAGACTTCGCGCGTCGATCTCAACGACACGCTCAAAGAAGGCGGCCGCGGAGGTTCGGGTGTGCGTAGTCGCGCACGCAGTCTGCTCGTCGTCGCCGAGATTGCGTTGTCGCTCGTTGTGCTGGTTGGCGCCGGGTTGATGATCCAGAGCTTCCTGCGTCTGAAGCGCGTCAACATCGGACTCAACGCGCACAACGTTCTGACTGCTGCTGTGAGTCTGCCGCGCGTGAAGTACAAGGAAGACGATCAGCGTATCGCCTTCTACAAACGGTTGCTGGAGAGTATGCGTAATCTTCCCGGCATCGAGTCCGCGAGTGCGACGGGAACTCTGCCGTTAGGAGGCGGAGGTTGGGGACGGAGCCTCACGGTTGAAGGTTTTCCGGTGCTGTCTGTTGGCCAGGCGCCGTCGATTCAACATACGGTTGTGACTCCGGGTTACTTTCATACGATGGGAATACCTTTGCTCGCCGGACGTGATTTCAACGACGCCGACGCGAAGGATTCGCCAAACGTAACGATCATCGATGAGCGACTCGCGCGTGAGTACTGGCCCAATCAGAGCCCTATCGGTAAGCGCGTTCGTTTTGGGCCGCCGGAAGATAACGAGCCGTGGCACACGATCGTCGGCGTAGTCGGCGCTGTCAGGCATCAACGAGTGCAGGAAGACACGCGCAAGAGTGTTTACCTGCCGCACGCGAAGATGCCCGTCGGCGGGATGGCGCTCGTGTTGAGGACGAGCTCAAATCCGCAGGAATTAACGGGCGCGCTGCGGCGCGAAGTGGCGCAGCTCGATCCGGATTTGCCTGTGAGCGAAGTCGCGACGATGGAGGAAGTTGTTGCTGAATCGATCTGGCAGCCGCGACTCTACGCGACGTTGTTTGGCGCGTTTGCCGGTGGCGCGTTGTTGCTCGCGCTGATCGGGATTTACGGCGTGATGGCGTTCCTGGTGCAGACGCGAACACACGAGATCGGTGTGCGCATGGCGCTGGGCGCCTCGAAGCGCGACGTCTTCAAGCTCATTGTTGGACGTGGAATGAGGTTGACGGCAGTGGGCGTGTTGATTGGCGTCGGCGGGGCGATCGCTTTGACGCGCCTGATGCACAGTCTGCTCTTTAATACGAGCGCGACTGACCCACTCACATTCGTCGTGATTTCGGCGCTGCTGTCGCTGGCGGCGTTCCTTGCGTGCTACATACCTGCACGTCGCGCAGCCAAAGTAGATCCTTTGATCGCGCTGCGTTACGAGTAGTAGTTGACAGGTTTCAGGATTTACATGATTTACAGGATTTGATCTTGTTAATCCTGTGATCCTGAAATCTGTCTGCAACCCTCTTCCCACAATCCCCTTCTAAAGCTCCGATGTCTGACGATCGAAACATTCTGAATTTCATTCAGTCAATCTGCGCCAACGGCGAGAGTGGCAGGCTCGAGATCCTCGCGGGCGCCATTCAAGGCGAACTGTCTTTTGCAAACGGCAAGCTCGTCGATGCGCGCTTCGGCCATCTCAGGGGCTTTCCCGCAGTCAACGCCGTCGTTGCCCTGCGAGACGTTCGTTTCAGCTTCGATCCGGCGTTCGCTCCACTCGCTTCCAGTTCGATCAAAGCAAGTGAGCGCGTCGTGCTCAAACAATTCTTCGGGATTGAGACGGCCGCCACCGGCGAATACCTGGAGCCCATTATGGAGCGGCCGGTAGAAGCAGCGCCGTTGGCAACTGTTCCAGATGAGGTTGAGGACATCACGATTGTAAGAAGCGACGCACCACGCGCCGCCGTGCCGCCGCCTCCTCTTCCGCCGCCGGCCGCTCATGCCGCACGGTTTTCTTATCGAATAGCGCTCGCATTGGCGGTGCTCGTGATGACTGTTATGGCGGCAGTCGCTATTTTTATGAACAGGTCGCAGGAACCCGTTTCGTCGAGCGTAGTTGCAACCACAGTTGAATCGTCATCGCAGCCCGCGCCTGTAAAACAGCAACCCGCTGCACCAGCCGCGCAGCCTGCCCCGGCGTCCGTCAAGGAAAGTAAGAAACCGATTAGCGCCGTCCGCGATCTTTCCGGCAAATGGACTGTGGTCAACTCAGTCGACACGACCGCCTACGGCTCTTTCAAAAACATGAAGATCGGCTTCGACCTCTCGATCGATCAGACTGGCTCGACGTTCACCGGTAAAGGCAGGAAAGTCTCGGAGAACGGCCGCAGCCTGCCTGCCAAGAGCCGCACTCCGATTCAGGTGCAAGGCTCGATCAAGGGCGACCGGATCGAAGCGACTTTCATTGAAGAAGGCACAGCGCGAAAGTCCAACGGCACGTTTGTTTGGCGCCTCGATAAATCGGGACGCGGCCTGACGGGAAATTTCGCCACCACCGCCGCACGGTCGCGTGGCAAATCCGCAGCCAGCCGTCTGTAAGACTAATCTACGGCTTTTCGAGTCGTCTCAAAGTCTCCACAGCACTCCTGTTATTCGGGTCGAGCTCGAGTGACTTCTTATAATTTTGTATCGCGAGCTCGCGCTCGTTGATCGACATGTACGCCTCGGCAAGACTGTCGTAGGTGTTGAAGCTCTTCGGATACGCCTCGACGTTCAGTTTGAAGATCTCGATCGCCTCTTTTGCTTTACCGGTTCGCAGTAGCTGGTAGCCGAGTCGATTCAGCTCGGGCTCGGCGAAGTCGTAGATCGCCGACTGCTTCGCTTTCAGGTCGCGATACTGTGCCACACCGGCTTCGATTCCCTTCTCCGTGATTGTCTTGTTGAGCACGGGAATGATCGACATCTTTGGAGTCTCGTACGGTTGGTTGTAAATAATCCTTCCGATCGACTCACCCAAACGATTGACATACTCGCTGCTGGTGTTGTCGAGCAGCACGATCAGGTTCTTCTCTTTTGGGAAGCGCATGATGGTGGTGCTGAAGCCGTTGATGCCGCCATCATGTGAGATCATCTGCACCGGCTGATCGTTCTGCTTGAACGATGCATTCGTGATGGCCCAACCGTAGGCGTAGTTTTCGAGAAACGGTTTGTACATCAGCGCTTTCGATTGCGCTGAGAGCACTTTGTCTGTGTAGAGCGCCTGGTCCCAAAGATAGAGATCCTCCACAGTTGAATAGAGCGAACCGGCGGCGTAAGGGATCGACATGTCGAGGTAAGCGGCGTTTGCGTATCCGTCGGGCGTCTTGGTGTAGCCGGAAGCACGTTTGGGAATGAGCGTGTCGTGATGATCGTAGCCGGTGTTCTTCATGCCGAGCGGATCGAAGATGTTCTGCTTCAACACCTGCTCGTAAGGTTTGCCGGTGACGCGCTCGATGATCGCGCCGAGGAGAAAGTAACCGGAGTTGTTGTAGAGGAATTTTGAGCCTGGCTCAAACTCCAGATCGCCGCTCGCATACTTCTTCACGAATTCATCGACCTTGTAAGGGTTGCGGCTGACGTTCTGAAAGAAGCCGGGCTGGCTGGTGTAACTCGGGATGCCCGACGTGTGCGTGAGCAGGTGATGAATCGTCACCTTCTCGCCCGTGTCTTTTCTGTAGTCCGGCAGGTAATCAGACAGTTTCGCGTCGAGCTTGATCTTGCCTTGCTCGACTAATTGGAGGATGACGGTTGCGGTGAACTGTTTTGTAATCGAGCCGAGCCGAAACCTCGTATCGGGCGTGTTTGGAATATTCCATTCCATATTCGCCTGCCCGTACGCGCCCTTGTAAGTGATCTTCCCATTTTCGGCGACGAGCACCGAGCCATTGAACTGACTTTCCAGCACATTGGGATCCTAAGCTTAGAATTCCACGTGGACAAGTTGTCGCG
>JADMIO010996568.1_pt1 | contig 65488 bp, 50 predicted proteins | sample 8958161 | NCBI WGS metagenome assembly JADMIO01 (sample SAMN16585339, study PRJNA669376) | soil metagenome | isolation source: Crop rotation soil | place: USA: Cullars Rotation, Alabama | collected 2011
GCCGCGACTTCAAGTCACGTGAATTCCAAGCTTCGGATCCCACTGTGCTGGAAAGGTATGCGATGGGAGTGATGGCGACCGAAGCGCTTGACGAAGTTTTCGATCGGCGCCGCCCGACGCTGGGCGAGGTTATGCTGGCCGCCAAGCGAAACAGCGTGCAAGCCGAACGGAAGGACAGCCGCAGCAAGACGCTCGATACGATTGGGTGGCTGCTGAGCCCGCGCGGAAGCGATCTATCGGCCGAACGGATGGAACATCTCTTGTTGTTCCATCTGATCGGCGATCCGTTGCTGAGAATCGCGCAGCCATCACCGCTTGAACTGAAAGTTTCGCCGCGCAGTGTCGCCGGGCAAACGATCGAGGTGCAAGGGACCACGCCGCTCGATGGCTCGGCCACGGCCGAACTGGTGCTGCGGCGCGATCGCCTGGCGATTGAATTGCCGCGACGTAAAGACGACACGCTTTCAGAAGATCGCCGGACGGAAATGAATCAAACGTATCTGCGGGCAAATGACCGCACGGTGGCGATCAAAAAGATCGCTGTTCGGCGTGGCCGTTTCCTTACGCAACTTGAAGTGCCGGCCAATGTCGACGGCGTGTGCCACGTCCGCGTGTTCGTCGAAGGGGACTCAGCTTGCGCGCTCGGCTCGGCCGACGTCACGATCGACCGCCGCGATCGGCAGGCTCGTCGCGATTAAGAGCCTATCCGAATACCAGCGACATCCACGCGCGACACGGGACAAATTGCAGGCCGGGCAAGGTTAAACGGATACGTTATAAGTTGCTTGCGAAAAAACGAGTTTCCACGTCCTGCAAAAAATCACCTGGCGAGGTTCGATGCCCCGCTGGCGCGACTTGATTTGCCGAGTGTGAGGTCACGTCGATCGCTGGGTGGTGACTTTCTTGCCGGTGGCCTTCTTGGTGGCCGGTTTCTTATTGGCCGGCGGCTGCTTCTCGCCTGCGGGCTTCGAACCGTTCTTTGGTACAACGCGCGGCACGGTCGGAGCGGGCTCGGGATTCGGTGCCGGGAGCACGTCCTCAAGTTTTTCGTTGTTGCGAATCTCAGGAGCGGGTTCGCGCTCGACTCCCTCTCCGTCCAGGAAGGGACGCGAGATCTCGATGCCTTGCTTCAAGAAGGTACGGATCGGCCCATCTTCGCCGGCTTGGAACCTTTGCAAAGTTCTCATGATGAACGGCTTCACGAGCGTGTAAATCGGCACGCCTTGCGAGGTCGAGCCGGCAAATTGCACATTGACTTCGCTGTCGGTGATCGCAGCGTCGATCTTTTCAATTTGCACGAGGCCTGCGGAGTCAGCCGGGGCGCTTTGCAGAGTCACCATGTTCGCCTGGCCCGATTCGTCCCGAATGATTCGCAATCGGTTGGCGAAGATGAGATCGCGCTGGCGGCGCGTGGAGAAAATCTCGCCCGCGATTTTGTCTTTGTCCTGCTGGGTCTCCGCCGCGACGTAGTTGCGCTTGAGCCACTCGATCTTGTCGTTGGCCGCTTGGATCTGCATGGAACCCACGGCCGCCACCAAATCTGCTACGTCATCCAAAGTTGCGACACCAAGCGTATCGCGGAGCTTGGCTTCGATCCGTTGGCGAACGTCGGGGGGAGGCGGGTTTTCGAGATCGCCCAGCTCGTCGGTGGGGGCTTTCTGCTTTGCCCGCGCGACCAGGTAGTCGGCCAGACCGATGACGTCGGTTTGAATATTGACTCGGCCGTCTAAAACAAATTTCATGCCGGTCGATCGATCGACATAGAATCCGAGATCGGCCGCGATGCGACTGGGATCCTTCGACCAAGCGCTCTTTCGCAGGACGACATTGATGTTGACCCGCAGGCGATCCTTCTCGAGGTTCGATTCCTTGGGATCAAACTGAAAGCGAATCGATTCGATCTGTGCATTTCCTTCGAGCATCGAATCGAACAAGCCGCCGAATGCTTTGTTCAACTTGCCAATGTCGATTGGCGTCTGGTCGCCGCCCCCCAAGATTCCCTGAAACAGATTGTTCAGTTTCTTGCCGGGACCTTCGGCCGGCGCCTTGTCAGCGTCCTCGCCTGCCTCAGCAGCTTTTCCGAGCACACCGTCGAGCTTCTTGAAAATCTTTTCGCGGCGCTCTTTGCGTTGCTCGGGATCTTTGAGGAGCCGGGGGCGATCCTGGCTGTGGGCAATTCCAGCAAACAGTACGATGCCCAGCGTCGCAAACGTGGTGTAACGGAACATAGAAGACTCCTTAGGCTGCGCAATTCGCGGCGCGTTTTCGGTCCGTCCAGCAACGCTCAGTTCGCCTGCTTTCGAGCTTCAGGCGGCCATCGATTCGTCCCGCTTACGCGAGAGGACATTATGCGGAATAAGCGACGTTGCGAATCGCGTACCGCTGAATCGATCGACCCTCTGCGAGCGTATTGTGGGCCGCTAGCGGGCCGCCGACAAGGGAACGAGCTGAACGATGTTGCCGCAGATCGAAATTGCAGACCATTTTACCGACGGTCAGGCTCGGCTCACCGGATGCAACTCATTTGCTCGACCACGCTTAAGTTAAATGTCTAGACAACACTTGTTTGAACAATTAATATCGGGATATGTCGAATGAATTGGAGACTCTCGGCGCGGGGGACAGGACTACGTCCTCGAGTACTGCACGTTTCGATTCGCGCGAGCAAGAGGTCTATCTGAGCTTGTGGCGGACCTATGACCGCTTGCGCGCGTTCGAGGACGAGTTGTTTGCGCGATTCGATCTGACCGCCCAGCAATACAACTTGTTGCGGTTGAGTCGAGCAGCGCATCCAGAGCGAGTGCCGACGTTGGTGCTCGCGCAGCGATTGATCTCGCGGGCCCCCGACATCACGCGAATGCTCGACAAGCTCGAGTCGCGCGGGCTGATCGCACGCACGCGGCCTTCCGACAATCGACGCACGGTATTGGTCGGCATTACGGCGAAAGGAGAGGCGTTACTGCGAGAGATCGCGGAGCCGCTACGCGAATGTCACGCACGGCAGCTCGGCCACATGTCGCCCGACGATCTCGATCGCATGGTGGAATTATTGCGAGCGGCTCGGCTTCCGCACGAAGACTCCGAGAGCACGTGGCGGTAAACAGGGTTCATCCAACCTCAGGGTTCACATCATGACTACGAACGGACAGTCGACGACGGATGTTGTGGTGATCGGCGGCGGGCCGGCCGGTGCGACGGCTTCCACGCTCCTCGCACAGCATGGGCATCGCGTGCGGCTTTTCGAGCGCGAGAAGTTTCCGCGGTTTCATATCGGCGAATCGCTGATCCCTGAAACGTACTGGGTGCTCGAGCGGCTCAATATGCTCGACAAGATGCGGGCCAGCCACTTCGTCAAGAAATACAGCGTGCAGTTCGTGAACGCGGCGGGCAAGCAATCGGCCCCCTTCTACTTCTGGGACAACAAGCCGCACGAGTGCTCGCAAACGTGGCAGGTGGTGCGCAGCGAGTTCGATCAGATGATGCTCGAAAATGCGAGAGGACATGGCGTCGAGGCGGAAGAAGGGGTCCGCGTGCTCGATGTGCTGTTCGACGGGCCGAAGGCGGTGGGCGTGCGAATTCAGCGGGGCGACGGCTCGCGCGAAGAGGTCCATGCCACAGTCGTGGTCGACGCGAGCGGACAAAGCGGGCTGTTGCAGAACAAGTTCAAGCTGCGGGTGTGGGATCCGATACTCGACAAGGGGGCGATCTGGACCTATTGGCACGGGGCGTACCGCGACGTTGGGAAAGACGAAGGGGCCACGATCGTCATCCAAACGCCGAACAAACAAGGGTGGTTCTGGTACATCCCCTTGAACGACAATCGCGTGAGCTTGGGAGTTGTCGGGCCGTTCGATTACCTGTTCAAGGGACGCGGAACGCACGAACAGACGTATCACGAAGAGGTGGAGAAGTGCCCGGCGGTCAAGGATCGAATTGCCAAGGCCGACCGCGTGACCGGCTATTTTGCGACAAAGGATTACTCGTATCGCTCGACCAAGGTGGCGGGCGATGGCTGGGTGCTGGTCGGAGATGCGTTTGGTTTTCTCGATCCCCTCTATTCGTCGGGCGTATTACTGGCGCTCAAGTCGGGACAGCTGGCGGCGGATGCGATTCACGACGGGTTCGTGAAAGGAGATCTCTCCGGCGGCCAGCTAGGTCATTGGGGAGACATGTTTAACGCCGGCGTCGATCGCATGCGGCGGCTGGTGTGCGAATACTACAACGGCTTTAGCTTCGGCAATTTCATCCGGAACTATCCGGAGCTGCGAGGGACTGTGACCGATTTGCTCATCGGCGATTTATTTACCGACAAGGTAGATAAAGTCTGGAAGCCGATGGAGTCGCTGTACGGCGAGAGTGCGGCGCCGCCCCCGACCTGGTGTACCGGAACTCCGGCCGAAGCGGCCACGACAAAAGCGAACGAGCTATTCTTGCCAGAAGGGCCGAGGCCGTAAGGACCGCCTCAGGTTGGCTTGTTGGCGGTTGGATCGCGGAGAAGGGGCCGGACCGAGGGGAATTTCCGGCTGTCCTTTGGAGGAATCGGTTCGTCCGAAGCCCATTTGAGGAACGCATGCACCAAGAGTGCAGCGCCTGCGCCAGCGAGCAACGTCATAACCCAAAGGGGCCGCGACGAGCTGTTGTCGATCAACAGCGTGGGCATCGTCAGCGCAAGGCCCGCGATTGCTGCATCGACGGCCCACAGCGACGGGAAGGCGAAGACCAGGCAAGCAACCCTTCGTAGCGCGCCGTGTATTTCGGCCCAATTCAACCGCTTGATGCCTCGCCACCAGTTGACGCCAATCAAATACATACCGCTTGGGATCCAGAACTTCGATAGATCCAAGGCGGTGATGATTCCGCACAGCAGGGCGATCATCGTGGTGAGTGCGGCGCCATCGGCGATCGAGAAGCGGAATTTATTGAAGCGCCAGGCGGTGAAGGTTCGACGCGTCACCGGCGACATAAGCAGCCGATGAAGCTTGATGGCGACAGGGATCGCGAAACCCAGCGTCACGAACCACAGTACCAAAGCGAACAAGAGAAAGAGAAAACCGAGACCATCCATCGCTGTTCCGTCGCGCGAGATTCGATGCGCCGTTCATTTTAACGTAGTTGTCAGCCTTTCCAGTGCCGCCATCGATTCCGACGTGTCCGCCAACTTAATCGTGACAACGCCATGAAGGGGGCGTCAACGGATCGGCGTCGGTTTGACGCAGCAAGCCGCGGGACGTCCTATTTTTGTTTCTTCACCCAGGCAATGTGCTTGGCGATCGACGGATGTCCGAGAAGCGACTCCTTGGTCGTGAAGCTTTCGGCGAGCTCTTTTTCGGACATGAGATCATGAATGCCGTTGTGGCAGAGGCGGCAAATAAAGATGCCGTGGGTGCGTAGTTGTTGTTTGGTATGCCGGCGCTGAAATCGTTTCCGCTTGTGCACTGCACGGGGAATCAAGTGATGAAAGGTCAACGGCTTATCGCGGCCGCATAATTCGCAGGAAGGCATGATCGTCTGTTGTGGTACCCGGCGCGGCCGACTTGAACGACGAATTGTATAGATCGGGTGCATCGAAACGAGAACGAAAACTCAACGTATCATACGCCCCGCGGGGAGATTTATAGCCTATCCGTTAACCTCGATCGGCCTGCATTTGTCCGCGTCGCGCGTGGAGGTTACTGGCATTCGGATAGGCTCTTAGGCTCGCCGGCCGGTGAAGTTACATGATCGGTCTACAGGGAAACAGCGGCGGGCGCGCCAATTGTAGGCCCCCTCGCGAGACGTTGCGCGGATAAGCGTTCGCGACCTGCAAATTGAATTCTCTGGGAAATCAGGGACCGGCACATTTTTCGGCCATCGATCCACGACGATTGTGTAACTTTGCACCAAAACTGCGCCAGATGCCGGACCCTGAACGCTTGCCCTCGGGAGGGATTAATTCACAACTTTTTTGTTGACGGCTGCAATCTTCCTGACGGCGCAAACTAGCGCTGGATCGGTTATAAAGTTTCGATCAAAATACACCGATGGCTGAGCGACGCCGGCTCATGAAGAGCGGTCGAGCCGGTCGAATGGTTGAAGAGCGAGACGGTTCGGGCCGACGGAACAGGGAGCAGCAATTTTGAACGCCAGTGATCGAGAAACCGCTTTGCCACTTTTGCGCTCGCGCTCGAATCGCCGGACGGTGTTGCACGCCGGCATGGTTGGCATGGGAAGCCTGACGCTCGCTGACGTACTGCGTAGCGACGCGGCCGCAAAGAACTCTGGCCAAAAGCCGAGTCCCAAGTCGGTCATCATCCTGTGGATGCGCGGCGGGCCGAGCCAGCATGACCAATGGGATCCCAAGCCCGATTCGCCCGCCGAATTTCGTGGCGAGTTCGCTCCGATCTCGACGTCGGTCCCCGGCATTCAGATCACCGAGCTGATGCCGATGTGCGCAAAGCTCATGCACAAGTGGTCGATCGTCCGCAGCCTGCACCATCGCAAGCAAGACGGCGATGTGCCACACGGCGGCGGCGATCAGATTTGCTTCACCGGTTACATGCACGGACGAGATTCGCAAGTCAACGTTATGCCGAGCTGCGGCTCGATTGCGACTCGGCAACTACAGCATATCGATCCGCGGCTGCCCACTTATGTGATGATTCCCAAGATGGTTCCCGGCACGGGTGCCGCCTGGCTTGGATCGTCATTCAATCCGTTCGAAACGAAGGCCGATCCCGCCGCGGCCGGACCGTTCGAGCTGAAGAACTTCGCCCCCAGCGAAGGACTGACGATGGACCGCCTTCGCGAGCGTGGCGGGCTGCTGCGAAGCGTCGATCGACTGACTCGCACAGGCTCGCTAGCCGCGGTGGACGAATTTCAGCGGCAAGCGGTCGAGATTGTCGCCGGCGGCGCGGCCCACGATGCATTCGACTTGGAACGCGAGCCAAAGAGTCTTCGCGAGCGGTATGGATTCATGCCTGCGTTTGATCCCAGGGACATCGAACGCTGCGGCGCTCAGAACTGGGCGCAGAGGATGTTACTCGCGCGGCGGCTCGTCGAAGCGGGCGTACGGATCGTTACCGTCGATTGCAGTTGGTGGGATTTCCACAAGCAGGGCTTCGACTCGCAGCGGCGCGGATTTCTGCCGCGCTGGGATCAAGCCTACTCGGCACTGATCGAAGATCTCGATCAGCGCGGGCTACTGGAGTCGACGTTGGTGGTGGCCTGGGGGGAATTTGGCCGCACGCCGCGCGTCAATAAAGGGGCGGGGCGCGATCATTGGCCGAATCTGTTTTGCGCGGCCTTTGCCGGCGGCGGAGTTCAAGGGGGCCGAACGATTGGGACTTCCGATCGGCACGGCACGATGCCCAAGGATAACCCCAAGATTCCGCACGACGTGCTGGCCACCATCTATCATCATCTCGGTGTCTCGACAACCACGCAGTACACCGACTCGGCCGGCCGGCCGCATCCCGTTCTGCCGCACGGCACGCGAATCACCGAGCTGTTCGCATGACGACGCGTCGCGAATTGCTGGGCTCGCTCGGTGCTACGGTAGGAGTCGCCCCCTTCGGCGCAGCGATCGCGCACGCCGATCAAAAGCCCGAGGTAAAAGCGGCGAGCGAGCCGAGCAAAGATACGGCAAAGCCTGGAGACGCCAACGCCAATAAGCTGGCGGATGGAAAAGTCTTTCGCATCGGGGTCATCTCGCCCGCCAAGCATGTGCTTAACGGCCATACGTGGCACTTCGCGCAGTATTTGCATCCGACCATCGACTTCGAGGCGCTGAAGAAGCACTATCCACGGGCCGTTCCCAGCTTCAGCAAATTATTCCGAAATCCGAAGCACAACTTCGGCGTGCTCCCGTTCGCCGATACGCGAATCACGCATTATCACCAGGAAGGGGATCCCAAAGTCGCCGAGATGTTTGCCGAGACATTTCCCGGCGTGCAGGTCGCCACGAGCATCGAGAAAATGGTCGAAGAGGTCGATGCGATCTGGATGGGAGATGCCAATAGTGCAGGAGAAGGCCATTTCGACCTTGTCGCGCCCGGGCTCGCCAAAGGGCTGCCGACCTTTTGCGACAAGCCGATCGGCGGTTCGGTGGCCGGCACGCGGAAGATTCTGGAGTTCGCGCGCGAGCACAAAGCGCCGCTGATGTCGGCCAGCAACTTTTGCCACGAGTATGGCATGGAGGCCGCGCTGCGGATGCGCGACTCGGGCGAGTTCGGCCCCATCGAGCATGTCTCGGCCCAGCTCTACGGCCATCTCGATCTGCCGGGCTGGAAGATTTATGGCCAGCATCCGGTGTGGAGCGTGATGCGGCTGATGGGGGCCGGCGTCGAGTCGGTCAGCATGTTCTTGTACCCTGGCAATCCGCCGACTTGCCACGCACTCATCACCTATCCTGATCGATATCCTTGCCGCGTCTGGTGCGGGCAACCCTACGAAAAATTCGAGTACAACCGCACCGACGTTTATTTTCGCAAGAAGCTATATTCCTTCACGCCATCGATCGAAGGGGATTACAACTTCGGCTATCACTATCAGATGTATCGCCTGGCAGACACCTTTCGGCGGATGGTGTTAACGCGAGTCGAGCCGGCACCGCATCAGGAAATTCTGGAAGTGACCGCCATCATTCACGCCGCCGCCAAGTCGCTGCAAGAGCAAAGCCGGCTGGTCAAGCTGGCGGAAGTTATGGGGTAAATTAAGGCGGGCAATCATCGGCCGGAGGGCGAGGAGGATGCCGCATACAAACTCCACGGCGCGGGCCATCCAAGAGATGGTGCGGTTCTTCATACCGCGATGCACCGATCAGTCCACCCTCCGCGAGTTGGACGAGATGGCATCGGACGACGAAAAGTGGCGTAATGCCCACGCCCTTTTCAGTCGGATCAGGGACAAGACGCTGCGCGCCGACGCGGCCAAAGACACGCTGCTCCAACATCAATACAGCTTCGAGGAGTCGTGCGCGAAGACGTTTTACAACATGTCAGGGCACTTCAAGGGCGGAGAGTTCCCGGCCCCCTTCGATGATGACTGGCCGTTCTGGGTCATCCCGCTTGCGGTAGGATTCGCGCGGTCGCTCGGCGTTCCCGATCCATGCGGCGTTTCATCGTTGCTCCGACGGCGAGGTGGAGAGTAAGCGGGCACAAGAAGCAGACGAGCAATTCCGTCACTCCATCGGCCGCAACCGGCGTGACGATCTCCAAGAGACATCGAATTCACACGCTGGTGCGAGTTGGCTGCCGTAGCGTGCTGCCAATGAAGTACCTGACTAACCCGTGAGCTCGAAGGACAAAGTTCAAACCGTCGCCGTCCCCTAAAGCTAGTGTGCATGAGTTATCATTCATCCACTCGCCAATGGATTCAATCCTGCTCTGAGAGACTCGGTCTGGGCCGACGAGACCAGGGCCTGCCGGTCTTGGTAGAATCTCGTCGGAGGGAAAGAAGAATACCTCATCGAATCCGAAAAAGATGCGATGCGAACCGTCGTGGTCAATCAAATCGCTGGTGCGCAACAGCAACCCATCGCCGAGCAAACCGGCGCGGTCCTTCAGGCCAGTTAATTCGCTGCTCGATTTGATCAACGTCGACAAGTCACGGCTACTGTCAAGACACGTGACCAAAGCATATTGCATGCTCGGATAGGCACTCGGCATCGACAAGACAAAGTCATGAATCGAGGTATCCAGCCATCCAGCGATGTAATCCTTGTATTTGACCATTTGAGTCATCACGTCACTCTCCTGGCTTTAGTGGACGGCCGGGCTGACGCGGTTCGTCCTTGGTCCAATCCCAGTCATGGGCATGTGGCTTTCCGGCTCCATGGTCGTGCGAGTAATCGATGTTTTTGATTGCCTTGCCATCTTTTCCGTGAAACCTCCGGCGTACCAAATCTCCTACTTCATCATACTCTTCTCTTGAAGTATTTGGATTGCCAACGGTTGGAAGTCGGGACATCATCAACTCCAATTGAGTAATTACCTGCAAACAACTTCCGGTACATTAAGCGTCCATTTAAGGAGAATCGAGGGGGTTAAGCGGTTCAAATTGTTGCAGACAATTTTTTTTCGTTATCACGCCATCGGCGGAAGGGAGACGCGCGGAACGGTTTCGACCGGTGTGACGATTTCCAGAAGTTCGATGGCCAGTTTGTGGTCGCGCTAGATGACACGGCGCTTGTGGCAACCGGGCCAACCATCCAGCTAGCTCGGAAACTCGTCTTGTGACTTTCGAGGAATGGCCAGTAGATTGCGCGAAGTTGACAGATTGCGCGTAATCGATGGGCCTGTCGGGACAGGAGGTAGTAGTCATGCACGTTGATGGGTTCCGGAATGACGTCCGGGATGGGGCGTTGCGGAATGGGACGCACATCGTCGGCTACGAGAAGCTGATTTCGAAGCGATCCGCGGTGACCAGAGATGGCGTCTGGCGGACGGTTCCCATCGAAGGATTGCAGTTCCGGCCGACGCGGCCGATCCCGCACGAAGATGGGACCGTGGCCGAGGTCGCTCGGACGGCGTGGCCCGAGATCGATCGCCCGATCGGACAGGTGCATATCACGACGACCCAGCCGGGCCGGGTCCGCGCATGGGGGCTCCACGAGCGGTCTATCGACCGACTCTTCGTCGTGTCCGGCCTGGTCTCGGTGGTGGTCTATGACGGCCGCCGCGACTCGCCCTCTTTCGGGGCCCTGAACGAGTTCAAGATCTCGGACCGCAACCCCGGCCTGCTCGTGATCGGCGCCGGCCTTTATCACGGCTGGAAGAACATCGGCACCGTCGAGGCGTTCTTGATCAACATGCCGACTTCTCTTTACGACCACGACCACCCAGACGCCCTCGACCTGCCTTATGACTCTCCCGATGCGGCCGCAATCGTGCCGTTCCGCTGGTGAGGTGGCTTCGGGCGGATCAGTGGACGGCAGGGCTGACGCGGTTCGTCTTTGGTCCAATCCCAGTCATGGGCATGTGGCTTACCGGCTCCATGGTCATGCGAGTAATCGATGTTCCGATTGCCTTGCCTTCCTTTCCGTAGAACCTCCGGCGTGCCAAATCCCCTCCTTCATCATACTTTTCTCTTGAAGTATTTGGACTGCCAATGGTTGGAAGACCGGACATCGTCAGCTCCGGTCGAGAACTGCTGGCAAACCAACTCCGGCACGATCCTTATCACGCCATGGGTGGTAAAGAAACTCGCGGTACGGTTTCGATCGGCGTGACGATTTCCAAGAGCTCAATCGCCGGTTTGTGGTCGCACTCGATGAGAGCGGTGCGACCGTAGGTGTCGATCGGTTGCGATAGTCCCAGGCGCTCGCGCAGGAAGAATCCTGGCGAAACGCGATACAGTTTCGACAGATGGATTTTTCGCAGCACGTTGTGCCGGATCAGAATGCGGCCCAGCGGTGTATCCTGGCGTTCGATGCCGGCCCGCACCTCGGGGCTGAGAAAATCGAAATCAATGCGCACGATGCCGAATTGGACGACGCTTCCGTCCGACTGCCGCGTGAGCGTGATCTCGCGGGCATAATGATGATCTGCCGCAGACTGGGGCGTTGCCACGCGATGCACCCGCACGTCGACCGGGCACTGATAGAAATGCTCGACCGTGACCGTCATGTGGTGTTCGTGGGCGAGCAGGTCGCGATACACGACGGGGATGGCTTCTGCCTCGACAGCTTCGAAGGTTGCCAGCCGACCAGGGTCGGGATAGAAAAGCCCAATGAGCTCGTCGAGGCTGGGGGCGGCGGAGGGGGGGAGTGGCATGCGCGGTGTTCGGCGGACGGAATGCGGTTGGTGCTGAGATGTCACACAGCACGGTAGGCCCCGGTAATTCTAAGAGCCGCCACGCGATGTTCCACACCTGTCGTTTGGCATATTTACGCGGTAGGGAATTTGATTTCTAAGTCGGTCGCTGCCGGGTGCCGCGACTGGTTGCATTCACTGGCGAGCGGGGAGCGTAAGCTCCCTGTCCACGATTCGCGCTCTCCTGCCACTGCCAAGTACCAGAGGATGAGCACCACCGAGTTCATGTTGCGCTAGCTAGGCGCCCGTGATCAGTGAGTACGTTTCGAAACCTATTCTGCTAATCGTCCATCAAGCCGGCGAGTCTTGCGAATCGGCGAGTCTTGCGAATCGGCGAGTCTTGGGGACCGGCGAGTCTTGGGGACTGGCAAGTCTTGGACAGGGAGCTTACGCTCCCCGCTCACCGGTCGAGTTTGTGAAAGTTCAGGCTTCAGTCTAGGGAGTTCGGCCGGCGGACTCGAACCGGAAGCGCCCCGCGCTCCAGACAACGCGCATCGGGCCGGACGTCTCACGACTTCAGCTACGCGTTCACTCAGGCACGGTCCGAAGTCTCACGACGTCAGCTACGGGTTCACTTCAGCTACGGTCCGAAGTCCGACGACATCAGCTACCTTGTGTGGTGACTGGCGGGGCGGTGGGCGTGGGGCTGGCGGTGGCGGGGGGGACGGCTGCCGTTGTCGGGTTGACGATGGTTCGGGTGGTGCCGTCTGAGCGTTCGAGGACTGTGTCGACCAGATAGTACATCAGGCGACGCAGCGCCTCTGGCTCGATCTCATCGGCGATCGCTTCGGCCCGATCGTGGTATTTGTCGACCAGCCGCGACGCCTTTTCGAATGCGCCGGCCAGATCGTACAGCGACTTGATCCGTTCGACAACGACGGGATTGCCGGGCGCTTCGGCCACTAGCGATTCGAGCTCTCGCTGGGCGGGCTCCGAAAGACCTTCCAGGGCGAGTGCCCACAGGATTGTGGGCCGGCCGCCGACGATATCGCCGCACGCGCTGAGCTTGTTGTGGTCGTCGCCGCGGAAATCGTTCAGGTCGTTCAGAATCTGGAAGGCCACACCGAGGTTGCGGGCGAACTGGCTGATCGCCTCGCGCCGTTTGTCGTCGAGAGTTCCCGCCAGGCGAAGACCCGAGAACAAGGCGGCCTCGAACGCTGGCGCGGTTTTCAGTGCGTAGATCTTGAGGGCATCGAGCGGTTGTAGTCGCTTGTTGCGAGAGTCGCGCCACAGCAGCTCGGCCCCTTGCCCTTCGGCCAGCTTCATGTGGGCATCGGCCAGCTTGTCGATGATGTCTGCGGCGACGTCGGCCCCTAGGGCTCCGGTTTGCCGGCTTACGAGCCGATAGCCGAGCCCGATCAGATAGTCGCCGACATTGATGGCGGTCGGCGTGCCGAATTTTCGGTGCAGTGTTTCGTCGCCGTAGCGGAACTGGTCGTCGTCTTCGATATCGTCGTGGACGAGCGATGCCTTATGAAAGGTCTCGATCGCCATGGCCGTGCACTTGACGGCGTCGGAAAGCTGGGCGACTTGTTCGGCTCCGTGCGAGCCTTCGGTGCATTTGCCGCCGGTCACGGCATCGTACACGGCCAGCGTAATGAACGGCCGCGAGTGCTTGCCCCCCTTCGACAGGAAGTCGTAGGCAATGGCTTCGGTGCCAGCGACCGGGTCGAGCGTGCCGACCCCTTGGCCGTTCAGCTCGGCGAGCGGCCGCGAGCTTCGCAACCGCGGGGCAAGCCGGTTGAGCTCGTCGGTCTCGAACATTTTCGACGCCGTCCGCATCAGGTGGACATAGGTCGAAGTCTGCACGGCCGGCGCGGGCTGCGAGAGACGGATCATCTCCTCAACCCAATCGTTGTCGACCGACGTGTTGCGGCAATCGCTCGACAGCAGCGGCACCGCCATGCACGGGATGCCCGCAAGCAGGATCTTGTCGATCGCCTTTTCGAGCACGTTCAGGCACGCTACGCCGACAATCGCGTCGACGTAGCCGCTGACGATAATCTTGAGCACAACGGGGGAACCTTCGGCCACGAGGACCTTGTAGCCTTTATCTTCGGCCTCGGTGCGGAAATCGGCGATCGAGCACGCACCGCATTTGCGGCAATCGAGACCGTAGTCGTCGTAATCGGCCGGGCACCCCTCGGCATGCTTGAGGCAGTGCGGTAGCAGGAACAGTCGGCGCTCGAACGGGACGGCGGCGATCTGGTCGCGCCAAAAAGCGCTGGCGAGCACAACCATCGTCCAGCCGACATAGCCTTCGGGCATTCCGAGCTCGGCCAGCATGGCACGCGCCAAGGCCTCCATCGAGTCCTTGGTCATCGGTTGCGATTTGTCGAGCTTTGCCGCAACGTCGTCGCACCGCTTACGAAGTTCCTCGCGCAGCGACTTGGGCTCGGGCACAACCTTGAGATGCGATGTGCTGCGGCGGCGTTTGGATTTCGATTCGGCGGGATCGCTGGCGGGCCCGGCTGGAGCGGACGTTACGCTGGCCAAGGGAAACCTCGTGGGTGGGCTTGCTTACTTGTCGATCTGGTCTGCCTCACTCGGCATTCTTTACGTAGCCACGAAGCGCCAGAGCGTGCGGTGCGGTCTTCGACACCCCGAGGATCCGGCGAGCCTGATACCGGGATTCGCTCGGCGGAGTGGACCCGAGATGTTTACCGTCGTTTGATCAGGGTGGCTGGTAACGTATCGGGGGACACTTCGGCCGGGACCTGCGGCTCAGCATCGTGGCGACCGACCAACCGGGCGACCGCATGCCCCAATGCCGAGACCGTCATCGTAATCGGATAGAGGTCCTCATAATACCACAGCTTGGCGAAGTAAAAACCAATTGGACTCGGTTCTCGGAATCGGCGAGATTCGACTGCCTCGACCAGCCAGGCCAGGCCGCGGTCGAGCGAACGCCGCCAGGCGGCATCGGCCTGGTCGGAAGCAACCACGGCTAACAGGGCCTCGACGGCGAGCGATGTCTCTTCAACGCTCGACGTCACGTGAACGTCCCCCTTCGCCGGAACGCCTCCCCAGCCGCCATCGGCATTTTGATGTCCGAGCAGCCACTCCAACCCTCGTCGAGCCGGCCGCGAGTGCATCATGTCGAGATCGCGGTACGCGTACAGGACCTTCGACGTGCCGTAAACCGGATTCTCTTCCTTTGAATCATATTGGTTACCGAACCAGAGGGGAGCCCAACTCCCGTCCGAACGCTGCTGCTGCGACAAATATTCCAAGCCGTCGAACACCGCCTGCCGAAGGCGGGTCAGCAGGTCGTCTCGGGTCGGGCCGGGAAGCAAGCAGCCACGTTCCAGCCGCGACCGCCATGCACGAATTGCCCGCAAGGCATGAGCGGTGAGATCGGACGCACTGCGGTCAAAGGGAAGTTTTCCCCATCCGCGACAAAAGGTCGGCCATCCGCCGTTGCGATTTTGCAGCTTCAACAGCCACTCGAGTCCCGCAGCGGCTGCGGCGTCGATCTCGGCCGCGATGATTGGCGGCGGATCGTGTTCGAGAACACGGGCCAAGGCTAGCAAGGCACCCGGTGTGTCGTCGGCGTCGGGGACCGAACCGCTCAAATCATTCCATCCCCAGCCTCCCGGCTCGGCCCCTGTGTACGGATGAACCTGTCGCGTCTGGCACTTCAGTAGCCAATCGACGCAGTCCATGTAGCCGACGTCTTCGCCTGTCGCGGCCAGCGCGTTCATGGCCAGCGTCGTGTTCCAGGTCGCAAGGTTGGTATCGATCGGCCACGAACCGTCGGGGCGAACCGAGTTCAGAAGAAACTGCACCCCGCGTTGCGTGACCGGATGCTGGTCGCGACCGGTGCTCGCCAGGCTCATGACCACAAAGCTTGTGAGCGGGGTGGCTTCGAGAAAGCCGCCGCTCTCGGGCTGCATGTGCGTGATGACTTCCAGGCTTTTGTCGATGCACCGCGGACGAAGGAATCGCGCGATGGGATTCAGCGGCTTGAGATGATGATGCCGGGCCAGCCCGATCGCGACGAGAGCCGGAATTGCGTAGCTGACGACCGGCATTCGCATGAGTCGATAGAGACGTTGCGGCACACACGCCAGCTCGAACGGCAGAGCCGAAACCTCGCGCCACGAAACGAGCCCCGCCAGGGCGCAATTCGTAAGAATCGGCACCGCAAAGGTCTTGTCACGTCCGTATCGGCGGCGGAGCCCAGTTATTCCGCCTTGAGCTTGGATATATGCCTTGGCCCGTTCGAGCATGGGGCCGTACTTGACCGGCACGGCCGTCATGTGAAAGGCGGCCTCTACCAACATCGTGGTGGCGATGTTCGACAGGCTACGGTCGGTATCTCCCCAGCCGCCATCTGGATTCTGACGTTCGGCGAGCCAGTGCAGCCCGCGGATAATAAGCTCGTTGAGCTCGATTTGTTCGGCCTGGGAGGAGAATCGACCACGCTGGGCGATCCGGGCCTGACGTTCGACGACGCTCAAGGCACTAATTGCCGTGGCGGTCGATAGGGCGGAACTCGAAAGCTCGCCGATCCAATGGCCTGAGGGATCTCGCCTTGAAAGAAGTTCGTGGCGAGCGCGCTCAAAAGCCCGCAACAGCTGGTCTGAAGGGACCATCAACAATCCTGCCAACCATGCCTGAGCCCGGTCCAGTCGCAACGAGCGGCGACTCAACGAACCGAATACGGTCCCAAGTTTTGCCCCGTTCGATTCGGTTCGGCGACGGAACGATGGGACCCGACTCCTAGCTCAAGTAATCGAGTGTAGGTGGGTTCAGGGCAAGTGTCGATAGTTGGCCCGCTGGGAACCGCACCAGATCGAGGGGTATAGCTCGCCGGTGGACGCCGGCCCGTACCGTGCAGGAAACCCACCTGGAAGGATGGATTCGGTCTCTTCGGAGGATTCGAAGACGGTGCTTTTCGCGGGTGCCAATCCAACCAATTCCGCCGCATCGCTTTTAAGGCCCCTGGCACGCTCGTAGACGCGTCGGAAGGCCGAGGACGCCTTCCGGGGCCAAGTGTTGCCCAATCGCGTCAAATCGTCGTATAGGATTTCTTAAGGATCATTAATTAATTATATAAATAATCTGTTTTTAGATTACAATGTTTATCATGACAGTGATGAATGCAGTGTCGACCCAGGGGGGCATGGTGTCGGATGTAGGACTCGAGGTCCGGATGGCTGAACCATTGGGACAATTGTTCCCACACTGGCGTGAATTTCGAACTCGTCACCTAACTTTGAGAGAACGGGACCGAGCGACGCCCGTTGCCTGAAGCCCGCTCGGCACGCGTCTTCCCGCCATCGTTTTGCCGGCCCGAGAGAGGCGAGGTACGATCAATACCCGACACGGCGGAATTTGGGATATTTCGGCTCGCCGCAGATTGGGACGCCGATGAGTTGGCCGTGGCAGCGACGGCATATCTGCGTGGCTCGATCGATAAAAAATGGCCGCAGTTTCTGACAATCCATCTCGGGAGCAGTCGATGAGGTCTTTGATCCTTCCGTTGGCGTTCGTGTTGTTTCTTGCGGTCACCAGCTTGGGAATCGCCCAGGCCCCTAAGCCGGAGCCGTTGGTTCGCGACCTGGCGGAGTTTAGCGCCGGGTCGCCTCCGAACCAGGCTTCGCTCGAGAAGGCGATCGCCGTCCTGCGCAAGACTGGCGGCGTGCTCGTCGTGCCGAAGAATGTCTGGGACCAGCTCAAGACGCCGGCGCTGCAAGGTTTGACTCGCACTCCCGCGCCTCCCGCCGAGACCAAGCAATGGCAGGAGGGAGCCGGCGTGACCGTCATCTCCTCGAACGACCGGCAAGTGAAAATCCACGTCCCGCCGCTCGACGGCCTGCACATCGAACGGACATTTCGACTCGATGACCGCGACTCGGCTCCCCACTGGGGAACGCATCCGGCTGTCTCGATCGACAGCAAATTGGTCTACGGCTCGTCGAGCTATCTCGATTGGCTGCACGAACCGGTCGCCAAGGGAAAAGACCGCCGCTTCTACATGCCAACCATTCGCGGCATTCGGCCCGGCCAGTTCCTTAACCTGCACGGCGGCCCCGGATACGGCGGTGGAGTGACGCGCGGTGTCGTGAAGGATCTCGGTTATGACCCCCAGAAGCGCATGCCCTTTTTCGTGGCCGATACCGACATCGATCACGTCATCGGCTCGATCTTGCACAACAAGAGCAACACTGGCGTGCTGCACATGACTCAGACCAGCAACGCCGACAATCAGACCTACGACGTCAAGATCATTCGCAAGCAGTACGCGCACGGCGACACGTACATGTACTACTGCGACTTCGACTATATGAGCAACGTCCACTCGGCCGCCGGCGACGAGAACGGCAACTGCTACGCGGCGTTCATTCGCACGATGGCCGACAACTTCCAGGGGACCGTCGAGGCCATCGATTGGAGCAAGCAGCAGCTCAAGTTTGGCCCATCATCTCAGAACGTGCAGACGCTCGGCGATTCGCGCCCCATGATCAACCGCAATCCGAAGAAGGCCATCACACAGGGGAAGGTTCTCATCGTCCCTCCGACTTGCTACATCGAGCCGATCGACGACGGGCAGTGCAAGTTCGAAGGACGCAGCTATCCGACGCGGCTCATCAAGAACCCCAAGACAGGCGTTCAAGAGCTGAAGATGGGCGGCCTCATTCGCGGCGATAAGGATTGCCCTTGGACCGAAGAGATCATTGGCCGCTACTTCGCCGTCACCACGCAAGGCGAGAAAACCGAGCACGGCGACCTGCGCTGGTATCAAATCACCGACTTCCGCAAAAACGCTGACGGCACCAAGGATATCGAGATTCGCCGCTACTGGTGGGGCGCGAAGAGCGCCGCCAGTCCCACGCTCTACGCGCGCGACAACTACACCTGGGACGGACATCTTCGACCTCTCGAGTATACAATCTCGCCGGGCACGTACGTCAACGATGTCGCCCGAGCCATTCCTGGCGGAGATCGCGGCGGGCAGCGAATCGTGGGACTTGCCCCGTATCGCGATCAAGGCTCGCCCAGCGATTTCGAAGCCGGAGATCCAATCGAACAGGCGATTGGACCCGACCCATTCAAGCCGCAAGCCTTCCGGGTCTGGATGTGGGAAGACGTGCCTGGACCGTTTCCCGCGGCGGTGCTCGACTTTGCCAACTACGGGGCGGCCTCGCGCTATTCGGCCATGACGATCGCCGGCGGACCCGCGACCATGGGGGAAGTCGCCAAGCGCCAGGAGCAAAAGCCGGCCTGGGACAATGTGATCGTGCTCAATTCGGCGGTCGGAGTCGGATTGAATTGCAAAGCCGATTTCGGCGAGGCTGCCATCCTCTTCAACCAGCCAAACCGCGAGCAGCCCATCAAGTGGCACTATGCCCACCAGGAAGGCTCGCAGCCCAAGACCGCGTCGCTGACCGTCTCGAAGACCAGCGGCGAGCTTGTGTTCGAAGGGGGCGGAATCCGAACCAACGGGCCGGCGAGCGGCGTCCAAGGTCTTTCGGGCGACGACAAGGCCGCCAAGAACCTTCGCGGCAAGAACCTCGCCGTCGGCGCGAAGGCCAAGTCGCTACGTGTAAAATTCCCGCGACCGGAATCCGATGGCGACTACGCGGTCTTCGTCGAACAAAGCTGGATCACCCAACGGGCCATCAGCGACAAGACCGCCGACGGCTTTACCGTCAGCTTCGAAACCGCCGCCCCGGAAAAAGCGACGCTGGATTGGATGCTGGTGCGGTAGAATACCTAATCGAGGCCACAAGCAAACGTAGCCACCGTCGCCAGACGGTGGGAAACAAACGTAGCCACCGTCGCCAGACGGTGGGCCGCACTCCGTCAAACGTGAGTTCCCCACGCTCTGGCGAGCGTGGCTACATTCATACCCTGAGACTTCACATGTACCTTCGCATGGCCAAGCGATTGCTCGTGGAAACCGACAAGCGGCTTCTGTGGAAGCTTGCCTGGAACATGGGCTACAAGGGAATGCGCTCGGTCCAGAAGTTCAAGAAGCGGCTCAAGCAGGGAGAATACTTCCCGCCGTTCCTCTACATCTCGATCATCAATAGCTGCAATCTGCGCTGTCAGGGTTGCTGGGTCGATGTCGCCGCGCAGCAGCATAAGATCGACGTCGAAGCCATGTCGCGGATGATCACCGAGGCGAAAGAAGCGGGCAACGCCTTCTTCGGAATTCTCGGTGGCGAACCCTTCATGCACGGCGAGCTGCTCGAAATCCTGGGCCGCCATCCCGATTGTTACTTCCAGGTTTTCACGAACGGCCAACTGATCACGGACGAAATCGCCCGCGAGCTGCGCCGGCTGGGCAACGTCACGCCGCTGATCAGTGTCGAGGGAAACGAAATCATCAGCGACGTTCGCCGCGGCCGGCCAGAAGTTTATACCCGCACGATGGACGGACTGCACAACTGCCTAAAGAACAAACTGCTGACCGGCGTCTGCACGAGCCTCTGCCAATCGAACATCGACGATCTGCTGACCGATGCCTGGGTCGACCGGCTGATTGAGATGGGCGTCCTGTACATGTGGTACCACACCTATCGACCGGTGGGCCCCGATGCCCGTCCCGAGCTGGCCCTTACGCCCGAACAGCAGCGGCGCATTCGGCAGTTCGTGGTCGATACCCGCTGCCGCAAACCCATCGGAGTGATCGACGCCTACTACGATCACGCGGGCCAGGCTCTTTGTCCGGCGGCAACCGGTATCAGTCACCACATCAGCCCGTACGGCGATATCGAGCCGTGCCCCATCGTGCAGTTCGCCAAGGAGAAGATCGACGATCCGCGTGGGCTCCGCGCAACGTTCCGCGAGTCGGAATTCTTACAGGATTTTCGCGACCTGGCGGCCGGAAGCACGCGCGGCTGCATCGTGCTCGAACGGCCCGATCTGCTCGAAGAGCTTGTCGCCAAGCATAGCGCTCGCGATACGACGGTTCGGCGCGCGGCCCTGGTCGAGCTGAAAGGAATGCAGCCGCGACAATCGCAATTCGATCCGGGCAAAGAGATCCCGGAACGGAGCTGGGTGTATCGCTTCGCCAAGAAGCATTTCTTCAACGACTTCGGAGCGTACCGTTCGCCGCGCCCCGTACCCGGAATTCCCATCACTTCCGCCCAACGCAAAGCCGCGGATTGCGAGCCGGTAAAGCAATAGCACGTGTGGCACTTGTGGCACTGGCTTGCCAATCGGCGCGAGCGCGGGAGCAAGGAGCCCGCAGCGCCAGCAAGGACCAGCGAGATTGAGGGCCGAATGGGTCTGCGGCAAATGAGTAGGGCTTGCGCGAAGTTCGTGACGAACTCGTAGAGGGCGCGGTCGTGAGGAGATTCGACTCAATGGTCTACTCATTTTCCGTAGACCAAGTTAGCGGTGTCGAGACCGTGGTCCTTGCTTGCGCTCTTGCGCTCGGGGCTCCTGAATTGCGACGGTGGCGCGTGCCGAGTCTAAGTTAATCTCGCCATACCATCGGCACGTCACGGCTGCCGTGCAAAACGCGGAGGACTTGGATTCCCTTGTACAGTGGAACGTAAAAGACAACGTAGTTGCCCACTACGAATCGCCGTACTCCTTCGCCGAGTGTCGGGCATCGCTCGCCCAACTCAGAATTTTCGGCGTAGAACTCACAACGCGAGCCCAGAGAATCCAACAGCCGAAGCGCGACGTCCAGGCTTTGGCTTTGGTGGGCTACGTATCGTCCAATTTCGCGAACGTCATCGCGAGCACGTTCGGTAAACTGGACTCGCGTCATTTCCGCGGATTGCCTTGTCCATCAAGCTGTTCAAGCAATTCCTGCTTCAGCGCTTCGATGTCCATGGGAATCGTTTTACCCTGCTTCACCTGTTCGAGCGCTTCCGCAATATCGGATTTGAGGGATTGATGCCGTGATTCCACGTCTCGATAGAGCCGGGCCGCCTCAATTGCAAAATCTTCGCGCGAACGAAATTGGCCGCTCCGAACCTTTTGTTCAACGTAAGCATCGAGGTCGGGAGGGTAATAGGGAAGACTAGTCTCGCTCATAGCGTCACCTGATCGCATACGTCAACTCGGGCCGCTCCGTCATTCTATCTCCCTTGACGACAGCCATCCACCTTCGCTCGCTCCACAACACGCGAGCTAGCCGCACTTGCATCACAAGGATCGCGAGTCTCGTGTGGCACTGGCTTGCCAATCGGTGCGAGCGAGGAGCCCGCAGCGCCAGCAAGGACCAGCGAGATTGAGGGCCGAATGGGTCTGCGGCAAATGAGTAGGGCTTGCGCGAAGTTCGTGACGAACTCGTAGAGGGCGCGGTCGTGAGGAGATTCATTCGACGCGGCTAGGTTTTCGTAAGGCGCCGCGGCGCCCGGCAAACTTATTGCGTCACCGCGCGTGCCGAGCGAGCCCAACTAGGACCGCCCCGAACCATCGGTCCGTTGCCGGAGGGTGCGTTCGACGATGACGTGTTTGCAGCCGCAGCATTCGTCGGCACCGGAATGATGGGCATCAGTTCTGTTGTTGCCCGTGGGCTCGAGTTTGCGACCTCGACCGATCCCGCCGCGAACGCATGATTGGCATTGGCACGGTTCGCATTCGCACCATTGGCTCTTCGCTGAGCCTGCAATTGTTCCATCAACGCCGGCGAAGCCCGATCGAGCACCAAAATCTCGCTCTGCGCACCAGGCGAGCGAATGATGCAGATCACTTCGGCCGAATCAGCTCGCCCGCGAATCTCGTCGAGCAATGCTTCTTCTGACCGGGTCAGATTTCCGCCAGCAACCGCGGCGGCCGCCACGGCTTCACGATTTTCGCCCCGAGCAAGTCCTCGGCTCGACGGCACCGAGGTCGGTTGCATCCGCCCGATGGGCATCGGTTCTCCTGGCATCTCGGGCAGATTGTCGGCGTTGATCGCAGGGACATTTGCCAAGGCCCCCGATGCTCCGAAGGGATCATCCTGCGCCGGCCGAGCGAATCCGGAATTAGGGCCCGGCCCGTTCGACGAAGCGCCGGCTGTTCCCATAGCTCCGTTCGTGCCAGACGCATTCGCGCCGGTCGAACCAAGGCCCGCTTCGCCGATCGCAACCGCCGTCGCGCCCGGTTGCCGATAGATATAGGCCATGTTGTTCTTATCGAGCAGCGTGTGCACGGCGCGATGGGCGCGATACAGACCTTCGTCGGCTGTCGGATCGGCGGCAAAGCAGACTCCGATCAGATAACCTTCGCTCGAAAAAACACCGCCACCGCTGCGTCCCACGACGGGACGCCCCGCCACTTGCACGTTCGCTGGGCCAAGATATCGATCGACCGTCGTCACGGCACTGAAGCGAGCCGTCGGATCGTTGCCGTTATTGCAACCGACGTTGACCACCTTCGCGCCGGGGCTGATCTGATAGTCGGCCGGCGCGATCGGGATCGCCTTGACCGCCATGCCGGGCCGGATGCTGACGAGCCCCAGGTCGCTATCGAGATCGTAGTGAACGAGTCGGCCCGGAACCGAGCGAGGCGCTCCGGGAATGAACAGATCGACCGTGATATGCCCCTTGCCCTTCGAATCGCGGAACAAGTGCCCGCAGGTCAACACGAGCGCGTCGCCGTTGCGAGCATCGACAATTGTTCCGGTGCCGTAGGAGTTACCCGTCGGATCGTCGACTTTGAGCCGCACGCTCGCGCGGATAAAAGCATCGGCGTTGGAGCCATTGCTCGAAGCCCCAGACTTCGCCGTTACCGCTGGCATCGAGGGAGGCTGAGCCCCGTCACTTGCCGATGCGTTCCCATTTCGGGGCGGAAAGGCGAGCATCGGACTACGCGGATCTGTGCCGGTGGATGAGGTCGTGGCGAAGGCGTCGTTCGACGGCGCCGGCGAGTTGCTTGCCAGGCCGGCGCTCGAGGCACTTCCCGCATTCGCAGCAACGTTTGCACCTCCGCTCGCGTTCGAGGCACCGCTCGCATTCGCACCAACATTGTTTGCCGGTGCGAAGGTCGCGGGGCGCTCGGGGGATTGGCCGCGGCTGCGAGCAATCGCTTCGTCGCGCGGGCGAGCTCCGGCGCGGCGGAACATCTCCTCCAGTCGAGCAAAGCTGGTTGCACCGACCACGCGATCGACTTCGCGACCGCCAGACACCAGCACAAAGCAGGGCACCGATTGAACTCGAAACTGCTGCGCAAGAGCGGGCTGCTGCGAGCAGTTGACTTTTTTGACCGGATAGCCGAGTTGAAGAAGCCGTTGGATGGTTGGTTCCATCTGCCGGCACGGTTGGCAGTAATCGCCATAGAAATCGTAAAGGACCGTCTCCGGAGCGCCAGCCGCGGCCAGCGCAAGAACCACCACCTGCAACGAGAGCATGTGTTCCCTCCTTGGAACAAATCTCCGCATTCATGCGCGTACGATTGACGGGGCCCAGTTCCACCGGGCCAATCAACCGGCGCTTGGTTGCGCGCTCGCAATTTTGGCTCAAGCAACGTCCCTGTCGCCTGAAAAACCTTGCGTGTCTTACGCAACTTTTGCTAGCAACCGCGTCCGAAGATTTTCGCGTTGCAGTTTCTACCGCTGACTTCGCAATTTTTACAATGCCAATTCAGCCGAACTCTACGTGCGAAGTGTCGGCAGAAAGCCATCGTGCAGAAAAGACTTACGCAAGAGGGGGAGTCGGCGGCGGGGATGCAAGCATCGCAGCTTCGGACGTGCGGCCCGAATGAAGACGCACTTGGCGTACCATTCACGCCCCGAAATCGCAAAGTTTGCATCGCCAGAGCGATCCATGGTCAGCCAAAAAATCTTGGTTTGGCCGAAAGCCGAAACCTGGCAGCTTGGGCCTGCTCTCACTTCTTATCGCGGCGCACGCCGTCGTTCGAGGCAGGCTCGCGCTGCGCCGCCAGCCAGGCCTTCCACGCCTGCGGATTGAAGCCGAAATTCGCGCCGCTCAGCTTGATAAGGCTTTCCAAGACCTCTTCGTTCTGCACCGTCTGCGTGATGATGTGCGTCTTGGTCCCTGTCGAAAAACCCGATCCGCCCCCCATGGGGTTCGCGCCACCGTTGGCAAAGCTCGTGCTGATGCCGGGCGAGCCGGTGACCACCTTGAACTTGTGCTGCGTCACGAGCACCCCGACCAAGGGAGCGATCGCGGACTTGTCTTCCATGTATCGCAAGCCGATCGCCGCTCGATTGATGACGTGGTTCTTGCTGCTTCGCAAGCCTTGAATGAAGGCCTGTACCACGTCGGGATGCTTTCCTTTTTTCAGGACATCCAGAGCGGTCATGCGTACTTCATGTAGGTCATCGTCGAGCGCGATGCTTGTCAAAATGCCGCGCGCCGCAGGTCCGCCAATATTTCCCAGCGCCTGCATCAGGAGAATCTTGACGTCAAGATTCCCCTCGCGATCGAAGGCCGACTTGATGGCCCGAATCGCAGTTGGATCATCGATCGATCGCAGTTTGGCGGCGGCCGCCTCGGCATTCTGGTCATCGAGCTGCGACCGCAGGCGCGAGATTTCGCGGAACCATTTCCCCTGGGACACCTCGCCGCGGCGGCGCTCTTCGAGCAGCTCGATCTCCTGGGGCAGCTTCCAATCTCCCTTGTATTTGACGTACCCGCGCTCGGTCATGACCTCTTCCTGGGTCTTCCAAGCGCCGTCGACTTTCGAATATCCCAACAGCCGCCGGGCGGTCGCATGGTCGGGATCAAGCTCTACCACTCGTTGCAGATGCGTCTTTCGCTCCACGCTCAAATTATGTTCGCGGCACCACTCGGCCAGCGACCACTGCCCTTCGACCGTGTCGGGATAGTTGGGGCGAATCGATTCGTATTCGACCTGCGCCGGCTTTTCCGTGACCACCTTTTGCACCGCGACCTTTGCCAACACAACTTGTCCGGCTGCCGTCTTGATGACGTAGGTCTCACGCGGCGACTCTTCGCGATTGAGCCACTCGCCGCGCAATCGCCCGCCGGACGAAAGCTCGAACAGCTCGGCCCGCGCAGCGTCCATTGTGCACGAAAGAAGGGTGACCGCCGCTACGGTCAGGAATGCACGCATGGTGCACCTCAGTCGAATGAAGGGATCGAACGAATCGCCGAAAAGAATTCCTGTCGAAAGGGACCTCGGACGGCGTATCGCGACGTGCTTATAGTATACGAGCCATGTCGGTGTGGTGACAGCTTTCCCCGCTGAAGTACCCGGGCGACTCCCGGCTTTAACCGATCTTGCGGATAGTGTTGGAATCCGTCTCAAGCCGATCCACTATTAGAATCCGCTCCACGGACCGAAAACCCTTTCACTTGCCATCGACTCCCCGCCCGCCGAAGCTTGATGTGACCCACGACAACGGCCCGCTAAGCCGACCCCACTTTAACGGCAAGTTTTCTATGAGCCAATCGACGGCCGAACATCGTGCCCAATCGCCACAACAACTTGCAATCGCAGTGGTTACGGTCAGCGACACCCGTGTGCTGGAAACCGACACGGGCGGCGCGACCGTCATCGATTACGTGACGAACGCCGGTCATCGGGTCGTCGCACGACACATCATCCCAGACGAACCGGACCGCATGACGCCGCTGCTCGAACAGTTTCGCGACGCGCCGGAAATCGATGCCGTGCTTATGACCGGCGGAACCGGCATCACCAGGCGCGACCAGACTTTCGAGACCGTCAGCAAATTGATCACGAAACCGCTTCCCGGCTACGGCGAACTCTTCCGCACCCTGAGCTATGCCCAGATCGGCGCCGCCACCATCTTGAGCCGAGCGGTCGGCGGCCTGATGGACCGCACTGTCGTACTGACGATGCCGGGCTCCCCCGCCGCGGTCCGACTGGCGATGGAAAAGATCATCGTCCCGGAGCTTCCGCACCTCGTCCGCGAAGCCAGGCGATAAGAATCTTCGACGCGAATTCTGCGTCCCACCGATCGGCAGAATTGCTGGAGGGAAGACATCACCACGGAGGCCCTGTCTTCGGGCTGCGCCCGGGCAACCCAAGAAGCAGGACGGTTGAACAGAAGGCAACAAAGGGAACAAAGGAAGAAGAGCAAAAGAGTCTTTTCGCTCTCTTCGTTTCCTTCTGTTCAAAAAAGGAACCGCGAAGTGGGTACGGGTAACAGAGTTTCTGATCCGTGCCCACCGGTGCTATCCGTGGTTTCACGCTGTTTGAAAAGTCTTCGGGCTGCGCCCGGGCAACCCAAGAAGCAGGACGGTTGAACAGAAGGCAACAAAGGGAACAAAGGAAGAAGAGCAAAAGAGTCTTTTCGCTCTCTTCGTTTCCTTCTGTTCAAAAAAGGAACCGCGAGGTGGGCACGGGTAAGCAGAGTTTCTGATCCGTGCCCATCGGTGCCATCCGTGGTTTCACGCTGTTTGAAAAGTCTTCGCGGCACGCAAAAATTTTTGTCGCTAGTATCACGGCGAGCATGAAAAACTTTGTCCGGCATTCGATCGAGGAAAATGTTGGTCGAACATGATTCTCGATTCACGCACAGTCTCGATGACGGGTCCTATTTCTTCGTGGTCGCCATGCCTCCGGGTGAATCAAGAAAACAGTTGAGTTTCGAACGGTCGTTCCGTCAACCAAACATCAATACAGCAGCTTCTTCAAGGCGGTCGCCAACCGATCGATGTCGTCAGCTTGCGTATAGAGATGGCACGACACGCGAACCAATCGTTGATCCTTGGCTGGGTCGGCCGAGTTCGACCATGCCACGATCGGCACTTCGATGCGAAACTCTTCCCACAATTGCCGATGCAATTCCTCGGCATTTCCCGGTGGCAACGTAAGACTGATCATCGAACCGTACCAGCTTGCGTGATCCGCGACGATCGCCGGCAACCCCGTCAGTCGTTCGATCGCGTGCCGCGCCTGTTGCGCCAACCAATGCGTGCGACGGCGAAACGCATCGAGCCCGACACTCTCCATGAACTCGATCGCGTCGGTCGTCGCCAGCCACGCCGCCACGTCGCGCGTGCCGAGCCAGATGAACTCGCCCTGCCACGAGTGTTCTGGGCGCGGCGGATAGTCTCCCCAGCTCAACACGACCGGCGTGAGCCTCGGCTGCCATCGCGGATGAACATATAGAAATCCGCTGCCGAACGGGGCCGCCAGCCACTTATGGCAGCTCGCGCAGTAAAAATCGCAATCGATCTCTTTCAGATCGACCGGAACCTGCGCCGGCGCGTGCGGACCGTCGACCACATACACCAGCCCGCGCCGTCGCGCTTCTTCACCGATACGCGCGACCGGAAACACAATCGCTGTCGGCGAAGTCACATGGCTCACCACGACCACGCGCGTCCGATCGGTCGCCCCTTCGAAGAGCCGCGCGACCAGCTCTTCGGCGTCGGACATCGGCGTCGGCAAGGGGTGAACAACGAGCCGCGCCCCAACGCGGTCGCATTCGCGATTCCAGATTCGCCGCACGGCGCCATACTCGTGGTCGTTGAGCAGCACCTCGTCGCCAGGCTTCAGCTCGCGAGCCATCGTCGCCGCCACAACATTCATACCGGTCGTGGCGTTGTCGACGAAGGTCAGATTCGCCGCATCGCTATGGAGAAACGTCGCCAGGCGCGCGAGCGACGCAAGCACAAGCTCGGGCATGCGGCGCACAAAGAAATCAACCGGCTCCCGTTCCAACTCTCGCGTCCACCGCTCGCGGGCCTCTTGCACGACGCGCGGCGACGGCCCGAACGAGCCGTGATTCAGATACGCCACGTCTTCTCGCAGCGTGAACTCGTCGCGAAACTTCCCCCACGCGGCTTCGTCGTCGACCGCGATGTCGCTCCACGCCGTCGATATCATGGCGACGGCAACGGCGATGGTTTGACCACGGCGGGACCTACCCCCTTCTCGCTTGCGGCAGGCTGGGACGAATCTTTGCTCATCGGCTCGTCGACCGCATCGGGCGATTCGGTTTCCACTTCATCCGAATCGTCGGTCTCGTTCGACGCACCGTCTCGCGGGTCGGGAAAATCCTCCGAAGGACTCGTGCACAGCGGCGGCATCGACGGCGGCGCTGGCTTGGCGACCGGCGAAGAAGGTGGATGATCCGAGGGACTTGGCATCGGCATGTCTTCTGGATTCATGTCTTGCAGATCGTCGGTCTTTACCTCGCGGGGCGGTCGCGACAGCTCGACGTAGCGCTCGCTCACGCCAGGGTCGGCTGGTGCTTCCGGCTCCGCGATTACCTCCGCTTCCTGGGGTCTGGCGTGAATCAAGTGCGGTACCAAGGTGACCGTCTGCAACACCGTCACCGACGCCACGATCATCACCGCGAATCCGCTCAGGCCCCAACCGTACAGCGACGACAACGGCGACGCCGCAGCCGGAGCGACGGCCTGGCCGAGAATCGCACCGAGCGAAGCGCTGAAGCCCGAATACGTCCGGCACATCGCTTGATGAAAGCGAAGCTGCGACCGCAGTGCCTCGCGAAGCTGCGACGAGTTCTTCATTCTCGCCTTCAATTCGACAAGCTGGTCGAATGTCAGGTCATCGGGCGACGAATTCTCCACCAGGCCGATCAGTTCCTCGTCAGTCATGGGCTTCACCTCCCATGCTGAGATCGAGGCATTTCTTCAGCGCCTTGCGAGCCCGAAACAGTAGCAGCTTGACCGCGCCGACACTTCGACTCAGCACCTGGCTGATTGCCGCATACCGCATCCGCTTGCGGTAGTGCATCTCGAGCGCCTGCTGAGCGGTAGGAGTCAGCCCCTTTAAGCAGTGTGGCAAATGAGCGACGAATGCCTCGTAGGCCGAATCCTCCGGCGGCCCTTCAGCCTCGAGCTCCAGGCAGATCTCGGTCCAAATGACTTCCTTGCGGCGCTTGGTCGATCGGCCATACTCGCGGAGCACGTTGCGAGCGATGCCCATCAAGAACGGCTGCACGAGCGACGCGCTGTCGAATCGTGCCCGTGCCGCGTACATCCGCAGGAAAACTTCCTGCGTCAAATCCTCGGCGTCTCCCGACCGAAGCAATCGTGCCCGCAGATACGAGTGGACCGATTTCTGATACTGTTCGACCAGCTTGCCAAAGGCTTCGGCGTCCCCTCGTTGGGCTCTTTCGATCAGCTTTCGATCGCTTTCGAATCGGGCAGCGACCTCGGGATCGATTTGATTGGGCGGCGCAGACCCCTTGTGGTCCGATTCACAACTCGATTCCAAATCAGAACCGTCTACGAAGCCAAGCCTGTCATCCAGACCAGACTCGACCATCTCGACCGACGACGGGCCCACCGGTTCATGCGCCGACACATTGATGACAACCGTGGTCATCGGATCGGCCGATTCGCCCACCGAAACGACCGCCAACTCCACCGGCTCGTCACCAGCGCCGGCGACCTCATCCGCTTCCTGTTCCACAAGCTGGCTCAGAAGCAGATTCTTCCGGCGCTGCGATCGTCGCGAATAAAGGGGCACGTTTCAAAGTCCTTCAAGAGCAGTTGTTCAATCTGGCTCGATTCGTTTCGCCTATCTTAGTGTCCCACAATGGGTTCCGCCATAATTCCCGAGAAAACTCGTGATCCGAAAACACGGCTAACTCCGCTGCCGGTTTTGATACATTGCGAGCGGCTAACGATTATTGGCGCTCAGAACCGGCGGTTACGCGAACTGAAGAAAAATATTCGCAGCCGGTTCCCGCAGCAGGAACCGCGGAGGCTGCTTCGTTGACCCGTGCATTGCGGCCGGTGGCAGTCTTTCGCCGAATTTTGCACGGATCAACTCGCCGCCAGTGGCACCCTGAGGGAGACATTGAAAAATCGACGCGCTCGGCGCTGCGCCTGCTTTGCGCGCAATAAAAAAGCTCCCCACGTCGCCACAACAAGGCGAGAGGGGAGCATCAGGGTCCATACACGACGCAGACAGCCGTCGATGCGAAAGTACCGTCGGGCGTCCTAGCGAATACGTCCTTCGCCGAACTCACACGCTCACGGGCTCGCGATGCAGCCGGATCGCTCGCTTCGATTGGCGCAAGAAGCCGACGCTTTCCAGGGCCTTGTACACTTCTTCAAGCGTCTTCTCGCCGAAGTTCGAGATGCTTAGCAAATCCTCGCGCGTGCAGTTCAACAAATCATGCACCGTGAAGATGCCCCGCTCTTCGAGGCAGTTGGTCGTTCGCACCGATAGCCCGATCTCGGCGGTACTCATCGCCAGCCGGGTCTCCATCAACTTGCTGCTATCCTCGGTAATACGAAGCGGTACACGACTCATGTGGGTTCCCTCCCTTGTTCGTGGCGTCTGCTCATCCTTGGCAGCCGCTGCCGACTCGAAGCTGCCGCAAGAATGCAGACGCGTGTCTGAATTTGCCCGATCACAGCATCCGTTGGATCGGCGTGGCAGGAACATTTGGTACCGATTTTTGAAAATCTTGTCCAGCGTTTTTCGCAGTCCGACCCGAGGAATTCGATAATTTTCCACCCCATAAGTGTGCGATTGTCCACGACTGCAACGCTGTCGAACCTAGCTAGCGTCGAGCTCGCAGACGCAAAATCGTGGAACAGCTCTCGTCGCGCGATGAATTGCGACAGGCCACTCGAGTGCAATGCTGAGAGGCTCACTGTCGCCGGCGAGGCCGATTCGACGCGCGATCCAGGAACAGTCGCTTGGCCGACTCGATCCCTTCGATCAATCGATCGATGTCGCTCTCGGTGTTATACAGGTAGAAGCTTGCCCGCACGCTCGCGCTAACGCCCAGCCGCTTGTGCAAGGGCATGGTGCAATGATGGCCCGCTCGCACGGCCACGCCATGCCGATCAAGCACCTGCGCAATATCGTGGGCATGGATTCCTTCGACCACGAAGCTGACCAGGCTCGATCGCTCCGCCGGCGACGGGCCAAGCACGCGAACATAGCCGAGCCCGTTCAGTCGTTCCCACGCCTTGGCCGCAAGCTGTTTGACGTGGGCATGAATCGCCGGCAGTCCCACGTTGTTCAGATAATCGATCGCCGCACCGAGACCAATCGCAGGAGCGATCGGAGGCGTGCCTGCCTCGAATCGCGTGGGAGAATCGGCCGCCGTAAATCCTTCGAGCGTCACCTCGCGAATCATGCTTCCGCCGCCGAGCATGGGAGGCATCGCCTCGAGCAATGCGCGCCGGCCCCATAACACGCCAATCCCCGTCGGACCAAGCATCTTGTGCCCGCTGAAGGCGAGAAAGTCGGCCCCCAGGCGATCAACGTCAGTCAGCTGATGCGGGACCGATTGCGCCGCATCGATCAGCACCTTCGCTCCCACGGCGTGCGCGCTGGCGATCAACGGCTCGAGCCGGTTCTCCGTTCCCAACACGTTCGACAAGGCGGTCACGGCGACAATCTTCGTGCGCTGCGTTAGAAACTCATCCAGCCGCGAAAGCTCCAGCCGGCCATCGTCGGTGATTGGCAAGAATCGGACGCGCACGCCGCGTCGCGCCGCCAATTGCTGCCATGGAACGATGTTCGCGTGGTGCTCCATCTCGGTCAGCAACACTTCGTCGCCCGCCGACAAGAATGCATCTCCCCAACTGCGGGCGACGAGGTTGATCGACTCGGTCGTCCCGCGCGTGAAGATGATTTCCTCAGGCCCGGCCGCATTGAGATGTGCCCGAACTTTCTCGCGGGCCTGCTCGAACCGTTCGGTGCAATCTTCGCTGAGCGTATAGATGCCGCGATGCACGTTGGCATAGTGCCGCGAGTACAGGTCGCTTATGCAGTCGATAACTTGCCGCGGGCGCTGCGAACTGGCGGCACTGTCGAGATAGACCAGGTCGGCCCCCGACGAGGCTTGCGTCGACAGGATCGGAAAATCGGCGCGCACGGCCTCGGCGGAAAACGGAACTTGTGAAATGCTCATGCGCGTGTGCCACTGATAGCGAATAGTTAATTCAGTTTAGTTGGTCGGGGCGGTCAATTCGAATAGCCGCTTCTGGGAAAAGGGAGCAGGCTCGGTCGAAAAGAAAAATTGTCGGGGCGGTCAATTCGAATGTCCGCTTCAGGGAAAAGGGAGCAGGCTCGGTCCCAAAGAATTGACTCCTCCGACGGCGACGCTTGTACTGCATTCGGCATAGGACGTCCAAACAGATCGAAGGTGTTGTCATAGGGCGCAACAACGATCACCAGGTCGGCCCCTTGCTCACCGAATATCCGGAGTGCCGCCGGCGCTGGGATGCCGACAGAATGCAAGGGGTATATTGGTCCTTGCTGCGCATGACGCTCGTAAATCCAATGCAAGCAATAACCAACCCATCCGAGAATTGGCACGACGATCAACAACAGCACGGCTATCCATGGGGGCGATCGGCGGCGAGATTCGTCACGATCGGAAATGGCCATTTCCCTCATTGCACTCCCTGCCTCGCAGTGTCGTCGCACCTGTGCATCGCGAGTTGCGACTTCCGCTGTGGACATCCATTTTCTTACACCGCCGCGTCGTCCTCCGACTCGCGGCTTCCGGCCGGCGAATAGAGAGCGCTCTGCAATACTTTCCAGGCCAGCAGGCAACATTTCTGACGGTTCGGCGTCAGTCGGGCTCCGAACAACTTGAGCATGTCCTGGGCCGAAAAATGCTTCACGTCATCGAGCGATTTTCCGTCGATCTGTTCCATGAGCATCGACGCCGACGATTGGCTGACGCTGCATCCGTGGCCATCGAAATAGCAGTCTTCGATCTGTCCCGTCGGATTGATCCGCAACTGCACGCATATTTCGTCGCCGCACAGCGGATTCCGTTCGCGGTGGCAATGCGTCGCCTGGGGACATGCGCCACGATGGTACGGATCTTCGAAATGATCCAGGATGTGCTCCTGGTAAATCTCGTCTTGGTCTGACACCATCGTCACCTGACTGCGAAAATACGGACTTGTGGCTAGTGCTCAGTCACGGCTGCGACTTCGGGTTGGCGTCGGCGTAAACGCTAAACACCGGCGGACAAGCCGCCCGTGGCACCCGAAAATTAAACCGCGACGCGTCATTGGAGCGAATCGGAACCAACCTTTGGCGAGACCGACATCGGCCTCGAAGCCACCTCTATTTTACGAGATCGTGAACCGCCTCGGCAAACGTGCCGCCGGCAAGGTGGACGTGTCGGCGTCTCGAACGTAAGTGGCGAAGTGGAAAAGCACGCCAGATTGAACAATTTCCCTCATTGTTCAGCCCTGCTGCGCCAGAGGGTGGGCAGCATTTCTGAAAACTTCACCCACCGTCTGGCGACGGTGGCTACGTTTGAATTCAGCTCTGCTGCGCCAGAGGGTGGGCAGCATTTCTGAAAACTTCACCCACCGTCTGGCGACGGTGGCTACGATTGAATTGCTCGGGGGAGCCGTGGAGTTCCACTTCGGAGAGCGCGCCCAACCGCTGTACCTCACTTCGACTCGGGCAATCGATCGCTGCGGACCTTGGGGAAGGGGCCCGTGCATGCTTCCATGAACGCGACCAGATCTTTGATCTCCTGATCGCTCAGATTGAGCTTCTTGATCTTATCGCTCAGGTGTGGATTCGGATGCCCGCCCTTGTTGTACCATTGCACCACTTCCAGCAGTGTCTTCTGGCTGCCGTCGTGCATGTACGGAGCCGACTGCGCGACATTGCGGATCGTCGGCGTCTTGAAGGCCCCCTTGTCTTTTTCATCCTTGGTTACAGCGAAGCGGCCCAGGTCGGGTTCCTTCGCATCCATGCCGACGCCGATGTTGTGATACTTCTCATCCGACAGATTGGGGCCAACGTGGCATGCGGTGCAGCCCGCCTTGTTGAAGAACAGCACCTTGCCGCGCTTGGCGCTGTCCGACATCGGGTGGGCCTCGACGTCGGCCTTCGCCTGCAAATATTTCTTGTACGCCTCCGGTTCTTCCTTCAACTCGTCGAGGTCGACATCCTTGTACTTTTCGAACTGGTCGTTGTAGTCGAAGGGCGACGCCCCGGTGAGCACCACACGTTCGAAAGAGGCGATCGCCTTTGCCACGGCGTCGATATCGAGGGCGCCGAAGACCTTGTCGAACTCCATCTGGTAGCCTTCGATCTTCTGGATGCAATCAACGCATTCTTCGTGCGTGAAGGCCATTTCGATCGGATTGGCGATCGGCCCCTTCGCCTGCTCTTCGAGTGAAGCCGCGCGACCGTCCCAAAATTGGGCGCCGCTCAAGATGCGGTTATAGCTGACCGGCGAATTGCGATTGCCGGTCTTGCCGCCGACACCGACGCCGAACTGCGATGCCCGAGTCCAGCCTTCGTTTGCCGCATGGCAGCTCGCGCAGCTGATGGTTTGATCGTAGGAGATCCGCTTGTCGAAATAGAGCTGCCGGCCAAGTTCGATTTTCGCTCGGGTCAGCGGGTTCTCCTTGAGTCCCGTAATGCTGCTCGTGCCAGCCGCCAGTCCCAGCGGCAGGCGAATTTCGAGCACCTCGTGATTCTTCGGATCGTCGAGGAAGGCCTTGATTTGGGCCGTCGTCAGCGGTCCATCACCTGGAATTCCCGCCACGAGCTCGTCGGAGGGAAGTTGCACGACGTTGCTCTTGCTGGCTGGTGTGCCAGCGTCGGCGGACTTCTTCGCGCCAGCCTTGGTTTGATCCTGATTCTTGGCGTCTGGCTTCGAAGTCTCGCCGGACTTTGCGGCATCGGACTGGTTCGCGTTCGGCTGCTTCTCGGTGCCGGCATGATTGGCCGGCTTGCCACACCCAACGACGAAAGCCGTTCCGACGACGGCCCATACCATGGAACGCTTCGCAACCATTGCCGCACACTCTCCTACCCAACGCATGCCAACCTCATTCTCACTTTTGAAGACAGATGCGATTTCGCGTCACGCGTAGATTCACCGTTCGTTGAACACCGGCGCTACGACACCTTGGTCGGCCCCTGAATGAACATCGAGTTGTAAAGGATTCCGGCCACTGCCCCCGCCGCCAATTGAGCGACCACATAGCCGGGGACGTAGCTCAGGTCGCCGGCAGCCACGGCGGGTCCCAACGTGCGCGCCGGGTTCATGCTGGCCCCGGTCAACGGTCCGCCCATCAGAATGTCACAGCCGAGCACCAGTCCGATCGCCAACCCAAAGACATTGCCGTTCAGCCCCGCCACACCCGAGGCAAACACCGCCGAGACCAGGAAGAAGGTCAAGATGAACTCGATGATCAGTGCTTTCGGCAAGGCGTCTTTGGTGAGCGCCCCGGTCGTTTCTCCCAACCCCTTGGCGACAGTCTCCGGGAGTCCGGCGAGCAGATACTGGAGCAGAAACGCCGCGGCGAGACCTCCGGCACATTGCGCGACCCAATACACCGCGGCCCGTGCCACCGGAATTTTTCCGGTTAGCAACGTCCCCAAGGTGACCGCCGGATTCACGTGCGCCCCTGAGGCGTTGGCCCAGGTGTAAATGATGATCACCAAGGCCAGAGCATGCGTGAGCGCGACCGCCACGAGCCCCCCAGGTTGCGAACCTGCCACGGCTCCCGACCCTGCCCCGAGAAACACAAGTGTAAACGTACCAATGAATTCGGCCACGCCTGCCCAAACCATAGTCGCTCTCCCTGCCTGCCTTAGGTGCTGCGAATTCCGTTGCCCACTTGGCCCGGACAAGCTTATCAATAATCATTCCGAAAAACAAGCGGCGGAGATTGGGTCGATTTTGGCCCGCCAGCGAGGGTTCGGTTCCGCGTCGAGAATGGACACAACGTAGTCGAAATGGCGAATTCGGGGGCGTCACCAATCGGAAGCAGGCGATCAGCTTCGACTCGTGCGTCATTCGCACGCTGGCTCCCGTCTTCCTGCAACGAACCCCATGCACGACGACTAATCTGGATCGCGCCTCGAAGCCAGTCCTGAATGTCGTTTGTCCTCGCGGCCATGAATTGAACGAGAGCGCGCGGTGGGCGGTGTGGACCGCGAGCTACGTGCGATTTGCCGTTCCCTTTTTGCAACAAGTTCTCGAAGCGTGTGTTCGGATGCGAGTGGTAGGCTCGGCCGCGGGAAATCGCGAACGATTTCTTGCCAGGCAGGTCAAATTGTTGCACGCGCGACGGGCGTCGAAATCGGTGATCGCGACATCCTTCACGATCCACGAATCCGAGCCATGTCCGCCTTACCGCTGCCAGAACAATCGACATGTGCAGCGCAATACAGCGTCGGCTGCGCGAGAAACTAGCAGTCTGTGCGGGCACGTTGTGGATTTTCAACGCGACCTGACATCCTGTGACGTATGCGACGGTCGGGAAAAGCGTGGCGCGAATCGTCAGAAATGCAACACTGCAACCGAGTTCTCGTCCATCACCGAGCCGTTCTAGGCCTTTGGCACGCAACTTGCGACTACAGGTGGCAACAAATCGATTTCACGCCGATTTGTCATTCTGGCAGCCGAGTAAGGCCTCTTGAAATCGGAGAAACGTGGCCTTGCCCGAGAGGAAAGAGAGAGGGCTGCCAAAAAAATGCCCGAGCGACAGAGGCGGTTCTGTAACGCGGGGACAGAAAGGACGCTCTAAAGATCAGGGACGATTAAGCGAACACAAGAAGCGTGGAGTCCAAATCATGATCGAGCGACTTGAAATCCGACCCCAAGGCGAATGCGAGTTCGAACTCGACGCCTGGATGAGCCTCGCAGTCAGCAGCTCGAGCCTGTACGTGTCTGAGAAATCGGAAGATGGCGAGTTGGACCCGTCTCCCAGTCGACGCACTGCCCGTCCCAAAGCTTTCCGAGCCGACGCGGCTATGGACGACGTGCTGCGAGATGTGCAACCCGTCCGTCCCCGAGCTGTCTTTAGCTCGAAGGCAAACCAAAAACCGCTCACCTAAAAGCGAACCACAACCGGCGAAAGCCGACGCATAAGGCCCCGAATGAAACCCGGGGCCTTATCTATTTCTTGGTCAGTTGGAGGCAGGAGTCAGCATTCAGCAGTCAGCAAACAGCGGATCGGGTCCCGACGGTGTGGGCGTCACGACATCTGCTCGACTTATCACACGCCCTTCGCTCGGGCTCACGCGACGTGCCACGTTATCGCCCTCGATATCCGATCGACCACCCGACACGCGGAGCGTAGTAATAGGGCGGTGGATAGTAGCCCGGCGGCGGATAGTACGGGTCGACATACACCGGACCCGGCGGTGGACCGGCTACCATCGGCGGCCCTGCAACCATGGGCGGACCTTGCGGGCGTTGCATTTCCTGCACGACCCTGGGACTGACGCCAGCCCCCTGCAACGCAATCAGATCGGGACCAGTCACCGGTCCGCGAACTCCGTTGCCGCGAATGTGGTTGATGATCAGCTCATCGGCGACGCCGGCCTGGCTTAGCTGGATGACTTCCCCCGGTCCGACCGCTCCTGCCGGCACTGGCCGACCGATCTGGCTGGCGATCATGGCTCGATTCTTAGCCTCGACCTGGTCGAGCCCTTCTCCTGCCAGGCTCCCCGCCAAGGTTCCAACCGCAGCGCCCAGCACCGCCCCGCCGGCTGTGTTGCCGAGCTGGTGCCCAATGATCGCGCCAGTTGCGGCCCCAGTTCCGCCACCGACCAGCGCACCCGTCTCGCCGTACGTGCGACAGCCGGCCATCACCAAGGTTAAGGCTGCGGTCGCAATCAGTCGCGAACTCCGGCCGTTCGGCTTGGTGCTCTCTTTTGGGGCGCTCTCGGCACTGCGGGACGTCACAGGATGTTGAAAGTGTCTCATACCGTGGATCATTCTCACGCAAACTTCAACTGGTCAAGACAAGCTGGGAAACCGAGCGAGTTGGGGCCGCGGTGTTCAGCTGGGCAAATCACCGCTAGAATTCCTCAACGGGAGAGAATTGTGTCCCACGGCAAGCAGAAATGCCGCGTCCAGCACAGACCTCAAGTGGTGGAAGTCGCCAGACTTCCGTGATTCGCCATTCTCGAAACACGGACGCGTTCGCACGATTCAAGGGAAGAGCTCGCATGCATTCGTCTGTCGTCGTATTGGGGGGTGGTCCGGGGGGATACACCGCCGCGTTCATGGCCGCTGACCTCGGCATGGAAGTCACCATTGTCGAGCAGGAACCGCGACTGGGGGGCGTCTGCTTGCTCCGCGGATGCATTCCCTCCAAGGCCTTGCTGCATGTCGCCAAGGTCATCAACGAAGCCCGCGAGATGACCGACTGGGGCGTCACCTATACCCAGCCGGCCATCAACATCGACGCAGTCCGGGCACGCAAAGAAAAGGTGATCAAGAACCTGACCGACGGCTTGCGCGGCCTGGCGAAACGCCGCAAGGTCAACGTCATTCAGGCCAAGGCCACCTTCCTCAACTCGACGTCGCTTCAGCTTCAGGCTCCTGACGGAGCGGTGATGCCCGAGACCCTCTCCTTCGATCATTGCATCCTGGCGATCGGTTCGCGTCCCGCAATTCCCCAAGCCTTTGCGCTAAACACGAGCCGCGTCATGGACAGCACCGGCGCGCTCGATCTCGCCGACATTCCGAAGTCGCTCCTCGTGGTCGGCGGTGGCTACATCGGGCTCGAAATGGGGAGCGTCTACGCCGAGCTCGGTTCGCAAGTCACTGTCGTCGAACTCACCGACGGCCTGCTCCCCGGCGCCGACCGCGACCTGGTCAAACCGCTGCAAGCGCGGCTCGAAAAATCATTCCACGCCATTCGACTTGGAACCAAGGTCGCCGCCATGAAAGATCTTGGCGACGCCGTCGAAGTCACGCTGGAAGATGCGAATGGCCCGCGACAAGAACGTTTCGATCGCGTGCTGGTCAGCATCGGCCGGCGACCCAACAGCGACCGTTGCGGCATCGAGAACACACAAGTCATGGTCGACAAACGTGGCTTCGTCACCGTCGACAAACAACAGCGAACCGCCGACGAGCACATCCTGGCCATCGGCGATGTGGCGGGCGAACCAATGCTGGCCCACAAGGCCATGCACGAAGCGAAAGTAGCGGTCGAAGTCTTGCACGGAGAGCCCGCCGTTTTCGACAAGCGAGCCATTCCCGCCGTCGTCTTTACCGATCCCGAGATTGCCTGGGCGGGGATCACCGAAACGCAAGCCAAACGCGAGGGGCGGCAAGTCGACGTCGCCATGTATCCCTGGGGCGCCAGCGGCCGTGCGGTCTCGCTCGGTCGCACCGAAGGGTTGACCAAATTAGTGATCGACCCCGCAAGCGAACGAATCCTCGGCGTCGGCATTGTCGGCGCGGGAGCAGGTGAACTAATTGCCGAGGGAGTGCTCGCCATCGAGATGGGCTGCTGCGTCCGCGATCTTACCGAATCGATCCACCCGCACCCAACGCTCAGTGAAACGGTGGCGAACGCCGGCGAAGTCTTCTTCGGCCTGGCCACCGAAATCTACAAGCCGAAACGGACCCACGCCGCGGCATCGTCATAGCGAGACAGCTCGAAACGTCCACAAGTTGTTCTTTGGCTGCGAAGGAATGGTAGAATCGCGTCGTCACATACACGACAAGGAGCGACCATGCTTTCTTTCGTCGGCGGGTCTGGACGTTTGTGCGATTCCCCTTCGCGGCGCGAATTGCTCTCCGTCGGTGGATTATCGTTGCTTGGTCTCGGCTTGCCCGAGTTCCTTTGCCGCCGTGCACAAGCCGCCACCAGAAGATCCGATGGCTTCGCCGCCGCCGACTCGGTGATCCTGATCTATTTGCAAGGATCCCCCAGCCATATCGACCTATGGGATCCCAAGCCGCAGGCGCCCGCTGAGATCCGCGGCGAGTTTAAGCCCATCGCAACCTCCGCCCCCGGGATGGTCATCGGCGAGATTCTCCCCAAGCTCGCGCAACAGGCGCATCGATTCACTCTCGTGCGCTCGATGGGGGTGAATCCCAAGGGACTGCGGAACCACGGCGCGGCGATCTACATGTTGATGACCGGCCACAGTCCGACCGATTTCTCTCCGACGGGCCTCGCTGTGCCGCCGACGCGAGAAGATCTCCCTTCGTTCGCCGCCGCCGCAGTCCGGCATCGACCCGCGGCACGCGGAAACTTTGGTTACGTCGCTCTCTGTGGGCCGGTCAAGGAAGGATCTGTGCAAGGAGTCGGGCAATCGGCGGGATTGCTCGGAGCTGCTTACGATCCTTATCAAATGTACGAAGACCCCAGCAAACCGCTGCGGCTGGAGGGTTTTTCGCTGCCGAATGAAGTCGCGATGACCCGCTTCGATGCGCGGGTCCAATTGCGTACGCAGCTTGCAGAGGGCCCGATCGGAGCCACGGCGGAGTCCCGGCCAAACTCCACGGCATTCGACGCGTACTACGATCAAGCGCTGTCGCTCATTCAATCGCGGCGTGCCGTGCGAGCGTTTCAGCTCGACGAAGAACCCGCCGCGATGCGCGAACGCTATGGACTCACTCGTTTCGGGCAGAGCTGCTTGTTGGCTCGGCGATTGATCGAGGCCGGAACGCGATTCGTTCAGGTCACATGGCCCGCTGGTTCCGATACCGAGCCCGCGCCGGGTCCCGACGGCTCTTGGGACACGCATCGCAACAACTTCCCCATGTTGCGCGACCATCGTTGCCCGGTCTTCGATCCAACCATGTCGGCCCTGTTGGAAGATCTCGACCAGCGAGGGCTGCTGCAAACGACACTGGTCGTCGCGGTGGGAGAGTTTGGACGCTCTCCAAAGATCGGAGAATCGACGACGAATAATGTCGGGGTCGGCGGTCGCGATCATTGGCCCGAGTGCTATAGCATGCTGATCGCTGGCGGCGGCGTAAAAGGGGGCCGCGTTTACGGCGAATCGGATCGCCACGGCGCTTGGCCCAGTCGTGATCCCGTGCATCCCTTCGATCTGCTCTGCACGGTGTATCACGCACTAGGAATCGACCACCACACCGAATATCAAGACACTCTCGGCCGCCGCCGCCAACTCGTGTCCCACGGTCGACCTATCACCGGCCTGTTCTAAGGATCGGCCGAATAACAATTTCCCGATTTTGTCGCAATTGCCAGGAAGACACCAGCACGGAGGCACGGAGGCCACGGAGAGGAAAAAAACCTTGTCCGGCATTCGATCGAGGTAGCCACGCTCGCCAGAGCGTGGGCAGCATAACCAGAAACCACTGCACGCCACGGACACCGTAGTCATCTCGCTCCGTCGAGATGGAGCGCCGCTAACCAACCCGAACCATCACGCGGAGCGTGATGACTACGATGTTTTCTTGCGGCGCAAGCCGCGTCGTGATCTCCGCGCCTCCGTGGGGAATCAAGAAGTCCGTTGAGTTTCGACCGGTCGTTCCGTCAACCAAACATTGGCCCGTGGAAAACCGATAAGTTATTCATCGGCCATCCCTAAGCTGGTCACGAACACTCTCAGGGCCACGCATCACCACGCCGTTCCTTCGCTGAGATCGGTCCAAGGCGTGCCACTTAAAGCATCAACAATGCAAGGCTCGTTACACACACATCGGGCCGACGACATCGCGGTGCACGTGCTCAGCATCCGCAATTGCGTCTCGTAGCTTTGCCGCCAGCGTCGCGACGTTTGGTTCGCGAAGATGCATGCCATGCCGGCCGGGAATCACGTCGACCTTGATTCTTCCCGTCAGCCAGGGACCCCAGCCGAGCAAATCATCGAGCACGAAAAGCTCCGCGGGGGGCGGCGTGTCGACGCGAAACAAATGGACGTCACCGTCGTAGCTCGTTGGGCGCAGTCGTCGGCTGGCTTGCAGACACGCTTCTTGCACATAAAAGTAGCGCGTCGGCGATGGGAACGGCGGCGAGCCTGGCTGGTGCCGGCCAATCACGAATCGAGCGGCCAATCGCTGTGCATGAGCCCGAATACCTTGCCACACGATCGCGGCCCCTTTTTCGTCTCGCCTGCCGATCGGCTTCAACGTCCGTAGCAGCCATCGCACATGGCCGCCCAAGGACAGGCCGCGGCGGCGCGGCGGATAGCCGGGCGCATACGTGTCGAGTAGCCCCAGGAAGGAAACCGTTTCCCCTTCTTCGCGGAGCCGGCGAGCCACTTCGAGCGCGACCCGCCCTCCGAACGAACTGCCGCACAGCCGATAAGGACCGCATGGTTGAACGCGGCGGATCAGTTCAACACTCCGCTCGGCCATTGTCAGAATGCTGAGATCGTACACGCGGCGGCCGTCGGCTCCGCGATACTGGATCGAATGCAGGGCGATCGTCGGCCCGAGATGCTGTGCCAGGTCCGCGAGTGACGTGACATCGGAGCCCGCCCCCGGCCACGCGAACACCGGTTTCGCATCGGCGTCGGGCCGTAAGGTCAGCAGCGTCGTTGGATGATCGGTCAGGTTCCAACCACCGGCACGAATCCGTGCGGCGAGTTGGACTACTGTCGAATGAGTCTTAAGTTCGATCAGCGGCAACGCGATTCGCAGCACCCGCGCAATGGCGGCGAACAGTCGCGCGGCACTCATCGAGTCGCCGCCCCGATCGAAGAACGAGTCGTTGACACCACAAGCCTGATGCGGCAATGCCTGATGAAATAACGCGAGCAATGTGCGCTCGAGCGCGTCGACCGGCGTCGCTGCAATGTCCGACGCCGGCTTGTGGGCCAGCAGCGCCTGGCGATTGACTTTGCCGCTGGACAATCGCGGCCATTCCTCGACAAGCGTGATAACCGACGGAATGGCAGCGTCTGGCAGCTGCGTCGCCAGCCGCTCACGGAGAAAGCGCGGCGTGATGGCCGGATCGCTCGTCTCGACGAAGGCGCAAAGTTGAACGACAACTTCTCCTTCGTGCCGCGGCAAAGCCATGGCGCGGACGACGCCAGGTTGGCACATCAGGGCCGCTTCGACGTCGCCAAGTACAACAAGCTTGCCACGAATCTTGACCAAGTCATCGCGGCGGCCGACATAGGCAAGCGAGCCATCAGGACACAACCGCCCCAAATCGCCGGTACGCAATTCACGCCACCCTGGGCGGCCCGCCACGTCGCAATAGACAGTCGAGCCGCCCCGAAACGGCGTCGCCACAAACGGCGAACGCACGATGATTTCGCCGATGCCGTCGACTGGCGACACAATTTCCAACTCGACTCCGGCAAACGGGACACCGAGCGGCAGCGCGAAATCGTCGAGCCGATCGCCGTGAAGCCAGATATGACTGCAGATATTGAAGCCGGCCTCGGTCAGCCCCAGACCGTTGACGAGAATTGCGGAGGGGGCCGTGACAGAAGCGAACAGCTTTGCATCCAGTGCCGTGACCGGTTCACCGCCAAGCTTGACCGCGCGAAGTGCCGGAAAAGTTGTGCCCGTCGCTTCACGAGTCAGGGCACGAAAAAGCGAAGGGATTGTTTGCAGTGTCGTGATCTCGGAGCGGCGCAGCCAGGTCGCAAGCTCCGCGGTATTGTGGCTGCGCGCTTCGAACAGGCAGAGACTCGCGCCGGCGGCGAGCGATGCAAAGACTTGGGCAGGGGTCGACGCGATCGCCAGCCCCGCCAGCAGAGCATGACGATCGCCACTCGCGAACGAAAGCATTGCTCCCAAGCAATGCGCGGCGAAAGCGAGTGTGTGGTGCGGCCACGCAACGGCCTTGGGGCGGCCGTACGAACCCGACGTAAAGCAAATGCACGCCAGCTCCGTCGGAGCGACGTCGAGAGGCGGCAGGCCCTCGTTTCGATCAGAAATCGCGGCCGGATCGATGACCGCGCCGTTCCAGCCCGCCGTCTTAAGCAGCCTCCCTTCATCCGCCGGTGCGAGTACGATCTCAGCTCCTGAATCGCGGAGTTGGAGAACGCGCAAGCCGATTGGCTGCGACGGATCGAGAGCCACGAAAGCTCGTTTCGCGGCCAGAATGCCAAGCGCCGCGGCACAGACCTCGACGTTGTGAGGCAACTGAATCGCAACAATGGGAGACGCTGTCCGACAAGCTTCGATGCGCAAACGCCAGGCGTTGGCGCGTCGATTGAGATCGTCGTAGCTCCATCGCGTTGTTCCGTCATCGACGGCCGTCTGAAAGCGGTACCGACGCGCCGCGGCATGCCAGTTGTGTACGACAGAGTGAGGGACAGACACTTCCACGCGTCGACCTCTTATTGCCTGTCCGTGCGCCACGTTCGGCCGGTATGTGACCCGCTCATGCGACCGCGATATTGGGATGCGAATAGGCTCTTAGGCACACTTCGCCAGGCGGTGCTCGCTCGAGGCCGGGCTCGCTTGATCGAGAAAGCGAAGATCGGTGAAGTTCCGAGGAAGCGTCTCCACGTAGCCGAGCCTTTGCATGAGCAGGAGAACCTGGTCCATCGCATCGCCGTTGCGCACCGCGTTGGTGCAGGGGCGATTCGAACAGAGCGCCCGACGCACGATCTTGGCATGCACGCCGATGAACGGAGCAGCGACCTCCGCCGCCTCGTCGGGATTCGTTTCGACGAACTTCGCCGCCGCCACGTAGGCACTGACGACCAGCTGAACCAACTCCGGCTCACGCTGAACAAGTTCGGCGCTGGCCGACAGCGAACATCCCGGTGCGCCGGGCCAAATGTCGCCGGTGCGACGGACCACTTCGCCCACGCCGAGTTCTTCCATCATCGCCGCGTAGGGTTCGACCATCGACGCCGCGTCGGCTCCGCGGCCGAAGAAGGAAATGACCGCTCCGTCTCCCGACGGAAAACGTCTCTGCTGAACGTGAGGGCCATTCCAACCAAGGCTGTCGAGTAGCCCCATCGCGGTGAGGTCCTTCATGCCTCCTTCTCGCGGCACGGCGACGCTTTGAACCTTCTCGATCGTCATCCCCTTGCGCACGACGATGGCGGCTTCCTCGATTCCCGATCCGCACAGCACCTTGAGCGGCGCTTCACCCTTTTCGGCGGCGGCGACGCGAGTCCACGGAATCACGGCGAAATCCACGGCACCCGTCGCGAGTTGCTCGGGAATGAGCCACGCCGTCGGCGCGATGGCCACTTCGGAGCTCAGTCCCACGTCGGCGAAAAAGCCGCGCGTGTGTGCCACATACGCCGGCAACTGACAGATGCCCCGTAACAAAGACAATCGAATGTGCCGTCCCATCATGCCTCGCATTCGTCCATGAAAGCTATCCGAACCTGCATTGCCATCGCGCGGCGCAAGGCCCGAGTCGTTGCCAACCGAGGCAATCACACAGGCCAAAAATTGTCATGCACCGAGATCTTCGCGGAGCAGCATTTGACGCAGCCGGCTGTCCCCCGGCTTCACCGGATAAGGCCGCGGGGTGACATACCGAGCCGCGAAATCCATGCGGCACGGCGAGAGATACGCATACATGAGCTGATAGCGAGGCACCACCGCATCGCGACTTCCAAAGTGGAAGCACCTGCTCGAATCCATGAACAACACCGTGCCTCGTGGATACGAGAACACCTTTTCTTCCGTCGCGCGGTCGATGTGCCGGTACATGGTGTCGTCCGATACGCGATAGCTGACGCCTCGTTTTCCGTACCGAATCGCCTTGGCAACGCGATCGGATGCCGATGCCGAAAGAAACGTAAACGGACCATTCGCGGGAGTTACGTCGCGCAACAGCAGAATCATGTAGACCAGTGGCCGGTCGTGAAAGTCGAGATGATACAGCTGGCTCTGCCGATAAATACCGTCGTCGAGTTGTCCCGCCTGCGTCGACTCGACGAATCGAATGCCCGGAGGGACCGTGTTCGAAAGCAGCGGCACGAATCCCAGATAGTTCGATACCGTCGTAAGGACTTCGGAAGACAGGGCGAAATCAAGGAACGACGGGAACTCCCCTAGATCGGCCGGATCCAGGATGTCTTTGATAAATCCGCGAGCGCTCTTTTCCCGGGGCTTGCCGCCGCGCAGCTTGATGTATTCTTCTGCTTCCGCCAGCACGCGATCGAGATGCGGCAACGTGCGTGACGAATCGATGACCCAGCCATCCTTCATCTCGGGACAAACCCCGGTCGTCGCTCCGTTCTCTGCGACCAGGCTCTCGAAGTCCCGATCGAATGCCCGGCGCCGCGCGCGCACGCGCTTGCCGTGCCGCCAGGTGTTATAAAGTTTGGCCGCCCGATTGAGGTTATTGACGCCAAACCATTCCATATCCGCCGGATTCATATCCGACTCGGGCCGCCTGGTCGCCTTGACCCAACGCTCTTTCAGCCTCGTCATCCTTGGGCCTCCGTGCCTGCGTGGGATGGCATAGCGCTGTCAAAAAAATTCGGTTGGGAGAATAGGGAGAATCAATTATCGGGTCAATACGAGAGCCCCCTCTCCCGACGGCTGCGTCGCGTGGGCGTCATCAAAGTGGGTGAGAAAACAGAAACATCAAACGATTTGGGCGTTCTAGTGCGTTCGATCGGCGTTCGGAAACGGACAAGCACATAGTGTATACAGTTCACAGCTCAGATTACTTGCTCCGTTTGGGAGGCGCGGCAGAGACTCCCTCCAGCCCGCCGCTCACGCGAAGCACCTCGCCCGTGATCCACGCCGCCTGAGGGCTGCACAGAAACGCCACGCCATTGGCAATGTCCTCAGCCTCACCCCAGCGGCCCAGCGGAATCGAGCCGCGGACCCGTTCGATCATCTGTTCTTCCGTGATGCCAAGGCTCGAGCAGCGCTGAGCCATGACCGACTTATTGAACTCGGTATACACCGGGCCAGGACTGACCGCATTCACTCGCACGCCGTAAGCAGCGAGTTCGAGCGACAAGGTCTTCGACAGGCTCAAAACGCCCGCCTTCGCCACGTTGTATGCCGCGACCAGGGCCGCCGGGCTGCTGCCGTTGATCGAAGCAATATTGACGATCGAACCCGACTCCTGCGCCTGCATAATTCGGGCCGCTGCACGGCAACAACGAAACGTGCCGGTCAACGTGATGTTGATCACACGCTGCCATTCGTCGTCGCCAAGCTCGGCGATCGCCGAAACGGTCTGTCCGACGCCGGCGTTATTCACCACGATATCGAGGCGTCCATGCGATTGGACGATTCCTTCGAAACAGCGATCGACCGATGCGGTGTCCGCAATGTTCAGTGCGGCCGCACCGGCGATCAGGCCTTCGGCTCGCCACTCGCTGGCCGCGGCGGCTGCGCGGTCGTGTTGGAGATCTCCCAGTACCACGCGAGCGCCGCGCGTGGCGAGCGTATGCGCGATCGCCAGCCCGAGCCCTTGCGCGGACCCGCTAACCAAAGCGACCTTGTCGTTCAGATCACGTTGCATGGAGTTGTGGTCTTTCGGAAGTATGGATTAGAACGCTCTCGTGGATATTGAATGAAGATGGCTTCGACCCCAGGAGCCCCACGCGCAAGTTTTTGAAGGAGTGTAACCCGCGCTCCGCTCCCCAAATCGTTTACCGCCAAGCCGAAGGCGACGGCTTGCACGCCAGATGAATCAGCCATCGCCTTCGGCTTGGCGGTAAACGAGAATAGCGGTGATCGAGAATTGCATAGCAAAAGCCTAAGAGACCCTAACTTTACCGGAAAATCGTTGCAGTTCGCCGAGACGAAACCTGGTTGTGTTAGGGTCTCTAATTCTCCACGCCCTTCGCTGCCCTCAGGGACATGCCACCCACATGGAAACGAATTGGCTGTGCAAGACTTATAGCCTATCCGCTCACAGCTTGACCCACTTCGAGCCCTGCCGGCACGACTCTACGGCGCTCGACACGAACTGCATCCCGCGCAGCCCGTCGTAGACCGTCGGGAATTGATATTCTTCGGTGCGCATCGGCTGGCCGTCGATGTAGCGCCGAATCGCTCGCACCACGTCGCAATAAATCGTGGCGAAGGCTTCCAAATATCCTTCCGGATGTCCGGTCGGGATTCGCGTGCAATTCTTCGCCGCGTCCGACAGGTATCCTTGGCCGCGCGTCAGCGTTTGCCTCGGCTGGCCGTAGCGATACAGGTCGAGATAGTTCGGGTTCTCGTGTGCCCAGCGGATCGCCCCCTTCTCCGCATAGACACGCAGCGTGAGGCCGTTTTCTTCGCCGGTGCAAACCTGGCTGATGATCAGGGCACCTTTGCCGCCGCCACGAAATCGCAGTAAGGCGTTTACATCTTCGTCGAGTTGGCGATCGGGCAGGAACGTGCTCTTGTCGGCGCACAGTTCGGTAATCGGATCGCCGGTCACGTATTCGAGAAGGTTCACGCAATGCGTGCCGACATCGCCGAGCGTTCCGCCTGTCCCCGCCTGGGCTGGATCGACCCGCCACGCGGCCTGCTTTTGTCCCAGCTTTTCGTGCGGCACCATCAGGAAATCTTGCAGGTACTCGACGATCACCTTTCGCACCTGCCCCATCTCGCCATTCCTGAAAAGCTCCCGCGCGTGGCGGATAAGTGGGTGGCCGGTGTAGTTATGCGTGAGCGCGAAGACGAGCTTCGATTTTTCGACAAGTGCCACAAGTTGCTGGGCCTGCTCCAGTGAATGGGTCATCGGCTTATCGCAGACGACATGAATGCCGGCCTGCAAAAACACGCGAGCAATATCGAAGTGCGAGGCGTTGGGCGTGACGATGCTGACGAAATCGATGCGCTTGTCGGCTGGCAGCTTGGCCTCGGCCGTCGCCATTTCTTCGTAACTCGGATAACAGCGAGCCGGATCGAGATACAACTCGGCGCCGGTTTGCTTCGTCTTTTCATACGACTGCGAAAAACAGCCGGCGACGACTTCGATCTGGCCATCCATCGCGGCGCACAATCGATGTACCGCGCCGATAAAAGCGCCTGGCCCGCCGCCGACCATTCCCATGCGGAGCTTGCGTTTCCAGCTTTCCATGTTGCTTGCTCACAGAAGGTTTGCATTCGACCATCGCGTGGGTTGTCGCAACGGTCCGCGCGTGTCCACAACAACTCAAGCGGGCTCGATCTATTTTTTCTTCTTCGCGTCGGCGTCGTTGAGGATGTCGTCAAGGATATCGCTGCCGTCGCGCGGTTTGACTTTGCCCTTGATGACTTGTTCCAGCAGTCGCTCGGATTGAGTGAGCTCGACGCTGTTTGTGGGATTTGTGGTTGTGAGATCTGAGGTTGCCAACCAGAGCGTTCACAAAGTTTACTCAAGCCTGCAGGGTCCATATCAGTCGACGGTGCAAAACCGCCACGTTTCACTGGCTTGTAAAGCGGCGAGCGGCGTTGGCAGTACAGGCCTCGTTCATTACAACCCCAACACGCGGCGATTGCGAGCCGGATCGCTTTTCGCGCCGGCGAAGTCGTCGAATGCCTTTTGCGTCGTCTCGATAATATGCCGCGCGATGAAGGGAGCCCCTTCGGCCGCTCCTTGCTCGGGACTCTTCACGCAGCATTCCCATTCGAGCACCGCCCAGCCCGAATAACCCGCCTCGGCCATCAGCGTAAAGACGCGCGTGAAGTCGACCTGACCATCGCCCAGCGAACGAAATCGGCCGGCCCGGCCCGCCCACCCTTGATAGCCGCCGTACACTCCGACACGGCCACTCGGGCGAAACTCCGCATCCTTCACATGGAAGCCCGCGATCCGCTTGGCATAGATTTGAATGAACGCGCAGTAGTCGAGCTGTTGCAGCAGAAAGTGGCTTGGGTCGTAGTTGATGCCAGCCGCCGGATGATCGTCGACCTGTTCGAGAAATTGCTCGAAGGTCGCCCCGTCGTAAACATCCGAACCAGGATGCAATTCGTAACCGAAGATGCAACCCTTTTCGTTCGCCAGGTCGAGCAGCGGCCGCCAACGCGCCGCAAGCTCTTTGAAGGCCTCATCAATCAATCCGGGCGGACGTTGCGGCCATGGGTACATCAAGTGCCACGCGAATCCGCCCGACAGCGTCGGTATGTGCCGTAGCCCGAGATTCGCCGAGGCGAGCACGCATTTCTTAAGTTCAGCGGCGGCCCATTCGGTCCGCTGCAAGCCGCTCAGCCCGGCCGGATGAAACGCGGCGAACAATTCTTCATACGCCGGGTGGACGGCGAGGACTTGCCCTTGCAGATGGCCCGCGACCTCAGTCGGCTCGAGCCCCATCGTGGCGAGCGTGGCCCGATAGTCGTCGCAGTAGGCCTTCGACGTCGCGGCTTGGTCGAGATCGAAGACGCGCTGATCCCACGACGGAATCTGAATTCCCTTGTAGCCGAGTCCGGCGAACCACCCGCCGATGTTCGCCAGGTTATTGAACGGCGGCTCGCTTCCCATGAACTGAGCCAAAAAAACAGCAGGACCGCGAATCTTCCCCATGACTGAAGGTCCTCATCAAGTTGATGTCACCAACGGTTCTCGTGTCGCGAGCTGCATGCGGCAAACGCGTAGCTGAAGTCGTGGGACTTGCAGAGAATCATCCGAAGCGTCCGACGTACATCTGAATTCTCATGAATTCAGCTATGTTCATTGCCCCTCCGCCCGAAATTCCTTTACCGCATCGATCAGCGCCAGCACATTGTCGACCGGCGTCTGCGGCAGCACACCATGCCCGAGATTGAAGATGTGTCCCGGCCGGCCGGCAACCTTCGTGAGCAGGTCCGTCGCGCGTCGTCGAATCTCCTCGGGCGAAGCGAGCAGCACGGTCGGATCAAGATTTCCTTGCACCGCGCGATTGTAGCCGACGGTCTTCCACGCATCGACCAATTCCACGCGCCAATCGATGCCGATCACATCTCCGCCTGCCTCGGCCAGGAGCGGCAGAAGGGCGGGATTTCCGGTCGCAAAAGAAATCACCGGCACGTTCGGCACGATGGCCTCCATGAGCGATGTCATGTACGGCAACACATACCGCCGATAATCTTCCGGCCCCAGGCATCCGACCCAGCTATCGAAGATTTGCACGCATTGCGCCCCGGCGGCGATCTGAGCGTTTAAGTACCTGGCGATCGCGCGACTGAGCCGTCCCATCAGCACCCGCCACGCCCCTTCGTCGCGATACATCAGCGTCTTCGTGTGCAGGAAAGATCGACTCCCTCCTCCTTCGATCCCGTAACTGGCCAGCGTAAACGGGGCGCCGGCAAAACCAATCACCGGAATCTCCGGCCGCAGGCCAGCTCGCGTTCGCCGAACGGTCTCCATCACGAAATCGAGCGCGTCGACGCTTTCGAGCTCGATGACCCGATCGACCTGGTCCGAGTCGCGCACCGGGTTGTGAATGACTGGCCCTTCTCCCTGCGTAAACTCCAGCTCGAACCCCATCGGCTCCAAGATCGGCAGCAGGTCTGAGAAGATAATCGCCGCGTCGACTCCGATCCGCTCGACCGTGCGGATCATCACCTCGGCACAAAGGTCCGGGTTCTTGCACAGACCTAAGAACGAAGTCTTTTCGCGAATGGCCCGATACTCCGGCAAGTACCTCCCCGCCTGGCGCATGAGCCAGATTGGCGTCCGCTCAGTCGGTGCACGACGACAGGCTCGAAGAAACAAACTGTCGGGCAAAGTCTCAACAGAAGCCGGCGTCAATGCCGGGTTCGGCTGCGCGGCGGCCACGGCGCTCGACACGCGGCGTTTGCGATGGATCAGCTCATTGGCACGTTCCGCAGCCGCCTGGACCAACGGTCCCATCTTTGGATGCTCAGGCTCGATATCGACTGGCAAACCATGTTCGCGCAGGGCCTCGCTCGTCGTCGGTCCGACGCTGGCAACAACGATCATCTGCATCGCATCTCGTAGCGACGCGCCAAGCCCCATCCGTTCCGCTTCTTCGAACAGGTGCTCGATTTGCTGCTGCGACGTGAACACCGCCACTTCAATTCCGCCGTCGCAGATCGCTCGAATATTCGCTCGCAGCGGCTCGACATCGATTGGTAATCCCCATGCGTAAATCTTGACGGGCACCACCTTCGCCCCACGCGCCGCGAGCCCCGCAGTCAGATGAGGGTTCGGCAAACCATATTCCTGCAAGCCAACAACGCGGCCATCCAGCAATACGTTCTGGTCGAGCGTCTCCAGCAGCTCGCGCCACGTATTCGGCTCTGGCACACGATAGGTCGGAGTCAGGCCAAACTCCTTGAGAGCAGCGACCGGCTTCGGTCCACGGGCTACGGTCGCGATCTTGCCCAGAGCCGCCAGGAACTCCGCTTTGTCCACATGATGCTCGATCGCCCCCACAAGCAGCCGCGTGCCGACGCCGGTCATAAAGATCATTACGTCGATCTCGCCCCCCAACACGCGGTGCGCAAACTTGACGGCCGCCTGCTGGTCGTCAAGCGGCACTTCGCGCATCGAAGGACTGACATGTGCGATGCCTCCCGCGCGTTCGATCAGCCGGGCCATTTCCTCCGCCCGTCGGCTTTCGAAACACGCTACTCGGAGGCCGGCAAATCCAGTGCTAACGGTCGTCATACAAAATCGTCTTCCTGCTCGGCTGCTTTGAAGCATTCAAATAGTAACGCGGTTACCGATTTGCCATTTCGAAAAACCTGTCCCTTCGCCGCGTCGCATGCGACGCGTGTCGGCTAAGGATGGCTTCGGATTTCTATGCCAATCGTATCCCAGTGCCCCCCGTTCCAACAGGCCCGCGCATGATCGGGGTCTGGCTGGTTTTTCGATAGAACGACGCGGCTGACGCAGCAACCAAACGTCGCCGCCGTCGCCAGACGGTGGGTGAAGTTTTCACGAACGCTGCCCACGCTCTGGCGCGAGCGTGGCTACCTTCGAATCGCGCGAGGGCTGACAGGAAACTCCGACTGGTGGAACGACTGCACTTCATCGCGGGTCGTTGACCGAAAAATGTTCCTGATCCCCTTCAACTTCGACGTGCCGGGATTTCGGCGGATAGACGGGCCTCCGCGATCAAGCTATGCTGACAAATCCTCGAACACCGACTCAAAAAATCCCACCTTTTGCGAAGAATCTAATCGCATGCCCTCAACACCCTTCGACGAATTTCAGCAGACGCTCGAAAAGAGTGGCGTCGAGGCCGCGCTCGACAAGCTGGCCCAAACCTTGCAAGCCCAGCGAAATTACCACGACCTGTTCGATGCCCGGCTGATGCAAAGCCGGCACCGGCTGGGACTCAACCCGTCGCAAAGCACCACGCTCGACGAGCTCGATCCCCCGCTGCGCGACAAGATGGAAGCCGCCTATCTTGACGCCTGCCGCGAGGTCGGAAAGTTGCTGCTCGGCCAAGGTCGCATTCGTGAAGGATGGATGTACCTGCGGCCGGTGGGGGAATCAAACGTTGTGGCTCAGGAACTAGCCGCCGTCGAGCCCACCGACGAAAACGTCGAAGAGATCATTGAAGTCGCGTTGCACGAAGGGGTCGCACCGGCCCACGGCTTCCGGCTCGTCCTCGGGCGATATGGCACCTGCAACGCCATCACGATGTTCGAGCAGTCGATGCGGGCCAAACCCATCAAGCAGCAACGCGAGGTGGCCGGCATCCTCGTCCGGCACCTGCACGCCGACCTGCTCGCCAACCTGCGCAGCTACGTCGAACAGCGAGAAGGGTCGGAGCCTGCCGAGAAAACCATCACAGAACTTGTCGCCGACCGCGATTGGCTGTTCGGGCAAGGAAGCTATCACATCGATACGTCGCACCTGAACTCGGTCACGCGGATATCGCTGCTGACCGACGATCCCGAGGTGCAGAAGCTCGCGGTTGATATGACCGAATATGGGCGGCGTCTCGATCGACAATTTCAATATCAGGGGGAAGAGCCGTTCGCCGACGTCTACCCCACGCATGCGATGTATCTGCGTGCTCTGCTCGGCATCAATATCGAAGAGGCCCTCGACTTCTTCCGTAAGAAGGCCGAAGAAACCAACATCGAAGAAAATGGCACCGGCCCCGCCGAAGTCTATATCTCGCTCCTCGCGCGCCTCGGACAATACGACAAGGCCATCGACGAAACGGTACGGCTCATTCCGCAAGGGGCACACACGGTCGGCTACGCCCCCAGCCTGCTCGAGCTCAGCAACAGCGGCCGCGAATATGCCCGATTGGCCCGCATCTCGCGCGAACGGAACGACCTCATCGGCTTCGCCACCGGCCTGATGCAAGAACGCCTGGCCAAAGCAAAATAACCGGCCCTCGTCACGTCCCCTGGATCGCACGCCTTTTCACAGGGTCCGCTGTGCGGGGACCTATCTCTGATTTCTGATTCGCGTCCCAACGACTTAGGGTGGCACGTCCTCTTCGTAGGGTCCGCTGTGCGGACCGTTCTCTGACGTCCTACCTTTCGCTCACTTCACCCCCGCCAAGACACCGCAGTGGCACAGAGTCGGCACGATCGGCTGTGGGTTGAGTCGATATTCCGTGAGCCATGTCCGATATTCCGCTGCGCTGTAAGCTCGTCCCTCGGTCAACGAGAAGAGTGCCGCCGAATAAAGTGCGATCGGCAGTGGACCATCGAGCGTGTCGTTCAAATACACATCGTGGATGAGCACTCGCCCGCCGCTGGCCAATGCCGCCGTACTTCGCTCGATAAGCCGCCGGCACTCAGGCACATCCCAGTCGTGCAATACATTCGAAAGCAATACTGCATCCGCGCTCGGCAACGAGTCGCGGAACATGTCGCCCGCCACGCATGACAGCCGATCGGCGACGCCATACTCCTCGGCGAACTCGGCCGCCACCTTCAGCACTTTGGGCCGATCGTACACCGTCGCGGTCAACGTGGGGTTGGCCTGCAACAGCGCGACGCTGTAAATCCCCGTCCCGCCTCCCAGATCTAACAGGTGTTTTGCGCCGGACAACGACACATTCTTCGCAAGGACCGGCGCCACGTTCTTCGCGCGGCCCGCCAGTGCCAGCGTCAACCGCCGAGCGCTCGCTTCATGCTCCATGGCCGACTCAACCCCTTCGCGATAGATGAATGCCGTCCCTTCGCTCGAACCTCGAGGCGCGACCGCGTCCTGCGAAGCAACTGCCTGCGAACCCATCGCCGTCGAAGCATTTCTCTGTTTGGGCGGCTCCTCTGCCCCCATCGGCCGATTCGTCTTCAAGCATTTCACCATGGTCGCGACGCCCGGACTTTCCGCCGCCAGCCGAATGTATTCACTTATGTCGAATTCGCCCCCCACCCGCAGATGTTCGCTGGCCATCGGCGTCGCACACATGAGCCCATTCGCATCGCAGGCGATCAATCCCATCGCGCGCAGCGCGGTTGTCAGTACTACGAACGGGCGTTCCGCCAGGCCTATCGCCTCCCGCAGTTCCGTCGCCGGCCGTCCCCCGTTTGTCAAGATTTCGAACACGCCCAAGTGGGCCACGGCGGCTGTCAACAATTCGGTCGCATAGCTGCCGCGAAAATGCTCGAAGATCGGCGTCGGGTCGATTTGTGGCGATTTCAGCGCGGTTTTCATCATTCCATATTCATAAGGGTTGGGAGGAATTGGGCTGAGCACGAAGTATACTTGGCAAGTGCTTCAATGTAGCTGAGGTCTTGGGACTTCAGCGCACACATTTAGGGCAGGCGGTCTCCTGAAGTCTCACGACTTCAGCTACAAGAATCGATCTTCATTTCCTAACGTGGCTCCCCCGCGTCGCGGTCGGAAGCGTCACACGGGCAGACGATGTCGGAATACCTGCTGAAGCTGGAGGACGTGGGAAAGACCTACCACGTGGGCGAAGTCGACGTCGAAGTCTTGCGCCATGTCAATCTCGACGTGTACACCAACGAAGTCCTCGCGCTCGTCGGCCCCAGCGGTTCCGGCAAATCGACCATGCTCAATATCATGGGGGGCCTCGACAACGCCACCGCCGGTCGCGTGTTGTATCGCGATCGCGATCTCGGGAAGTATTCGCCGCGCGAGCTGACACAGTATCGCCGCGACACCATCGGCTTTGTCTTTCAGTTCTACAATCTCGTCCCCACGTTGACCGCTCGCGAAAACGTGATGGTCTCGACCGAGATCAGCCGCAATCCGCTCGACGTCGATGAAGTCCTCGATCTCGTTGGCCTGTCCGAACGCCGCGACCATTTTCCGGCACAAATGTCAGGCGGGGAGCAGCAGCGCGTCGCGATCGCGCGAGCACTCGCCAAGAATCCGGAGATGCTTCTGTGCGACGAGCCGACGGGGGCTCTCGACTTTCAGACCGGCAAACGAGTGCTGCGGCTACTGGTCGATGTACGCGACCATTTGCAGAAGACGGTCCTCATCATCACCCACAACATCGCCATCGCCCAAGCCGCCAATCGAATCGTTCGGCTTCGCTCGGGAGAAATTGTCGACGTAACCGTGAACGCCATCCCGGTGCCTCCCGAGGAGATCACCTGGTGAGCGCTCTCAACCGCAAGCTGTCGCGCGAGCTGCGGCAGAACAAGGCGCTGCTCGCCGCCATCACCAGCATCATGGCGCTTGGCGTGATGGCCTTTATTTACATGCGATCGATCTATTTCAACTTGAGCATGACGCAGCAGGAGTATTACGCTCAGTGCAACATGGCCGACTTCTCGATCGAGCTGAAGAAAGTGCCGCTCGCCGAGTTGGCCCCCATCGAGCAACTTCCCGGCGTGGTTTCGATTCGCCCGCGGATACAGTTTTTCATCACGGTCGACCTGCCGCGCTCTGAAGGCCCCTTGAATGGCCTCGTCCTGTCCATGCCCGATGATCGCACGCCGATCATCAACGAGATTCTGCTTCGCCGCGGCAGCTACTTCACGCCGCAACGCGACAACGAGGTGATCGTCAACGATGCCTTTGCCCGCAAGCAAGGGCTACATCCCGGCCAATCGATTCATCTGCTCGTCAACGGTCGCAGCCAGGAATTCTTCATCGTCGGCACGGCGATCAGCAGCGAATTCGTCTACCTTGTGGGTCCAGGATCGATCCTTCCCGATCCCGAGCATTTCGGCGTCTTCTACATCAAGCAGCGATACGCCGAAGACATTTTCGACTTTGCGGGCGCCGCCAACCAGGTACTCGGCCGCCTTTCGCCCCAGCTACGCGACCAGCCCGACGAATTGCTGACTCGCATGGAGACCATCCTCGATTCCTATGGCGTGCTCAGCACGACGCCGCGCCGCGACCAGGCGAGCAATCGCTACCTGACGAACGAAATCCGCGGCCTCGGCGTCTTCGCGTCGATCATGCCCACGATCTTCCTGACCGTCGCGGCCGCCGTGCTGAACGTCCTCATGTCACGAATCATCGAGCAGCAGCGGACCATCATCGGCACGCTCAAGGCCATCGGCTATTCCGACCGGCAAGTCTTCTGGCATTATCTGAAATTCGGCGGGCTGATCGGCGTCGCGGGGGCCGTGGTCGGTTGGCTGCTCGGCTACTACATGGGAAATCTCGTCACGTCGCTCTATCAGCAATTCTACGAATTTCCCGACCTGCGCAACCGCATTTACCCCGATGTGTACCTTGCCGGCCTGGCGATCAGCCTGGGATGTGCGACGCTCGGCACCTGGCACGGAGCACGGACCGCACTCCGGCTTCATCCCGCGCAGGCCATGCGCCCCAAACCACCCGCGACCGCACACGCCATCCTGCTCGAGCGAATCCGCTGGTTCTGGCGGAAGCTCAGCTTCGGCTGGCGAATGGGATTGCGGAATGTGTTTCGCAATCGACTTCGCACCGCGGTTGGATTGATGGCCGCCGCACTCGGCGCCGCGCTCATGGTTACCGGCTTTATGATGCAGGAAGCCATGCACTTCCTCGTTCGCTTTCAATACGAACAAGTCAACCGCAGCGACATCGATCTGTACTTCAAAGACGAACAAGGATTTCCTGCCTACACCGAAGCACTTGGCCTCATCGGAGTTGATTACGCCGAACCGGTGCTCGAAGTTCCTTGCACGTTTCGCCACGGTCACCGGCACAAGAAGGGGGCCGTCGTCGGGCTGCGACGGGACGCGCGGCTTACGCTCCCTCGTCTTAACGACGGCAGCAAAGTAGCGATCCCCGTTACTGGGCTCCTCCTCACTCGCAAAATGGCTTCGATCCTTGCCGTCGAGGTCGGCGACACTCTGCGCATGCAGCCTATCAAAGGACTCCGCCGCGAGGTTCTGGTTCCCGTCGCCGAGATCATCGACAGCTACGTCGGGCTCGCCGTTTATGCCGAGTTTGGTTACTTGAACCAGCTCATTGGCGAAGAGTCGGCCGTCAGTAGCGTTCAACTGCAAGTCGATCCTCGGCCCGAGGTGCGCCGGGCTCTCAATCGTTCGTTGAAGGAATTTGCAAGTTTACAGGCGGTCAATGCGAGGTCCGACACGGTTCATAACTTTCGAGAAACACTGATTAAGACGCAATCGATCTTTATCAACCTGCTCGTCTTATTTGCCGGCGTTATTTTCTTCGGCAGCGTGCTGAACGCATCGATGATTGGGCTCGCCGAACGACAGCGCGAGGTCGCCACGCTGCGCGTTCTCGGCTATGGCGACTGGCAAATCGGTGCCCTTTTCCTGCGCGAAAGTATGCTGGTCACCATGACCGGCACTTTCGTCGGGCTCTTTCTCGGCTATGCGCTTGGTTGCTATCTGGGCCGAGTTTACGACACCGAGCTGTTCCGCTTTCCGGTCGTCCTTACCCCCGGCGTGCTCGGTTGGACATTGCTACTGGCCGTTGCCTTCGGGCTCGCTGCCCACGCCATCGTCCAGCGCTCCATCGGACACACCAACTGGCTCGACGCCATGAAGAGCGCGGAGTAAAGAACACGGGAGCCGTGCCAAGTTGGATTGCATAGGACGCCTGGGGGAAGCATTTGTCCCAATTGCGCTTCTTAGCGGAAGCAATTCCCAATTGCTCTTGAAACTCACCGGACATGCCACGGCATGGGCTCAGTTGATCGCAGATTCCGGTCGGCGACTGAAGTTATGCTCCAGCGCACTTCAGAGCAATTGGGACGATTGCTCCACTCTGGCCTCCGAAATCTTACGACTTCAGCTACATTGCCGTTGTAGACCGCCAGGCCTACTCAATCCGGCTGCGATACCGGCGGCTGGCGCGAATCAGAACTCCTCGCTCTTCGTCGCTGAGCGAGTTGAGGCCGCACTCGTGTACGCGGGCAAGGATTTCGTCGAGCCGGCGTTCTTCGTCATGTTCCTGGCGAAGTTGTTCCAGTCGCTTTTTTTCCCGGCGACGTTCGCGCCACTGGCTCAACAAACTGGGCGAATTTCGCTCAGGCTGATGCGATTCGAAGCCGCCGAAACCGCCGCTCAGTTCCAGCCCATAGGTATCTTCTTCGTTCTCGGGCTCTTCGAGTCGCTCGGCGTCGAATTTGGCGCTGAAGTAGCAGACGATCGCCAATAGCACGAGCGAAACCCAGGCCAGTGGCTGCTTCGAGTCGTAGGCCCAATACGCGCCAAGCCCCAGCCCGACGGCCGCGATCACTGCCGCTCGTTTGCCAAGCTGAACCGCGTGCCGATAATCGGTGCGAGCCCAAACCGCGGCGCGCAGGGCCCGACCGCCGTCGAGCGGAGGCGCGGGAAGCAAATTTACGACCGCTACCAGCCAGTTCATCCAGAAAGATAAGGCGAGGACCGATCGCCAACCGAAAGGCTCGACCCACGGCGCGCTCACCAGGCTGATGTGCAATAGATCGATATCTATCAAAAACGCGAGCGGCGCCAGGATGATGCACACCAGCAGATTGGCCATGGGACCGGCCAGGGCGATAAGCAGCTCGGCGTGAGGATCGTGCGAGGGTGCAACCGGCGTTAGACCACCGAGCGGCCAGAACACGAGTTGATCGACTCGCCCTCCGACCCGCCGGGCCGCCCACATGTGCCCGGCTTCGTGGATCATCGCACTCAAGAGCAACAGCAGGAGACAGCCGGCCCAAAAGGGCAAAGCACCTTCCTGGGCAGCCTGGGTAAAGGCAATCATCCCAAACAGGATGAAAAACACGTGCAGCCGCAACCGCACGTTGCCCCAACGGCCCAGGGGAAAGCTCCAACTGGAAAGATCGCGCATGAACAGGCCGTTCGCTCGCCCGGCAAGATTCAAGAGTAGAAACAGTCGCACGTGGCAACTCACCTTCAGAAAAGTTATTTTAACATCGCGATCGGGCGTAAACAAATTTTGGCCGGACGCAGCCGGGCTGTTGGAGGTCCCCGCTTTAGCCGGTCCTCGGCCGGCCAAACCGGTCCCCTTCGGACCGAGTTTTCTCCCGGCCGACGGGTGAGGGCAATCTAGGCGGGCTAAACCGCACCGGCCCCTCTTCCGCATTCGACTGGTGTTCACCTGTACTACGGCCCCAACCGCTGGAGCGTTCGATGCGCGATCCCCAATCCGCTCCCTCGATTCTGCCCGGCGACGTCGATTTCCTGCTGCAATGCCAGCGTTTTCAGGTGGTTCGGTTGCGGCACACGACCCCCAGCGGCAACCTCGATCTGCGAGAGGTGGTGCTGCACCCAGGGGCGGTAGCGATCGTTCCCATGGTCACCGACGACCAGGTCTGCCTGGTTCGAAACTTTCGTAAGGCTGTGGGCGACACGCTCCTAGAACTCCCTGCCGGAACTTTGGAAGGAGAATCGCCGCTGGAAACCGCCAGGCGCGAACTCCACGAAGAAACGGGTTACACCGCCCGGGATTGGGAACCGCTGCATACATTCTGGATGTCTCCCGGCATTCTGCGCGAAGCGATGCATGTCTTCGTCGCAACCGGTCTCACTGCCGGCGATCCGCATCGCGAAGCGACCGAGCAAATCGAAAACCTCGTCGTCTCCTGGGACGAGGCCGTGGCGATGTGCATGAGCGGAAAAATTTGCGACGCCAAATCAATCGCCGGAATTCTGCTGTATGACGCTAAACGCCGCGCTCGATTTGACGGCGCGCAGCGTCCCTAGTGCTTTGTCCACGGCTAAGGTTTGCGATACGCCCCATCGCTTGACACTTCGAACTGGCGGGCAAGCCGCCAGTGCCACCCCAAAATTAAGCTGTGACAAAGCACTAGCATTTGGCAGCGCAGACGATCACGCACTGAAACTTTTTCGCCGTACCGCAAGTATTACCTTGGTAACGCCCTTGCCGACTGGTATCGTGCGCTCGTGTCGCGCCGTGGCCTGCGAGTGAATTCTTCGAAAAGACAACCCGGGAGATCTCCGTATGAGTCGCTTGTCTCGTCTTGGCCAATTGCGGATCGCGATAGCGGTGCTTATCGCTGCGGCGGCCCCTTCGCTCGCACATGCGCAGGAGGAGCTCAAGCACATTCCTGCCTCGGCAGTGGCAGTGGTTCGAGTCTCATCGCTTGAACAGGCTGCGGGCTCGGTATCCGACGTTCTGACGCAACTCGGGCAAAGTTCCGAAGAAGCGATCGCCAACATGCGCCGCAACACAGCCCGCGACTTTGGGCTCGGCGAGCCAGAGAAGCTGGCGGCGATCGACACGACCCAACCGATGTACGTCATTGCGGTCGCTCGAAAAGTCCCTAAGCCCACCGCGATGCTCGTGAAATTGAAGGACGAAGCGAAATTCCGCCAGGCGGTCCTCGGCGAGCCGGACGCGAAGGTCGAAAAATCAGACGCCGGCAACGGATTCCAAAAGCTCTCGACCGAAAAAGCAACGTGGTTCGTCAGCAAGCGCGACGGCTGGATGCTCTACACGCGAGAAGAAGAGGTTGCCAAGGCACTGACCGGCAAGTCGCTGGCCGAAATCGCCGATCTCCCCCGTGCTCGCGAGTTGCTTTTCTCCGGAACCCTCTCCGGCATGATCAACATGGCCGTTCTCAACCAGGCTTTCAAAGACGAAATCGAAAAGGCCTTTGAGAATGCCGAGAAGGGGATCGACTCCATTCCGAACGAAAATCTTGGCGACCAGCCCGAGATGAGCCGCAAGCTCCTGCACCTGTTTGCCAAAGCCGCGAAAACCGGCGTACAAGACGGTGACTGGGCGGCGGGATCGATCTCGATCTCGCGCAGCGGCGTGACTGCCCAGGGAGACTGGAACGTCAAGAGCGGCTCGGCGAGCGACACTTTCTTATCGAAGTTTCCGCCGCACGCGCTCGATGCACTCGAACTTCTGACACCCAACGCCGATATCTATGCCGCGTTCCGCATCGGCTCCGACACGCTCAAGGTCTTCAGCGGCCTGGTCGAAGAAAGCAAGTTGACCGATGAAGCCAAGCAAAGCGCCAAGCAAGGACTCGAGGCCTTGATCAAGGCCGAGCTCGGCACGATCGCCTTCGGCTTTACAATGCCTTCGACCCAATCGGCCGGCGTGCAGGTCAACTACATCATCGAAGCCAAGGATGCGAAGCTCGTGGCAGATTCGGCTCGCTATTCGGCCAAAGCCAACAACAATCAGAAGAACCCTCTCTTCACCCAAAAGATCGACTACAAGCCGGGGGCCGAGAACTATAAAGGACACTCCATCGACCTGACGACCCAAAAATACGAATGGGCGGCCGTGCCTGACGCCGGCCAGCAATTCGCGCAGTCGATCATCAAGCGGATCTTCGGCGGCGATGAGCTGCAAGTCCGATCGACCGCACTGCCGAAGATTTTCGCACTCGCTACCGGCAACGACCAGAAACATCTGCAGCAACTGGTCGACGGCATCGAATCGGGCAAAGGTGTCGCCGGACTCGATCAAGGTTTTTCGAAAGGACGCGACGCGCTCGACTCGAAGGCGAACTTCGTAATGCTCGTCAATGCTCCCGACTTTGTGGCCCACTTTGGCCGACTGATCCGCGATCTGTCGCCGCTCGATATGTTCCTCGGCCGCTTCAACTTTGGATTGCAACCGCCGTCGAACTACGCCGGTTTCTCGTTCGCCACGCGGCCTCAAGGGGCTCGCTTCAAGCTGAACGTGCCCATCGAACAACCCAAGGGGATCAAGGCGATTTTCTCGCCGAGCGAATGACGGAATCGCCAAATTTTTAACGACCGAGAACAAACTACCAGATCGGCCGCAGGTCGAGTGTAAAGCCAGGAAGCTCCGGATCGCCGGCAACGGATACGGGATTGTCGAGCACGATAGGCTCTTGGCCGGGACGATAGATTTCGACTCGTCGTTCGATCGGATCAATGAGCCAACCGAGACGTACGCCCTGGTCGATGAACTCCTTGAGCTTTGCGCGCACGCGGTTCAGACGGTCACTCTTGGGCCGTAGTTCGATCACGAAGTCAGGGACCAGCCGAGGAAATTTTTCGCGATCGTTTTCGCTGAGCGATTCCCACCGTTGCCGCTGTATCCATGAGGCATCGGGCGAACGTTCGGCGCCGTTGGGCAACCAAAACCCAGTCGACGAGTCGAACCCAATTCCGCCGCCGTCTTGTTTGCTCCAGATTCCCAATTGCAACGAAATTTCAAAATTTCGTCGACCCGACTCCGCCCCCGCAGGTGTCATGATGACCAAATCCCCTTCGGCGGTCCGTTCGATGCGCAAGTCTCTATTGAGCTGACAAAACTCAAAAAACTCATCCCGGCTCATATTGGCTAAACCCGAACCGCCTTGCAAAACCAGCGGTGTGGCAATCCAATCCGGAGATGCGATCGACATTGGAGAACCTCGCGACGACAAGCTTATTGCCTATCCGTTAACCTTGTCCGCCTTGGCTTGCATAGGCATTGCTGGTATGTAGATAAAGGCTCGAGAGACTTTCCAAATATAGCAGAATTTCATGCGAGGTGACCACGATCGAGAGCACGATCCAAACGGGGCATAACACAACGAGCCCGACGGCACGAAGACTCTGGCACTTGATGTGGCATCTGCCCGGCTCTACATTCGCAGCATCCACCAAGAGAGTCCAACTTCAATCAGGGAGCTACACCATGCGTCGCCACGCGATTGGTTGCCTGTACGTTGTATTGCTGGGTTTCGTCATGCATGCGATCTCGACCGGCGAAGCGGCGGCGGCCGAAAAGAAATTCCCACTGCAGGATGGCGAAATGTGGGTCATGGTCGGCGACAGCATCACCGCCCAGCATCTGCATTCGAACTATTTCGAGGCCTTCTGCTACGCTCGCTATCCGAAACTCAAATTCGCGTTTCGCAACTCGGGCGTCGGCGGCGATACCATTCCCAAAGTGCTTGCCCGCTTCGATTGGGACGTGGCCCCCTGGAAACCGACCGTCGTCTCCGTCGAACTCGGCATGAATGACCAGGGAGGCTATACAGTCGAACAATTCGTCACCAACATGGGCGAGCTGAATGGCCGCATTCGCAAGATCGGCGCGCGACCCGTGCTGTTCTCGGCCAGCCCCATCAACAACGGCTCGACCAGCGACAAGATCGGCGGCAATGCCAGGCTCGATCAATACGCAAAGGCACTCGCACCATTCGCCGAAAAAGAACAAGAGCCGTACGCCGACCAGTTTCATGCCTTGCTCGACCTGTGGGGCAAGAACAAGCCGCGCGAATCTGAAGCGAACCTGGTCGCCACGATCAAGGCCACTCCACTCACTTCGATCGCCGGTGCCGAGCATCTCAAGGCGTTCCTCGCGGCCCAGGAGAAACAAGCCCACCCGCCCGTTACGCTGCAAGGCGATCCGGTCCATCCCGGCCCCTGTGGTCAATTGACGATGGCCGCCGCACTGCTTAAAGAACTTGGCGCCGAAGGCTTCGTCAGCACCGCCACCGTCGATGCCTCGGGCAAGTCGGGCGAAGCCAAGGGATGCACAATTACGAACGTCAAACGAACCGATCGTGGCGTTTTGTTCGATCGGCTCGATGAGACGCTGCCGTTTCCGATTCCCGACGATGCCCGGCCGGTGCTGTCGATTTATCCGCAACTCATGGACCTGAGCGTCTATACGCTCAAAGTGACTGGCCTCGCGGCAGGATCATATTCGCTCAAGATCAATGGCGAGCTGACGGCGACTCTTTCGGCCGATCAGCTTTCGACCGGCGTCAATCTGACGTCGTTTGCAACGGGCCCGATCGCCTCGCAGGGCAAGGCAATCCTGTCGGCGGTCGGCGCGAAAGAAGGTATCGTCGGTGTGTGGCGTGAGCAGTCGCGCACTGCAAGTCTGCCCGATGCGCCCGTCGGCTCGAAGAAGAAACTCGCCGAGCTCACAAGCCAGGTCGAAGGAGCCGACGCCAAGATCTTTCCAGCACATTGGGATCCTAAGCTTAGAATTCCACGTGGACAAGTTGTCGCG
>JADMIO011197726.1_pt1 | contig 65488 bp, 55 predicted proteins | sample 8958161 | NCBI WGS metagenome assembly JADMIO01 (sample SAMN16585339, study PRJNA669376) | soil metagenome | isolation source: Crop rotation soil | place: USA: Cullars Rotation, Alabama | collected 2011
CGCGACAACTTGTCCACGTGGAATTCTAAGCTTAGGATCCCAATGTGCTGGAAAGGAAAGCGACGATCGGCACCCAGATCAGATTGAGGATCGCTACCAATACGCCGAGGCTTTCAGCTCCCAGCCAGTTCAACCAGCCCAAAGTGAATTCACGCCGCTGGTCAGGCGAAAGGCGGCTCGCCCCGGGGAGAAATCGTCGCCAGTGTTTCTTGACGATTTGGAAACCGCCGTAGGCCCAGCGATGCCGTTGTTTCTTGAAGGCCTCGTAGGTGTCGGGCAATAGGCCATGGCCGTAGCGGTGATTGGTGTAGTGCGTCACCCAGCCATGTTCGATAATGCCGAGCCCAAGGTCGGTATCCTCGCATATGGTGTCGCCGGCCCAACCCCCGACCATGTCCATCGCGGCGCGGCGGATAAGGCACATCGTGCCATGGACGATGATGGCGTTCGCTTCATTGCGCTGAACCATCCCGATGTCGAAGAACCCGGCATATTCACCGTTCATGATGTAGTGCATCACTGAGCGGGTTCCGTCGCGGTGATCCTGGGGAGCCTGAACCAGGCCCACCAGAGGATCGGCGAAGATAGGCACGAGATCCTTCAGCCAGTCCGGCTGCACGACATAGTCGGCGTCAATGATGCCAATAATTTCCGCGTCGGCGGCGGTGCGATCCATCGCGATCCGCAATGCGCCCGCTTTGAAACCTTCGACCTTCTCGGCATTGATGAACTTGAAGCGTTCTCCTAGCGTACGGCAGTGGTCTTGAATGGGCTGCCAGAATTCCGGATCAGGGGTGTTGTTGATTATGACGACGCACTCGAAATTCGGATAGTCGAGCCGGGACACCGCATCGAGCGTCTGCTTGAGCATCTCAGGAGGCTCGAAATAGGCGGGCACATGGATCGAGACCTTCGGGAAGGTCACCGCCTCACCAATGGTAGCCGGGGCAACGGATGCAACCTTTGCGATAAGCCGGCGCGGATTGCGTCCGAAGGCGATCGCGGCGATTTCCTCAATCCGAGCCATCGCGATTAAAACCAGCGGGACGAGCAGGATCAGACCGAGCGTCAATGCGAACGCCGACCCCCAAACAAAATAATGACCGGTCCAGAAGGCGAATACGGTTGCGACCCAGGCCCCAACGGCATTTGCCGCCATCGAGAGCACAAAGGACTGCATCACGGTTGCATGCGTGAGCCGCAGGATGGGCAGCGAAAGCAGCACGCCGACCAGCAATGCAATGGTGGCAAGCTTCCAATAGGCTTCGTCCAGCACCGGCCCCGACCAAGCGAATTTCGGCTCACGCGCGGCATTGAGAATGCCCCAATAGGGGCCGACGCCACCCTCAAAAAATTTCCAGGGCTGATCGATCGCCTCGACGATGTTGTATTCCATGCCGATCGCTTCGGCGCGGCTGACGAAATTGCGCAAGGTTATCGCCTGCTCGAACGGACCAGGCATGGCGCTCTTCAGATTGTAGCCGGCACTCGGCCAACCGAATTCGGCAATCACGATGCGCTTGCCGGGGAATGCGTCGCGCAGCTTCTGGTAGATGATCAGGGCCTGGTCGACAGCCTGTTTTTCGGAAAACCCTTCCCAATACGGAAGGATGTGCGCCGCGATGAAATCGACCGAGGAGGCGAGCTCTGGATGCTCAAGCCAGATATTCCAGATTTCGCCGGTGGTGACGGGAACGTTGACCGCGCCCTTTACCCGCTGAATCAGCTTGATCAGATCGTCGATCTTTTGTTCGCCGCGAAAAATCGTCTCGTTTCCGACGACGATGCCATTGACGTTGCTGTTGCGTTTGGCAAGCTCGATGGCCGACAACATTTCGCGTTCATTGCGATCGACGTTCTTGTCGATCCACGCGCCCACCGTGACCTTCAGCCCGACTTCATTTGCGATTGGCGGCACCAACTCGACGCCACCGGTTGAGGAGTAAAGGCGGATGGCACGCGTCAGCGGCGCAAGTGTCTTCAAATCGGCGCGGATTTTTTCGCTACTTGGAATATTGTCCACGTCAGGGTGAGCCGTTCCTTCGAACGGCGCGTAGGACACGCTCGGCAGGATGCCCTTGAAATCGGGCGCTTCCTGCTTTTCTCGCAAAGCCCCCCACATGGCAGCGTGAACGGCGGATACAAACAGCAGAACGGCGACGACGGCGCGCATCGCAATAACCAAATGGGGCTAAGGTGGCAGGAAGCGGATCCGACCCCGAGATCCGGCCAGTCAGCGGCGTATAGATATATCTGCCACCTGATTTAACAACTCTTATGACGCCGTGGCCTTTTCAGGGCGCGAGCATCGATTTAGCGAAAACTTTGGGTTGATCCCGGCGATCCGGCCTATTTGGCTGGCGTTGCCGCTGGGGGCGGTGCTGGCGGCGGCGCCGGAGTGCCCGGAGGAGCCGGTGCGGTTGCCGCTGCAGCCTGTGGTTGCGCCGCCGGGTTAATCCAGCAGGCATGAACCCGCCCACTTAAGCTATCCGGAACCTTCGGGTCGATGACGCTGAAGAAGCGCACCAGGCAACGAAAGGTTGCCTGTACGTGCCCGCCCGGGCAGCCAAACCGATCATAGAGGTCCAGATGCCGGAAAGCTGTGTCGAGGTCGTCCCGCCACATCAAAACTACCACGCGGCGGCCGAGCCAAACGCACTCGGGGTTGCCGGCCGGCCCGTTGATTGCCTGTGCCGCCTCGGCGAATTCGTCCGTTTTACGCTGGTTTTCTTTGTTGGCGTCGGCGGCTGAGCCTGAATTCGCGGCCGCCGGCTTGCCCGGCTGATCCTGGGCGCGGAGATCGCCACTTTGCGCGAGCGCGCTCCCAATACCGATCAGAACGGCGAGCCCGGGCGCAGCCAGGTGACGCATGACAGCATCCTTAACCCGTAGCACCGGTCGACGCATGAACTTCCCGATCCTGTTTTTCGCTCACGGCAAAGAGAACGCTTCTTAATGCCGTCCAAATTGGTCCCCAATGGGGCACATACGCTATCTGGTTGCCATGACGGACATTTGCGGCTTTGTCCAGCAAGCTCACAACTTTATCGAGTCGTGGTAAAGCTCGGAGCCCGGTTTTGCGCCGCCTGCTCTTGGCAGAGCGTCGGCGAAGGGTTAATCGACGGTCCCCGCCCGGAGGATGGAACCGATTTCATTTCGTACGCCGCTGGCGCTTCTCCTGATCTCTCTCGGCGCGATTGCCGGGGCGTGGTGGTGGCTGGCCACGCCGGTTGTACTGGCGCGTGCGCCGATCGATCCCAATTCCAAACTCCTGTGCGTGTCCTATGCCCCGTTTCGTGGCGCGCAAACGCCATTGTCGGAGACGACCCTTATCGCGCCGCAGCAGATTGCTGAGGACTTGGCGGAACTCGCCAAAGTCAGCCAGTGCGTACGCACCTACTCGATTGAGAACGGCCTCGATCAGGTGCCGGAGCTGGCGGCCAAAGTGGGGCTCAAGGTCATCCAGGGAATTTGGCTCGGCAGCAACCGGTTGAAAAATCTCGCGCAGATTGCAACGGCGGTGCGTCTGACCAAGGAACATCCGGGTGTGATTACCGGGGTGGTCGTCGGCAACGAGGTGCTGTTGCGAGGCGAGATGACCACCGCCGATCTTGTGGCCATCATCCGCTCGGTGAAATCCCAAATTGCCGTTCCCGTCACCTATGCTGACGTCTGGGAGTACTGGTTGCGCAATCGCGAAGTCTACGACGCGGTGGACTTCGTCACGATACACATCCTGCCTTACTGGGAGGATTTCCCGGTCCGCGCGAGACATGCCGCGGCTCATGTCGATGCTATCCGGGCACGCATGGCGGTGGCGTTTCCTGGCAAGGAAATCCTGATCGGTGAGACGGGTTGGCCAAGCCAGGGACGGATGCGGGAAGGGGCGTTGCCCTCCCGAACCAACCAGGCGCGGGTCGTTTCGGAAATCCTCGCTTTGGCGAAGCGGGATAATTTTCGCGTCAACCTCATCGAGGCCTACGACCAGCCTTGGAAGCGCCAGCTTGAAGGGACCGTCGGCGGCTATTGGGGCTTGTTCGACTCCGTGCAGCGCGCCGTGAAATACCCGCCCGGCCAAGCCGTCAGTAATTTTCCGTTCTGGAAACTGCAAATGGGCGCCGGAATGGCGCTGAGCATTCTCGTCTTCTGCGCGGCATGGCTCACGCTACGCCGGAGACCCTGGACACCCCGCCGCACATCCTGGTTGGCGGTTGGACTCTCGGCTACTACGGCCGGGATTTTGCTCGGGATCGCTGCTGACAAGGTCTTTTACGAGAGCTACGGGTTCGGCGGGTGGTTGACGTGGGGCGCCCTGCTGCTGGCTGGCATCGCCTCGCCGTTACTTTGCGCCAGTGCCTCAATGTCGGGCCGCCCACTACCGACCTTTCTGGAATTGCTCGGACCCCGCGAAGTTAGAGCCGTATCCGTGCTGACGTTCGGTCTGGGAACGGTTCTTGTCGTGACCACTTTGATCGCCGCGGAAACCGCGCTCGGGTTCGTATTCGACCCGCGCTATCGCGACTTTCCGTATGCCGCCCTGAGCATGGCGGTAGTGCCGTTCTGGACGCTGATGCTGTTGAACCGTCCAAAGGAAGGTGTGCGGCCGATTGCGGAAGCGAGCTTCGCCGCTGCCCTGGCCGGCAGTGCGGTTTTCATCGCCTGCAACGAAGGCCATGAGAACTGGCAGGCGCTATCGACCTGCGCGGTCTACCTCCTGCTCGCTGCTACGCTGTGGCGGGCGCGGGCCGCGCAAATCCCAAAATAAGCAAGCCAATCGCGATCCCCGACAGGCCGACATTGTAAAGTACGATGCCGAAGCCGGCGGCGATCACCCCACCCGTTAACAGCACGATCGACGGGCGCATCACGTGAAGCGCCGCGATGATCAGGGCGACGATGCCGAAGACCGAATTGCGAAACAGAGAGGTCGCCAGCAGACGGATTTTGCACAAGATGGTCTGCAGGCCAGCGTCGCAGGCCAATGCCACTGTCGAGAACTCGATCGCCAAATAGCGCAAATAGAGCGCATAGCCGACGCTAAGAAAGCCGACAATTAGCAGCCATTGAACCTGGTAGGGCGTGAGTCGAAACGGGGGTTTCTTCATTTGGCGAATATGGTCGGGATTATCCGACGGGACAACCCCGGCGCTCCACCGGGAATTCAGTGCCTGCCAAACAGCGAAGACAAGGAGGAGGGCTCGGGCGGCTTCTTGGGCGGCTCTTCAACTGGTTTAGAGAGCTGCACGCTGCTTCGTTTGGATGTGGCGGGTTTCGCCGCGGGCTTCGGGTCATCGGCCGGAATAGTGAGCCGCTGGCCCTCAAACAGCGTCGTTTCGCAACCACGACCATTTTCGATCAGAACGGCACAGGCTTTGGCGGCCGTTGCGGCATCATCGAACGGGCCGGCTACGAGGCGGAGTTGCATTCCGAGCCCATTATTAGCCTCTTTGATCACAATGATCGGTCGTAACGTCTTGAGCGGAGTGTTCGCCCTCGATTTGAGTAGTCCGAGCCAGAGCGCGCGCAAGCCGCCGACGGAGTTTGCACCACCAACCTCGATGCCAAATTCCGTTCGTCCAACCCCGAGCATCGATGGAGTCACTGGCGGCGTTTCCTGCACCGGCTCCGCCTGGGCCGGGACCGACGCGACCAGTTCCGGGGCCGCATCAGTATCGAGGTTGGCCGGTTCATTGAATTTTGGCACGACCGGGTCCGAAGGGGGCATCAAGGGCTTTGAAATCACCACCGGGACGGAGGCAGCCGGCGCCGGCGCACTCGTTGTTTCCAGTGGATTGGGCGATGCGCCCTTCGTCTCCTGCGGGGTCGGAGATGCGCTTTTCGCAATCAGGTCAGGAGCGGCAAGCTCTGGGACCGGTCGATCCTTGCGGGCGGGAGCGGTGCTCACAACCATGGCCGGCGCCGCGATCGGGGAGGGCTGAGCGCTTTGCGGCCGGGGCTGAGCCTCTGCCGAAGCGACAGGAGCTGTAGCGACCTGCGGCACGGTCGTTGCCGCAGCGGTTTGGCGCGCGATTGCGCCGGTTGCAGAGTCGAGCCCTTGTTCCAGAACGGTGATGCGGGAGTACAGACGATCGCGATCCCCATTCAACGTCTCAATGGCGGAGGTGAGCCGCCGGATCTCGGTCTGACTCTCTCGCGCCATCGACTGAAGTCGTTGTGACTGTTGCGCCAAATTCGCGGTGGCGACCTCTTCATGGCGCGACCCGAGGGAAGACTGATTGGCAAAGAGGGCCAGGACTACGGCACCAACGGAGGCTGCGCCCCAGGCTCCGACGCGCCAAAGTGCCGAGCGGTCAAACACCCGCTCTTCTGCCCAAAAACCGTTCAGCAGACCGCCCATATGTTCGGTCTCAAAGCGGCTGGCCGCATTGTCGGGTTCTCTAGCCATGCGATGTTGCCGCCGCCCCCTGCCGGCAGTTCCGAATCAAACACAACATTATCAGGAAATATACCGTCGTCCCTGGGGTGCGAATCAGGTTTCCACCGGCTGTCAAACGCCTTATGACGGCGGCGCTGGGTCCATGCCACCAGTGGTCCGATTTCCAACGTACGCGTTCGGTCCGGGAGGCACGGTTATGAATGTTGGAATCGCTAGTGGTTCGATTCTGACATTCGCTCCCAACCCGGGAAGGCACGCTAGCGAATGTTAGAATCATCAGACCGCTAGCAAATCATTGATTCTAGTGGAGCTTTGGATCTAACGTTCGCAAAAGAGATCGCCGTAAGTGGGTAGCGAACGTCAAATCCGCTCCACTAGCTAAATATCGTTTTTGTGGGGTTTTTGGTTTGTGGAATCGCGGCAGATGGTAGCGAACGTCAAATCCGGTCCACTTTGTATCAAGGAAAACCGATGACCGGGCGAACCAGTCTCACCGTCGTGCTCGCGGCAGGCGAGGGCACGCGCATGCGGTCTGCCTTGCCCAAGGTGCTGCATCCGCTGGCGGGCCAGACGATACTGGCACATGTGCTCGGGGCGACCCCGCAAGGAGCGGGGAGTTCGCTTGCGGTCGTGATTGGACCCGACCACAAGGCGGTCGTGGACGAGGTCAAGCGCATCCGGCCGAATGCCACGACGTTCGTTCAACGCAAACGTCTCGGTACCGCTCATGCGTTGCTGGCGGCCCGCGAATCCATCGCCCGCGGCGCCGATGACCTGCTCGTGGTTTTCGGCGACACGCCGCTCATTTCAGCGCGGACATTCCTCCGGTTGCGTGACCCTCTCGCACGGGGCGCCGCGCTGGCCGTTCTCGGGTTTCGCGCTGCCGACCCCACGGGCTATGGCCGCCTGCTGGTCGAGGGCGACAAGCTCGTCGCCATTCGCGAGCAGGCCGAGGCGAGCGAGGAAGAGCGCAAGATCACGCTGAGCAATGCCGGCGTGATGGCATTCCAGGGGAGAATGGCGCTCGAGGTCATTGACAAGATCGGCAACGCCAACAGCAAGGGCGAATACTACCTGACCGATGCGGTTCGCATCGTTCGAGAGTTGGGACTGGAGGCGGTCGTGATTGAAACCAATGAGGACGAAGTGCGCGGGATCAACACGAAAGCTCAGCTTGCTGACGCCGAACGGGTGATGCAGGTCCGGCTGCGCAAGGCCGCGCTCGAAGCCGGCGTCACCCTGATTGCGCCGGAAACGGTTTACCTTGCGGCCGATACGAAGTTCGGTACCGACGTGACCATTGAGCCCTTTGTGGTGATCGGTCCCGGGGTGTCCATCGCAGATGGCGCGGTCATCCATTCGTTTTGCCACATCGTTCAAACCTCGATCGGAAGGAATGCATCGGTTGGCCCATATGCGCGCTTAAGGCCGGGAACGTCTCTTGGCGAGGGTGCCAAAGTTGGAAATTTCGTCGAGGCCAAGGCCGCAAAGCTCGAGGCTGGCGTAAAGGTCAATCATCTCAGCTATATCGGCGACGCCCATGTGGGAGCCAATAGCAACATTGGCGCCGGCACGATCACCTGCAATTACGATGGGTTCGGCAAGCACAAGACCGAGATCGGTGAGGGCGCCTTCATCGGCACCAATTCCTCACTCGTCGCGCCGGTGAGAATTGGGGCCGGTGCTTATATCGGCTCGGGCTCGGTAATCACCCGCGATGTGCCGGACGATGCGCTCGCCCTTGAACGAAGCGAACAGATCAACCGCGAGGGCGGGGCCAAGCGGTATCGCGAGTTGAAAACGCGCAACAAGGCGCCGAAGGGAAGCTAACGGGCCCGAACCCACTAAGGTTTCGGTGTATAGCTGACTCAATCAGCAATAAATATTGAGTATCAGGCGATCTGCGATTCTCGTTAAGGAGGTGCAGCTTGCGTTTCGGCGCTCTTTCGACCAGCGGGAGATATTGATCCGGATGTGCGGTATTGTCGGCATTCTCGGGCGCGGCCCGGTCGCTGCACAGTTGGTGGATTCCCTGAAGCGGCTTGAGTACCGTGGCTATGACTCCGCAGGCGTCGCGACGTTGGAGGGCGACCATCTCGAGCGCCGACGCGCCGAAGGTAAACTGAAGAACCTCGAGATGCGCCTGCAGGCCGAGCCGCTCGGGGGCCACACCGGGATCGGACATACGCGCTGGGCCACGCACGGCAAACCGACCGAGAACAACGCGCATCCGCATGCGACCGATAACGTCGCAGTGGTCCACAACGGGATCATCGAGAATTTCCGCGAGTTGCGGCTTGAGCTGGAAAAACTCGGCGCAAAATTCCACAGCGAGACCGACACCGAAGTGGTGGCGCATCTGGTCAACTCTTATCTGCTTCAGGGCGCCTCGCCCCAGCAGGCGGTCAAGGAATCGCTGCCACGCTTGCGCGGTGCCTTTGCCTTGGTGTTCCTGTTCAGAGGTTATGGCGATCTGATGATCGGCGCGCGCAAGGGCTCGCCGCTTGCAGTCGGTCACGGCGACGGCGAAATGTATTTGGGCTCGGACGCGATCGCATTGGCGCCGTTCACCGACACGATCAGCTATCTCGAGGACGGCGATTGGGTGGTTCTAACTCGCGAAGCCGGCGTGATCTACGACGCACAGGGCGTTGTGGTGAACCGGGATGTGCTGAAGTCCGGCGCGTCGTCGTTTCTGGTTGATAAGGCCAATTATCGCCACTTCATGGCCAAGGAAATACACGAGCAGCCCGAGGTCGTCGGACATACGCTCGCGCGCTATGTCGATTTGGCAAGCGAGAGGGTGGCGCTGCCAGTCAAACTGCCGTTCGAATTCAAGCAGCTTCAGCGTATTTCCATCACCGCCTGCGGCACCGCGAGCTACGCCGGCTATGTCGCCAAATACTGGTTTGAGCGGTTCGCCCGCGTGCCGGTCGAGCTCGATGTCGCCTCCGAATTCCGATATCGCGAGGCGCCGCTGCGCAAGGGCGATCTGGCCATCTTCATTTCGCAGTCGGGCGAGACCGCCGACACGCTTGCGGCGCTCCGCTATGCGAAGTCGCAAGGCGTGCACACCCTGTCGGTGGTCAACGTCGTAACGTCCACAATCGCGCGCGAAAGCGAGACCGTGTTGCAGACGTTGGCCGGACCGGAAATCGGCGTCGCCTCGACCAAGGCCTTTACGTGCCAGCTGATGGTGCTTGCGGCGCTTGCAGTCGCCGCAGGCAAGGCACGGGGCGAATTGTCCGACGTCGAGGAGGGCAAGCTCGTCCATGCGTTGGTGGAAATTCCGCGCCTGATGGCGGCGGCACTTGCCACGGAGCCGCAGATTGAAAGGCTCGCGCGCGAGATCGCAAAATCGAAGGACGTGCTCTATTTGGGGCGTGGCACCAGCTATCCGCTGGCGCTGGAAGGCGCGCTGAAGCTCAAGGAAATCTCCTACATTCATGCCGAGGGCTACGCGGCCGGTGAACTCAAGCATGGACCGATCGCACTTATCGACGAGAACATGCCGGTCGTGGTGATCGCACCGCATGATAGGGTTTTCGAAAAAACCGTGTCCAACATGCAGGAAGTGGCCGCTCGCGGCGGCGAGATAATCTTGATGACGGACTCCCGGGGCGCGGCGGAAGCGACTATCGAATCGCTGCTGACGATCATTCTGCCTGATATGGCCGCAACCTTTACACCGATGGTTTACGCCGTTCCCGTGCAACTGCTCGCCTACCATACCGCTGTTGTGATGGGGACCGACGTCGATCAGCCGAGAAACCTGGCCAAATCGGTAACCGTAGAGTAGGTCGCGTCCTGCTGCGGCATCGCGGGGCTTCAAAAAGCTGTTAAAAGGCTCTAGGTATCGATAAGACCGCCGCTTCGGCGACCTGGAACCCTGATGAAACCAGACGACCTGCCTCCGCCCGTGCTGCCTGGTGAGACCCCGCCGGAGGTCCAGAGCGGCTTAATCGCCCGTTTACGCAACTATTTCCTGACCGGCCTTGTGGTGGCGGGTCCAGTCGCAATCACCTTTTACCTGACCTGGTGGTTCGTGACCTGGGTGGACGGTCTGGTACGTCCGTTCGTCCCCGTAGCTTACCGGCCCGAAACCTATCTGCCCTTCGGCCTGCCCGGCTCGGGACTGATCGTAGCGGTGATTGCGCTGACGCTGCTTGGCTTCCTAACCGCAAATCTGATCGGGCGAACGCTGGTCGATCTCGGTGAGAGGCTGCTCGGGCGCATGCCGGTCGTCCGCGCGATCTATCGCAGCCTGAAGCAGGTTTTCGAAACGCTCTTTTCGGGGCAGGGATCGAGCTTTCGTCGGGTCGGGTTGGTCGAGTTTCCCTCGCCTGGCATGTGGTCGATCGTCCTGATCTCGCAGTCGCCGAGCGTCGAGATCGCGAACAAATTCCCCAGCGATGAGGAACACATTTCGGTGTTTTTGCCGTGTTCGCCGAATCCCACGACCGGTTTCTTTTTCTACGTGCCCAGAAGCAAGGTCATCGAAATAGACATGAGCGGCGAAGAGGCCGCGAGTTTGATCATGTCCGCGGGTGTGGTCCAGCCCGGCTCCGACCCGCAGAAGAAATTGGCCGCGTTGGCGGGAATGGCAAACGCGGCGCGGGCGTCCAATCCAACCGAGCTGCGCCCGGAGGCGGCAAGGGTCGAGTGACATCTCTGTTGTTCACGTTAAGCGCGTGATCAAAGGTGCCCGACTCGCCAAAGATCGACGCGGCGGTTTGGTGATCTCATTGAAAGCACGTAGCTTCACTCCGATCGTTTGATAGGAATGAGCATGTCCACCAACATAGCAATCCTCGCGCCCGGCGCGATGGGCAGCGCTGTAGCCCGCCGCCTGAAAGAAAATGGGGCTCGCGTATTGACGTCGCTGGCGGGCCGTAGTGAGGCGACCGCGAAACGAGCTGCCGCAGCCGGCATGATTGCGGTCGGTGACGCCGATATCGCAAATGCCGACATCATTCTGTCAATCGTCCCACTAGCCGATGCGCTGAGGCTTGCGGAGCGTTTAGCGGGCGCGGTAGCCAAAAGCCGGAAAAAGCCGGTTGTCGTCGATTGCAATGCAATCAACGTTGAAACGGTGCTGCAGGTCGAGCGGATCATTGCTGCGTCGGGTGCGCGCTTCGTCGATGCGGCGATCACCGGCCTACCTCCCAGGGTCGGAACCGAGGGTCCCGCCTTCTATTTCTCCGGCGCTCACGCGCAAGAGTTCGCGATATTGGGGGCGATTGGGCCTGGATGTGCGCCTGATCGACGGTCCCATCGGCGCGGCCTCGGCACTCAAAATGTCCTATGCCGGCATTGTAAAGGGGCTGACCGCGGTTGGCGCCGCGATGGTGCTTGCGGCCACGCGGGCGGGAGCGGCCGATGTGTTGCGCGACGAACTGGGCCAAAGCCAACCGCAAATTCTCACGCGTCTGGCGACTGCTCTGCCGGACATGATCCCGAAATCCTATCGCTGGGTGGCCGAAATGCGTGAGATCGCCGGCTTCCTCGGCGCCGATCATCCGGCAAATCTCATGTTCGAAGGTGCCGCGCGATTGTTCGATCACATTGCAGCGGATGCCGCCAGCACGGGGGCGGAAGGGGCGCTCCTGACCGCCTTTGCGGCCAGTTGTAAGTCCGCCAAACCATCCTGAGCTTTCAGCCCGCGCCGATCAGAGGCAGGGCTTCGTCCCGCTCGAACAGGTACAGCAGACAACGCAGCGCCTCACCGCGCGGACCGGTCAATTTCGGATTGTCCTTCATGATCCGCAGCGCTTCATCGCGCGCCTGGGTGACAAGTTGGGCGTGCATGTCTGAGCGCGCGATGCGATAGCCGGGCAGGCCGCTCTGCCTGACCCCGAGCACGTCGCCCTCGCCACGCAGCTTGAGGTCTTCTTCGGCAATACGAAAGCCGTCAGTAGTTTCCCGGATCACCTTCAGGCGGGCCTTCGAATTTTCGTTCAACGGCTCTCGGTACAACAGCAAACAGGTTGAGCTCTCCGAGCCGCGGCCGATTCGACCACGCAACTGATGCAATTGCGCCAGCCCAAAGCGCTCCGCATTCTCGATCACCATGATGGTGGCGGCGGGGACATCGACCCCGACCTCGACTACGGTTGTTGCGACCAACAGCCCGATTTCGCCCGCGGCGAATTGCGCCATCACCCGATCCTTTTCAGGTCCGCGCATCTTCCCATGAACCAACCCAACCTTGTTGCCAAAACGCGCCGTCAAACCCGCGAAACGGGCTTCGGCATCGGTAAGATCGACGGTTTCGGACTCTTCGATCAATGGGCATATCCAGTAAACGCGCTTTCCGGCCGAAAGCGCGCGGCCGACCGCATCGATCACGTCCTCGAGACGACTGTGGGGCACCGCGCGGGTATCGATCGGTTGCCGTCCCGCCGGCTTCTCGCGCAATTCCGAAACATCCATGTCGCCGAAATAGGTCAAAACCAGCGTACGCGGAATGGGCGTCGCGCTCAGCACCAGAACGTCCACCGCAGCGCCTTTGGCGGTCAGGGCTAGGCGTTCGCGCACGCCAAACCGATGTTGTTCGTCGACAACCGCAAGGGCCAGCGACTTGAAAATCACATCGTCCTGAATCAGCGCATGCGTGCCGACCAGAAAATCGATTTGCCCTGCCTCAAGCCGCGCGAGAATATCGCGACGTTCCTTTCCTTTTTCTCGACCGGTCAGAATTGCGACCCGCAATCCGGCCCGCTCGGCAAGCGGCGCTACGGTCTTGATATGTTGGCGTGCAAGAATCTCCGTGGGCGCCATCAGAGCCGCCTGCTTTCCGGCCTCGGCCACCGCGGCCGCGGCCAGCAACGCGACCACCGTCTTGCCTGATCCGACGTCACCCTGAAGGAGGCGCAACATTCGGATCGGCTGCCGCAAATCTTCCGATATCGCAGTCGACGCCTGTTGCTGCGAAGCCGTTAGCGCATAAGGCAAGGCGTCGACGATCTGGCTACGCAGGTGACCATCGCCGGCGTGCCGGTCGCCCGCCGGGCGGCGGAGTTGGGCCCGCACCAGCGCCAGCGCCAGTTGCCCGGCAAGTAACTCGTCGAACGCCAGTCGCGACCAGAACGGACCATCGGTCAAAATATCGCTTAGTTCGCGCGGGACATGTACCCGGTTCAGCGCTTCCGCAATTGCCGGAAAGCTGCATCGGCGAAGAATTTCAGGGCTGATCCATTCCGGAAGAGGCGGCAATTTTTGCAATGCCTGAGCGATGGCTCGCCGCAACGAGCCGAGCGCCAGCCCCGTAGTCAAGGGGTAGACCGGATCGATGCCCGACAGTTCCGCAAACCCTGCTTCGTCAACCACCCGGTCCGGATGCACGATTTGCGGCACTCCATCGAACATCTGCAGGGTGCCGGATACGTATCGCTTGCTGCCAACGGGAAGCAATTTCTCCACATAATCGGGCTGCGCACGAAAATAGGTCAGCACCACGCTGCCGGTGTTGTCACTGGCGTAAACCAGATGGGGTACACGCCGATTTTTTGCGGGCGTTGGGCGATGCCGCTCGACCGTGACCTCGAGCGTCACCACGGTCCCAGGTACGGCGTCGCGGATTTTTGGCCGGGCGCGACGGTCGATGACAGTTGCGGGTAGATGCAACAGCAGATCAATCAGCCGCGGCGTGACATCGCGACTGAGCAAATACCGGAGCAGTTTGTCCTGCTTGGGGCCAACCCCGGGAAGGCTCGTGACCGGTGCAAACAGGGGATTGAGCAGAGCAGGGCGCATCACGTGACTCGGGAACTGGCCGGGAGTTGTGAGAGAAGACGATTACTTCGCGGTCAGCAACTACGGCGGATTGTATTTCATTGCTCATGTACACGGGACCCGAAGCCTGTTGCCGGGACCTAACGCGTCGGAGCTAAGGTACTTCGATTCTAACTTTAGCTCCCGGCGGAATGATAAGACGCCCGCATGACGAGACGCGCGGGTCCGGCGAGGCCTCCGCCCCAGCTGCATGGCGCAGAGCGTGGCTAGCCGAAACCGCTAATTTAGCTCGTCCTTAATAATTTCATGTGATTCTCGCCTGAATCCTTTCTGGAGAGGTTTGACATGCGCTTCCACCTTCGTCTCATCGCTAGCTTGTCCATGATTACCATTGCCGGCGCGGCCACTACCCCTTGCGGGGCACAGAGCGCCGACTTTGGCAAGCCGGGAGATCCCATCAAGCTGACCGTTGGCTACCAGCCCTTCTACACCGAGGCCTGGTCAGCCGTTGTCATGAAATCCAAAGAATTCTGGAAAAAGCATTTGCCGGCAGGTTCGGAGGTGACATTCGAACCGGGACTGCAAGGCAATGTGCTCGTTGGCCAGATGATCGCCGGCAAGCAGCAGATTGGCTACATGGGCGACATGCCGGCGATCGTCGCCAGCTCGAAGCCAGACGTAGCTGATATCCGCATCGTTGCTGTGGCAGGGACTTCGCAGCAACAATGCAATATCTTCCTCGTCCGCAAAGATGCGCCGGAATTCAAGTCGGCCGAAGAGGCATTGAAATGGTTCGATGGTAAGGTCGTGGCCTCGCCCCAAGGCAGCTGTACGGATCGATTTGCCCGAACCGTCTTTCAGAAGAACAACATCAAGCCAGCTAAGTATTTCAACCAGGCGGGCGACCAGCTGGCTGAAAACCTTAAGACAGGCAAACTCGACGCCGCAGTCGTCTGGGAACCAATCACGGCAAAGTTTATCGCGGATGGCGTAGCACGTCGGGTCGCCAGCGGAGTCAATTTCAATGAATCCGATTCCGGGTTCGTTGTGATGCGTCAGGATTTGATGGTTGCCCGTCCCGACGTTCTGAAGGGTTGGATGGAGGCAGAGCTGGACGCCCAGCTCTTTTTGGCCAATCCGAAAAACTCCAACGAAATAGCCGCAATGGCAGCCAAAGAGGCTCCTGCCTATAGCAAGAAAACGTTATGGACATCGCTGTACGGCGAGTATCCGGCGAGCGTCGGCGGCGACCCTCAGCGGCTCGTGCTGGATTTCATTGTCACCCCCAAGCTCGAAAAGATCATCAAGGACGACACGACTTTTCTATTCGACCTGAAACGAGTGCCGGCAGATTCGTTGCGAGACGGTGCTGTCGCGGATCAGATTGCCCGCCAAGTGCTCGAATCTCGCAAGCTGAAAAGCCCATTGGGTGCCGTGAAGGCGCTTCCCATCGCGGAGTTCAAGGAATAGCGCGATTAGCCGCGCTCGCTATGGCGAGCGCGGCTAACGCAAGCAGTCAGTAAGGAGTATGGACAGTCAAAAGTAGAACAGCTGCGTACAGTCAGGCCCGGACGCAAAGGTATTGCAATGAAGACGACACGCTTACGCCTCTTCACGCCTAGTATCTTTCAGAGGATCGCCCTCGCTTTTGGAAGTATCCTGATCATCCTGGTTTTGCTCGCGGGAGGAGCTGCACTCGGGCTCGACCGCTTCGTCGTGAAGTTGGCGACCTCTCAGTCCATTTCAGGTGATGTCAGGCTGGTCGGCATTATCGATCGGCAGATGGCCGTGTTACAACGACAGGTGCGTGAGTACATAGCGTCCGGCCGCGCGGAGGAGTTGTCGCAAGTTGAGAATTCCTATCAAGCCGTAAAGCGAAACATCGCTGCCGCAAAAGCAGCTGCGGCTGCAAACGGACGGCGGACCACATTCGAAGTGATGGAGAAGGCCGCGGACAGCTATAACAGCGGGTTCGCCAGGATCGTTGAGGTGATGCGCAAACGCAACGATCTTGTGTCTCAGCGGTTGACCCAGCTTTTCGAAACAATGTTGGGCCGGCTCAACGAGATCAATCAAGGGGCATCGGCGAGCGGCGATTTTGAGAATGCCTATTATGCTGGTGTTGTCCAGGAGAAGCTGTTTTCTGCGCGCGCCCTCGTAACTCGGTTTCTCGACACCGGCGACGCAGCGGCTGTCAATGCCGCGAATGGGGGCATGAAGGAAATCTACCGGGTCTCCACCGATCTGGTTTCGAAACTGGACGATGCGAGCCAGCAGAAAGCGGCAGCCGAGCTTCTGAAGACGGTTCCTGCTTACGAGAAAACGTTCGGTGAAATTGTCGCGTTATCGAAAGAGCGGGATACGCTCAACACCGAAATCCTCACGCAAGGTGGCGCGGAAATCACCCGCCTTTCCGATGCTGTGCAGAATTCCGCATCCGACGAAGCAAAAGCCATCGCTGAAGAAGTAAATGGGTCGATCAGCAGCTTGCAACGCACCGGGCTAATTCTCTTAGCCGTGGGCCTTTTGATTGGCTCCGTATTGGCTTGGCTACTGGGGCGCAACATTGCGCTTCCGATCAAGAGCATGACGGCTCTTATGCGGAGCCTTGCCGAGGGCCGCCACGATGTTGATATCCCCGGTGCCGAGCGTGGCGATGAAATCGGTACGATGGCAAAAGCGGTTGAGGTGTTTCGGCAAGGTATGATTGAAGCCAAGCGGCTGCGGGCCGATCAGGAGGAAGTCAAGCGGTTGGCTGAGACCGAACAGCGCCGCACCATGCTGCAGCTCGCCGATGGTCTGGAGGGTAGCGTTAAGGAGGTGGTGAGCACGCTTACCCGCGCGGTCAGCCAATTGGAGATCTCCGCCCGTACCATGTCGACAACGGCCGAATCGGCGACCCATCAATCGACCGCGGTCGCCTCCGCCTACGATGAGTCTTCGCTGCGCGTCCAGGCTGCGGCGGCCGCGGCAGAACAGCTCGCGGGTTCGATCACCGAGATCGGACGGCAAGTGACGCATTCAACGCAGATTGCGGGAGATGCGGTCGACCGCGCTATCAAGATCGACAAGACTGCTCAGGCCCTTGCCGAAGCGGCGAGTCGCATAGGGATCGTAGTATCGCTGATCAGCGACATTGCCAGCCAGACGAACCTGCTTGCTCTGAACGCGACGATCGAGGCCGCCCGAGCCGGTGAAGCCGGCAAAGGGTTCGCGGTGGTCGCGAGCGAGGTAAAAAGCCTTGCGACGCAGACTGGTAAGGCGACCGACGAAATATCGACCCAAGTCGCAACGATCCAGCAAGTTACAGCCGAGATGGTCGAAGCGATCAAGGGAGTCGCATCGACGATCGATCAAATCAACTCCATCGCAACGATGATCGAGGCCGCAGTCGAGGAACAGGGTGCCGCGACACAGGAGATATCTCACAATGTGCAGCAGGCGGCGGCCGGCACCTCTGTGATCGCGACAAACATCACGGGGGTGAGCGGCGCGGCTGCACAAACCGGCGAAAGTGCAGATCAAGTTCTGACGGCGGCCGGGGAATTATCGCGTCAATCCGTCGCCCTGAATGATGAGGTCGATCGTTTCCTCGCCAAGATCCGCGCCGCCTGACCGCGCACCGAGGGTGCGCCGGAGGCTGTGTTGTTAGTTCCGTTGGCTTTCCGAGAAGTTCGCTGGCGCCAGCGCTGGCACTCCTTTCGCTTTTTGGGAGACGATAGCGCTTGGGGCTGACGTGGCCCCTGCCATTTGGACTGTTGAAGCAAGCCTTGCGTCGTGAATTTGTTCAGCAAACAGCTACTGACATTCTCCGATGCCGACGCTATATCAACCTCCGCCCGGCACGTCCGGGCTTTTGGCGTTGGCATTGGAAACGGGAAGAAATGACGGGATCGAAACGATCGAGTGATGGCCTCGACGAGCGCCGCAAGCGGCTTTTGTTTCGCTGCTGGCACCGCGGCACGAGAGAAATGGACCTCATTCTCGGCCGGTTTGCCGATGCGAGGATTGTGGATCTCACCGAACACGAGCTGTCGCAGTTCGAGGAGCTTATGGAGGTGCCGGATCCTGATCTCTACGCCGCGTTGACCGGTGCCATCGCGCCGGCGCCGGAATACGCCCACCAGCTGTTCGATCGCATCAAGTCATTCCGTGCGGCGGACCGTAGCGCATGAAGACGCAAGTACGGTCACCCGCCGAATTGCTTGTGCCCGGGAAAACCATCACCTTCGCCAACGTTGCCGAGGGCGCGGAAGGCTTGATCGTTTCCGATCTGGCGCGCGCGCTTGCGGCACGGCCAAATGCGCCGGCCGTGAGTCTTGCCGTCGTGTGCCGCGACGGCCCGCGAATGCAGCAATTGGCGCGGGCGCTTGATTTTTTCGCGCCCGACCTGCCGGTGCTGCAGTTTCCTGCCTGGGATTGTCAGCCATATGATCGGGTTTCACCGCACGGCGGGATCTTGGCTCAACGTGTGACCACGTTGGCACGGCTGTCGCGGCTTGCAGGTAGTGACAAGCCGCTGATTGTCCTGACGACAGTCAACGCTGTCGTGCAGCGGGTGCCGCCGCGTGAAAGCATTGCCGCGCAGGCGCTCTCGGTCGCGCCAGGACACGTCGTGCCGATGAATTCGATCGTCGCTTGGTTGGAACACAACGGCTACAACCGCTCCTCTACGGTGCGCGAGTCCGGCGAGTATGCGGTACGCGGCGGGATCCTCGATCTTTTCCCGGCCGGGCTCGACCAGCCGGTGCGCTTCGACTTTTTCGGCGACTCGCTGGAATCCATCCGCTCCTTCGATGCAGAGACGCAGCGAACGCTCCTCGACATGCGATCGCTCGATCTGGTGCCGGTTTCCGAGTTTCAATTGGTGACAGAGACGATCCGCCGCTTTCGAATGGGCTATCTCGCCACCTTCGGCGCGCCGGAGCGGGAGGACCTGCTCTACGAGGCGGTCAGCGAGGGCCGGCGTCATCCCGGCATGGAGCATTGGTTGCCGCTGTTTTGGGAGCGGATGGACACGCTGTTCGATTATCTCGGCGATGCGCCGATTGCGATCGAGCCTCAAGCTGAGGACGCGGCGCGCGAACGCTTCAAGCAGATTGCCGACTATTATGATGCCCGGCGCGAAGCAATGGAGCACCCGGGTGGCGGCCCGATTTATAAACCTTTGCCACCTGACCGACTTTACCTGGATGAGGAGGAGTGGGCGGCGCGGCTCACGCAAAGCGCGCTGGCGCGATTGACGCCATTTGCCATGCCCGAGGAACAGGCCAGCGTGATCGATGCGGGCGCGCGGCAAGGGCGCAATTTTGCGCCGGAACGTACGGATGCCGCCGTCAATGTGTTTGAATCGGTAGTTGCGCACGTCCACGCCCTGCAGCAAAAGCGCAAGAAAGTCGTGATCGCGCTGTGGAGCGAAGGCTCGCGCGATCGCATGGCCAGCATGCTCAGGGATCACAAGCTCTCCCATGTGACCAGCGTCAACTCCTGGCGGACTGTGCAGGCAACCCCACGCAATGAGGCGATGCTGGCCGTTGTCGGCATGGAATCCGGCTTCGAAACCGATTCTGTCGCGGTCATCAGCGAGCAGGACATTCTCGGCGACCGCCTGGTGCGGCCTCGGAAGCCCAGCCGGAAGCTCGACAACTTCATTTCGGAAGTGACCAGCCTTTCCGCCGGCGATCTGGTGGTCCACGTCGAACACGGCATTGGCCGGTTCGTCGGCCTGCAGACTTTGGAAGTGGCTGGCGCGCCGCATGACTGCCTTGAGTTGCACTATGGCGGCGACACCAAGCTCTTTCTGCCGGTCGAAAACATTGAGCTTCTATCGCGCTATGGCTCCGACAACGGCCACGTCGAGTTGGACCGGCTCGGCGGCACCGGTTGGCAAGCGCGCAAGGCCAAACTCAAAAACCGCATCCGCGAAATCGCGGGCGAGCTGATCAAGATCGCGGCTGAGCGTCATCTGCATGAGGCACCGAAATTGCCGGTGCAGCCGGGCCTGTACGACGAATTCTGTGCCCGCTTTCCCTACGACGAAACCGAGGATCAACTCGGCGCGATCAACGCCACCTTGAAGGATCTGGAGACCGGCCGTCCGATGGACCGGCTGATTTGCGGTGATGTCGGATTCGGCAAGACCGAGGTCGCCTTGCGCGCGGCCTTTGCCGTCGCTCTCGACGGCAAGCAGGTTGCGGTCGTTGTGCCGACCACGCTGCTTGCGCGCCAACATACCAGAACATTTACCGAACGTTTCCGGGGCTTTCCGGTCCAGGTTGCGCAGGCCTCTCGGTTGATCCCGCCAAAGGAACTGACCCAGGTCAAGAAGAAGTTGGCCGACGGCTCTGTCGACATTGTGGTGGGCACGCATGCGCTGCTCGGCAAGTCGATCAAGTTCAGGGATCTCGGTCTATTGATTGTTGATGAGGAGCAGCATTTCGGGGTCAGCCACAAGGAGCGGCTCAAGCAGTTGCGGGCCGAGGTCCACGTCCTGACGCTGAGCGCGACGCCGATCCCGCGCACCTTGCAACTCGCGTTAACCGGGGTACGCGAGCTATCAATCATCGCTTCGGCGCCGGTTGATCGCCTTGCGGTCCGTACATTCGTCGCGCCGCACGATCCGCTCATGATCCGCGAGGCATTGCTGCGCGAACGCTATCGCGGTGGACAGGCATTTTACGTGGTGCCGCGGATTGAAGACCTCGCGGGAGTGAAGGACTTCCTCGACAAAAACGTGCCGGAAATGAAGGTTGCGGTCGCGCACGGGCAAATGCCGCCGACCGTGATTGAGGACATCATGTCGGCGTTCTATGACGGCAAATATGACGTGCTGCTCTCGACCACAATTGTTGAATCGGGTCTCGACATCCCGACGGCGAACACGCTGATTGTGCATCGCGCCGATATGTTCGGGCTGGCACAGCTCTACCAATTACGGGGCCGGGTGGGACGCTCCAAGTTGCGCGCCTACGCGCTGTTCACCTTGCCATCCCAGCAGAAGATCACGCCTTTAGCGGAGCGGCGACTAAAGGTGCTGCAGTCGCTTGACACGCTCGGGGCAGGTTTCCAACTGGCCTCGCACGATCTCGACATCCGCGGCGCCGGGAATTTGCTCGGCGAGGAGCAATCCGGACACATCAAGGAAGTCGGGTTCGAGCTTTATCAATCGATGCTGGAGGAGGCGATCCTGAACTTGAAGGCCGGGGTCGCCGAACCGGCACCCGATCGCTGGTCCCCGCAGATCACGGTCGGCATGCCCGTGCTCATTCCGGAGAACTATGTCTCCGATCTATCGGTCCGGCTTTCGTTGTACCGGCGGTTGGCCGATCTCGATAGTGACGACGAAATAGATAACTTCGCCGCTGAATTGCGTGACCGGTTTGGCGCCTTGCCGGATGAAGTGCGCTATCTCTTCAAGGTCGCCGCCATCAAGGCTTATTGCCGCCGCGCCAATGTCGAAAAAGTTGACGCTGGGCCCAAGGGCGCCGTCATCACCTTCCGCGACAACAAGTTTGCGCAGCCGGATCGCCTCGTTCATTTCATCCGTCAGCATGGACAGGCGGCACGGGTCAGGCCGGACATGAAGGTTGTGTTCTTCCAGGACTGGGAGACGGCGGAAGAGCGGCTGAACGGTACGACTGAGATACTGCGACAGCTGGCTAACCTGGCCGAGAGCCGGAAGGCGGCGTAGGCTGTTCCCGCAAGGTTTGCAGGAGAGCGTCAGGACGCGACGCGGCGCGTTTCCTCGTAAAGCCGTGACAAGACCGTCTGCGGCGTATCGCCGGGAGTGAGGTTTGCTATCGTCACCGCCGGCTCGCTCCGCAGATCGCGCTTACCGTGTGTGGTGTGGCGCATGACGCTGCAAAGGCGCCGCGCAATCATGTGGGAGGTGCGCAAGTCAGTCTCCGAGAACACGATGATCACGGATCCGTCTGGTTGGGCCGCACCAAAATCCATCTGCCGCATTAGCCGGCTCAGAATCCGGGCGCCATCAAGGTGCGCTCGTGCGTGATCAGGATCAAACGCAAAGCGCGCGACCGACAGTCCGCCCCCGCGTGAGAGCGCTTGGCCTACGGCAATAGCAAAATCGCGGTCGAAGGCCGCCGGCGTGAGCAGTCCTGTTCTGGGGTCGAGCAGACCGCCGGCTTCGATCGAACGCAGCGTGCGGCTCAAATAAGACTCGAACGCGTGCTGACGGATTAACGGCAACGCATTCGCCGCAACCAGTCCAGGTTCGCCGCTGATGATTTCGAGATTGGGTAGTCGATAAAGCGGTCCCAAGGAATCCGACGTCAGTACGACTGGCAGATTGCGGAGCCGCGGATTCTCCGCAATGACGGTGAGGAAGGCATCCATCACGCGCGGCGTGAAACCGTCGCTCAGGACAATTCCGTCGATGTCCCGAACGCTCAGATGTTTCGCCGCAGCTTCGATCGAGAGTGCCCCTACCACGCCAATGCGCTCGCCGAGCGATACGGAAAGCGCGGGATAGGAACCGCCGCGACCGATCAACAAAACGGTCGTATCCCTTGCCGGATCGATGTCGGTTAGTTCCGTAATTGGAGGCGCTTCGACTTGCATCCGTCGCATGACCGCGGAATGCAACGTTCTGACACGAAGTGCGGCCCGTAGCCGCGTCATCAGACGATCAAAACTTCCGTCAGTATGTGAAAAAGGGATGGCGTTTTCAGGCAGGTTTGTTTCGGGGTTGACAGCGATCAACGGGACATAGGGCCGCCGCGCAGCCAATTGCTTCGCCAGCCCATCCAATTCAGGTCCAGCTACGCGGGAGCACGCCACGAGAACCGCCGCCGGCTCAACTTGTGCGACTGCGCGGTGAGCGTCGGTCCAGCCTGCATCGACGACGGGAAACAGCCCGGACTCGTCAAGCGCGCTCGCGAATGGCGGCCGACCGGAGGTGGCAACCACAATGATGGGGCCTTGCTGGGACATCTAGACTCGGAATGACGTTTTAATGAACGTCCGGAACCTAGGCTGGTGGCCTTAATGCCGCGTCAACATGCCCCTGTGGATTCCATCAGGTTGAAACGGCGCGGTCGCGAAACGCTTCTACCATCAGCGGGTTAAGCCCCAGCTCGCCAAGCGCTTCGCGAGCGCGGGCGTTGTCCTTGGCGCGTCCGGCAAGACGGTGGCCGCTGATACGGTCTGGCAAGGCGGTCAACAAGGCGCCCTGTCCAAGCCGCTTGCCCCATTCCTGCAGATCCTGCGACAAAAACCGGTACCCTCCGACCGCGAGCACGCCCGAAGGCGGCGCTGTTATGCAGATCTGGCCGGTCGAACGGTCCAATCGCGCGGCATATTCGGTATCGACATAGTTGCGCGCCGGCGGAACCGAGAACTCGTCAGTCGGAGGCGGAACCGGCGCGTAAGCAGCGGGGACGACCATCGGTCCGCGTAACCCTAGTGTTCCCTTCGGCGTCACGAAGATTTCACCCGCGATGGAGGACCCCTGAGCTTCGGGTGTGCGATGTGCTCCGGGCAAAATCGCTCCCGGCAGACCGTCACCGGTGCGGCGAGCGGCCAGCAATCCGGCTTCGCCAAACAAATAGACGTCGGTCAGTTTCGTGTTTCCCGCAGGCCAGTTCGGACCGGACGCCACCTGTTCTGGCGCGCGCCAAAGAGCGATTACATTGCCGAGGGTCGGAAAGCGCGAGGGCATATCCATTTCGCCGAACCGCAACGCGACTTGCGCCGGCGCTATCAAGGTTTCGGCCTGACACTCACCGATTTGCTGCTCCAGTAACTCGCAATCAAAGGGGTGATGCACAGCCAGCGTGCCGCCCGTTAGCAACCAGAGCACCAGCGACGAAGCTACAGCCGCAAATGATGAAGGCGTGAAAGCGGACAGGATTGTAGAGCCTTGAGCAACCTCGCCTTCGAGCGAGAGCGCCAGGCCCCCAGCGATAAGGGCGAGATGCGTGCGAGGCACGGGCCGGAAGCCGTCGGCCGTGACGTCAAAAGAAATCATCGCGGCTTTGCGGCCATCCTGTGCGACAGCGCGTGTTGCGTCGGAACTGTTGGCGATCGCTGCGTCAAGCGATGCCATGCCTTCCGGCAGATCGCTGCCGAATCCGCAGACGTGGCGGATCGAAAATGCTTCGGCGGCCGCGTTCATGGCGAGATCGGCATGGCTGACGCCGTCGATCTTGCTCATGGTCACGATTGCGCGTGCGCCTGTGCGATTGATTGCGACCGTCAATTCCGCCTGCCGCCACAGGATGGGGAGCACCGCCACGATCAGGCCGGCGCGATGGGCGGCAAGAACTGTCAGAATGAATTCGACCGTGTTCGGCAACTGAACCGCGATGACCGAATTGGTTGGCAGTCCGGATTCGATAAAGTGCGCCGCCAAAGCCGATATGGCGCGATCGGCTTCCGTGAAGTTCAGCCGCTTCGGCGGCTGGCCGGTGACACGTTGCTTGTTGGGCGGATCAAGTAGGGCCAACGCCTCCGGCTTCCGTACCAGAATTCGCCGGAACAATCCGTCAAGGGTCGGCGGCGCGGACGGGGTTGCAGCGGTCTGGATCACGGTATCACTTCACTGGGTGGTCCGGCCTTTGCCACCAGGTTTCTGGTAAGTAGCCGGTCAGGGCCGTTGTGCTGGGACGTTCTATCCGATTCCATCGCGCAATCCATTGCTCCCCCACATTAAACAACGGGATAGCGTAGAAGCCGGACATCAGCGCGCGGTCGAGGGCGCGTACCGCCGACAGGAAAGCAGGGTGCTCGCGCGCCACCAGCATGGCCGCAATCAGGGCATCAATGGCGGGATTCCTGGCGCCCATGTAGTTTCGGGTGCCTTGATGGTCCGCAGCCTCGCTTCCCCAATAGAACGACTGTTCGTTGCCTGGGGATAACGTTTGATCCCAGCGGTTCTGAATCATGTCGAATTCGAAACCAAGCCGGCGCTGATCGAACTGCACGGCATCCACCGCGCGCACAGTGGCTTTGATGCCAGCGCGCTTCAGGTCGCGCCCATATGCCAGCGCGATGCGCTCCTGATCGCGGGTTGTGACCAAAATCTCAAAGGTAAGAGGCGCCTTGGTCGAATGCTGCCGAAGAGTCGTGCCATCGAGTTCGTAGCCCGCCTCGGACAGCAGGGCCAGCGCGGCGCGAAGCGTCTCTCGATCCCGGCCGGAGCCGTCCGTGGTCGGGAGTTGGTATGTGCCGTCAAGAATTTCCGAGCGAATGTGCGAAAGGAAAGGTTGCAGAAGGTCCCGTTCGCGCCCGTCGGCCGGCCGGCCATAGGCGGACAATTCGGAACCGGCAAAAAAGCTCGGCGAACGCTCGTATAGGCCGAAGAAATAATTGCGGTTGATCCATGCGAAATCGAACAGCAGGGTCAACGCCTGCCGCACGCGAATGTCCGCAAATACCGGCCGCCGGGTGTTGAAAACCAGAAATTCGGACGGCTGTGGCATCCCGGTTTTGATGGTATCACGGATGACCTCGCCATTGCGGGCGGCCGGAAAATCGTATCCGTCGTGCCATCGCAGCGGCTCGGTCTCAATGCGAAAATCGTACAGGCCGCGCTTGAACGCTTCGAATTGGCCGTTGGCCTCCCGATAGAAATCAATCCTGATTTCGTCGAAGTTCCACAAGCCTCGATTGACCGGCAAATCGCGGCCCCAGTAGTTGGGGTTGCGCGTCAGGGTAATGCTGGCGCCAGGCTTCACCGCAGTGACGCGATAGGGGCCAGAGCCTATCGGTGCCGCCATGGTCGTTTTCTCGAAGCTAGCCGGATCCACCGCATGCTTGGGCAACACCGGCATCAGGCCAAGGATCAGGGGCAGTTCGCGGTCGATGGCGCCTCCAAAGTCGAACCGAACCGTGAGCGGATCCAACGCTTCCGCCCTTGCGACTTTCGAATAATATTGGCGGTGGTTTGGGCGGCCGTGATCCCGGAGCAATGCCCACGAAAACAATACGTCCTCGGCGAGCACGGCATGGCCGTCCGAAAAACGCGCGTTGGGATCAAGGTGGAAAGTAACATAGGTTCTCGCGTCGTCGGTCTCTACGCTCTTCGCCAACAACCCATAAAGCGTGAAAGCCTCGTCATTGCCCCGCGCCATCAGACTTTCGATCACATAACCTCTGATTTGCTGGACAGCGAGGCCCCTTACGATCAGCGGATTGATGCTGTCGAAGGTGCCGAGCAGTCCCTGCACGATGCGGCCACCCTTCGGTGCATCGGGGTTGGCATAGGGCATGTGCGCAAAGTCAGCCGAAAGCGCCGGCCTGCCATGCATTGCCAAGGCGTAACTCTCAGTTGCGCAGACTTTGCCGCTATTCGTCGCCAGCACTGTGGCCAAGGCCAACAGGCCGCAAACGATAGCGCGGCCCAGGATCAGGGTGCCCAAGGAAAGGGGTTGATTCGTATCCCAGCAGGTCACCATTTTGTCATAGCACAGCCGTTAGGGTGGGGAGGGGTTGGCTCCCAAAGATGCTTGCCGGCATTGATCTTTTCGCCGGCCACTGTATTGAAAGCCTGCAATTGACCTATGCGGCAAGGCCTGTCACTTAACCGCCTCAATTGGCAGGGAGACAGCCGCCAAACCGTGAGTTGTCGCTGCCTGCAGATGGTCCGGGCGCTCCCGTTGAGAAAGGGTTTTTCCGCAATGAATTTCGGTATCTTGGCCGGATTGGGCCGGCCGCTCGCGCTGGTGCTCGCGTCGCTGGCGGCAACCGCCCTGAGCGCGGGATTGTTCGTTCCCAACGCCATCGCCCAGCAGCCCCCGGCCGCACCAAAGGCCAAGGCTGCGCCGAAGGGAGCCCCGGCCGCGCCCGCGCCGACTGCTCAGCCGGCCGCGCCGCCCGCGGCAAATGGCCAAGCGCAGGACCAGCAGGTACAGCTGATTTATTCTTCATGGACGAAATTCTGCGTGAAGCCGTCTGACCCTCCCAACTCCAAACAGATTTGCTTCACCGGCAAGGAGGGCCGCATTGAGTCCGGCCAGCCCGTGATTGCTGCCGTGATCATCGAGCCGGAGGGTGAGCCGAAAAAGCTCATGCGCATTACGCTGCCTCTTGGCATGCTACTGGTGCACGGCACCCGGATGATCGTCGACAGCAACGCCCCACAACAGAGCGGGTTCGCAATCTGTCTCGTCAATGGTTGCATTGCCGAGTATGAGGTCACTCCCGAACTTCTCGCCAACATGAAGAAGGGCCAGAATCTGTTCGTGCAGGCGATCGCCTCGAACAACTCTCCGCTCACGCTGTCGTTGCCGCTATCGGAATTCGCGAAGGCCTATGACGGTCCGCCGAGCGATCCGAAGGAGATTGAGGAAAAGCAAAAGAAGCTGCAAGAGCAGCTTGAGAAGCGTGCCGAAGAAACGCGCAAGAGGCTCGAGGCTACGCAATCCGGAGCCGGAGCGGCGGCGGCGCCGGCGGCAAAATAATCGCTTGATTGTTCAAACGGCAAAAAGGCGCTCTGAGCCAGGGTGCCTTTTTTCTTTGCCTGATTTCCTCGAGCGACGGGGGCTTGGTCGCGGCCACACCTTCATCCCGCTCCCACTTAAGGGAACTCCGCGCGAAGCTTAATTAAGGGACGGGTTTCGAGGGCGATACCCGCCCGACTTGTCTTTGACAAAAATCTCGGCGACTTGCGAATGGCGGATAGGTTCGCCCGAATCATCCGGCAATAAATTCTGTTCGGACACATAGGCAACATATTCCGTTTCCGAATTCTCGGCGAGCAGATGATAAAAGGGCTGATCCTTGCTGGGTCTGACCTCTTCCGGAATCGACAGCCACCATTCCTCGGTGTTGTTGAACACCGGATCGATGTCAAAGATCACGCCCCGGAACGAAAAGATCCGGTGCCGGACGATCTGTCCAATCTGAAACTTGGCGGTCCGCGCTTTTATCATAGCTCGTCGAATAGACCATGATTGTGGCCGATGCTAGAGGCAAACCGGCAAATTAACGTGCGCTGTGATTCCCCCGAGTGCCGATCGGGGCCGATATCAATGGAACGCAATCTCGCCGATGGTCGACGTCCTCAATCTCGCACTGCCGTATTTCGGCCTGATCTTTGTCGGCTTTGCCTGTGGCAAGGCCAGAAAGCTGCCGGAGCAGGGTCTGGCCTGGATGAACTTCTTTCTGCTCTATGTGTCGCTCCCGGCACTCTTGTTCGGGATCATGTCCAAGACCCCGTTTGCGGAACTCAACAACCCACCGTTTCTCATTGCGACTACTTTGGGCACGATGAGTGCTTTCTTACTCGCGCTCTGCACCGGCCGGACGATTGGGCGGCTGTCGTTGCGCGAAGCCACGCTGGCTGGACTTTCCGGTGCCTACGGAAACATCGGCTATATGGGCCCCGGGCTCGCGCTGGCCGTGCTCGGCGTCAAGGCGGCCGCACCCACCGCGCTCATCTTCTGCTGCGACAGCATTTTCCTGTTTACGATCGTGCCGCTGCTGATTGGTCTGACCGACAGTAAACACCGGCCGCTAATGCATACATTGGCGGTTGTGGCGCGCCAGATCGTGTCGAACCCGCTGATCATGTCAGCCTGCGCCGGGGCGTTAGTCGCTGCGCTCCACATTCATCTGCCAGCCGCGATCGATAACACGTTTTTGTTCCTGCAAAATGCTGCGGCGCCGACGGCACTATTTGTGCTTGGTGTGACCGTCGCGCTCCGTTCCTTCGGCCGCGTACCCTGGGAGGTACCCGGAGTCGTAGCTGTGAAGCTTTTGATCCATCCGCTTCTGGTTTTTGGATTGATGTTGCTAGTGGGACCCTTCGCCCAGCCTTGGGCGGCTACTGCAGTGCTGATGGCGTCACTGCCTCCCGCTTTGAATGTATTCGTCATTGCGCGGCAGAACGAGACATGGGTCGAACCTGCATCGGTTGCCGTGCTGATCGGGACGTTCGCGTCGGTGGTCACCTTGACCAGTGTCATGTGGCTGATTCAGAGCGGCCGGCTCGTTTTTCCCTGAATTGTGGGCCGCCATGACGGCGCGAGTCCTTCGCGCATAGCCAATCGGCGCAGCGGTCCAATCGAACCGATCAGATGCAGACCGGCGGCGCGGACCGTTTGTATTGGCAAGAAATCAGAGAGCAGGGAACGGTTCGCGAGATCGATGACGAACGTGCGGCTCGTCACATCTGCGCGCCGACTTGCATCGTATCGCTGGAGGCTTTCCGGTGCGCCCGGATCATGGGATGAGGCAAGAGCTTGGGATACGACATCCGCGATATCTGCGGCATCTCGCAATCCCATATTCAAACCCTGCGCGCCGATTGGCGGAACGACATGGGCAGCTTCGCCAACCAATGCAATGCGGTTCTGCGCGAACCGCCGGGGCTCATCGATGCACAGCGGAAACAGATGCCGCCCGGTCTCAACCCGGATCCGGCCGAAGATGGAATGTGATTGTCTTTCGGCGGCCTCTGCCAGTTCTTCGTCGCTCAGTCCCATAAGTCGTTGAGCCTCCCGCGGAGTCGTGACCCATACAACACTGCAGTGGTTATCGGGCAGGGGCACAAAGACACAAGGACCTTGCAACGTATGAAACTCGGTTGAGACATTTTCATGCGGTCGCGAGTGGCTGACGTTGAAGGTCAGCGCGGTCTGATTGAGGTCACGGTGACGCACCGCGATGCCGGCGGCCGTCCGGGACGGCGACTGCCGGCCGTCGGCGCCCACAGCAAGGCGTGCCGACAATGCCGTTCCATTGGATGTTCCGATGGCAACAGCCATAGACTGCGGACAGATGGTGTTAGCTTCCTCGTCAAATCGCACGAGGCCGGCCAGCTCCGCCGCACGCTCCTCCAAGGCGACCATTAACAGCCTGTTTTCAATGTTGTAGCCGAACGCCTCGAGCCCGATCTCGTCCGAGGAGAACCGCACCTCGGGCGCGCGGATCAGGCGCCCGGTGTCATCGACCAGACGCATCGCCTTCAGGGTAGCCGAGTGATTGCTGCAGCGTTTCCAGACTTCCAGTTGCTGGAGAAATTCCACGGAACCACCTAGCAGTGCCGTGGTCCGATTATCCGTATAAGCTGCGCGGCGCGCGACCAATGCAGTACGTGCACCCGCTTGGGCCAGCGCAATCGCAGCGGCGAGGCCTGTGGGGCCGCCGCCGATCACGGCGACATCGAATGGTCGTGCAGCCTCGGTCATCGATAGACAATTGACGGTTCCGGGCGGGATTTTCAAGTCGGCAGCCCCAAGTAACATTGGCCTTAGTTGCAACGCGGAAGGCTCCACCGCCGAGGTGCAACGGAACGCAATTCCTGATAGCAATGAGAGGGGCGCTTTCAGGGAATTTCTCAGCGGGCCCGACCGCGGAACGAGGCGGATCAAGCCACATTGGACCTTTGTCTCGTGGTTCCGCCCGATCAAGACACAAGCTGGAATTTACAACCAACGGCATCGGTCAAAATGGACCAGACTAACCAGAGAACTCCCTCGGTAGCATCGCCGGTAATGCGCGCGGGTGCATTTTCTGTTCATCTCTTCACCGCGCTGGGAGCCGGGCTTGCTCTGTTGGCGCTGCTAGAGGCCGTTCGCGAGCATTGGGCGGCCATGTTCGGCTGGCTCGGCACGGCCCTCGTGGTCGATGGTCTCGACGGTCCGATGGCGCGGCGGCTGAACGTTGCGAAGCTTCAACCACAATGGTCGGGAGAGGTGCTCGATCTCGTGGTCGATTTTGTCACCTACGTCTTTGTGCCGGGCTATGCGATCGCCGCAAGCGGCCTGTTGCTTCCTGTGGCGGCGCCGCTTCTTGGGGTCGGGATTACCGTTTCGGGCGCGCTCTATTTTGCGGACCGCCGCATGAAGGCGGCCGACAATCATTTCCGAGGATTTCCGGCGCTGTGGAATGCAGCAGCATTTTATTTATTCCTGTTGCGGTTTCCGCCCGCCGTTTCAACGCTCGCCGTCGCCATTCTGATCGTGCTTACGTTTGTCCCCGTGCACGTCATTCACCCCGTTCGGGTGCGTCGATTCCGCGCTGTTACGCTCTCCCTCATTGCCATCTGGGCCGTGCTGGCCATATGGGTGCTCGCACGCGACTTCGACGCCGCTACGCCCGTGACGGTGGCTCTTTGTGCCATCGCCGCCTACATCGTGGGGAGCGACGCAGCGATTCGCCTCGCCAAATCGTTCAAGAGATGATCGAGCTGTTTGCGAACCCGGAGGCTTGGGCGGCATTGCTGACGCTGACGGCGCTGGAAATTGTGCTCGGCATCGACAACGTGATTTTCCTGTCCGTCATCATCTCGCGGATCCCGGCAGCCCAAGCTGCCCGCGCGCGCCAAATTGGTTTGGGGCTAGCGCTATTGTTCCGCATCGTCCTGCTCAGCCTGCTGGTCTGGATGATCGGTCTCACGGAACCGTTTGTCACTGTATCCGGTCTCTCGTTCTCCTTGCGAGACGTCATTCTGATCGGTGGAGGCCTTTTTCTGATCGCCAAGGCAACGCACGAGATTCATGGCGAGGTCGACGCGCGAGATGAGAACGAGGAGGCCGCACCAACCAGCGCGTTCCTTTGGGTCATTGTCCAAATTATCGTCATTGACATAGTGTTTTCATTGGACTCGATTATCACAGCAATCGGCATGGCTCAGGATCTCGAAATCATGATCGCAGCCGTCGTGATCGCTTGCGTCATCATGTATGCTTCCTCCGGGCCCGTTGCGCGATTTGTGTCGGAGCATCCGACCACCAAAATGCTGGCACTTGCCTTTCTGGTGCTGATCGGAGTCGCGCTTGTGGCCGACGGGTTCAAATTTCATATTCCGCGTGGGTACATTTATTTCGCCATCGCGTTCTCGGCCGCGGTCGAGATGTTCAATGTGATCGCGAGGCGCAACCGCAAACGTGCCGGCGGTTGAACGAGCGCCAATGCAGCGATCGCGAGTTGACAACGCGGCCTCGATGGCTTTCGTTTGTGCAGCAGTTAAGGGAGAGGCTTGGATGACCAAGGCCGTCCGTGTGCACAAGGTAGGGGGCCCGGAAGCCCTGGTTTACGAGCCGGTGGAGCTGCCCCCACCAGGACCCGGCGAGGTCCGCATTAGCCAGCATGCGATCGGATTGAACTTTATCGACGTGTATTATCGCACCGGGCTCTACAAGGCGCCGGGATCCCCGTTCATCGTGGGCAACGAAGCCGCAGGCGAGGTGCTCGCAGTTGGACCGGGTGTGACCGATTTTCATCCTGGCGACCGTGTCGCTTACTATTTCAATCTCGGTGGCTACGCTACCGAGAGGAACATCCCCTGGGAGAAGCTGGTCAAACTTCCCGATCACATCACCTATGAGCAGGGCGCGGTACTGATGCTGAAGGGACTGACGGTCTGGTATCTGCTGCACAAGACCTTCAAAGTGGAGCCTCACCATCGGGTTTTGGTCCATGCGGCTGCGGGCGGCATCGGGCTGCTGGCATGCCAATGGGCGAGGGCGCTTGGGGCCCATGTCATCGGTACTGTCGGCTCAAAGGAAAAGGCCGATCTTGCACTCGCCAACGGCTGCGATCACGTCATCCTCTACAACGAGGAGGATTTCGTCGCGCGGGTTAAGCAGATCAGCCGCAACGAACTTTGCGACGTCGTCTATGACGGTGTTGGCAAGAGCACTTTTCCGGGTTCGCTATCCTGCCTTAAGCCACGAGGATTGTTCGTTAGCTTCGGCAACGCGTCAGGGCCGGTGCCGCCTTTCTCAATCGCCGATCTCAACAGTCACGGCTCACTGTTTGCGACCCGGCCGAAGTTGAACGACTACGTCGGCAAACGCTCTGAATTGCTGGAAGGCGCCGACACGGTGTTTGCCGCGGTCATTAATGGCAAACTGCACGTTCCGATCAATCATGCCTATGCACTCAAAGATGCGGCGAAAGCCCATTTCGACCTGGAGAGCCGGGCCACTACGGGGGCATCGATCCTGAAGCCGTGAGCGGTTCAATTATCTCGCCAGAGCTGTCTCCATTTGTCAGAGAGCGACCAGAAATCATTTGGCATGATTTCGAAACATTCCGCGTTGTTCGGTATTCTTTGCCAGGCTTGCGCGCTTCCTAGGTGGACATGGGCAATTGGCCGAAGCCATGACGTGTCATCAAGAGTGCCGGCGCGGACCGCAATGACATCGGGGCGGGCGTCGCGCTGTCCGTAGACCCTGCCGCCGCAATCGTCGCAGAACCAGTACGTACTCAGGACCCCGCTGGCGCCGGTGTGATGCCAGAACTTTGGGCGCCCACGCGTCACGGCGAAGCTGTCGGCCATGACCGGCATGGACATGCTGAACGCGCTTCCGGACCAGCGTTGACATTCGGTACAATGGCAGGCGTACACGAGGAGCGGCATTGCGGTCACCTTGAAACGCAGGCCGTCGCAGGGACATCCGCCGGTTAGCGGCAAGTCGGGTGCCCTCAATCCGGACATCACTTAATTCCTCTGAGTTGGTGCAACTGTGGCAAGAGGCATTGCGCTCACGCCACGCGTCTCGCTACGCCGCTCTTGGCGAGGATCTCATCTAAAACATCGATCATGGCTGAGATTTCCCTTCGCGTGACGGTAAGGGCCGGCATAAAACGCAGCGTATCCGAGCGCGGTGCGTTGAGCAGCACGCCAGCCTCGAAGGCATGTGTGACAATCGAAGTCGCAATCGCGTGCTTCAAATCAAGCGCCAGCAGGAGACCCCGACCCCGAACCTCGCCGAGACCATAGCGCGCGGAAATTCGCTGCAGCTCGCTTTCAAGGTACAATCCGCTTTCGCTGACGTTTTTCAGGAAATCGCCCTGTGCGACCTGCTCCAGAACGGCAATGCCAACCGCGCACATTAGCGGATTGCCATTGAACGTTCCGCCCTGATCGCCGTGCTCAAAACACGCGGCGGCCTTGGTGGCCAGCAGGGCCGCAAGCGGCACACCGCCGCCGATGCCTTTTGCCAGCGTCATGATATCGGGCATGATGCCAGTGTGCTCGTAGTGGAAAAGTTTTCCAGTGCGGCCGATGCCGGTCTGGATCTCGTCCACGATCAGCAGGAGACCATGCTCCTGGGTCAATTGACGTAGCTCCGTCAGGAATTGATCGGTCGCAGGCCATACGCCGGACTCGCCCTGAATCGGCTCCAGCATCACCGCGATGGTCTTGTCGGTGATCAGCCGCTTGACGGACGCGAGATTATTCAACTTAGCCTTTGGAAAACCCGGCACTTTAGGTTCGAACAGCGGTTCAAAAACTTTTTTGCCCGATGCGGACATGGTCGCGAGAGTGCGGCCGTGGAAGCCGCCCTCGAATGTGATGATCTCGTAAGCGCCGTTCTTGTGCAGCATCCCGTACTTGCGGGCCAGCTTGATCGCGCCTTCGTTGGCCTCCGCCCCGGAGTTGGCAAAGAATACCTGATCGAAGCAACTATGCTCGACCAGCGCCTGGGCCAGCTTCAAGCTCGGCGCATTGTAGAAGGCTGGACTGGGATTCAGCAGCTGCTTGGCTTGCGCTGTGAGCGCATCCGCAATGATCGGAGGTGAATGGCCAAGGCAATTGACCGCCCAACCCTGCACGAAATCGAGATAACGCTTTCCGGTGTCATCCCATAGGAACGAGCCTTCGCCACGGACGAAGACAGTCTCTGGCCGAGCTGTGATATTCATCAATCTCTCGTACGGATGCGCAGAGTTGGTCATGTCGGGCTCCTGGTTGGTTGGAAAAGGCCGGCCAAATGCAAAAAGGCCGCACTTTTGAGGGTGCGGCCTTCTCGAAAACGTTGCTGATTTAATTATTCAGCTTGGTCGTCGGACATGGCGCAACCCTTCATCGTCGCTGGTGCGACGACGGGAAGCTGCGCGGTATTTGGTCCGATTCAAGATCATAACCAGTGCCATACAGCCAATATGGAAGAAATGTCAAGCAGCTGCACCGTGGGTCTCAAACGATGGGGCGCTTCAGCAATTGATTGATGCCCTGATACGACCGGTTAAGGCATCGGTGGCATGGACAATTCGAGCAATCAAACGTGGAATCCGGCACGGCGGCCCTGGTCAGCGCCTTTGGCCGACGCTGATCGCGTTGCGGCTTTGATTCGTTCTACGAGGCATCGCGCATTTCCTATGTCGTTCCGGCTGAAATTTAGAGTGCATTCCTGCGTTGACGGATGCGCAGCTCCGCGCGCGCTGTGGCGACCACCTGTCCTTGCCCGTCAGTGAGTTCGGCCGTCACTTCCGCAGAGCTCGTCGTAGTGAACGAGTCTGGCCGTCGCGGTTATCGGTCCCAAGCCGGCAGGTTTGAGGAACCGCGTGTCCAGGCGCGTTGTTAAGGCGGTCAAATGCGACGGCAGCTTGGCCATCACCGCGTTGCCCGCGACGGAATCGAGCATCGCGGCCAAGATGCCGCCCTGGACAGTGCCATGGCGGTTCGCAAATTCCGCCCTGGCGGTGAACTTGAGTCTTACTTCACCAGAAAGGGAGTCCGTCGAAATGATCTCTCGACCCAGAAGAAGCGCGGCGGGAGGTACTTCTGTCAAATGCTCTGACATTTTCTCGTCTCGGCCAACCTCGTTTCACGAGGTCATCAAAATCCAGCGACGCTACCGTGCAGATCGTATTCGTCGGCGCGCTCGATTTTCGCGGTGACGATCTCGCCCACGCGCAACGGACGGCGGCTTGAGACGTAGACCGCACCATCAATCTCGGGGGCATCGGCCTTTGAACGACCCTTTGCAACCGTTGGTCCGACTTCGTCGATGATGACCTGGTGCCGTGTCCCGACCTTGCGCTTGAGGCGCCGCGTTGAAATCTTTTGCTGTCGCGCCATCAGCGCGTTCCAGCGTTCCTGTTTGATCTCCTCGGGGACGGCATTCGGCAGCGCATTGGACGTAGCGCCCGCGACCGGCTCATACTTGAAGCAGCCCACGCGGTCGATTTCAGCTTCCTCGAGCCAGTCGAGCAAGTAGGCGAAGTCGGAATCGCTTTCGCCGGGAAAACCGACGATGAACGTCGAGCGGAGCGTGAGATCCGGGCAAGCCTCGCGCCAGCTTCTGATCCGCCCCAGCGTCTTCTCCTGCGCCGCCGGACGCTTCATCGCTTTTAGAATTTCCGGGCTTGCGTGCTGAAAGGGGATGTCGAGATAGGGCAGGATCTTGCCCTCGGTCATCAGCCCGATGACGTCGTCGACATGGGGATAGGGATAAACGTATTGCAGGCGGACCCAGACGCCGAATTCACCGAGCGCCTCTGCCAAATCGAAAAAACGCGCGCGGACCTCGCGGTCCTTCCATAAACTCGCAGCGTATTTGAGGTCGACTCCATAAGCGGAAGTGTCCTGCGAAATGACTAGCAGTTCCTTGACACCGGCGCTGACCAGCTTCTCGGCCTCGCGCAGCACGTCAGTGGCCGATCGCGATACCAAGTCGCCACGGAGTTTGGGGATGATGCAGAAGCTACAGCGATTGTTACAGCCTTCTGATATCTTCAAATACGCATAGTGTCGCGGCGTTAGCTTGATACCTTGGGGCGGCACCAGGTCGAGATGGGGGTTGTGTACTGGCGGCAGCGCACGATGCACGGCATCAAGCACGGTCTCGTACTGCTGCGGGCCGGAAATCGACAGTACGCCGGGATAGGCCTCTTCGATTTGCGCAGGCTCCGCGCCCATGCAGCCGGTCACGATCACCTTCCCGTTCTCAGCCATGGCTTCGCCGATCGCGCCGAGCGATTCTTTTTTGGCGCTGTCGAGAAAACCGCAAGTGTTGACGATGACGATATCCGCGCCGTCGTGTTTACGCGCCAGTTCGTATCCCTCAGCGCGCAGGCGCGTGATGATGCGCTCGGAGTCCACCAAAGCCTTGGGGCATCCGAGTGAGACAAAACTGATCTTGGGTGCTGCAGCGGATGGCATCTTTGTCTCGTCTTGCGGTGTTGATTTTTGCTTTGGCCGGTTTAGTTGAGCGTAGAACCGAACAGAAGCCAAAAGGTGGGCGCGGCACTAACTGAGAGCAGCCGTCGCGATTGTCGAACCGGAGCGCGAGCGCCGGGTCGAGCTAACCCTTATTCCCGCCAATTACAAGGGTTTGCGGCGGATTCCGCTTCCTTATGGATACTCATTCGTTTGCAGAGGGTGGTGGACGCCGACTTAGTCCGCCTTTTTGAATGGCGCCACTTGGATACCGCTTTCCTTCAGCGCGTTGCGGATGCCGCGCGCTATTGCGACCGCGCCGGGCGTGTCGCCGTGAATGCAAACGGTGTCGGCGCGTGCTTTGATGACCTTGCCGGTGACCGAGACCACGGCGCCGTCCTGTACCATCCGAACCACCCGCTCGGCGATTTCACTGGGGTCGTGCAGCACGGCGCCGGGCTTGCGCCGCGAAACCAGTGAACCATCGTCTTCATAGGCGCGGTCGGCGAATATTTCATGCACCATAGGCAGATTGGCCGCTTCACCCGCTTTCACCAGGAGCGAATTGGCGAGCACTACAAAAATGAGGGTGGGATCGACCGCCTTGATTGCCGAAGCTATGGCATGGGCGGTCGTGTCGTCTTCGCAAGCCACATTCGACAGCGCGCCGTGCGCCTTGACGTGCGTGACCTTGTGGCCGGCCGCGGTCGCAATGGCTTGCAGCGCTCCGATCTGGTAGGCGACCAAGTTCTCGATCTCGGATGCCTTCAGGCCAGGAACGGGCCGGCGGCCAAATCCGTGCAGATCACGGTACCCCGGGTGCGCACCGATACTGACTGCGCGCGCTTTGGCGAGTTCTACGGTTTTGCGCATGATGTCGGCATCGCCAGCGTGAAAGCCGCAGGCGATGTTGACGGAGGTGGCAAGCTCGATCATGGCGGGGTCGTTGCCCATTTCCCACGCGCCAAAGCCTTCACCGAGATCGCAATTGAGATCGATGGCCTTCATGTACGTGCCTCCTCGCGCGTTACTTCGTTCAATTGTGTGTCGGTGTATCCGATGCCGGAGCTTGCCAGGTTTGGGCGTCCACCGCATTTACTGCCGCGCCCGCAACGTTAGCAGCCTGTAGGGCCTCAATATTGAGGTCAAAACTCGCCACGTCGCGCACCTGACCGGGTACACTGCGTAACAGCTCAGCGTATTTTCGTCCTTCGTGTTGCGCAGCTTCTATGCTGATCGCTTGAAAACGGAACGGGCGCCCCGCCGGAATTTGCGCAAACCGGCCTAGGTCGGCGGATATCACGGTGGCGATCTTGGGATAGCCCCCAGTGGTGTTGCGGTCAGGCATCAGCACGATCGGCGTGCCATTGCCGGGCACCTGGATACTGCCATTCACAGTTCCGTCCGAAACAATGTTGTGGCCGTGCAGATGCGTTATGACCGGACCTTCGAGCCGATACCCCATGCGATCGCTGGTCGCCGATATCTTCCATTCGCTATCCAGAAACAATCGGGTGGCGTCCTCGCCAAATTCATCATCTTGCGGCCCCATCACCACGCGGATCGGTCCATTCACCACGGGCGGCAATTCGATCCGACGCTCGACTCCGCCGCTTGCGGCCGCCGTCTCCAATTCGTCGCCCGCCTGTAACGGGCGCGGGTAGGGACTGCCGAGACCGGCGCGCGCGTTTACCGCGAGACTCCCGAATACCGGTTCGCCGGCAACACCGCCTTCGATCGCGAGATAGCTGAAGCAGCCGTCCCGGGCAAAGCCCAGGGTCAAAGTCTCGCCATTGGCCAGGGTCACCGAAGTACCCGGCAATAAGCTTCGCCCTGAAACATCCGCCGGACGCGTTGCCCCCGCCAGCGCGACGCGCACCGTCCCGTCCTGCGCCTTGAATGTGGCGCCGAACGGGCCGATTTCGATTGCGGCCGTGAACGCCGTGTTGCCGACCAGAGAATTAGCGGTTGCGAGCGCGAGCCGGTCCATCGCGCCACTAGGCGTCAAACCGTAGCGCTGGTTACCCTGCCGTCCGTGGTCCTGGATAGAACTTGCTGGCCCAATGGCCGACACAACAAGCCTGCTCATGAGTCCATCAATTCGGCGACAATCTCGCCTGCTTGCGCGGCACGATCCTGTTCAGCAAAGGTCTTGGCATCAATCGCGCAAAACGTGACGCGATCCCCGGGACGAAGCAGAAAAATCGGCTCGCGATGCAATTGGTAGGTTCTGACGGCGGTCCGTCCGAGCAGATGCCAGCCGCTGGGCCCGGCCAGGCATTGAATTCCGGTCTGGACGCCACCGATGGAGACCGTGCCTGATGGTGTCAACAGGCGTGGATTATGCCGACGCGGCATTTGCAACCGCTCCGAAAGACCGCTGAGGTAAGACCATCCCGGCGTGAAGCCAATCATGGCAACGCGATAGTCTCCCGCGACGTGTGCCGCAATCAAGTCGTCGGGCGTCGATTTGAGTGCCTTGGATGTATCCTCGAGATCGATGCCATGCTCGCCACCATAGACAACGGGAACGCGCCAGCGCCGGGCCTTGGTCAGTGGCGGGAGGGTCTGTTGCGTCAAGGAGAGAAGCTTCTTGCTTAACGCCTCGAACTCGATCTGCAAGGGATCGTAGTGCACCAGCAGGGACCGATAGGTGGGTACGGTTTCTGTGATGCCAGCAACCTGTTCCCGCGTCAGAATGCGATCCAACGCCAGCACGCGTTCGTTGGCGGCGTCATCGATCTTACGGCTAAATTCAACCGCGATTGCAGTGTCGCCGCTCGGCAGGATGCGGGGAGGGGGGGGCGTCACGGCCATGACATTCATCGTTGTCAACTCAGGCTAACCATCTAGCGTGTTTTGAATGGAAGTGGAATTCGCTTCGCAGCGATTCAGGCCACAAGATCAATAAACTAACCGCTGAGGAGGTGATAAGATCAGCTGATTACCCTTAAAAAGTGAGCTATTCAGCCGGTGCGGAGCGAGGTACTTGACGCGGTGACCGTGCCCCGCAAGATGCCGTGCTCAATCCATCCGTAACCGAGGTTTTACTTTCGATGACCCTTACCCCCGACGCGATCAAGACCCTGTCCCGTGTGTCCACCGGCACGATCACCACGGTTTTGCTGAAGAAGGGCCTGCGAAACGTCTGGATACGAGGCTCGAAGCCACTCCGGCCCGGACAGCCCCGGTTGGTCGGATCCGCCTTTACCCTGCGCTTTGTCCCCGCGCGGGAGGATCTAGCTACCCCGGAATCCTGGTCATCGCCAATTTCGACCCGTACCGCGATTGAGGCCATGCCGGCCGGCTGTATCGCAGTGGTCGATGCCATGGGCGTTACCGATGCCGGCATTTTCGGCGACATTCTGTGTGCCCGCATGGTCAAACGCGGGGTGGCGGCACTGGTCACTGATGGTGTCGTGCGCGATCTCGAAGGCGTGCTTGGCACGGGCTTACCGGTTTGGTGTGATGGTTTTGCCGCGCCCCCCTCGGTAGCCGGATTGACTTTCGTTGGGTGGGGTGAGCCTATCGGTTGCGGTGGGGTCGCAATCTTCCCTGAAGACGTTATCGTTGCGGATCAGGACGGCGCGGTCGTAATTCCGAAGGCTTTCCTTGATCTCATCCTGGCCGAAGGCGCAGAACAGGAGCGCATGGAAGCGTGGATCGTCAATGAGGTGAACGCCGGCGCGGCATTGCCGGGTCTTTATCCCATGAACGCTGAAACCAAAGCGCGTTACGCAGCTTTGAAAAAATAGCCGGTCTAGGATCGGCGGAAGCTCCGTCAAAAAAGGAGGAATTCATGGATATCCACCTTGCCGGTTCGCGACCGACACGCTTGGCTCCTAACGAGTATTTCACGGGTACGGTTTGGCAGGACCCGATCATTGCCACGCACGCACCGGCGCGGCTTGTCTCCACGCGAGTTTCATTCGAACCGGGAGCGCGCACTGCGTGGCACACTCATCCACTCGGGCAAACGCTTTACGTGGTTTCGGGGATTGGCCGGGTTCAGACCAAGGGCGGCCCTATCCGGGAGATCCGACCGGGCGATGTGGTCTGGATTCCGCCGGGCGAGAAACATTGGCATGGCGCGTCGGCGACCAACGGCATGACGCACATCGCGATGCAGGAAGCGCTCGACGGAAGCTACGTGACCTGGATGGAGCACGTAAACGATGCGGAGTACTCCGCAAAGTTGGGAGAGTAGTGCCTTTTCGGTTCTGATTGGTTCAGAACCGAGGCGCCCCTATTCGAACCAAGCCGTATATAGTTTCTTGAAGCTGCCGTCCTCGACGGCGATGTGCAACCACTGATCGACGAATTCCTTAAGCGCGGGGTCGCGCTGCATCCAATAGGCTTTTTCGGCGAAATCAAAGGGCGTGTCCGGGTGCACGGCGCAGAGCACGCCGGGATGTAGCTTCTGCTGGTATCGGGTCTCCGACGCATCGGTCATCATTAGATCAGCGTTGCCCTTTGCGATCTCGTCGAAAATCGTCACGTTGTCATTGTATGTCTTGATTTCCGCATTCTTGATATTCGCCCTCGTGAAGCGTTCGTTGGTGCCACCCGGATTGACGATGACGCGGGTCCCGGGCCGGTCGATCTCCGCGATGGCCCCGTATTTTTCTTTTTCGGAACAGCGCGCGATCGGCGTCTTCCCTTCACGCATGATGGGAGTAGAAAACATTCCCTTCTTCTGCCGATCCAGCGTAATGGAGATTCCGCCCATTGCGATGTCGAAATTATCAGCCTCAAAATCCTTCGTCAGACGAGGCCATGCGGTCTGGAAGTATTCAACCCGGACGCCAAGCGCCTTGCCCAGCGCCTCCGCCATGTCCACGTCGAAGCCGCGGAATTTTGTCGTTTCCTTATCGAAATAGGTAAATGGCAGGTAGTCGCCGGTCATGCCTACGCGCAGCGTGCCACGCTTGATGATCTCGTCAAGCCGCGAAGATTGTTGGGCCTGGGCCGCACCACTTACAATGAAGAGAGCAATGGCTAGCCCGGCAAAAAGTCGAAACATACTGGTATCCCTCCACTCGCTGATCTAATTAGCAGGTGTAATTCGCTGCCGAAAGGCGCAACCAGCCTGGAGAGGACCGCAACGTGCCCGTTTCAATGCATGCACTTTCGGTCGAGGTTTTCATTGAATTCCTGAAATCTCTATCGGGTCTGCTGGACCGTACGGCTGATCATGCCGAGTCCCGGAAGATCGGCCCTTCGATCCTGCTCAATGCGCGCTTGTACCCGGACATGTACCACCTCTCGCGCCAGGTCGATGAAGCCAATCGGCATGCGGTAAGCGCATGTGCGCTTTTGGCGGGTATCGAACCGCCGGAGTTTCCAAATTCTGAACCTGACATTCCCGAGCTAAAGGATCGGATCGCGACCGCGATCACATTCCTGCAAGAACTGCGGCCCGCGCAAATCAATGGCACCGAGGAGAAGGTGGTCTTCTTCCGTTTTCGAAGTGGGGCACAACAGGAATTCTCGGGTCAAACTCTGCTACTGACCTTCAGCATTCCGCAATTCTTCTTTCACGTGACCACGGCATACGATATTTTGCGCCATTGCGGCGTGGATCTCGTGAAAAGGGATTTCTTAGGAATGCCTCGCCCAGCGCAGGCTTAAGCGAAGGTGTTTGATCGCCACGGTGAACAAGCGTCATCGCGGGACGTACAGATCGGCCTGAGAAAGACGCGGGAGCTTTTGTGAATTTGGTTAGATGGGAATCATCGCCCTAAAATTCGTCCGTGTCGCCCCGAATGGGATACAGGGCCACACCATCTCCAACCATTTCGTCTTTGATCTGCTCAAATCGGTGCCGCGCGTCGCTCTCGCGCTCGTTTACAAACGCGACTGCGGCGTCGGCTGACATCGGCCCGCTGACGAGAGGCGAGTTTCCGCCGACAGTTTCATCGACATAGTAGGCGTGGTGCTCTCCATGGCGAACCGTCCATTCGAAACGGAGGGCCGGTATTGGCCCGGGGCCCGTCTTCGAATAGCCGTCTACCTGAAAATGTCCGTGCGCGGTCGAGCCGACCCGTGGCCCTGGCTGCCTTGGCGGTTCGCAATGGGGTATCGGATTTTCGAGAATGCTGGCTATCGTTGCCAGGGCATCGTCGGTCGGGTCGCCTGCATTCAAGGCTTTGGTCTCCGGTGATGAAGCATCGAAGCCGCCCCACGGGGTCGGCTTCTTGGGCGGACTCAGCCAAGCACGTCCTGATTGATGACGTTTTGGCGAAGTGGCTCGCCATCCAGCGCGCTTAAAATGTTGCGCGCCGTCTGCTCGCTCATGCGGTCGACCGCCTCCCGCGTCACTCCAGCCACATGCGGGGCCATGATGACGTTAGGAAGCGAAAACAGCTGATGGTCGGAAGGAGGGGGCTCCTGCGCGAACACGTCAAGACCCGCCCCGGCAAGCGAACCTGACACCAGCGCATCGTACAACGCTGGTTCGTCCACAATACCGCCACGCGCGGTATTGATCAGATAGGCGGTCCGTTTCATGCGTTTCAAGCGCGCAGCGTTGAACAAGCTGATGGTCTCTGGACTCTTTGGACAATGAATGGTCACGAAATCGGCGCGCGGCAGCGCAGCATCGAGGTCGGCGACCGGCTCGCAGTCGGCGGCCTGGATTTCGGCTGCCCCTTTATAGGGGTCGTAGACGAGGACATTCATCTCCATAGCAAGGCAGCGCTTGGCGGTGCGCGTGCCGATGCGGCCAAACCCTATGATCAGGACCGTTTTGCCGAAAAGATCGTAGGGCAACATGCCCAGGCGCTTCGCCCACTTGCCGTCCTTCACGATGGAATGCATTTCGACCGCGCGCTTGGCGAGCGTCAGCATCATAAAGAGGGCCTGTTCCGCAACCGACGGCGAGTTGGCGGTGCCCGCCACCATCAGCGGAATCTTGCGGCGGCTCAACGCCGGGACATCTACGGCATCGTAGCCGACGCCGATCCGCGTCACCACCTTCATGTCCGTTGACGCCTCAAGCTCGATCTGGCCGAACGGGGTCGCACCAAGAGCTACGCCATGAACCGGCGCGTGCTCCCTGAGCAGCTTCTCAAAATCTCCTGACGAAATCATGTTGGGGAACTCGACCAATTCGATGTCGCCGCGTTCTTTCAGCAAAGCACGCCCTGACTGGGACAACGATTCCGTGATGAGTATCTTCTTTTTGTTAGTCGCCATTTTCTTCCCCCAGCCTGCGGCGCTCGTCCGAGCACAACGCCAGTTCCGTTTAGCAGGCGCGTATTATTGAGGTCCACAGCCAATCGAAGCCGGGTCCCGCCGCGCGACCCCGGTGCGGGCTGTGCCCGTGCGTCGCTGGTGCGTGATACGAAACTTGTGGGCGCGATCAGGCTGCGCGGTCCGCTACGAATAGCCGGACGACAGGCCCACGGGGTGAGTTGAAGACGCACTATCCGGCTGTTCTGTCGCAGTGGCGTGACCGTTCAGTTGGTAATCACAACTTAAGCGAAGGTTGCCGAAACGTGCCCGACTTATGGTCGAGTAATGATTGTGTCGGGAATTACCATTCGCCGTACCGGCTCTCCTTCCGCCGGCGTTCAACCGGATCGGAAGTGCTTGAGAAGCCAGCGATGTGCGCGCTGTTTTCAGGACTTTGGAAAATTCAGCTCAACACCCACGCCGTCGGGATCGTAAAGGAAGAATTGAGTATCGCCGGTCCGTGGTACGATACTTTCGCGAAACTTCACGTTCCTTGATTGCAGCCGCTTGCGCATGCCTCCGACGTCGGTCGCGGCGAAAGCAATATGATCGAGGCAACCGGTATCCTCGTATTTTTTTGTGGTGCCGCGCACGACGATACCTTCCCGCGGCTTGCGAGTACCCATCAAATGGACCGTTGCTGCGCCCCCCGAATAAAGCCATTATCCGGGGAAATCGAGCGGCGGACGATCCCCGTTGTCCAGTCCAAGCACATCGCAATAAAAAGCCTTAGTGCGTTCAAGATCGGAAAATTCGATCGTGTAATGCTGTAGTCCACCAAGCGGCATCGGTTTCTCCTCGTTCTAATTCCAGGTGATAATGGCATAAGCGGCTCAAAATGCCATCGGCGTGCCCGATCCCGTATCATCGGCAAGGCTACGCCCGGCGAACCGTCGCCGTGGAAAGGTCAGCTATCGCAGTCAACTCTCGATCGATCTGTTCAATCGATTTACCTTTCGTCTCCATTCCGAAGAAGTGGTACACAATCCCGGTCATCAGAAACCAGCAGCCGGGATAGGCGAAGGCCATCGGTATTTGCTGTAACGGGACGTCTCAGGCTTTAAATGATTGCTAGAGCCGACAATAAGAGCGAGGCCGACCGGTTCGACAATAGCGAAGCCGCCGTCGGCGAAGAAGAACGTCACAGCCAGCAGCAGCCAGAACGCTGAGACGCCCGGAATTGTCGTGTCGTAATTGTACCCGGCGCCGAAGCCGAGCAGGCCGCCCGCATTGCGTCGGCCCATCAACTCAGAGATGAACGAGAACGACAGCGCCGATGAACCCTGATACCGAGAGCACGTGGGTCGGCCGAAACAGATTTTGAACCGAGCGTCGCGTGTGCCCCGAGCGCCATGTAAAGCGCCATGGAAGATGCAAATTTGTCTCGGCTCTACTGCCATGGTAGGCAGGCGGATCAGGGAACCCCATGGAAGACAAGCGTAAGCACCCTCGGACCGAGATGGACGAACCGGCCTATGTGTCGGCGGGCGGCTCGGTGATGAGCTGTCAGGTGCGCAACATTTCGCCCGAGGGCGCGGCCATTGAGGTCCAAAACCCCGCGTTTGTGCCTCCGCGCTTTCGCCTGGTCATCGCGCAGGATTCGGCGGTTTACGAATGCAAGGTGATTTGGATTCGGGGAACCCGGATTGGGTTAACGTTTACGGCCCCGCCGCCAGAGCGGCAGCGTCCCGGTGGATAAACCATTGGCCATTGGTTCTGAGATGGCAAACGGACTTCCAGAGCGCACGCGACGTTAGAACCGACCAGGCCCCGGGCACACAAAGTTCGTAAGCCCAACTGTTTACGGCCGTTTGGCGCGACTCTGTTAATGCGCGCAATCCAAAGCCTTGATCTGGCCGCCACCTCCGCGCCCAGAGCCGCTCGGCAATGCTCGCCGAAGCGTGAGCCGGCCAGGATCCCCGCCCGCAAGTTCATCTTTCGAAAATCGGCATTTTGGCCAGCAACTTTGGCGGTGCAGCTTCGTTTGGTGTTCATGATTTACAAGGGTATCGAGTACCAGGTCATTCAGACAGCCAACCCGTCTGGCTGGAAATGGATCGTCTTTCTCGATGAGACGAGAACGCGAACCGGTATTTCCAGGAGCCGAACTGGAGCCATTCTGGATGCCGAGAGCGCCATCAATACGGCGCTGAAAAGCTCGGCGCAGCACAGCAACGGAAGCGCCGATCTGTAGGTCGATTTTCGACGACCGATTTCGCGCTAAGAACCGCCGCGAAGCTAGACTGAATCGTTTTGAACTAAGCTGGACGGCGCTCTGCCGGTTCGCGGTCGCACGCCTGCAAAATACGCACTAACTCAGCCATGCTGGAGCGGTCGCGATGATCCGGAAAGCTGCTTCTTGGGGCAGGGGCATCAGCGCCAGGGTTGCGATCCCAGAGCCGATCCAGAAAGGTGGTGATCAAGTTCATGGCGAAGATTCCACAACCACATCGGATCGAGCCACTTGATGCTCTCTAAAATAGCATTGCACCAACTATCATTGGCCGCGCATTTCGCTGCAAGCCGCCGATTGCGTTATCCACTTCATCTCCACAGCTTGTTTTCTCCGTGCGTGATGTGGACGGGCCATCTGTGTCTTTCGCCGTCCAAATCCGACGAGGACGGCGACACCGCTATAAAGCGTGTTCGCCAGTGCTGTGGATCATAAATTTACTGACGTGTTTACAGCTAGTCCGTCCAGAGAGCGTCAGATGCAAACACACGACCAGGATCATGATTTTGCCGTGCGATTTCGAATCCGAAACTCGCCAGATGGGTGCTGCAAAATGGAACGAACTTCGGATTCGGGACTCCGGAGGCGTCTCACCTTGGACGCACAGTTCACCAGGTGAAGGAGGGCCCCGCGAAGGGCGAACGCCAATAGGGCAGGCGACCGCGTGGGTGTGCATAGCGAAAATCGATCGCCGGGCCGCGCTGTCGAAACTTGATCCCCCCTTGCGGTTCACCACTCAGGAGGACCACGAAGTCGGTGCCCTTACCGGTCTCCGCGCTCAAAGCCTCGTCCGTGATGATGAGAGAGGACCGCGGCGGCAGGCCGGCAATACGGTCCGTTGCCTCCTGAGGAATGACAATGCGCCCAAGCGCCGTCTTGGCGCTGCTCGGGTTCGTTTGAATTGGCCCGTGCCGGCGACCCTGCGGTTCAACCGTGCGGGGTTGCGAACCACCGCTGTCCAGCGAGACGACGCTCCATCGAGTTTCGGCAGCGCCATTGGCCCCGTCGATGGTAAAGACATGCGTTCCGATCGGACGATCCGGGTCCAGGATGGTCACCGGACTCTCCAGGATGGGTTCAAAGCCTTGCCGGATGTACAGCCGTTGAGTTTTGCGGCTGATTAAGACTGAAACGGGGTCGAGCTCGCGCGTGGCCTGGCGCGCTGCTTCGGCCGCCGCGACCCGCGCAGCATCTGCGGCGAGTGCTGCCTCCCGTGCGGCCTTGAGGGAATCAAGTTTTGGTTGCAGTTCCGCCTTGTGGGCGGCAATTTGCAGCTGCAAGTCGGCCACGGCCGCCATTGCCTTGGCCTTGGCGTTCTCAGCCTGCTCCTTTGCCTCAGCCGAGCTTGCGGAGCCGAGCGCAGTCTCAGCGGCCGCCAATTGTGCCTCGGTTCTCACCTTCAGATTTTCTGCGACCCGCACCGGTACCGTTGCCCGCGCGACCTCACGCAATGTGGCGCTCACAACGAGCCTCGCCCGATCCGAATTCCTCACCGCCTCATCCGCCTCGGCCGTACGAGCTTTGGCCTGGGCCTCAACACCTGGTTTCGACGGGAACAAGGGTGGGCTGGTGAGTTCAACGGGCACCAGATCATTTGGCGCCACGATCACCCGCATGCCCATTGGGGTCTCCTCGAACAGGCGTGCAGCGAATTCGAATGGCATCCGGACGCAGCCGTGAGAGGCCGGATATCCTGGAAGAGGACCTCCATGGAGCGCAATCCCCGACCACGTGATGCGTTGCATGTTGGGCATGTATGCGTCGTCGTACAGGTTCGAGTAATGGTCGGCGTCCTTTTGAATGACACTGAAGATGCCGGCGGGGGTCTCGCGTCCCTTCTGTCCGGTCGATACTGGCGCCCGGAGGATCCAGCCGTTAGCGTCGTAAACGGTGATCCGCTGGTCATGCAGTGAAACGATCGCCAAAACCGGTTCGCCTGCCGGGCGGGCAACGGACTCGACGGAACGTCCGCTCCGACCGTCTTTGGCTGCGGCATGACCACCCATCGCGATGAATACAGTCACTCCAGCAAGAACAGCCAGTTGCGCGGGCCGGAACCGGGTTCTCTTGAACGAGATCGCAGAGCCAAGTCCAGCAGAGCCAGGTCTGTGCGTGTCCATTCGGACCGGGGGGCACCAACGTGCAATTGGGAAAATCGAAACCCGCATCCGTTCGGCTGCCATCAAGCTCATCACTCTTCTCATGCTAATGAGCACGAACGGTGTAGTCACGGGGCATCGGACCAATCATTTTATCCAAAACGGCATACCCACTTACATTTCGTGGTTGTGCCAATTTTCAAGTGTCATGCATGTCTCCGCACCGAGCATTTTTCGGCCGAGCACCTGGAACCAGTTGGGGTTACGAGTCCTGGCTAACCTTCTGCATGCTGCTGCATTTGAGCAACACCCGTGACAACGCCAGGATGTTGGCCTCGAGTGAATCCTTCCGCCAGATCAGCCGGGTCAAGGCGCGGTTCGATTTCGGCGGCAAGGGATGAACGCTGAGGCGCGAGCGCTCAAGATAAGTGCTGAGTACGCTGCGAGGTACGAGCGCGACCCCCATGCCCAGCGCCACGCAACCGAGGATCAAATGATAGGAGCCAACCTCGACGACACGCTGCGGCTTGGCTCGCGAGCGAGTGAACCATTCCTCCAGGCGCGTTCGATGAGGACATCCCGGGTGGAACGCTAGGATCGTCTTGGAGGGGATATCCTTTGGCGAAGCGATGGAGGGATGCTTGGCCTCGGCAACGATGACAAGTTCCTCCTCGTAAATCACCATCGAGTTCAGCCGCTTGTCCGATACCGGATCAGTAATGAGCGCCGCGTCGAGCTTCGCTCGCAAAACAAGGTTTATCAACTCGCGCGGGTCACCGGAACTTAGCTCCAGCACCACGTCCGGGTACATCTCGTGGAAGATGCCTAGAGGCTGCGGCAAGCGCACCGCGGCCGTGCTTTCCATCGCCCCCAATCTCAGCGTCCCCCTGGGCTGATCGTTCCGGGTGGCCTCGGAAGCCTCCTCGGCGAGGTCGAGGAGCCTTTCCGCATAATCCATCAGCACCTTGCCTGCCGGCGATAGTTGCAACGTACGACCCTCCCGAAGAAAAAGGGCAACGCCGATTTTCTCTTCGAGCTGTTGAATGCGAACGGTGATGCTGGATTGCGCGCGATGCAAAGCCTCCGCCGCTTTATTGATCCCCCCGGCCTCAACGACCACCCGGAAAGTATGCAAATCCGACAACTCAATCATCGATTTTTCCGAATGGTTTGTTCGCAACAATTCATTTTACTCGATTATTAGCGTTGCGTAAAGTTGCCGGAAGTAATGAAATGCGTTGAACGCCTGATGGCCTTCTGCCCTGCTTCTTCACCCCGAGAGACAAATCATGAAAAGCGCCATTTTGGGCGACCCCGTCGCCCGCAACCGCCACGACGCGGGCAGATCAGTGTCGGCCTGCTGCCGGACGTCAGCCCGGAGCGAGGTGCGGCGCGAAAAGGCGACGTTATGAAAAATTCTCAGGTCCCGAATTCGGCGCTGGCAACTCCTTGCACATGGGGTGTCGGTGTGCTGTGCGGCCTCGCGGTCGCGCTCATTTGGTCTGGCTGGTCGGTCGCAACGCGACTTGCCATGACGACGCACCTCGCGCCGGCTGATGTGACTTTTCTGCGGTTCGGGGTCTCCGCACTTTTCCTGTGGCCGATCCTGCTGCGCAACGGCTTCGGCTTCAAGCAGATCGGCATCGCAAGGGTTTGCTTGATGCTGATCGGGGCAGGCGTGCCTTTCATGATGGTTGCGTCGGTCGGCGTACAATTCGCCCCGGCATCCCACATCGCAACGCTGATGATCGGCTCGATGCCGATCTTCGTCGCGCTCCTGTCCGCGCTCCTGCACAAGGAGCGTTTCAGCCGCATTCAATTATGTGGGCTGGTCACGGTTATGGCTGGCGCGGCTTGCATGGGCGGCTATGCGATCATCGCAAATCGCGCCGGAGGCGAATGGCGCGGTGATCTTCTCTTTCTTTGCGGCGGACTGCTCTTCGCCAGCTATACGGTGATCCAACGGCGTTCGGGCCTTAGCCCATGGCACGCTACTGCACTGGTGAATGTCGGTTCGGCCGTGATCTTCACGCCGATCTATTTCTTGTTCCTGAGCCCCGCCATCTTCACTGCGCCGGCGCATGACGTGTTGTTTCAGGTGGTCGCGCAGGGGATCTGCGTCGCGATCCTCGCCATGTTCTTCTACGCTGAAGCGGTGCGGAGACTCGGGGCGCCGCGCGCGGCAATCTTCGGGGCGCTCGCCCCTGCTCTTGCCGTGCTGTTCGGCATGCCCGTTCTTGGCGAATTCCCGGGCGGCGTGACCCTGGCCGGGATAGGGCTCGTGATGGCTGGTGTCATTCTTGTGGTGACGGGGGCCAAGCGTAAGCCAGCTTGATTGGTTTCGAGCTTTTAGAATTTCAGCGGCTCGTGCAATCCGTCGCTTAAGCAATTCCGAGCACATCGTTCCGGTGGATTGGTGGCCGCGTCGAACTGGTCCTGCGGCTGATTGCGCCCCAGGGCACGGCGCGCACGCTAGCCGCAGCTTCAGGCGGGACACCGGGTTGAACTGGCGGAAGGGGTGGGATTCGAACCCACGGTACCCTTGCAGGCACGCCGGTTTTCAAGACCGGTGCCTTAAACCACTCGGCCACCCTTCCAAACCAGGAATTTCAATCGCTTAGCGTGCCCATTGTTCGAACGCAATGGGTGGGTGCCACAGGCACCTTTGTGCGGCTGGCCGGCGTGGCTTCGTAGCGGTTCAAAGTTGAACATACGTTAGTTGCGGAGAAAATGCGGGCTCCAGGCGGCCGAAGGCACGGGCGGGAAGGTGGCCTAAGAGGCATGAATACCGCTGGCCAGCGGCGTCAGATCGCGCCCACACCAGATCTGGCCTCGTGCCGGCACCCGCTCTCGTCAGGCCCTGGAGCGATAACCTTCAAAGGCGTGCGCCAAGAAGATGCCTGCGCTTACCAGGCCCATCAGTGCTGAAACCGTCTCGATCATCGTCAACATCCATTGCACCCCGCGAGCGAGCAAACGACGCGCGGCCTTACACAGTCAAAAGAATTCCATCGACGAATCAGAATTCGGAGCGGACTGATGCTTCGTTGCAACAGATTTAGCGGTCGAATGCATCGGCAACGATTGATTCACCACGTGGGTTCCACCCCATTTCCGCCGGCTTCGGATTGCGCTATCCTCCGAAGGTGCGGAGGTGGAACGCACAGGGGGGTCTTACAATCGTTGTACCTCGAATTGAGGATGCGGTTGGCAGAACGGCAATTGGGGCGAATGGGGACTCGACGGTCACAGCCGATTTTTGGAGCGGTGCGCAGCGCTGCTGCCCTAGTTGCATGCCTGTTTGTGGCAAATTGCGCCTCCTCAACCAATTTCGCCGGTCGGATCGATCCGAAATATGGAGTTTCCTCCAGTCCGCGGGTAATTGCCGACGGCGATCCGGTCCCGAAAGGTGGCGGCACCTACAGGGTTGGGAAGCCCTATGTCGTCGGTGGACGGGTTTATGTCCCGGAAGAGGACACCAACTATCGCCAGGAGGGTTTGGCCTCCTGGTATGGCGATGATTTTCACGGGCGCCTCACCGCCAATGGCGAGGTTTTCGACATGGGCTCGCTAACGGCGGCCCATCCGACGCTGCCGATGCCCTCCTATGCGCGCGTCACCAATCTCTCGAACGGCAAATCGCTGATCGTGCGGGTCAACGATCGCGGGCCCTACCACGGCAACCGGGTCCTCGATGTTTCGAACAGAGCCGCCGAACTTCTTGAATTCAAAAGAAGTGGCGTTGCTCGCGTCCGGGTGGAATATGTCGGGAGGGCGCCGCTCGAAGGTTCCGATGACCGCCAGTTGATGGCGACTTTACGGACCGGCGTGCCAGCACCATTGCCGTCAATGGTCCATCTCGCATCTGCACAGCCGTTCGTTCCGGAGATTTCGTCGGCCCCCCATCCGATTCGGGGCGAGTTCCCGCTACCGGAGGAGCGGCCCTATAGTCTCGGCGGTACACCGGCCGATTTTGCCTCTATCAACGCTACCTCCGAGATGTCGGCCTCCAGCCGCACACGTCCCGGAGCGCGGATGCTCGAAAATCCGCGCGCTGTGTCATACGAAACTGCCTCTTATGACGATGAGGATAGTTCTGCACCTGCAGCGAGTCCCGTTTCGGCGTATGCGCCCGCCGGTCCACGCGGCCCTAGCGACTTGCTAACCGGACGCGGCCTTTACTAAAAGCGGTCAGGCTTGATCGATCGCTTTCAGGCGCGGCATTCCTGCTTGAGGAAGGCTATCAAGGCGGCATTCACTTCAGCCGGACGTTCCTGTTGAATCCAGTGCCCGGCACCCTCGATGATAAGCTTTTGTTTGAGGTTCGGCAGAACCCGTTCCATGTCGGCTACACGTTTAGCGCCGATCAGACCCGTGATGACGGAATCTTTGGACCCCGCAATGAACAGAGACGGTTGATGGATTTGCGCACCCTGCCAAGGGGCGGTCAATTCCCAGTTGCGATTGATGTTGCGGTACCAATTAAGCCCACCGCGGAAGCCGGAGTTCTTGTAGGACTCGGAGAAATACGCGAGATCGGCCTCGCTTAGCCACTCCGGCAGAGGCCGATCGTGACTGGTCTCACCGAGAAATCCCTCTCCGGCTGTAATGAACAGTGAGGCCGCGGGATCTGAAAATCCGCGTCCAAGCAGTGTTCGCATGGTCAGGCCAACGTCCCGCTCGAATTCGCGCTCGGCAACGCCAGGGGTCTGGAAATATTGCCAATAGAAGTTGGTAATTCCGTTCTCGCGCAAGGTATCCAATGGCCGGCCACGTCCCCGGAAGGGTGGCGGAACGCTCAAACCCGCTACTGCGGAGAAGATATCAGGCCGAAACAGCGCCGCGTGCCATGCAACCGGGGCGCCCCAGTCGTGACCGATAATGACTGCCCGTTTTTTCCCGAGCGCCTCGACCACAGCCACCATGTCCCCGACATTATCGAAGATGCTGTACGAGGCGACGTCCCCGGGCGCGCTGGTCTGCCCGAAGCCGCGCATGTCCGGCGCCGCCACATGGAAGCCGGCAGCCGCTATGGCAGGGATTTGATGCCGCCATGAATAGGACAGTTCTGGCCAACCGTGACACAGCAGCACGAGCGGACCTTCGCCTTGTTCGCGCACAAAGATCTCTATGCCGTTGGCGGAGATGGTGCGTGAGGATGGCATGGTTTATCCGCGTTGTTCCGAAGCCTGTTTCAAATACATCTTGGGGGAGGGTGATGACCCAACGATAAGCTTCCTTGACCCGTACCGCAATTGTGGCTGTTCAGCTGAGATAAGGAAAACCCGTGTTGTTTGCGATACTTCCAGCTGTTAAAACGACCGCCTCAGGAACATTGTTGATGACAGCCGAAATAGCACTCTCCCGGTCGTCGAGGCGCCTCATAGCGAGGGCGTACCGCCAGCTGATTGCCGCCGTACTGGCGATCGCTCTCGCCGGCGGCGGGTTAGTTTATGCCGCCAACAATAGCGTGCAGGGTGCCAAAAAGGACGAGGGCGGCTTCGACGGGGACGCGCCAACGGCCATTCTAATCGAAGCGTCGAGCGGCAGCGTGCTGTTTGAAAAAAACGCCGACGAGCTGCGCGCGCCCTCGAGCATGATGAAGCTGATGACCGCCGAGGTCGTCTTCCACGCGATCACGCAGGGTGAGGTCAAGCTCACCGACGAATATCACGTGAGTGAAAACGCTTGGCGCAGAGGTGGGGCGCCGGCAGGCAATTCGACCATGTTCGCGGCGATTCACAGCAAGATCGCCGTCGATGACTTACTTCACGGAGCCATTATCCAAAGCGGCAACGATGCCTGCATCACCCTGGCAGAAGGAATGGCCGGCAACGAGCGCGCTTTTGCGGAAATCATGACCAGCCGGGCGCGCGAACTCGGATTGACCCGGTCGACCTTTGCCAATTCGAATGGTTTGCCCGATCCCGGCAACAAGATGACGGTTCGGGAACTCGCAACCCTCGCGCGCCACATCATCCAGACCTATCCTGATTTCTATAAATTGTTTGGCGAAAAGGAATTCACTTGGAACAAAATCCGGCAGCCGAACCGCAACCCGTTGCTCAACTCGCTCGCGGGCGCCGACGGACTGAAGACGGGCTACACCGCCGAGGGCGGATACGGCATGGTCGGCTCCGCCGTGCAGAATGGGACGCGGTTGATCGTCACCGTCAATGGTCTGGAGGATCCCGATGATCGTGCGGCCGAGGCGAAAAAGATGCTTGAATGGGGTTTTCGCAATTTCGAGGTGCGGACCTTGTTCGCGGCGCAGCAGCCGATCGGATATGCCAAGGTGTTCGGGGGAGAGAGCCGCGCGGTCAAAGTCGCCAGTCCCGTGGGCGTCAACGTCATGGTGCAAAAGAACGGCGGCGACAAGCTGATCGCACGACTCATATATACCGGCCCGGTCCGCGCCCCCATCGAGGCCGGTCAACAAATCGGCTTAGTCAGAGTTTGGCGAGGAGCGAAAGTTGCGATGGAGTCCCCGGTCTATGCAACGGAATCCATCGGCAGGGGGTCGACAATGCGGCGAGCCATCGACGGTGTCAGCGAACTCGCCATTGGAATGTTCCGCGCCGGCGCCGAGAGACTCTGATGACGGCGGAAACGGCGGTTAAACGGACGCCCGGACGCGGACGATTCATCACTTTCGAGGGTGGCGAGGGTTCCGGTAAATCCACCCAGATTAAAATGCTCGCGGAACGTCTGACGGGGGCGAAATTGGGCGTTGTTGTAACCCGCGAGCCCGGCGGGTCACCAGGCGCCGAGATCATGCGGCATCTGGTGCTGTCGGGAATGGGGAAGCTGCTTGGTCCGGATGCCGAGACACTGCTGTTTGCAGCTGCTCGCGACGACCATGTGCGCACGTTGATTGAACCGGCGCTCAACCGGGGCAGCTGGGTGTTGTGCGACCGCTTTTCTGATTCGACACGGGCCTATCAAGGTAGTTTGGGCAACGTATCGCCGGCGGTTCTTAATGCCATGGAGCGGGTGACCATCGGCGATCTCAAGCCCGATTTGACGATCATTCTGGACGTGCCCGCAGAGGTCGGAATGCTGCGGGCTGCGCAGCGCCGCGGCAAAGCGGCCGCCGACAGGTTCGAAGCGGAAGACCTCCAGTTTCATAAGGACCTGCGCGAAGCGTATCGGCAGATCGCCGCCGCTGAACCGGATCGATGCGTCCTCATCGAAGCAGATGCTGGCCCCGACACTGTTGCGGCCAAAATATGGGCCGCCTTGCGCCATCGTTTCGCGAACCGCGCCGCGGCCAACACGGCCAATTCAGTATGAGCGCGCGCCCCCCCGAGCCGAAGGTAGCCGCCATTCGCCCCCGCGAGACGACCGCGCTGTTCGGACATCGTGAGGCAGAGACCGCCTTACTTAGCGCGCTTCGGAGCGGACGTATCCCTCATGCCTGGTTGATTGCAGGCCCGCAGGGCATCGGCAAGGCGACGCTTGCTTACCGAATGGCGAGGTTCGTGCTTGCTCATGCCGATTCCGCGGCCGCCGAAGTTCAGGACGCTGAAACGCTATGGGTGGATCCTTCCCATTCGGCGGCCCGTCAGATCGCGTCAGGTGCTCATGGCGGACTGCTCACACTTGAACGGACCCCAAACGATAAAGGCGTAATGCGGTCGGTTATTACCGTGGATGAGACGCGCGAGACGATCGCGTTTTTCGGAACCACTGCGGGTGTTGAGGGCTGGCGGGTCTGCATTGTCGACACGGTCGATGAACTCAATCCCAATGCCGCGAACGCATTGTTGAAAATCCTGGAGGAGCCACCGCAGCGGTCGCTGTTTCTCCTCGTCACTCATGCTCCCGGTCGGGTGCTGCCGACCATTCTATCGCGTTGCCGAAAATTGCGGTTGCGAGCGCTTTCAGTCGACGATGTCCTGCAAGCTACTGCGGCGGCTGCTAACATTGCTATCGACGATCCGGCCCTTACTGAAGCGGCCGGAGCCGCTGAGGGGAGTGTCGCCCGCGCGCTCAGCCTGCTTGGCGGCGAAGCGTTGAAGCTCAACCAGCGTACGGCTGCGTTGCTCGCCAGATTGCCGGAAGTCGATCCGCGCGAACTCCATGCTCTCGGTGACGCGCTCGGCGGCAGCGACCGAACGACGCTCGCGACTTTCGTTGATAGCGTGGACCGTTGGTTAAGCGAACGGTTGCGTGCCGATGACTCCGGTGACAACGCGAGTCTCCCACGTCTTGCACGCCTGGCGGAGGTGTGGGAAAAGGTCAATCGCGCCGCGCGTGACACCGAAACCTATAATCTCGAGCGTAAACCGCTGGTTTTCTCGGTCTTCGGGCTGCTTGCCGAAGCAACGCGATAAAACGATCCGGCGATCAATCCGACACATCAGATTACGGCACGAAGGAAATTTGTGGTGGCCACTCCCAAAAAGAAAATTGCCAAAAAGCGACGCGCCGCGAAGGTCTCGAAAACGCGCCGAACCCGGTCGTCGGGGGTAGCCGCGCGAACAAAGTCCGCAAAGAAGGGCAAGCGCGGATTGAAGAAAACTAAAAAGGCTGGAGCAAAAAGCGCCGCCGCAAAGAAGGCCACAAGAACACCGGCCAAAAAGAAGGCCGCAAGAAGACCGGCCAAGAAGACTTCAAAAAAGGCCGCGCCGACAAGGGCTGGCTCGACAAAGCGCGCCAGAAGCGCCGGCAACAAACGTTCGTCGGCTGGAAAGCGCACCGTTAAAGCGACAACAAAGCCAGCGGCTGCCCAGCGGCCAGCGCCGTCCGGTTCATCTGAGAGGAAGTCCTTCTACATCACCACCGCCATCGCTTATCCGAATGGTGTGCCGCATATCGGTCACGCCTACGAGGCGATCGCGACCGACGCGTTGGCGCGATTTCAGCGGCTCGATGGCAGGGATGTCTTTTTTCTCACGGGGACAGACGAGCACGGGCTGAAGATGGTGCAGACCGCTGAACTTGAAAAGCTGCCGACGCTGGACGTCGCCACGCGAAATGCGGCCAAGTTCAAAGAGATGGATGAGCGGCTGAATGTCTCGTTCGACCGCTTCATCCGGACGACAGAATCGCAGCACCATCGCTCGAGCCAGGCTATCTGGCAACGCATGGCCGACAACGGCGACATCTATCTTGATAGCTATGCCGGCTGGTACTCGGTTCGGGATGAGGCCTACTACGCGGAGGACGAAACAGTTCTGGGCGCCGATAATGTTCGGCGCGGTCCGCAGGGTACGCCGGTCGAGTGGGTCGAGGAAAAAAGCTACTTTTTCAGATTGTCCGCCTATCAGGACAAGCTGCTGGCGCTTTACGCAGACCACCCGGATTTCATAGGCCCCGACTCCCGCAAGAACGAGGTCGTCAGCTTCGTTAGGAGTGGACTGCGAGACCTTTCGATTTCGCGCACCACTTTCGACTGGGGCGTGAGAGTACCCAACGATCCCGAGCATGTCATGTATGTCTGGGTCGATGCGCTCACCAATTACATCACCGGGGTCGGCTTCCCCGACCAGAATGACCTGAACTGGCGCTACTGGCCGGCGGACGTTCACATCATCGGCAAAGACATCATTCGGTTTCACGCCGTCTACTGGCCGGCGTTCCTGATGTCGGCGGGCATCCCTGTGCCGAAGCGGGTCTATGCCCACGGATTTCTGTTCAGCCGCGGCGAAAAGATGTCGAAGTCGGTCGGCAACGTCGTCGACCCATTCGCGCTTGCGGATCAATACGGCGTGGATCAGCTCCGCTATTTCTTCTTGCGAGAGGTCTCGTTCGGTCAGGACGGCAACTACAGCCATGAGGCAATCGTTGCGCGCATCAATGCTGATCTGGCCAATGACCTCGGCAATCTGGCGCAACGCTCGCTTTCGATGATTGCAAAGCAGTTCCAGGGTGTCCTGCCCGAGCCCGGCGCGTTTTCGGAGAACGACAAAGTAATCCTGGCGCAGGCGGACGGCATGATCGCTTTGGTGCGCAACGCCATGGCGACCCAGCAAATTCATCAAGCGCTCAATGCGATCTGGAGTGTGGTTGCCGAGGCTAACCGCTATTTCGCCGGCGAAGCGCCTTGGGCGCTTGCCAAAACCGATCCGCAACGCCAGCAAACAGTGCTGTATGTGACCGCCGAGGTCGTGCGCCAAATAGCCATTCTGGCTCAGCCGGTGATGCCGATGTCCATGGCCATTTTGCTGGACATCCTTGGTGTCCCGAAACAGGCGCGTGACTTCGCTTTTCTTGGCGGCGCGACCCGCATTAAGTCCGGCACGACCTTGCCTGCGCCAACGCCGGTGTTTCCGCGCTATGTTGAACCAACGGCAGCCTGAGCGGTTACCTGATGATGCTCGTCGACAGCCATTGCCATCTGGATTTTCCTGACTTCGTCGAGGACCTCGATAGCATCGTGGCGCGCGCCGAAGCCGCAGGAGTAGGGCGCATCGTAACTATTTCGACGCGCGTGAGGCGGATTGCTGCGCTCCTTGGAATCGCCGAACGATTTCCAAACGTTTATTGCTCGGTGGGGACGCATCCGCACAACGCCGACGAAGAGGATGGAATTTCGACAGAGGAACTGATTGCTCTGACGAAGCACCGCAAAGTCGTCGCGCTCGGCGAAGCGGGGCTGGACTATTTCTACACGAACGGCTCACCCGAAGCACAAGCACGCGGTTTTCGCAACCACATCGCAGCTGCGCGCGCCACCGGCCTGCCGCTCGTGATTCACACCCGCGAGGCCGATGATGACTGCGGCCGCATACTCGAAGAAGAGATGGCAAAGGGGTCGTTTCGCGCTGTGCTGCATTGCTACACCGGGGGACGCGACCTGGCGATGAAAGCCATCTCGCTCGGCCTTTCAATTTCGTTCACGGGAATACTGACTTTCAAGAAATCCCAGCCATTGCGCGATCTGGCCGCCGAGCTCCCAGCCGATCGCATCATGGTGGAGACCGATGCTCCCTATCTTGCGCCAGGTAAATTCCGCGGCCAGCGCAACGAGCCTTCCTACGTACTAGAAACGGCCAGGGTACTCGCCGAAACCCGTGGCGTACCGTTCGAGGAAATCGCGCGACAGACCACAGAGAACTTTTTCCGTCTGTTCAGCAAAGTCCCGCGCACGGAAGCTGCCGCGGCATGACGCTCGTCCTGACGATCCTTGGTTGCGGATCTTCAGCAGGCGTTCCGCGTCCCGCGCTGGGCTGGGGCGCATGCGATCCAAAGAATCCGAAAAACCGCCGTCGACGCTGCTCGTTGCTGGTCGAGAAGTCCGGCGTCTCAGGGGTCACGCGCGTAGTCATCGACACCTCGCCCGATCTGCGCGAACAACTGATCGAGGCCAATGTCGACCACATCGACGCCGTGTTCCTCACGCACGAACACGCCGACCAGACCCACGGCATGGACGACCTGCGTTCGGTTGTCCTGCACCAGCGCAGACGCATTCCGACCTATTTCAATCAGTCGACCGCGAAAGACATCATGGCCCGGTTCTCCTACTGCTTCATTTCGCCCGAGGGTAGCAGTTATCCGCCGATTCTTGACCGGCACTCGATCGAGGCGGGTCACTCTCGAACCATTGAAGGGAAGGGGGGCGCCGTGGCGCTTTCCGCCTTCCTGGTCCAGCACGGTGATATTCCCGCATTGGGTTATCGCATCAACGATTGCGTCTATACGCCTGATCTCAACGACATCCCCAGCGAAAGCTGGGGCGCGTTGGAAGGTCTCGAACTTTGGATCGTTGATGGGTTGCGCTATGCGGCGCATCCCAGCCATTTCAGCGTAACCGATGCGCTCTCATGGATCAATCGCTTCAAGCCGAAGCGAGCTGTGATTACCAACATGCACTCCGATTTGGATTATGAAGTGCTGCGTAACAAGCTGCCCGCAAATGTCGTTCCAGCCTATGACGGGATGCGGCTGACGCTGCAACAATGAGCACTGCCTCCAATTCAATCGGAACCCGATCTATGCCGAAATCGCTTTGGCCGACTGCACCTGATCGCGCAGCATAAATTTCTGAATCTTGCCGGTTGAGGTTTTCGGGATCGTCCCGAATAGCACGGCCTTCGGGGCCTTGAACCCGGACAGGTAGGTGCGGCAGAACGCAATGATCTCGGTTTCAGTCGCGCGGGCGCCTTCCTTCAATTCGATGAATGCGCAGGGCACTTCACCCCACTTGGTATCGGGCTTGGCCACCACGGCGGCGAACAATACTGCGGGATGCTTGTAGAGAATGTCTTCGACTTCAACCGAAGAGATGTTTTCACCCCCGGAAATGATGATGTCCTTGGACCGGTCCTTGATGATGACATAGCCGTCCTCGTCGATCACGCCGAGGTCACCGGTGTGAAACCAGCCGCCGGCGAAGGCTTCCTTTGTGGCTTTCTCATTCTTGAGATAACCCTTCATCACGATGTTGCCGCGAAACATGACCTCCCCAATCGTCTCGCCATCGTGCGGCACCTCGTGCATGGTCTCGGGATCAAGCACAGTGATCGCGTCCTGCAGAGGGTAGGAAACACCCTGCCGCCGCTTGAAGTGGGCGCGCTGATCGGGTGCCAATTCGCCCCAACCCCGCTGCTCGGCGCATACGGAAGCGGGACCATAGGTTTCGGTGAGGCCGTAGACGTGGGTCAGCTTGATGCCGATGCTTTCTGCGCCTTCGAGCACGGCTACAGGCGGCGCGGCGCCGGCTATCAAACCGACCACGGGGCGGCCAGATGTGCCTTTGAGAGCACCCGGCGCATTGATCAAGGTATTATATACGATCGGCGCACCGCACATGTGGGTGACGCCGTGGCGTTTGATCAACTCGAAGATCTTGCTGGCATCCACTTTGCGCAGACAAATGTTGGTGCCTGCGGCTGCCGCCACGCTCCAGGGAAAACACCAACCGTTGCAATGAAACATCGGCAGCGTCCAGAGATAGACGGGATGCTGACCGAGATTCCCGGCCAGGACATTGCTGATGGCGTTGAGGTAAGCGCCGCGGTGGTGGGTCACGACGCCCTTGGGATTCCCCGTGGTCCCGGAGGTGTAGCTCAGGGCGATAGCGTCCCATTCGTCGCCGAGCGCGCGTATCTTAAAGCCGGGATCACCTTGTGCCACGGCTTGCTCGTATTCGAGTTCTCCGATCCGCGCGCCGTCGCCGAAAGCTGCGTCATCGACATCGATCAGATACGGCTTGGGTCCGCTCATCAACCTGAGCGCCTCGGAAATGACGCCGGCAAATTCCGGGTCCACCAAAACAATCTTTGCGCCTCCATGATCGAGCTGGAATGCGATAGAGGGGGCATCGAGCCGAATGTTGAGTGCGTTAAGCACTGCGCCTGCCATTGGCACGGCAAAATGCAATTCGTTCATCGCCGGGGTGTTAGGGAGCATCGCGGCAACTGTGTCGCCACGACCGATGTTGCGGGCGGCAAGGTATGATGCGAAGCGGCGGCATCGCGAATGGGTTTCCGACCAGGTGAAAACGCGCTCTTCATAGACTGCGCTGATGTGGCCAGGATAAATCGCAGCGGTTCGCGTCAAAAAGCTCAGGGGCGTCAGCGGCACGTAATTGGCAGGCGTCTGATCCAAACCAATGTCGTATTGGTTTTGCTCTGCACTCATCGGCTACTCCCACTTTTGCCTACAGGAAACCGATCGATATCCAGGGAAATATAGCGACGATGGCCAACCCGACCAATAGCGCCAGCAGGTAGCCCCAAATGGGCCTGATGCCGTCGGCTGGGTCCACGCGGCCGATGGCGCAGGCGGCATAATAGCCCACGCCGAAGGGTGGGGCGAATAGCCCGACGCCCATGGCCAGGATGACGATCATCGCATAATGGACCTCGTGGACCCCGACCGCCCGAGCGATGGGGAACAGCAGGGGGCCGAACAACACAATCGCCGGAATGCCCTCCAACACGCTGCCAAGGATCGTGAATGCCACAATCGACACCGCAATGAAGGAGGCTGCCCCGCCGGGCAAGCCGGTCATCGCGGCGGCCAAGGCGCGCGAAAATCCGGATTGCGTGAGACCCCACGCCATGCCGGTTGCCGTACCGATGATCAACAGGATCGCGCCCGACAGGCACGCCGTCTCGATCAGCATTGGCAGCATCCGCCGCCACTGGAAATTGCGGTAAATGAGAAGGCCATAGACCAGGAAGCCGACCACCAAGGCATAAACGATTCCGATGGTGGACACTTCGGTCGCGGTGGCGATGCCTTCGACAACGGCGTAGCGGATCACAACGGGAAGCGCCAACGCGGGCAGGGCGATGACCAGCGCGCGTCCGATTTCGCGTCGGCTCGCCCGCTTCACGTGCCGCAGATCCTCGTGCCGATAGCGCCACCAGACCAGTGCGGCCAGTGTGATTGCCAGGACCACGCCCGGAAGCAATCCCCCGGTAAATAGCGCGGCAATCGATACCCCGGTTACCGAGCCGATCGTGATGAGGACGAGACTTGGTGGAATGCTTTCGGTCTGCGCGCCGGTTGCGGCGAGCAGGGCGACGAGATCGCCGGGGCGGGCGCCGCGCTGTTTCATTTCTGGAAACAACACAGGCGCTACCGCTGCCATATCGGCGGCCTTGGAGCCGGAGATTCCCGAAACGAGATACATCGCGCCCACCAGCACGTAATGCAGCCCACCGCGAACGTGCCCGAGCAGGCTGGCAAGGAACGCCACCATGGCTCGCGCCATCCCGGTCATCTCAATTAGCAGACCGAGGAATACAAACAGTGGGACTGAGAGCAGGATAAGGTGGCTCATGCCCTCATCCATTCGGCCGATCAGCACCATCAGCGGCGTCCGCGTCGTCAGCGCCAGGTAGCCGTAGGTCGCCAGGCCAAAACCGAACGCGATCGGCACTCCGGCGAACACACAGAACCCGGCGATACCAACAAAGAAGATAATCAGGTTGATGTTGCCGAGTGGCCGTAGCCAGGGCTGAACTAACCAAAAGAAGCCGATCAGAAACGCGACCGTGAGTGCAGCGGCTATGAGCGTGCGGCCGCCGGAACGTGTCAGCCGCAGCGACGCAAACAGAGCCATCAGGGCCGTGCCGACCGGGAGCGCGGCGGCGCGCCAGACGTTGGAAATCTGTAGCGCCGGGGTCGTAATGAAGCTTTCCTCGAAGGCATAGTCATAGGCTGGCCAGGCGATCAGAAGCAGAAACGCCAGTGCGGCGCAGGTCGCCACGGCGTCCAGATAAACCCGCATCGCCGGATTGGCGCTGGCGACGATTGCGGTCATCCGCATGTGCTCGGCGCGGCGAAACGCGACCGCGGCGCCCAGCATCGCAAGCCACAAGAACAGGATCGACGCCATTTCGTCGGTCCAGATCAGCGGACGCTGCAGACCGTAACGCGCCACCACGCCTGCGAACAGGATGATGATTTCGGCTACCACCAGCGACGCTGCTGAAAGTTCCACCAGAGTTCCAAGCGCGCGCTCGAGCGAGGCGGCCGCGGGCCGGAGGCGAGGGGACACCGCCCCACCCCCAGCTGCTTGCGAAAAGGCGGCCCTGGTCATGAGCGTCGTTGGCCTGTCGGTTACGAGAGTTTGCCGGCCGATTTCTCCAGCAGAGTCCACGCCTGTTCGCCGTATTTGGCTTTCCACTCCGAATAGAAACCGGCGTTCCGGAGCTTTTCGCGGAATGGGGCGACATCGGGCATATTGAACACTAGCCCCTTGCCCGCCAATTCCTCCCTGACCGTGGCATTGAGCTTTTCGGTATCTTCACGCTCTTTCACCGCGGCGGCGTTGATGTTCCTAGCGACAATAGAGCGGATATCTTCGGGCAGCGCTTGCCAAGCCCTGCGGTTGGCCAAAAACCAGAACCCGTCCCACATGTGGTTGGTCATCGAGCAGAATTTCTGCACTTCATAAAGCTTCGCCGTCGAGATCAGCGCCAGTGGATTTTCCTGGCCTTCCACGATCTTGGTCTGCAGCGCCGAGTAGACCTCGCTGAAATTGATGGAGGCAGGCGAGGCGTCGAACGCCTTGAACATTGACGTCCACAGCGGGGAGACCGGCACGCGGATCTTAAAGCCTTTAAGATCGTCGGGTCCGTTGATCGGTTTACTGGACGACGTGGTCTGGCGGAAGCCGTTGTCCCAGATGTTATCCATCACCTCCAGGCCGGCCTTACGGATCTCGCCACGCACATAGGCCCCGAGCTCGCCGTCCATCGCCTTCCAGACTGTTGGATAATCAGGGAATGCGAAACCGATGCCATTGATCGAGGCCGCCGGCACCAGCGTCGCCAGGATCAGGCCCGACAATGTGAAAAACTCGACTCCGCCGGAGCGGACCTGGCTCAGCATGTCCGTGTCGGACCCGAGCTGGCTATTGGGAAAAATCTGCAGATCGAAACGGCCCTGGGTCTCTGTCTTGATCGCCGCCGCCATTTCCCGGGCGCGCTTCATAAACGGATGCGAATCCTGAAGATTGTTTGCAAATTTATAGGTAAATTCGGCCTGTTGCGCGCGCGCCACGAACGGTGCGCTGACGCCGCCCATGACCGTGCCGGCCACGGACGCCTTCAAAACTGTACGACGTGAAAAACCCATAAAATTGTCTCCCTGACTTTTGTTGTTCTGGTGATGTTCGTCCTATGAACCTCGTCCGTCTGGTCATCATTGTATTCGGCTACAGTCAAGGGGTTGCCGAGCCGCGGCCCAAGGCAGCTTGGCCGGGGCTTGCCTGGAAAATGGCCTCTGAAATGTCCTTGGCGGTGGACTGAACGCAACTAGCGGTCGCACGATTCTCCCCTCCGGCGCGAGGGGCACAAATCGAGCTTACCGGCACGCGGCTAACTCGGAGTTTACAGGCCCCGCGCTCCAAGCCCGCCCAGAGTGCCGCGCTGCCGATAGCCCCAATCCCGACCCGTCCGGCCGAGCGAGTCTTTCCAGCACAGTGGGATCCGAAGCTTGGAATTCACGTGACTTGAAGTCGCGGC